>Ga0164311_10001514_pt1 | contig 11446 bp, 21 predicted proteins | sample GuaBasSedimGuay2_FD_121796 | JGI IMG/M metagenome (GOLD analysis project Ga0164311, IMG submission 121796) | Subseafloor sediment microbial communities from Guaymas Basin, Gulf of California, Mexico - Guay2, Core 4569-9, 9-12 cm | ecosystem: Environmental > Aquatic > Marine > Hydrothermal vents...
CTTCGTAGTCCAGCCAGGTTCGGGTCTCAAGGTTGATCCACCGCACGTGGCGGTTCTTCTGTAGCTTTTCCAAGGTTTTTAGCCATTTCTCGAAGACGCCTGGATGGTCCAACTTCACCTTCAGCTCGATGTAAAAGTACGCCGTCGGCATTCCTATTTCCTCACAGGGAATTTGTTTATGAACGAGCGTTCCTTGTTGTACACCACGTACTCGTAGCTGCCGATCCGTAGCCGCCACTTCTCCGTCGCCAAGATTGCCTCCCACAACTCGGGGCAGTTCTCCCTGGGCGTCCACCACCCGGTTCCGCTCTTGTTCTCTGTCCACGGCAGCGAGTCAAGCAGCTTCTCGTCCAGCGGGAGCTTTTTCTGCTTCTCCGGCGGAACCGCTGCTGCGTATCGCGACATCGCCACCTTGAACAGGTCGTACAGCTCACGCACCGCAGCTTTGAGGCTCTCTACGTTTTCCAGAATGCCCAAAATGGTGTCGTTCAGCTCCGCCCAGACGTCGCTCATTTTTTAGCCTCCGTAGGCAGCTTCAACAGCAGCACACTGAGCTCTTCCATGGCGGAAGACACTTCGTGTAGAACCTTGACAATCGCATCCGTAGCTTCCACCAAATCCTTTGTTAAAGCGTTGCGAACCACTTTCAATGCACCCCTGACGTCGTCGCCGGCGTCCCGCACCGCCTCCTCCAAGGACAGGATTCGACAGCACACACAGTACAAACCGTACTCACTGGGCGGGTACCGCAGAAACCCAATCCACCGGCACTTACCGGTGGGTTCGAAGTCGCACTTCCAGGTGTCGAACTCATCGCCGACGCGTTTCTTGAAGCGTTTCGCTGCTTCTCTAGCTTTCTCACGCCACTTCCAGTCGATTTTATCGTCTATTTTTTTCAAGTTCTTCCGCCTCCTCGTCACAATCCCTTGCAATCTGCAACGCTATACTCAAGGCTTCATTCATGGCGTTGAACCACCGCCGGTAGGGCGCATCTACATCGTGGCACAGGTCACGCGCCGGGCACACTTCACACGTAACTGCGTTGGGTGGCCTGTACCTTTTGGTATAGTGGCACAGTTGACACTCGGTGGTTCCGAACTCTTTCGTTTTTTCCAGCTGCGCAGCCAACAGCCACCATTTGGTGGCAGTGGCGCGCCACGCCAAGGCAAGCTCCTCGTCACTCACGGCTCTTCCCCCCGCTGGTGTGCTCGGACACACTGGGCGCTGCACCCAGCCCAGAAGCCGAGCAGCTTGCTCACATTGTTCTGGTACCCGCAGTGAGGGCACTCGATGTAGTAGTTCCAAGGACAGGTGGGATGGTGAAGCCCGGTTTGCCGGATTTCTCGCGGCAACAGTTTACCGCAGCTGAGGCAGCGGGGCCACTTCCGCGGCGTGGTGTACACCGGCACCTTCACGCCACTTTTTGTTTCTACATACGGACGCTTCTCAGGCATCTCTTAGGTCACCTGTCCTTCGGCATTTCCACCCTCATGTTGTACAGCTCGCACATGATAAAGGCGAGCTGGTCCGCTATGGTTTTTATTGCACACTGCTCGTTGCCGCCGTCCCACCAGGCGCACCGCTCCCGCAAGCATCTGCGACCCTTCGTCGCCGTCGGAGTCATAAGTGCAACAAGGGGACAGAAAAGAGGGGGGGAGTTTTCAGTGCCCATTCAATACGCCTCCTGGCGGATACTGGTGATGCGCCAGTATATGTTCGCAGGGTAGTTCCGTTCCAGAAAAGCCAGAAACGCGTCTAGGGTGTTTTCGCATGTGGGGCAGAGCCCCTTGGGAGCTTGGTATGTCTGAAGTTTTCCTTCATTCACCCTGTACCGGATCACCCAGTAGCTTATTTTTGCGCCGACCTTACCCGCGGCGCTTGGGCCTTTAACTTCGGTTCCAGCCATCGCCTTCACCGTGTTAAATATAGCGGAACCTGAACATAAAAAATATGCATAAAAAACATAAAGTCACATCAAAATCGCCGAAACCTTTATTAGAAACGTGAAAAACATAAAAAATAGGCGAAGCGGCTCCACACCCTTAAGACGGATTAGCGACCTCCCTGGGCTTCGGCCTTGGGGGGTCCATGATCGGGGATTTGTGCAGCCGCTTCGCCACTACTTGTTTTCACTCTGCTACATGCCGAAGTACTTCCTCAGCGCCAAGTACGTCTCCGTGCAGTTCACCGCCCACAACAGTTCACCGCGCCAGTTCCGCATCTCACACGGATACATCCATCCCCTCCCGCACTTCGGGCACTGGACGCGCCGCGCCCTGTTGGTGTAGTACCACGTGTCCATCTCCTCTTTGGGCATGTTTTCCACGTAGCCGCACTGGGTGCACTTCCAGATGCCCGTGTAGGGCTCCAAATCCTTCGGGTCACTCACGTCTAAACCCTCCAGGATTAAATGTTATTTAGAGTAACCTTTCATTTTGTATTGCTATTAATAATCTTCGTTGTCCTCCCGCGTGAACTGTATCATCCACTGCAATATTACCACCTTTGTGTAGCCCAGACTAAGCATGTCAACAGCGTATTTTTTAGCTTCCTCAATGTCATCTCGTTTTTCCGGGCCTTCCCAACCATCTTTTTCCGAGTAGCAGAAAATCCAATACCTAGCCATTTTTACTTTTTCCCCTCCAAGAGCTTTTTGAACAGCTCGTAGGGCTCTTCGGGTTTAGCTTCCCCTTCTCGGATATTTTCGGGCTTTTTCTCTTTCGACAATCGTCCACACCACCAAATCGTTCACGATATACTCGCTCAGAAGCCTCCTCAAGTCGTCCTCGGTGATCAAATCGTCCCTGTACTGTTCTATGTAAATCCGAGTGAGCTCGTCGTAAAAGTCGTTCTCGAACTGCCTGTTTGCCAATTGGATTCGCATCTCGACACGCTCCGGTGAAAAGCCGAGAGCTTCCAGGTTCGCCCGCAGCTGCTCAACGGTGATGTAGCCGCTGCGGTAATCCCTGAGCGCCTGGCTTTCCAGGGCCGTTTTCTCCGACGTCAGGGTCCGCCCAATCTGAACCCTGGCCATGTCCTCAGCATCATCCTCATAACCCAGGTCCAGGAAGTGGCGGACCAAGCGGTCGAAGTTCCAGAACCCGAACTCGTACGCGTAGCGAGCATCCACGCGGGTGAACAGGGTTTTCTGCGTGGCCCGTACGATGTCGATGTCCGTCACGCTGATCCCGGGTCTGGGGTCGGGCTTGTAGTCGTGCCATGTCAAGTATTTCGCTAGTTCCTCTTCGCTGATTTTGCCCCGGTGGAACGCGTCCACCAGGGTCCCGATGGCGGGTAACCGCCAGTGGGCTTCCCAGTACGCAAAACCCCAGTACCGGTTCAGGCCCTGCTTTTCAGCCCAAGCGTAAAAGTCCTCCGGTGTGATCACTTCGCGGACCACGAAGGTGATCAGATCCTGTACCCCGGGAATTATCTCCCGGAGCTCCAGGAACAGGGCTGCGGCTTCGGAACTGAGGAGGTTAGCACGGAGCTCACTAATCGCTTTTCTCTGATCGATTACACCGCGTCGCAGTAGGGCCATGATGCTTCCAGGGTCCAGGGGCTTCGCGGTGTTCTGCAGCCACCGGAGGCTATCCTCCTCCCACACCCCCCTCTTCCGCATACTTTCCAAAAACGCATCAGTGGAAAGTATGCCTTTCACCGCTTCCTCCGCCAGCACGTTCTCAGGTGGTATCACTCGCACAAGCTCGTTGTACGCAAATATGTATGAGGCTGCCAAGCCGTGCTGGGCCAGTATGTCGTAAAACACCGGCCCGGTGATCGCTTCTCGGCGGAACATTTCCAGGGCGTCCGGAACGGGGGGAAGCGTGGGATGGTACAGGTACTTCCAGTACCGTTCCAGGTGGGGCATGATTCCGTAGTTGTACTGGGCCATGCCGATGATGCGGGCGCCTTCTAGCGTGGGGTATATCAGCGGAAGCCGCAGTACCTCATCGATGACGTCGTCTGCAAAGCCAGCAGTTGCAAAACTGATACCGCAGAGTAGTTGTGCTAGGGGTACGCTTATGGCGCTGACCATTCCGCGAAGGTTTTCAGCCTGCTGAAAAACCATAAGTGGGGTCCAGTCGGGTACACCCCACGTGAATCCCTTTTCAGCCTGGCTGAGCTTCTCGGCGGTGGTGGTGATGGCGTGGGCTGTTGCGTGTGCAATGTCCGTTTTCTGCGCGGTGGTGTATACGCCGAGCAGCGGGGCTAGCACGTTCTGAAAGCCGGTGGGCAGCTCCTGGAGCCCGCCGTAGATTACGTTTCCAGCCCCGTCGAAACTCACGTGGAACTCCTGGGCCAGCCACTCGGTCGCCTGCTGCCGTAGCTGGTTTTGCACCTGGAATTGTGCTTGGATGTTGCTCCAGAAGGCGGCTAGTCCACCCTGGGTTTGGCCCCACAGCCAGTTTACCAGGGTTCTGCTGAGCTGGTCGCTTATACCTAATCGTGCAGCTACCTGACTGTACAGCCACTGTTTCCCCGCTTCTTCGAGCTGGCGTTGCAACTGGAACTGCGGGTTGATCCAGCCCCACAGGGTTTGTATTGCCTGAAACGGTGTGCCGACTATCTTGTTGCGGAGGTCCTCGAGAAAACCCTGAATCAGGTTAAACGGCCACGGTAAAAACATGCGGTTTACTCACCTGCGCCGAGCTTCAGTTTCCGCGGTGCCGCAGTTCGACGCTTGATTATGTCGGCCTTAATGGCTTCGAAGATTTCACTGTCTGAGGGGCTTTCCCCCGGCACCGTCACGACGCTTGGAACCAGACCTCGGTAGGCGTAGGTGACCAGGACCACGGGCTGCGGCTCGTTCGGCTTAGGGTACAGCGTGGTTGAAACCTCGGTCAGGATGTCGATGTCCTCGGGTTTTATTTCCTCTTCCGCCACGTTACAAACCTCCTAGGGCTTGTTCGGTCAACGAGTCTATCAGCTTCCTGAGAAGCTGGCAAACCTCGCAGTCGCAGTCCCCCCTGGCTGCCCGTAGCAGTGCTAAAAAGACAACCTGGCTGGTGCGGTCTGCACCCAAAACGTTCTGAACGTTCCCGCTCAAACAACCACCTCCACCAATTTTGTGCGGGTACTTCTAGGGGCCTGTTCGGGTCTTCCGCCCGCCGAAGTAGTAGGACACCACCGCGTTCACGGTTCCGACAAGCGCGCCCAAGACAAACTGGGCGTGTTCGGGGAACCACGCCAGCACAACGAACACCACGATGGCGAACGTTACGCTGAACAGGAAGGCGAGTATGACGGTGGCTTCGGCGGTGCTGATTTTTCGCGCCCATTCACTCACTCTAACTGCCTCCTGAGCTTTTGGGTTTTGTGAGAATTAATGCAGAAACAGGCTAATAAAGGTTATGAGAATGCCGAGGGCGGTGAAGCTGAGGGGTATCATCCACTTGAGCAGGTTGACTTGGGCTTCGAGGCGGGCTACACGCTCCAAAAGCTCGAGGAGCAATTGTCGGTTAGATGGGTTCCTCTTCCTCATAACAGCAGCTCCCTAACCGTCAGGGTGAAAACCCGCTATAAAACCGATAAACCAGCGGTCTCCCCCCGTGTCTTGGTACACGTCCACGGTTAATTGTTGTCCATCGGAAATCACCAGCGGTCGTACCCACGTCTTCTGGTAGCTTCCCCCGTCTTTTCCGCGACCTCCCCACGCCAAACCGCCAGCCACCATCACCCGCACCAGAAAATCATCTGCATATGTGAGGTCTTCCCGCACTTCCAAGTCGGTCAGCAAAAACGTTTTGCCACTCGGAGTGTAACTTATCAGAGTAGTCCACGTGGCGGACGATGCGGTAGCGGTGCCGTTTGCACTGTGTGGGTCGTTGGGTCGCATTCCGCCGCAGAACGCGTTGCCCCCCTTGTCCGCCGCCTGTTTCACGGGCTTCGAACCGTCCCAAACCCAGGGAAAAACAACCTTGCTCATAATCTCACCTCAGAACACTTTCGGCTCGTTTATACTCAAAATGAAGTCGTCCACCCATGCTACTTGAGAGCTACCTATGTCGTTGCTGCAATACAAGTAAATGGTGAACATAATGCATGGTTCGGTGGAGTTTGCGCTGGTGTACAGTTCTACATTGCTAACATCCGCTCCTACGTCATTAAACCAAAAGTCTTTGAACGTTCCAGCTTGAAAATCCACGGTGAACTTCACCCTGTTCCACAACAATTTGCTGCGGTTCACCTTGGGGGAAAACTCTGACGTACTCGAACCCACCACCTGAACAACACCGCCCAATGGTACGTAAGTTACACGCCCCCTGTGTTCGTTGCTCCCATCGTAATATGTTATCCACGCTTCTACAAACACAAACTGCGCAGAACCCGGATGCATGAAGCTGTACTCAAACCCTACCCCACTTATATCGCCGGGTATTGTAAAATATTTTAAAATCCCGGCGCTAGAATCAGCACTAGTACCAATAGTAAATTTTAGACTAGCGTTTCCGTGGTACACCCTCGAAGCATCATATTCCCGCTCTACCACTCCGCCCTTGACCTCGGTTTTCTCCCAATGCAGCTCCAATCCGTCGAAGGTATCGTTATAGATGACGTCGCCGTTTTGGTTTATCCTCCACAGTATCAGGTCTTGTTGCAAAAGCGTTGTCAACCGTCGATTGGTTATGGTGAGCGTGTCGTTCAGCGTGTCCAGCTTCGAGTTAGTGGTCTGCAGCCTACTGTCCAAAGTGTCGAGCTTCGTGTTGGTCTGGTCGAGCCTGTCGTACAGCTCCTTGAGGCGTTTATAAAGCTCATAATCGCGGAACTCGGTCGCCACGCTAGAACACCCCCGTCAACTCACCTATCTGTCTGCGGAACTCCTCCAACGCCTGGGCAACCCGCTCCTCCGGCATAACCGCGTGTCTGGGCAGTATCACCAGCCCCACCAGGACCGCGTGGCTGTTTTTGGTGTCCAGGTTCCACGCCCGGCACGTTAACAATAATGGCTCCGTTTCGATGGGGATGAACTCGCTCCACGTGTACAGGGTACCGTCCCCCGCCAGGTACCCGTCCCGATTCACGGGTGCAAGCTGCCATTCCTGATAAAAAATTCGCAGTCTGACGTTCAGGGCGCAGCCCGGCGGAAAGTACACCATAACCCTGGTCAGAATCCCGGTGGTTACTTTCATGCGAACCTCGTATGGGTCGTTTTCGGGCGTGTTGGCTGGCACCGTGAACGGATAGCTGTACTGCACCGCCTGGTCCCCCCTACTCCTTCAGCCAGGCTTTCCCGTTTACAAACAGCCGAACATCGTCGCCCGCCGTCGCATTCGCAAACCTGGCGACCACCTTCTGGCCGCCCCTGGCGTATATTTTGCCCTGGACGCTGACCGTCGTTCCAGCCGTCGGGCTGGCGCTGCTCTTGTACCAGTGGTACGTGTCCCCTATCTTCAACCCCAGTTTGACGAAGCCTGGGGCCGAGTTTTCGTCTATCGCCACAAGCTGGTTGATCTCCACAAGCTCGTACTCGTTGGGGATTTCGAGTTCCAAATCATATTGGGCGCCGGGCGCCGACCCGTTGAACGCATAGTCAGCATAATCCACTACCTTACCCACAGAACCACCTCAGCACAGGTTGTAAAATCCTGGAACCCGCGGCTGGGCTCCAGGCAAAACTCGCGCACCCTTATGGTCGTAGTTGCTGTAGGACCACGCTGCAAGTTGCGCCGGCGTTCCCCTGGGTCACTTTGAGCTTTATGCTCTGATACATCGAGGCGGGAAACCATTCCTCGATGGCATCCAGGGTTCCGAACGGTATGCACAGCGTGTTCTCTGGACCCACTCCCCTGGTCACCAGTCCCAGGGCGACGTCCGACGTCTCCGCAGCAACGCTCGGCGACGTGGTTGTCTTGGTCACGCTGAGGGTTAGCTGGTCACCGGCCACCGCGTCGGCGCATGCGAAGTCCAGGTCGGTCCTCGAGCTTACAGCATAGTCACGGATAAATGCCAGATGTCCCCTGACCGTGTCGTTGTCAGTTTCCAAGAGCTCCTGGCCAAACTCGAACCAGCCCCAAAGGGCCTCGTTCATGTGCGCCAGGTCAAGCAACGTTAGGTCGAGGGGCACAAACTTGTCCGTGTCGCAGCTGAGCTTCACGTTTGTGAAGGTGCTGCTCATGGCGACGCCGTGCTCATACCCCCTCAACAGGGCCAGCCTGTAGGGATAGTCCACGGGCAGATCGATTGTCTCGTCGCCGCTGGCTGCGCTGGTCCAGCTGTGAATGCTCTTCGTCATCAAGTGGCCCCTGTAGCTGGCTGGCTTGTCCTCGAACAGCTTCGCGATCACTGTAGCCTTTCCAGTCCCCGTGGCGAAACCCGCCGTCGCCGAAATTGTAAGCGAGTGTGTCAGCTTAAGCTGAAGGTTAGTGTACCTTGTGGGGTCCAGCCACAGCTCTTCGTCACCGATCTTGCGTCCGAAAGGTATTATGAAGCTCTCGTATTGCGTGGCTCCGGCGGCCTCTGTTAGGGTTGCCGGAGGCAGCTTGCCGAAACAGTACGCGTCCAGGGCCACTGTTTCCATTCCGCTGGCGCTGAACAGGACATCACTGCCATCCACGAGCTCAATTTTACTCACGTTGTCACGGAGAAGCACCTGTTGGTTCGACGTAGCACCGTTGTCCGCCTGGTACGTTACTATGATGGCGCTGATGGGGTCCGTGATGTCCACGTTCACTATCTTTGTTTGGCTGTCGCTGAGAGTTTCACTTTTTAACAGGTATACATCTCTGGTTCTCAACGCTTACCCCCTCAATTACTTCGCTTTTCCTTTGAGCTTTTTAAGTCCTCTTAGGTTTTCGAGCATTCTCTGTTCGCGCTCAGCGTCGGTAACGTTGGGCATGCTTCTGATCTTCTCAACGTGAGACTTAAGCAGTGGGTGGAACTTGCCCACAAACCGCTCAACCTTGTAACGTCTCTTCACGACACCGTCAACCAGCTTGTCCGCGCCGAGTGTTTCGGCCATGGCCAGCCACTCGGCCGAGCTGACTTTTGCTAGGTTCTCCGCACGCCGCTTAAGCACTTCCTCCTTGCGCATCTGCTCTTCATACCTGGCCTGGGCTTCAAGACCCGCCTTGATCGGGTCCGCTTTTGGCCTCTTGATACCCTGAAGGTAGTTTGTTCGCCCCACCGCTTGAAGTGTACTGATCTGTCGTTCAACCCACTCGTCGGGGTCCGGTATCACTTTGACCTCGATGTCGCCGGGGTTAGCTGCTGGTGCCTCGCCCCACGCCCTGTTCGGGTCGTCGGTGCTGGGCAGCGGGGACCCGCCGTTTGTTGCTGTCGGTTCGTCGGGTACTTCAGCCTTGTCCAAGAGTTCTAGGAGCCTTGCCCGCTCCTCTGGGCTTAGTTTTTCCAAGTCGTAACCCACTTGGATCACCGGGTATATCTTAAGTTTAACGAAATATTTAAATATATCCACGCGGATTTATAGTAATGGATATATCTGTCCAGACAACATCTAGTGGGATAAATATGGCTCGTCCACGCAGAAAACGCCAGGAATGGGAAGCCAGGTTCGCGTCGGAATACGTAAACAAGTTTTTCCCCCAGGCAACTACTTTTTTGCATCTCAGGCTGGGCGTCGAACCCCAGCCCGCCAGGAACCGCGACTACACCGAGAGCGAAAAGAGAGCACTACGCGTCTACATGCGGTGGGCAGACGCCGTCATAGTGCTACCCACCGAGATAAAGGTAATCGAAGCAAAACTGCGCCCCGCAGAGTACCCGCGGGGAATAGCACAGCTGGAAATATACCAGAAAATCGTGCCACACACACCGGAGCTGCAGCCATTTCTCCCCAGGGACTTCAAAATGCGGCTGGTTGTGGCTGTGCACGATCCCGTAGCCGAAGTCTTGTGCCGCGAAAAAGGCTTCGAGTATCACGCCTGGGAACCCCCCTGGTACCGCGACTACCTGACCAGACTCGCCGGACGCACCCTCCGGGTGCCCAGGGGCGTGGCACCCGGAACCCTGGAGGAAAAAACGTGACCTCAAGTTCCAGTAGAAATCATGGTCAGTACACGCCTGGGGAAACCCCAGTACACGTGTATTTTTTAGCCGCCTTCGCGGTACACGTGCTTCATACTAATCCCCCTCGATTGCCCCCCAAAAGGCGTGTACAAAAAACCCCCAAAAACCGCGATTCAGCCAAAAACAGCCCAAAAAACGCCCCTTTCCACGCTCAAAACAAAAACCCTCAAAACCCGAACCCAAACCCGCCAAAAACAGACGTGTACCCCGGAAAACAAGCGTGTTCCCCCCAAAATTTACCCGTGTACCCTCCTCCCCCCACACTTGAAATTTAGCTGCACTGTTCCGTTCTAATCGGGTCGGAGCGGCTAATTTTCAGGTGAGAGGGGTACACGGGTCGGGTCCAGGGGTACACGCTTGTCCGGATGGTGGTAAACGTGACCAGGATGGTTGTAAAGGTATATGCAAAGTTGGTTGGGTTTTTAACCCTGATTGCTGACCGCGTTTTTCAGGCGGTACTGTGCTACGGTTTCTGCACGATACGCGGGTACATTCTCGCCTGGACCGTGTGGCTAAAAATACTCAGTGCTTTGTGGTGGTGGTTGAAACGAGTGAGGAACTTAAAAGCCCTATAGAGCTCCTGGAGCTGAAGGACGGGGAAACCGTCAAGTTCAGAATCGAGCGTTGGCAAAAGGGTAAAATCACGATCCACCCGCGGACCCCCGGAGCTCCGCCCGAAAAAGTGGTTGAGTGCTTACGGATCTGGGTTCCAACGGAATACAAAAAGTGGTGGCCGCCCTACTGGGACATCACCGCGAACCGTTTACGAACGCAACTCGAAGGATTTCTGACGCGTCCGGATCTGCGGCTGCTAGAGTTCACGGTCACCGCGCATGGAAGCGCACCCAGAACGCGCTACACGATAGAAACCAGGGTCCTACCTAGATAAACAGCAAAAAAAAAGAGGAAGAGAGGTCACTCCGACGGCTCCTCAGCCTGTTCCGCTTTTTCACCCACCCACACCAGTTTGCCACGCTTTCGGACCACGTTGGGTGAGGCTTGCGTGGCAAGGGTGAAAAGTTTGTCCACTGTGCTTTGGCTGAGACCCGTCAGGTGCACCCACCTGTACAGTGTCACCTCGCCCTGGTGGCGGACGTACGCCAACAAGCGGGTGACGCGTTCTTCCGTTCTGCTCATCATGGCGAACCACATATTACACTCTCTCTCTCCCACACATATATGTGTTTCGGGTTTGTACCAAAAAAAGAGAGTAGGTACTGGCGAACCAGCACCAAATACGAGGATTCCGAGTGTGAACCATCGGAAAAAATATTAATATTGGTTTTTGCTTCAATAGCCCATGAGGGGCTTCACGTTGATCTAGCCCCACCCACCCACCCGGGTGGTGGGGCTTCACGGCTTTTCGCGGCGGGGCGGATAACTAACTCTTTTTTTGTTACAAAAAGCGAGACACATA
>Ga0164311_10001515_pt1 | contig 11446 bp, 13 predicted proteins | sample GuaBasSedimGuay2_FD_121796 | JGI IMG/M metagenome (GOLD analysis project Ga0164311, IMG submission 121796) | Subseafloor sediment microbial communities from Guaymas Basin, Gulf of California, Mexico - Guay2, Core 4569-9, 9-12 cm | ecosystem: Environmental > Aquatic > Marine > Hydrothermal vents...
TACATTGGCTTTATTTCACGATTATCTAAAATCAAGATTAAAAAGATTTTATCAACAAAATTTGATTCTTTTAACAACTATTACATTTTTCAGAACTAGCACCCTCAACAAGAGTATGTGACTCTGTTGATTGTATCGTAGTGTTCCGTTTCCTGTTGTGAGACCAAAATCTATTTCACCTTAGCTGAGGATGTCTGATTCCCGAAAGATTTAAGTAAAACTTGGAATCCTTTAGGTTTTCGGTGTGTTAGTATGAGTTATAAGGGTATGACGTTTCCGGAGTTTAAGGTTGGAGACAAGCTGGTTTCTCCCTCGATAACTGTCACTGAATCTCACATATCGCTCTTCGCTGGGCTGTCTGGCGACTTCAACCCCCTGCACACGAACGAGGAGTTTGCTCAGAAGCTACCCTTCAAGGGACGGATCGCTCACGGGATGCTCACAATCTCTATGCAGTCGGGTTTCCTCGGTATGCTCCTCGCCGGCACCGCAATAGCGTTCTTGGAGGCGGAGTACAAGTTTAGAGCCCCCGTGAAAATCAACGATACGATCCACACGGAGTTGGAGGTTGCTGAAACGAAGCCGGTTCAGAAGTACGATGGGGGAATAGTGAAGTTCAACATGCAAATAAAAAACCAGAGAAACGAAACCGTCGTTGAGGGCTACGCAACCGTGATGATATCCAACAAGAGACCGAGTTAACTAGGAATCTAAAAGATGGTACTCGACTCGATTCCGTGAGTCTCCTTCCCCTTTTATGCCATCAGAGACTTTGCCCTCGTGTAGCGCATTAATCTTTGAACTATTTTGCGGCTGAGCACACCGACAATCTTATTCCCATCCGTTACCGCCAGCCTCTTGAAACCGGTTTTTTGGAAAATCTTCCATGCCTCCTTTATCGGCGTGTCTTTGTCCACCATTTGGATCGGGGAAACCATTATGTCCCTCGCGATTTTTCTGCTTAGATCCTCTCTGTCGGCGATTAGCCTGAAAATCTGACCGTCGGTGATCAAGCCGATTATCTTTCCTCTCACATCCTCCACGAAGAGTGAACCTACTTCCGCGTCTACCATCTTCTTAGCCACGGTGGGGATGCTGTCTGTAACCTTACACGTCACAATATTATGTCTGGCAATCTCGTTCACAGTTGACAACAATTCACCTCCTACAGTGATTTCTAATTATCTTAAATATAGAATTTATAAATTTAACCCGCTTATATAGAATCATTAAATCGTCAGGAGCTTCCCACGAAAGACGAATAGTCCTCCCAAAAAATTGTAAGAGCGAAAATCGAATTCATCATTTCAAATTTTTATCTATACTTTCACATAAAGCCTCTTCGCGAAGATGTGAGCAACTGGTCTTTGGGTCTAACCCTGAAAATGATGTGACTGTTCCAATTGGCTGTTATCATACCAGAAAACAGGAGGCTAAGCCTTCCCGAGGCGCACCGCTCGGAGCGGTTCACACTGGTATTACTAGAAACTCTGCCCACAGATGGGTGATGTGACACAGCAGCGTTAAACAGAATGAGACCGTAACGAACTCGAACCAAAACGGGCTTAGCTTTCTGCGGTAGACCATGTAAGGTATGGGTGCAAATGTAATGATGTACTCTGTCAAATAGGGGAAAACACACGACAACCATGAAACTCCCCCTAGAAGACCTAAAACATACGGACTCGAGCAGAAAGTATCGCTGATTAGCACGGGAATCCCTGTGAGAATTAGCGGCACAGCGTGAAGAAATTCGTGAAGTATTGTAAACATGCACAGATAATTCAGAACGAGGGCAAAACTACCGCCAAGGACTAGAAAGAAACTCGAATACCAAATTTTTCCAGTTCTCGTTCTTGTTTTCAACTCGCTTTCTTGAACCGTCTTCATTCCACAATCACCTCAGCGAGATTCCGTGCAGCGGTACAGCCTTAGTGCCTCGATAAACTCTAAATGCCGTCAAATCACAATAGTCGAGAGAGGCGTATCGAGGCTAACAGCTTGCATCGTCGTCGGCAAGATAATACCCAATGGTTCAAAAAACTGAATGAAAACCATGTACTTGCTAGAAAAAGAGAGAGAAACAGCAACTGACCAGAGAGAAATGAGTAATCTACGCATGTAACGGTAGTCGATATATTTTAACTACGCATTGAACCGTCTCTGACACCCTAAGAACTTGTCGCAGAGTATTGCGGGGTGGTTATAAACTTTTCCACAAAAAGGACAGGGTTCAAACAGAATCCCATTAATTAAAAAACACAACTTGCTCTGCCGTCAAAAAATTTCTACATCAAATAATAACAAAACTAATTTCAAATCCAAATCTTAATTGAATCGGCTTTTTATACCCAAAAAATGAGAAACGGGAGAAGCGAAATTCCAGAGGGTTCCGTAGCTTTTTAAAAACTTGTAGGGGAGAGATGGATTCTTATTTCACAATTTGTTCATTTACTATTTTCTTCTCTGAGCTACTAGACTTCCAGTTGTTCGGTCTGTCGATCCTCCATGACAACAGAGGGCTGCTCTTCTGGATTTCGCTGCTGAATCTGCAACCTGTGTATATCCCTCTAAACGGGTTGAACACGATCTTTTTTTCTACGTCTGGGAGTTCACAAATAAACGCGCAGTATCCTCCATCCACTTTCCTATTAAGAATCCTGCAAAAAACCTCAGGCATCTCACCACTCTCCGAACATATTCTACCAAAAATAGCAGACCTACCTATTTATAGTCAAGTACTACCCAAGCATACCTAATGAATATATTCAAGTATTATTCCCGTAGGGTAAAAAATCCAGAAAGGAAGGGTGGAAATACCAACATGGATACTGAGTATAGCGCCCATAATCTCAAGCATTGTGACACCAATGTTTCTCGATGTGGTAGAAGAATTACAACAAGAGCGCAAGTCTTCACCGCGAATAAAATAAGAAAACTACAATAGTCTAGATGACAAACTTATGCTGTCTAATGAGGGAACTTGTAGAGTTAGAAGAGAGAAAAAAGAGTAGGAATACATTTTTTCTTAGTGTTTCCTACGGTCTCTGATATCTAGTGGTTTCTCTAGTGTTTGGTGATGGTTATGAAGTGTGGGGGCGTATCTTCACTTGGGTATCTCTCCGGGATTCCCTGTGTTCCCTTTACTCTATTTGGAGTCGACTTAATTCCTTCCACGTTGTGTTTGTTGTTTTTTATAGCTCCGAGTACTTTGAGTAGGAGTGAAATAGGATGGAGGGAAGGGTATAGTCTGTTTTCACACGAACTTGCTATGGAGCTTCGTTGGGTTGGGTTCAGTATATTTCGGGTTTTAACTCGTCTAGAAACTGTTCGAGTTTTTTCGCGCTTGTGAATACTTTGATCATGTCCCAATCCTCAATCCTGACGATTGCCTTCCCCTGCTTTACCGTTACGTAGATTCCCCCACACTCCTTAAAGTGGTTAATGTACTCGACTTCCTTTGAGTTTCTGTTTCGCCAATATCTCTTCCTTCTTAAGACTTTTCTGAACACCTTTTCTCACCAACCGAATTGCTGCAATTTCATTAGTGTTGAAATGCTTTATTAGTGTTCTCTTTGAAAAATCGCAAATTTGAATAAATATTGATTGCAAAAAACGCAAATATTTAATAAATTTTTTAGTTTTTTTCAAATTTAGGTAAAAACAAATTTACGAGAAACAAAATTTACCTCAAATAATCATCTAAGCAAAAAGTCCAGTAAAACTTTCTAGGCGCCACCGATACAAACCAAAAAAGCCGATACTTACAAGAAAAAACCAAAAAAGATATCTCATCACCAAGTACTCAAACAGAATCTAATAACAAATAGAAGAATAACACGTTTTTATAAAAAATAAATGAACTTCTAGCCAGCTCGCCTCTCTCCCCGCCCAGTCCATGGTGTCCAAATCGGATATCCTAAAATACTCGACGCGATCTTTTAAATTGGTTATTGTCTTCGATTTTGCGTGGTGGTTTTGTTTGTCGTCCTGTAGGATGGTGGATCAGGGTTTTCCTATGGGTAGTTGCTTGACGCAGACTTCCGAGGGGTTGAAGCCAGCCTGTAGGGCTACTCTGAGAAGGTCTGAGGGTGTTTGGAGCAGGGTTATCAAGTCTGCGCATCTCTCGCGGCCTGAGGACTATTTCTCCATTTATCAGAGCGGTTGTAATCACTCTTGTCTCAAGTGTCACTCCTGGGAGTTTAGCCAGATTGTTTCTGGGCACTGGATGTCCACCGATGAGATAGCGGATATGTGTGTTGACTATGAGCATGGTGTGACGGTTGAGGAGCCGAGGGAGAGGGCACTCATGTCGACGGCCACCGACCTGTGTCGTCACTGCGGCTTATGCGTCCTCACCGGGAGGAAGAGCAGGCACTGTCCGGGTAGGCTGGACCCGGAGCAGGTTGTGTTGAGCCCCCAAGGCTGGGGTCCCGCTAGAAACATCGTGGCCTTCACTGGCGGTGACATTGTGTGCTGCTCAGATTTCTACGCCGAAGCGACCAAGAAAATCAAGGAGAGGTGTGAGAATATGTTTGTTCTCATCGAAACCAACGGTTACGGTCTCACTCCCAAGAACATGGATACTCTCCGTGAGGCAGGGGTTGACTCCTTCTGGCTGGACATCAAGGCTTATGATGAGGATGTTTACCGTAGGCTTTGCGGAACCACCAACGAGTGGATTCTCAGACTTCCTCAAGAGCTTGTTGAAAGGGAGTTCGTTGTTGAGGTCTTGACTCTCTATATTCCTGGATGGGTGGAGAGCGACCAGATACTGAAAATAGCTGAAATAGTTAAGGACGCGGATCCCTATATTCCATTCACTATTCTTGCTTTTTTTCCTCAATACAAACTGAGGGATGTTCGTTCGCCGACTCTCCGGGAGATGTTGGACGCGTACCTTAAGGCGAGGTCTGCTGGCCTTAAGACTGTGAAGCTCGGCAACGTGGGTGTGTTCGCGAAAACAAGCGACGATGTGGAGCTTCTTTACAGCGTTGTGGGTGAAGGTGGTGTTGGTTAAAGTAGATCTTTTAACTTCTTCTAATGAATCTTTTATGTGAAATCACTTTTATAAATGGTGATTTGGAGTTTCTTCGGTTTTTACTCTTTAAGGGGTTCAAACATGTTTTTCTCCACTCCACATACCGGGCAGACCCAGTCGTCTGGGAGTTCTTCGAAGGGTGTTCCTGGGGGTATGCCTCCGTCCGGGTCCCCTGCCTCGGGATCATAGATGTATCCGCAGGATGTGCACTGCCACTTTTGCATCCCTTTTCCTCCTTCAATTTTAAGGCTTCTTCTGTTAACTTCCACGAATTTCTTTATATTAGTATCCTTTTTGGGTTCTGCGATGGTTTTCTACTCATTTTCTTGGCGTTTGAATTCACAGTGTAAACTACTATCTACTTTTTTTACTGAAATCATCTCTTATTTCAAAATATTTAATAAAATCGAAGTTGAATATTTAAACCAAGGGAAAGTGACTCAAAGCACAAATTAGAAGCTTGTATTGAGGTTGTTTCAGATGAGTAGTCATCCTCAGATAGACAATATGATACATCTTATTGAACTCAACCTGGGAAGTTGGAAACCTCGCTCCATTGTTGTTATCGACAAAGATTTTAAAGTGTGGGGATTGAAGGGAAAAATTTCTGAAGAGGCGGTTAAACTGTTCGAAAAGTATTCTCTTGAGGAATTGAAGCCTGGTGACAGTATTCACAACGGTAACTCTTTTTTGATGAAGATCACAGAAAAAACCGGGGTTATAGTCTCCATGGGTGATATAAGACTTTCGATTCTGGCTTCCGCCAATCTGAGAGGGAGGATAAACGCCCTGTCGGACTTTTATCTGCTTGAAGAACTCGTCAACAAGTCCTCAACAAAGAAATGAAAAATCTATTTTTGTCCGCGTCATGAATCACGCAAGTTAGAGTGTTGCTGAATTATTTCCTTCTTTTAGGTGTTTAACTCTCATTGGTTTTAAGGAATTAATTTTTAAATCTTTATATCCTTCTTTTAACTGTTAAAAAAGGGAGTGTGACTTGATTGGAGCTCTGGAACAGGGTTGAGAAGGAAATAGTGGAAGACGAGATTCTTTCCCTAACCAGGGAGCTTGTGAAGATTCCAAGCTATCAGGAGGTTGAAGACGGGGAGCGTAAAGTGGCCGAGTGTCTAGCTGCCTTCTTAAAGGATAATGGCCTGTCTCCCGAGATTCGTGAACTCGAAAAGGGCGTTAATCTAATAGTTTCGATCGGGGATGCTCGCGAGGGTTCTCCTTCCCTGATGTTTAATGGTCATCTTGACACTGTTCCCGTTGATAACATGACTATTCCCCCCTTTGAAGCCGAGGTCAGAGACGGGAAACTCTATGGGCGGGGCTCGTGTGACATGAAGGGTGGACTCGCGTGTATGGCGGCTGCTGTGGCGGCTTTAAAGCGGGCTGAGGTGGAGCTGGGCGGTAGGCTCGTTTTCACCGGTGTGTCTGCGGAGGAGTCGGGGAGCTGGGGTACAAGGGAATTAGTCAACACGGGTCCCCTGACGGATTGCGTCATAGTGGGTGAGCCAACCAACCTGGAAATAGTTTCCGCCTCCAAGGGAATAACTCTGGCGATAATCGACATCATGGGGAAGGCGGCTCACGGAAGCACGCCTGAGCTGGGAATCAACGCCATCTACAAGTCTGTGAAACTGATAGAGCGGATTCTGGAGGAGCTTCCAAGAATCCACGAGACGAAGAGGCACCCTAAGCTGGGTTCCCCCACCTTTAATCTGGGTATAATAAAGAGCGGGGAGAGACCCAACATCGTTCCCGACAAGTGCACCCTGGTATTCGATAGGAGAATAATACCCGGAGAAACTGTCGAAGAGATAACCAGGGAATTCCAGGAAGTCATAGACTCCATAAAAAAGGAGGACGCCGAGTTCGATGCCTCCCTACAGGTCTTGGGAATGCTTCTCCCACCCATGGACACGCCGACGAACCTACCTTTCATAAAGTGCTTAGACGAAGCCGTAAGCCAGGTGGTTGGCGAGACGGTGTACTCTGGAATCCCCGGAAGCACAGACGCGTCGATTTTCACCCAGAGTGGGATTCCCAGCGTTCTTTTCGGCCCGGGGCACATATCCAAGGCTCACTCCTCTGACGAGTACGTTGAGGTCTCCCAGCTTAAGAAAGCAGCAGACACGTATGCGCTAACCGCTCTAAAATTCCTGACCTAAAAAGCCCCTTAAGTATTCCCCCGAGTAGGGCGGGCCCATATAACCATGTGAATCTTCCCTTTGGAAAACCTGAGAGGCTCTCCAGATTCCATTACGTCTTCTGGAATTTTGAACGTGTCTGGGCTTGAAATTTGGCCGTACCCTTGTTCTTCACACATATTTATTAGTTCTTACTGCGCCTATTTTCGTAAGAGCAGAAAAAGGGATGAGAGGGTTGGTACCATGGAACTAAACGCGATTCAAACGTTCTGTGCTTTGAAGAATGATGTTTGCGAAAAGATTCAGATAGTGATTGATCTCGAGAAAAACCTTCTGACCATCAATCCCGAGAAGTGCGTCGGGTGTCCATTCCTCGAGGAGCGTATCAGACGTTCGGTAATAGTACTGTCCGGTGCCCCTGTTCCTGAAATGTACAAAAGAGCAACTTTCACGATAGATTTCGACCTACAGATACCACGAAGAATCCTACAGGCAAAATAAACTTTTATGGGAGAATCATAGCTCTTCAACACTCCGAGCTATCCAAAACCCCGCCGAAATGAACGAACAGTGGCTCCCAGTGTCCCGGCTTTCTTTTAGTTCGGTATTTACTGGTTGTTTGAAGAAAAAGAGTTTTTGGATTTTCATATCTGTGTGTTCTTCTTCAGATTACTGATTGTCCATTGTTGTTTCTACATCTTTTTTGAGGATGGCGGTTTTTTGGGCGCACGTTTTGAGCATTTTTCTTGTTCCACCCGCCTGGCTTATGACTTCGAGCATTTTTCGGGGGTTGTAGATTTTCACTCCCATCACCGCTGTGGCTCCTCTTTCGAACAGGGGCTGAGGAGTGAAGCTGGCTGTGGGCCCGATGAGCACAGTTTCACGCATCCCTTCGCAGTGTTTCAGCACCCTGTCAACTGTATGGTTAACCAGCGTGCTTCCAGTAATTATTGCGGTGTCGACGTCCCGGCTCAGCTCTTCAAGTTGTTCCTCCTTAGCGATTCTAACCACGGGGTTACGGATGCTTCTCCTCTCTATCACGGTTATGTTTCGGGTTTTTTCCAACAGTTTCGGGATGAGTGGAGCCAGGTAGCCGACCATCAGAATCTTTTCCCCCGGTTCGACTAAGTCCATGATGTCGATGTTTCTGAAGGGGTACTTTTCCGGCTTGTTTCTGAAGGCGATCTGTGAAACCGCGTTTATCGTGGCGACACCCAGAGCGGCCGCTATCAGGTTTCTGGAGGTGGCTAGGTTCAACAACTCTATAGCGTCCGAACCTTGCAGCTCTCCAGCCTCTTCGAAAACCTGACACTCGGGGGAATCTTCTCTGAGAACGTGTGCCACGCCTCCTTCTCCGGTTGAGAGCATAACTCCGGCGTACTCGAGCCCTATTCTCACATCGCTGACCTTAACCCCCTCAAGGTTCCCGGCTAACTCTTTTTTCAGATACTTGATTAAGCTTTCGACGGCGTCCATAATAAAAACCACTCGGCGGAATTGTGTACCCTTTTGCTATTGAACTGTTCCAGAAGTTAAATAAACAAGTTTTGGTGATGTGAGCTGTTTCTGGAACCAAAAAATGCTTAGGGTCACAGGGAGCGGAAAGAAGGGTGGGTTTTAGCCTAGTGCTCCTCTGATTTTTCCCGCGTATAGGATTAGTTTCTGGGCGATTTCGACCATTTTTTCTCCTTGGATTATGTCTGTGAGTCCTTCCTTTTTTATGTCTCCTTTCGTGAGGGTGCGTGCGGAGAGGTACTCCGAGATCATCTTCGTGACTATTTCGTGGGAGGTGTTTGGGCTTATGTCTATGTCAAGGAATTCCTTGATGTATTTTATGTCCTCCGTTACCTGGTCGTAGACCTTTTTCGAGAGCACTTTTTGGATGGCTTCCAGGCTAATGAAGCGTGAGGCGAAGTTTAGGGCCTCTCTGAGGGAGGGGTAGTAAACATCCAGGAGTCTTTCCAGGGCTTCGCTCTTCCACTCGTTGACCGCGTTTAACCCTCTTCCAGTTCCGATGAATTCTGGGGGTAAACCTATGCTGTACATGGTGGCTGTGAAGGGAATCGCTCCCAGCTGGGACTCCAATTTTAGGTTCTCCAACTTGAGCAACTGTTTGGACACCTTGCTGTCTGTGCACTTTTTTGCAAGGCTTTTGATTACCGTCTGGTCGGAGGGGCGCTCCGCGTTCTGGAGGGGTACTGTTCTTTCGCGTCTGAGTGGGACGAGTTCGAATATTCTGGGGTTGAGTAGTATCTGGTGGAGGGTTTCGAAGTATTTTGCCGTAAAGAGTCCGATTATGTTTATGATTTCGTTTTTCTCTCTCTTCGAGTACGGTTTCGCCTTTTGGGATTGTAGCTTGTCTCTGAGAAGGAGAATCATCTTTTGGGTTTCCTTCCGGTCGACATCGTACCTTAGGCTTGAGGGGATCGTGAGTGTTCTAATGCCAGAATACTCGGTTAGAACGTTGTCCAGATTTCTCGGATTGACGAACCCCCTGAAGGGTAGGTAGCCAGCGTTCAGGATGGGGAAAATGGGGGTATTGAGTTTTCCGCTGATGATTGCGAGGTCTGAGATGGCGATTTTACTGGCAAGCGTCGAGGGTACGAGGCCGCTCTGTAGAGCAGAGTCCGACCTTCCGAGAAATATTCTAAGATAGCTTAGCGGACTCAGCATGGATGGGTAAGCCTTGAAATATTCTCCGATTGTGTTTGAAATGTTTAGTAATGATTGTAGGTCTTTCACGTAGGGAATAATTTGAAGATCCTTCAGCTTAGCGGTGGGGTCTATTGTTTCGAGAATATAGTTTTTGAGGATGTTGAAGTTCATTTCAATGCGAGTCAGGTCTCTCGGTGACTCTGTTAGGGGATGGATCACCTCGTAGATTGCCCCACCGTTTGTTTCGTTTCTGAGCCGGTAGTTCACCTCTATGATTTTTTGGAATATGGCCATTCTTCTGAAACCAAACTCGTAACTGCCCGCCGGTACGCTTGGCGTGAGGTTGACGTTAAAACTCGGGATCAATCCCTTCTCCATAATTCTTCGAACTATCTCTTCTATGTGGTGAAAGGGGGTGAGCTTCTCTGCGAAGTCAACCACCAGCTCCTCCGCTCCGAAGCCTCCCTCCTCCCTCGGAGAAAGGCAGTCCACTGCTTCCTCTATCTCCTCCTCTGAGCCAATGTAAGTCGAGGCGGAATCAGAATCCTGAGTTGCCATCGTTGCCGGAACACGCATTGCTTAACACCTTTCAACCTCTCAGATCCCAGTATTTTTCTCTGAGTTTCTTTAATAATTACTACCGCTTATAAACAAAAAAGGTTAACGTTAAGGAAATAGTTGAAATAATCTAACGTGCCTGATTCTAATTTGTGAAAACGCTCACCGAGGAGCAGAAGTATCCTAACGCGTAATCTGCCCGAATTTGCTGGAACCTTTAATAGGTTGAGCGGTTGGTGTTATCTTATGCAAGATGTACATGTAAGGGAGTATAGGGTTGAGGATGGAGATGAGGTTGAAGAGCTTTTCCGACGCCACACCGGTAAGCGCTTACGTAAGGCCACGTCTTTCTTCTATAAGAGGGCGCTTGACGGAAAACCTCCTGATGACGTGGTGGCTGTCGTGGCGGTTGTGAATGGTCGGGTGGTCGGTTTTAGCGGGGTTCGACTGGTGGGCGAGACCGAAACCGCATACCCCGTTACAATAGTCCACGAGGCTTTCAGAAACAGGGGAATAGGCAAAATGCTCATGAGGAAAAAGTTGGAAAAGGCTCGCGAGAGGGGGCTCAGGGAGTACACCTCAATTGTCGGTGAGGAGAACGTGGCGTCTCGCAGAATGCTTGAGGGTCTGGGTGACTTTGTGATCTCCGAGAGGGGTGAACACGAGAAAAACAAGAGGTGGGTGAAGTACAAGAAAAAACTCGAGTGAGACACGGTTTAAGACGCGTGGAGTTGGTTTCGGAGGAATGATTTAAAAGTCTGGCTAGTCTAACGTTCTTGAAGGTACGGTACAACTCAAATCCAACTATTCAGGATGGTTAGACAGTTGGGTGAGAAAATCGTAGCCGCCGACCTTCTGAGCGAAGGGAAAGACCTTATCCATAAGGGCGAGTATAAACAGGCGGAAAAACGGTTTCAAGAAGCTTTAGACCTGTTCAGGAAGGATAACAATCTTCAGGGTATCGCCGAGTCGGAAACCTACCTCGGGATAGCCCTACAGTATCAAAACAAGCTTAACAAGGCGAAGGAGCATTTTGAGA
>Ga0164311_10001516_pt1 | contig 11444 bp, 7 predicted proteins | sample GuaBasSedimGuay2_FD_121796 | JGI IMG/M metagenome (GOLD analysis project Ga0164311, IMG submission 121796) | Subseafloor sediment microbial communities from Guaymas Basin, Gulf of California, Mexico - Guay2, Core 4569-9, 9-12 cm | ecosystem: Environmental > Aquatic > Marine > Hydrothermal vents...
GCTGACTTGCCTAAAACCCCTTGCGCCAGGTCGTCTCACAGAAATTTGCCCATGATAGTGAGAGAGAGTATACTAGCAAGAAAGAAGCCTCGGCGCTTGTTACCAAGTCCGAGGCTGTGACCAGAACGGCGGCGGCCGCCCGCCGTCAAGCCAGAACGGTTCGACGGACCGCTTTTCTGCCAGCGAAATGAGGAATCTATGTCCTTCTTTGACATCCTCAACCTGATCCCCCAGAGCCTTCAGCAGCAGATTCTGGACACTCTCGTTGATTTCGTCTCGGGCCAGGCCAAAAAGCTCCTGGGCGACCAAGTCTCTAACAAGATCAAGGGATTAAAGTCTGACGCCTCCTTTGCGCAGGCATTTCGCGACGGCCTGCACCGCGCGGCCGACCGTTTTGCCCGCGAGTACGAGCAGGAGGACGAAGACCTGGTGGCGGCTATTGTGGCCGACGAGAGCTTTTTCCAGAACGAGCAGGTTCAAAAGGCGCTGCTGGCCATTATCAAGAAGCCGGGCGTCTATCTAGTGGATGAACGAGAGACCGTGCTTCAATCCTTCGAGACCGTGCTCCCCGAACGCAAGAACCGCCAGCGTGTGGACCAGGCCGTGACGTTCTTCCTCAAGTGTCTGGCCGAAGAGCTGTGGACATTGCCCGAACTGCAAGGAGTCTATTCCCTCCAGTTTGCACGAATGACCGCCGAGGCCACCCGCCAACAGGTGGAGCTGCAAAAGGCTCAACTCCAGGCCACCACCGGCCTGAGTGCCGACGTCCGCGAGGCGCTGTTGCAACTGACCGACGCCGTTGCCCAACAAAAGCCCCTTCCCAGCCCGGAGACGCTGGCCCTGCCCGCGCCTCCTAGTGTTTACCACAACCTACCCAATCCCGACTATGGTACCTTCATCGGCCGCGAGGATGAGTTAGCTCAAGTGCACGGCATCCTGCGACCTTACCCTCACTCACAGCACGCGCTGGTCACCATTGACGGCATCGGCGGGATTGGCAAGAGCGCCCTGGCACTGGAGGTGGCCCACCACTACCTGCGCGACTACGACCGCTTGCCTCCAGAGGAGCGATTCGAGGCCATCATCTGGACCTCCGCCAAGTCTGAGGTGTTAACCGCCGATGGCATCAAACCCCGTCAACAAATTATCCGTACCCTGGATGACATCTACATCACCATCGCTGTGACACTGGGGCGTCAGGATATTACTCGTGTTCGACCGGAGGAGCAGGATAAAGTAGTGACCCAGGTATTGACCCGGCAACGCACCCTGCTCATCGTGGATAATCTGGAGACAGTAGACGACGAGCAGGTGAATGGTTTCCTGCGCCAGTTGCCCGCACCAACCAAGGCCATCGTCACCACCCGCCACCGCATTGACGTGGCCTATCCAGTGCGCCTGACTGGGATGCCTGAAGCAGATGGGACGGCTCTCATCAAGCAGGAGTGTACCAAGAAGGGCGTGACGTTGACTGATACCGAGGCAGAGAGACTGTACAAGCGTACCGGCGGTGTACCACTGGCCATTGTGTGGAGCGTGGCTCTGATGGGATACGGCTACCGTGTGCAGGATGTCCTGCGGCGTTTGGGAGATGCCAAGGGAGATATCGCTCGCTACTGCTTTGAGGGGGCCATGGATCGTATTGAAGGCAGTTCGGCCCACAAGCTGCTGATGACGCTCTCGCTTTTTGCCACTGACGCCAGCCGTGAAGCGTTGGGTTATGTGACTGACCTGGCCGAGTTAGACCGTGACGATGGACTGGTGGAACTCGAAAAACTGTCTCTGTTGAACAGGCAAGCAGGGCGTTTTTCGTTGCTGCCCTTGACACGTTCTTACTTGGCATCCGAGTTGGAGGGAATACCAGAATTTGATCAGCTTGCCTTTGAGAGAGTGCTGACGTATTACAAGCAACTGGTGACACCGCCTTCAGAGATACAGGTGGGCGTCCCATACTGGGATGGGGTACTCAATTATGATGGCATTCAGATCCTGAAACAAGAATGGAACAATCTGTCTCACGTCATCCGCCGGGCCCTGGACGAGCATCGCTACGATGCGGCCCTGCATCTGTTCCTTCCCGTAGTGCACCTTCTTAATGCCTTGGGATTGTGGGATGAACGCTTAGAGCTTGGTCGTGAGGTGTGTCAGGCAGCCAGTGCATTGGGAGATTCATCTGAGGCTTGGCTGTGGATTGATGCCATTGCCTGGGTTCTTCTCCAACGGCAACAGTTTTCAGAGTGTATTGGTGCTGTCAAGAAGGGAAGGGTGTTGGCGCACCAGTTCGATCTGGCTGATGCTCTAGTACTGGCCGACATGTTTGAAGCTAGGTTGTACTCTGCAAGGGGCGATAAGATTACGGCATCACAAAGAATCGAATCTGCTCTCGCGCAGGTAAACTTGGACTTGGTAATTGAGCAAGGAAATCGAATACAGCAACTAATCGCATCTCGGATTGCCACTACGGCCGGAACGCTCAGTTACCTGGAACAGAATTTTGTCCGCGCAAAAGAACTATATGAGCGCGAGTTGGAGTTGAGACAGGCAACCGGACAGCGTCCGGGGCCCGCGCTCTCGCGTTTAGGACATATCGGTCTCAAGCTAGGCGACGATGTCGCATCAATAGAAGAGCTCTTCGTCCAGGCAATGAATAGCGCTGGGCCGAAGGACACAGCATGGATCCACTATGGGCTGGCTCTAGTTGCTGAAAAGAAGGGAGAATCACCAGAAGCATGTCATTTCGGTGGACTTGCTCTAGAGCAGTTCGCCAAACTCGGTATGGAAAGTGAAGCACAGAGTGTTCAACAATTGCTTGCGCGCCTGGAGGGGTGACTTTCCATGCCCAAACTAACCCTCTCCGAACTCGAATCCCACCTCTGGGAGGCCGCCAACATCCTGCGCGGCAGCCCCGTGGACCGCACCGACTGGAAGAGCTATATTCTCCCCCTGCTCTTCTTCAAGCGCATCTGCGACGTGTGGGATGAAGAACACCAAGAAGCCATCGAGACCTACGGTGAGGACTTTGACGACGAACACCGCTTCCAGGTACCCCAAGACTGCCACTGGAACGTCGTGCGCGAGACCCCGGCCAACGTCGGCACCGCCTTGCAGAACGCCTTGCGCGGCATCGAGGCCGCCAACCAAAAGCACCTCTACGGCGTTTTCGGCGACGCCCAGTGGAGCAACAAGGACCGCCTGCCCGACGCCCTGCTCAAAGACTTGATCGAGCACTTTTCCGCCCTCGAACTGGGCAACAGCCGCGCCGCCAGCGACGTCATCGGCGATGCCTACGAATACCTCATCAAGCAGTTCGCCGACGCCACCAACCGCAAAGCGGGCGAGTTCTACACCCCCCGCAGCGTCGTCCGGCTGATGGTATCCATTCTCGATCCCCAGGAGGGCGAGACCATCTATGACCCCGCCTGCGGCACCGGCGGTATGTTGCTGGCGGCGGTGGCCCACGTGCGCGAAAGCGGCGGCGACCCCCGCACCTTTTTCGGCAAGCTCTACGGCCAGGAAAAGAACCTCACCACCGCCTCGGTGGCCCGGATGAACCTGCTCTTGCACGGCATCGAGGACTTTTCCATCGAGCGCGGCGACACCCTGCGTAGCCCCGTCTTTACCGATCCCAGCACCGGCGGCCTGGCATCCTTCAATTGTGTCATCGCCAACCCGCCCTTTTCCCTCAAGCAGTGGGGACGCGAGATATGGGAGAACGATCCCTGGGGCCGCGCCTTTGCCGGGCTGCCCTCCGATAACAGCGGCGACTTTGCCTGGGTGCAGCACATGGTCACCTCGATGGCCCCCTACACGGGCCGTATGGCGGTGGTGTTGCCCCAGGGCGCGCTATTCCGTGGTGGCGTCGAGGGGCAGATCCGGCGCAAACTGCTAGAGATGGACCTGATCGAGGCCGTCATCGGCCTGGCTCCCAACCTATTTTACGGCACTGGCCTGGCCGCCTGTATCCTCGTCCTGCGCCGTCGCAAGGACCCCCGCCGCGCTGGGCAGGTGTTCATCGTCGACGCATCGTCCCTTTTCCGCAAGGCGCGGGCACAAAACCATCTCGAAGCGGAGCACGCCGCCACCATCCTGGGCTGGGTGCAGGCGTTCGAGGACGTCCAAGATCGGGCGCGCGTCGTTTCCGTACAAGAGATCCAAGAGGAGGACTGGACCCTCAACATCTCCCGCTACGTCCTGCCCCCCATCGGCGAGGACATCCCACCCCTACCAGAAGCCATCGCCGATTTCAAAGCCGCCCTGACCCGCGTGCGCCAGGCCGAGGACCAGTTGCGCGCCGTGATGCAGGAAGGAGGGTGGCTGGATGATGCAGATCAACCCACCCCCCAACCCCCTCCCAAGTGGGAGGGGGAGTTTACGGATTCCCCTCCCTGCAGCGAGCGGGGAGGGGAAAGGGGAGGGGTCATAATGCCCATCAAAAACATCGTTACCGGTCAAAGGGTAACCGCCGCCAAACTCCAGCGGGCAAAGGAATTGCGTCAAAATATGACGCCTGCCGAGAAGATGTTGTGGCAAAACCTGCGGGCGAATCGGCTGGACGGCTGGCACTTTCGCCGCCAGCAGATCATCGATGGCTTTATCGTCGATTTCTACTGTCACCGGGCCGGATTGGTCATCGAGGTCGACGGTCCTATCCACGCCACACAACGCGAAGCAGACGCAGAACGTGAAACCATATTACGGGAGCGCGGTCTGACCGTTTTACGATTCACCAACCAAGAGATCATGAACAACATACACACCGTCCTAAACACAATTCGCCAAACACTACGCGCCGTCTCCCCTCCCCGCAGCGGGGAGGGGCCGGGGGTCCGGGAAGGGTCGTCCGACCTCCCCCCTATTGGGGGGAGCGAGGGGGGTCAAAATGCCTAACCGCCTCACCCAACAAGAACTCGAATCCTACCTTTGGGGCGCGGCCACCATCCTGCGCGGCTTGGTCGACGCAGGTGACTATAAGCAGTACGTCTTTCCGCTGCTGTTCTACAAGCGCCTCTCTGACGTGTGGGACGAGGAATACGCCGAGGCGTTCTCCTATTCCGATGACGCCGACTATGCCCGCGACACCGCCAACGACCGTTTCGTCATTCCCGCAGGCGCGCACTGGGACGAGGTGCGCACCGTGCCCCGCGACGTGGGCCGCGCCATCCAGAACGCGATGCGCGCCATCGATGCCGCCAACCCCGCCCGGCTGGACGGTATCTTTGGCGACGCTCCCTGGACCAACAAGGCCCGCCTGCCCGATCCCACCCTCAAGAACCTGCTGGAGCACTTTTCCGCCCACACGCTCTCGCTGGCCGCTGTGCCGGAGGACGAACTGGGCAACGCCTACGAATACCTCATCAAGCAGTTCGCCGACGACAGCGGCCACACCGCCCAGGAATTCTACACCAACCGCACCGTCGTCCACTTGATGGTGCAGATGCTCCAGCCCCGGCCTGGCGAGTCGATCTACGACCCCACCTGCGGCACCGGCGGCATGCTTATTTCCGCCCTCGACGAGGTCAAGCGCGGCGGCGGCGAGCACCGCACCCTGCGCCTCTACGGCCAGGAGCGCAACCATATGACGGCCGCCATCGCCCGGATGAACCTGGCGCTCCACGGCGTGGAGGATTTCGCCATCGTCCGCGGCGACACCCTCGAACGCCCCGCCTTTACCGAGCGCGACCGGCTGCGCACCTTTGACGTGGTGCTCGCCAACCCGCCCTATTCCATCAAGCAGTGGAACCGCGACGCCTGGCAGAGCGACCCCTGGGGCCGCAATTTCTTGGGCACGCCGCCCCAGGGCCGCGCCGACTATGCCTTTTTCCAGCACATCCTGGCCAGCCTGGACCCCCAGGCGGGCCGCTGCGCCATCCTCTTTCCCCACGGGGTGCTCTTTCGCAAGGAGGAGGCCGAGATGCGCCAAAGGTTGGTCGAGGCCGACCTGGTCGAGTGTGTGCTGGGCCTGGGGCCGAATCTCTTTTACAACTCGCCGATGGAAGCCTGCGTGGTCGTCTGCCGCACGCAAAAACCGCCACAGCGCCAGGGGCGCATCCTGTTCATTGACGCCGTGAACGAGGTGGCGCGGGAGCGGGCGCAGAGTTTTCTCAAACCAGAGCACCAGCAACGCGTCTTGGATGCGTACGGGGCTTTCGGAGCAGAGCCGGATTTCGCCCGCGCCGCCACCCAAGAAGAGATCGCCGCGCAGGGCTACAGCCTCTCCATCCCGCTCTACGTCAAGCGGGTGGGGAACGGTCCTGGTGATGGCGACGACCGTTCCCTGCCCGAACTGTGGGCCGAATGGGAGCAGAACGGGCGCGTATTCTGGCAAGAGATGGACGCGCTGGTCGAAATTCTGGACAAACTTGTGCTATAATAAAAGTAACCGGGCCATAGATTAACAGGAGGCAAGAAAATGACCGTTTACCAGGTGACCATTCCGTATTCGGAGGATTTGTTGCTATCGCTAAAAAGCACGCCAGAGAGCTTTGAGGCCGAGGCGCGCTTGCTGCTGGCGATAAAGTTGTACGAGTTGGGGCGAGTCACCACCGGTACTGGCGCGCGGCTGGCCGGGATGGATCGCGTCAGCTTTATGTTCGAGTTACAGCGCTTTGACCTCTCCCCCATTGGAGTCGAGCCGGATGAACTGGCAGAGGACGTGGCTAATGCCTGACCGCATTGTGATCAGCAACACGACGCCCATCATCGCCCTGGCCCTGGTGCAGCGGCTTGACCTGCTTCACACGCTCTATGGAGAGGTCTGGATCCCTCCGGCGGTGGCCGCAGAACTGCAAGCTGGCGGCGCGCGTGCCGGGGCCGCCGAATTGGCGACGGCATCCTACATTCAGACGATCGCCTTGAATGACCCCCGGCGAGCCGACCTCTTGAGCGACCTGGATCGCGGGGAGGCCGAGGTGATCGCCCTGGCGCAGGAACACAACGCCGACCTGGTCATCATTGACGAGCGCCTGGGACGCCGCCACGCCCGCCGGTTGGGGCTGCGCATTACTGGCGTGTTGGGCGTGCTGCTCAAGGCCAAACAGTTGGGACACCTGGACGCCGTGCGGCCCTACGTGGACCAGATGCAGCAAGACGGCATCCGCTTGAGCGCGGCCTTGGTGCAACGTGTGTTGGAGTTGGCCGGGGAAGCTGAATGACTGAGCGCGTGCTGAAACCCGGCTGGACGCGGGTGAAATTCGGCGATGTGGTCCGCCAGGTAAAAGCAAAAGTTGACGCGAAATCATCAGGATTGAAGCGTTACATCGCCGGTGAGCATATGGTCACTGATGATTTGCGTATCCGGCGCTGGGGTGAAATCAACGACAACTACCTGGGACCTGCTTTCCACATGCATTTCAAGCCGGGGCAGGTGCTCTACGGTTCTCGTCGAACCTACCTGCGCAAAGTCGCCGTACCCGATTTTGAAGGCATTTGCGCCAACACGACCTTTGTTCTGGAAGCAAAAGACCCCACTGTGCTTTTGCCGGAACTGCTGCCGTTCATTATGCAGACAGAAGTGTTTCACGAGTATTCCATCACCAACTCGAAAGGCTCGGTCAATCCATACATCAATTTTTCCGATCTTGCCGAATACGAGTTCGCCCTGCCACCGCTGGCGGAGCAACGGCGGATTGCGGAGGTGCTAGCTGCTTCACTCACAGTTACTGATTCATTTCGCGAAGCATTTAGAAGCATCAAGACTTGCGAGAGAACTTTTCTTGATGAATCAGTGATTAGGTGGAAGAATTCAGCCTGTTGGGTCAACTTGGCTGAGGTACTTGACGGTTCACCAGAAAGTGGATGTTCTGCTCCCCCACGTAGCAATCCTACAGGCCACTGGGTATTAGCTTTGAATGCACTATCACACCTTGGCTACACTGGAGGACAACTAAAGCCTGTAGACAGAACTGACAAGATGGTAGCTGCTCTACTACATCAAGGAGATTTGCTCATATCTCGCTCAAACACTCGTGAACGAGTAGGGTTTGTGGGGATTTACAATGGTGAGAGTGAAGGAGATGTGTCTTTTCCTGACACAATGATGCGACTCAATCCTAGAGAGAAAGTCATTTCGAATGTCTTTCTTGAGTTTGTACTACAATCCACACCATTGCGTCGCCGAATAATGTCTATCGCAGCAGGAACAAGCGCGAGTATGAAGAAAATCAACCGCCAAAACTTGTTGAAAATCAAAGTACCTGTACCACCCGTTGCTCAACAACATAGAGCCGTAGAGATGCGTCATCAATTGCGGCACAAGATTGAATGTATGGACAATCGTTTCTCACAGACCATGAAGCTACACGGACAACTATTGGCTCATTTACTCACCCTTTGAGGCAACCAGTATGAATCCATTTAACGAATCCAACACCGTCGAAGCCTTCATCCGCGATCTGCTCAGCGGCCCGCAACCCCACACCCGCCGGATCGCCGAGCCGCCCCCCACCTACGCCGCCGCCGGTCGCGCCAGGCGTGGCCTGGGCTGGCGCTATATCCCCGCCACGCAACTCCCCCGCCGCATCCAGGATGTTTTCGTCGAGGAATACGCCCGCCAGGCCCTCATCCGCCTCAACCCCACCATCGCCGCCCAACCAGACCGGGCTGACGAGGTCTTGTACAAACTGCGCGCCATCGTGCTCTCCGTCCGCAGCGACGGCCTCATCCGCGCCAACGAGGAATTCACCGCCTGGCTGCGCGGCGACCGCTCGATGCCCTTCGGCGAGAATTATGAGCACGTCACTGTGCGCCTCATCGATTACGACGACCTGGACAACAACCAGTACACCGTCACCACCCAGTACACCTTCCGCGCCGGGGCCGCCGAGCGCCGCGCCGACCTGGTACTGCTGGTCAACGGCTTTCCCCTGGTCCTCGTCGAGGCCAAAACCCCCGTCCGCGAGGCGGTCAGTTGGGTGGACGGCGCTTTGCAGGTACATAACGATTATGAGCGTTTTGTGCCAGAGCTTTTCGCCTGCAACGTCTTTAGCGTCGCCACCGAGGGCAAAGACCTGCGCTACGGCGCTGTCCGCGCGCCGGTCGAACTTTGGGGCCCGTGGAGGCCCGACGACGCGCAACCCGTTTCCGGGATGGCCGATCTCAAGCGCACGGTCGAATCCCTCCTCCGCCCCACCGTCGTGCTCGACATCCTGGCCCACTTTTGCCTCTTTGCCACCGACAAGAAAAAACGCCGCCTCAAGATCGTCTGCCGCTACCAGCAATACCAGGGCGCTAACCAGATCGTTCAGCGCGTGTTGGACGGTTGGCCGCGCAAAGGCTTGATCTGGCACTTTCAAGGCTCCGGCAAATCCCTGCTGATGGTCTTTGCCGCCCAAAAACTGCGCCTCCAGCCCGCCCTGCGCAACCCCGCCGTCCTCATCGTCGTGGATCGCATAGACCTGGACTCGCAGATCAGCGCCACCTTCCACGCCTCCGACATTCCCAACCTGGTCAAGGCCGAATCCCGCGACGACCTGGAACGGATGCTGCGCCAGGATACCCGCAAGATCATCATCACCACCATTTTCAAGTTCGGCGAGGCGGAAGGGACGCTCAACGAGCGGGACAACATCATCGTGATGGTAGACGAGGCCCACCGCACCCAGGAGGGCGACCTGGGGATGAAAATGCGGGCCGCCCTGCCCAACGCCTTTCTCTTTGGCCTCACCGGCACCCCCATCAACCGCCGCGACCGCAACACCTTTTACGCCTTTGGCGCCGAGGAGGACGAGCGCGGCTATATGAGCCGCTACGGCTTTGAGGAATCGATCCGCGATGGCGCTACTCTGCCCCTCCACTTTGAGCCGCGCCTCATCGACCTGCACATCGACAAAGAGGCCATCGATCAAGCCTACGCCGAACTCACCGGCGGCCTCTCCGACCTCGACAAAGAGAACCTGGCCCGCCTGGCCAGCAGGATGGCGGTCCTGGTCAAGGTGCCGGAGCGCGTCGAGAAAATCTGCGCCGACGTCGCCGGCCATTTTCAGGACAAGGTACAGCCCAACGGATTCAAGGGCATGGTCGTCACCTTTGATCAGGAAAGCTGCCTGCTCTACAAAGCCGCCCTCGACCAACACCTGCCGCCAGAGGCCAGCGAGGTTGTTATCTCCGTCTCCGGCAAAGAGCGTGAGGACGCGCGCTACCGCCCCTACAAGCGTGGCCGCGACGCCGAAGAGGCGTTGCTCGACCGTTACCGCGATGCCAACGATCCCTTGCAGCTCATCATCGTCACCGCCAAGCTGCTCACCGGCTTTAACGCGCCCATCCTCCAGGCCATGTACCTCGACAAGCCAATGCGCGACCACACCCTGCTCCAGGCCATCACCCGCACCAACCGCACCTATGGCGACAAAAAGACCCACGGCTTGATCGTGGACTATCTCGGCGTCTTTGACGACGTGGCCAAGTCCCTCGAATTCGACGAGGAAGGCTTCCGCCAGGTCGTGTCCGACATTGCCAACCTCAAGACCAAATTGCCAGAGGCGATGCAAAAGTGCCTGGCCTATTTCGCGGGTGTAGACCGTACCGTCGGCGGCTACGAGGGCCTGATCGCCGCCCAGGATTGCCTGCCCAACAACGACGCGCGCGACGCCTTTGCCGCCGACTATAGCTACCTCTCCAAGCTGTGGGAGGCCCTTTCGCCCGACCTGATCTTGCAGCAATACGAGACTGATTATGGCTGGCTGTCGCAGATCTACGTCTCGGTGCAGCCCACCACCGGCGCCGGCCAGCTTATCTGGCACGCCCTGGGGGCCAAGACCGTCGAACTAATCCACCAACACGTCCACGTACAAGCCGTCCACGACGACCTGGACGAGATCGTGCTCGACGCCGAACTGCTCCAAGCCGTGCTCGGCACCCCCGATCCAAACAAAAAGGCCAAAGAGATCGAGATCAAAGTCGCCCGCCGCCTGCGCAAGCATATGGGCGATCCCCGCTTCCGCGCCCTATCCGAGCGCCTGGAAGCCCTCAAAGAGCGCCACGAGCGCGGTCAACTGCACAGCATCGAGTTCCTCAAGCACCTGCTCGACATAGCCGCCGAGCTTGTGAACATTGAGAAAAACGTCCCGCCCGAAGAGGACGAGGACCGGGGCAAAGCCGCCCTCAGCGAACTATTCGAAGAAGCGCGCAACGAGGACACCCCCGTCGTCGTAGAGCGCATCGTCACCGACATTGACGAGATCGTGCGCCACGTCCGCTTCCCCGACTGGCAAGACACCAGCGCCGGTGAGCGCGAGGTCAAAAAGGCGCTGCGCAAGACCTTGTTCAAGTACAAGCTCCATCAGGACAAGGACCTGTTCACCAAGGCGTATGGGTATATTAAGCAGTATTATTGATTTGGGTGCGTTTCATTTCGGTTAAGGCCTCTACGCGACCAGAGGCAATGCATTGCAACCTTGAGTCAAGTTCATAGAAGCACCTAGATCTAAAGCATATACTTCCAGAGAGCC
>Ga0164311_10001517_pt1 | contig 11443 bp, 9 predicted proteins | sample GuaBasSedimGuay2_FD_121796 | JGI IMG/M metagenome (GOLD analysis project Ga0164311, IMG submission 121796) | Subseafloor sediment microbial communities from Guaymas Basin, Gulf of California, Mexico - Guay2, Core 4569-9, 9-12 cm | ecosystem: Environmental > Aquatic > Marine > Hydrothermal vents...
GACGCTGGAAAAGGTTGCAGAAGAGACAGCAAAGGCAGTATGGTGAGGGAGGCTATAGGGTGTTAAGGACTATACAAATCACTCCAAAAAATCGAGAAATATTAAGAAGAAAAACAGAACTCTCGGTACAGAGTTTGAGAGATCTTAACTTATCCAATGACGCGTTAGACTCTTTTACGTAATTTTGGTGAAGTTAGGCTTTATGGATCTACCTTTACAACTTGGAATGGCGGTAAAGTAATGTATCTCCAAATTTTCCAGGGAGAAAGAACAGAAACGACTTTTGGGAACTTGCAGAACCCATAGACTTCGCTGTAGAACTTCATAAGTACCTTTGAAGCGATTGGTTAGGATATCATAAAAGCTGCTGCCATGGCATTGTTGGCGGTATGACATAGCCAGCTACCGGTAAACCTGTATTCAATGTAGATAGCCCCGAAAACTAGGCCAACGAAGAACATGTCAACAGCCTTGAACCATCCCCAACCAAACAGATAGTGATGCAAAGCGAATGTTATACTGGAGATGAGCATTCCAAGTTCCGTTTCACCCCGTGTAACAAAGAACTGCATAACAATCCTGCGATGTATTAATTCTTCGTACAGCGGTGCGATTACGAGAACGTAAGGAACTTTCACGTATATGGGTTGATCGAGCCACCAGCTCCCTTTACCAAAGAAAGCTTTTGCCACCCATGGGTAGTTCGTGAGCATAAACGACAGGAAGGAGTAATTGACTATGTAGCAAACTACACCTACCGTGGTAACAAGGAGGATGCTCCTCAGGTTGAGGTTCATTAGACTTGAAGAACGGTAGCAACTCTTTAACCTTTCCGGAAAGTTTAAACTTCTACAATAGCCCTCAGCGAGGTAAGGGGTTGAAGGATTAGGGGTTACGCGAGCAGGAGAACAGCTGAAATAGAGCAATGGAGGTACGCCAAGTAGCTTTTTAATGTACATAATTCTTTTAGGTTGTAGTCTTTGTCTTTACCTTTACTTCTCTCGAAAAAACTCGACGATAATCTTTTCTTCCTATGAAATACAATTCAAATCTCCACGGAAGTTGTTGTAGTCCCAGTTATAGACAGATAACACGGTTTTTCTTGTTTATTAGACTGTCATCGCAAACTCCCTACCTCCCGCTCCTACTTCTTCGAGCAGTATTATCAACGAACCTGGAGGTATGCCTCCGACCTTCGTGTCAAAAAGTTCTATTCCGGTGGGAACTATAAATTATTCATTTTTTTCACCTGATTTATAGAATTTGTTCTTAATTTACGATTTCCAAACTATTTAAAAGTTGGTGAGATTTGAATCCAGCGATATTCGTGCACAACAATCTTTTTAAACCTAATTAATGTAATAATAATGATGGTGAATTTTAACCTAGGTATTCCAACTCACTACAGAAACCTTGTATCTATCTATGAAGGTATGGATATTGAGCATAAGCTTGAAGACGAACTCAACGTGGAAGTTCCAGAAGGAGAAAGGGTTATAGATGAATACTGGATCGTTCCCGGCTTTTGCAAGGTGCAGATAATAGAAAACGAGGACAACGCGAGGAAGCGGTACAACCTCATAGAACCTCCAGTAGGTGTTGATGAACTGCAGCTTCTTAACATAATATACAACGACATGAAAAGGACACTCGTCCTTAAGGAATACTCGATGGATAAAGAGAAAAAGACCGAGATCATCATGGAAGTCCTAAACGAGCTTATAGAAGAATATGCAATCGAGATGCACCCACAACTTCTTCTCAAAACGCTTTATTACCTTTTCAGAAACTTCATAGGCTTTGGGCCAATCGATGGAATGTTAAACGACCCCTACCTCGAGGACGTGTCATGCGATGGTTACGACATTCCTGTTTATGTCTTTCACGTTAGGCACGGCAGTATGCCCACAAACGTACGCTTTTCTAAGGACTATCTCGACAACTACGTTCTACTTCTCTGCCAGAAAGCTGGCAAGTACATCTCCTATGCCAATCCCCTCGTTGATGCTACACTGCCAGACGGAAGCAGGCTTCAGGCAACCTACGGCAGTGAGATAACGCCGCGAGGCTCATCTTTTACTATCAGAAAGTTCAGAGCAACGCCGTATACTCCAGTAGACCTCCTCGAAACCGGAACGATGAATGCAACAATGCTTGCCTACTTCTGGTTGCTTGTCGAGAACAAGATGAACATCATGGTTGTTGGCGAAACAGCAGCAGGCAAAACAACAACGCTAAACGCTCTCATGATGTTTATTCCTCCAGACTCAAAGGTGATATCGATAGAGGACACGAGAGAAATCCATCTTATACACGACAACTGGATTGCAGAAGTGACAAGGCTTAGTATAGAGGGTCAAGAAATAACGATGTACGATTTATTGCGAGCTGCCTTAAGGCAGAGACCCGATTATATAATAGTCGGAGAGGTGAGAGGTAGAGAAGCTTTAACGCTTTTCCAAGCGATGTCTACAGGACACGCAGCATACGCAACGTTGCACGCTGGAGATATAAACCAGCTCGTTTATAGGCTTGAGAACGAGCCGTTAAACGTCCCGCGTATAATGATCCAGTTCCTCGATGCCGTTGTAGTCCAGTCCGTCTGGGCGAGAAGGGGGGTAAGGAAGAGAAGGGCGATTGAAGTGAACGAGATATTTGGAATAGATCCGGTGAACAAAAACCTGCTCGTGAATCCCCTCTTTAAATGGGATCCGTCAATCGATGCGTTTACCCAAACCTCGGAGTCTAAAAAGCTCGACAAGATTGCGAGGATTATGGGTGTAGATACATACGAAGTTGTTGAAGAGCTAGCAAGAAGGGCAGAATTTCTTGAAGCTCTGAAAGAGAGGGGAATAAGGGACTTTAGCGAAGTTATAGAACATATCCAAAGCTATTACACCAACCCTGAAAAAACCCTCCAAGAGGTGAGGAGTTGAAGAGGGAATTGAAGCGGGAGCGCATATCGTTATACGTTCCGGATAGGTTTGTAAAGTACTACAGCAGGAAAGTTAGAGACAAACCAGCTCGCTATAGGTACCTCACGGACACTATAACCGCTTCTAGACTTCCACTAACTGTGCAGAGGTTGCTCGCCATAGCGACGTTTTACTCTACCCTCTCCTTTTTTATAGGAGCTTTCGTTGGCTATGCTGTGCTCAAATCGATAGTTCCAGGTTCTCTGCTTTACATCACTCAATACCTGCATGGGACCGCTATTGGAGAATTTTTTGCCCATCACCGCACGGAACTAGACCTCATTTACACGCTTCTTTGGACATTTATGTTTGGTATAATAGCCTACAAGCTCGTCGAATATCTCATCCTCTCCTATCCATCTTTCGTTGTAAGCAGAAGGAAGAACGAAATAGACGTTTACCTTCCTCACGCTATAAACATGATGTATGGCATGGCTGCTGGTGGAATAGGAACGTATGAGATGATTAAGGCTGTTGCCGAAACGAGGTTCATGTTCGGCGAGTTAAGCAAGGAGTTTGGCACTATAATTCAGCTAACCGACATATTTAAGGAGGACATGCTAACAGCCATGAGGTACGTTAGAGACACCACGCCAAGTGAGAAACTATCGAGTTTCCTTGATGATTTTATCTTCATAATAAAGGGTGGTGGAAGTCTCTCCAACTTCCTAAAAAATAAGTCTAAAGAGTATTTTGAGGAGCAAGAGGTTAGCTACTCAAGCTATCTAGACTTTTTGAGCGTAATGACAGAGACCTATCTTGCAGCTTTCATTCTTTTCCCGTTGTTTTTACTTGTCGTTCTTGTTATGATGCAGGTAGCTGGCGAGGACATCCTTAAAACGTACAGAACTGGCATACTCGTCCTCCTTCCACTTGCTACTATCTTTTTTACGTACCTTATAAAATCCTCACTTCCCGTACCACCAGCAAGGACGGAAAAGAGAGTTTTTAGGCACGAAGAAGACCTATTCGTAAGGAAGGTAGATAGCGAAATGAAGTCATTTAGAGTTAAGAAGTTCAGAAAAGTTCTGAAAAGGATAAAGTCAGTTCTGATGCACCCGTTAGAAGATGCGGTCTATACAATTGAATTTAGAATAGTTTCCTTTTACGTTATAATTCTCGTGGCCATAGCCACCTTTGCGGCCTTGAGATTTTTGAGTCTTAAAGAATTACCGATTGTGTCTCTATCGGCAGGGGCAATCCCTCTTATTTTCTTTTTTGAGCTAAGAGAGAGAACTGTCAGACAGATCGAGAAGAGAATTCCCGAAATATTTAGGGAACTGGCGATTTTAAATGAGGCTGGCTTAACGATAATAGAGGCACTTAGGGTTCTTAGCAGTTTGGAGCTCGGGATAATTTCTAAGGAAATAAGCATGATTAGGAGAAGAGTGGAGTGGGGGGAGCCTGTTGCTAGGGCATTCAGACTTCTCGAAATGCGAATACGGAGTGATGTGGTAGCAAAAGTCGTACCTATATCGGTAAAAGCCCTCGAAACTTCTCCAACGTATAAAGATGCTTTCCAAACAGTAGCAACGTTTGCTTCAGCGGAGGTTGGACTTAGAGAAAAGATTAGAAGTGGAATGTTTTTATATGTTGTTATAATTTATCTTTCAATGTTTGTTTTTCTACTTATTGTTTATATAATGATTAACAATATTCTTTCAGTATTCAGCGTAACGGTTACCGAGGGAGTGACCTTTATTCCAAACATAGGTTTTATTAAAGACACGTTCTACCAAGTCTCCCTACTTGTTGGCGTTCTTTCAGGAATAATAGCTGGAGTTGTTGGAACTGGAAAGGTTACTTGCGGTTTGAAGCATTCATACGTTTTCTTTGCCGCTACGTACTTGCTCTTTAATTACTTTCTGTAGTCGAAAAGCTTAAACTCTATAATAATAATAATTAAAATAATGGACAGTGATGGCGTAACTGTTGTTGTGGGATTCATTCTCATTTTGATGATCTCGATGATCTCGCTTAGTGTGGCTCAGACAACGCTAGTTCCAAACGTATGCAAGAAAGTTGAAGCGGAACACATGGAAAAACTCACACAGCAAGTACTTGAACTTGCAGAAGTTCCAGATAGTTCAAAAACCGTAAGACTTGATTTAGGGGTGAACTATCCAAAATATCTGTTTTTGATGACTCCCTCAAAAGGAACGACGAGTCTAAGTTTTGAGAAGTTTTACATCAACCTCAGCTACACAAAAATACTTCCGAACGGAAGTAAGGTATATGTGGAGAAGTCAATTCCAAGCTATAGAATTGCAATTACGCCGGGATACTACTTTTACCCGAGAGATAGCCTGATAATCGAGAATTCGGCCGTGTTTAAAAAGGCTGGCAACACACTCATTAACATTACAAAGGGTATCACCCTCGATGGAGGTGTGAACATTGTAATTTATAACTCAACTCTAGGCTCTCTCTCATCCTCCTCGTCTTTAAGTCTCACAGTCGTTCCGCTATCATCTGGCGGTAGTACATCGGTAGAGAATCTCTCCATAACATTTAGCAGTGTTAATCCAGACTTTTGGCTATCTTTTAATTCATCCGATCATGTTGTCGAGCTTGTCGGTGAAAACGTTGTGAGAATAAACGCCAGTTCTGCGCTTTTAAGCATATCAGAAATTTACGTAAGCACAAAAAGAACCTCCATACCAAGCAAGTCGAGGGAAGTATACGCACTGAATCCATCCAACTCGTACACGCTCAACGTAGGCGAAACTCTTACTCTTGGAATTAAAGTCGTTGATGAGTTCGAGAATCCTGTAAAGGGTGTGGAAGTAAACGTTTCTGTTAGTGGTGATATTGGCTACGTTTTTCCGGCAAGGACGTACACAGACAAGAGCGGTGAAGTCCACGTTACTTTCAGCGCAACGAATTCCGGGAGTGGAAACGTTACCTTCAGTTGTAGCTGTGGGAAGGTGGAGTATGGTATTCAGGTGACTCCATTGTCTACAACCTCGCAGGTTTCAATCGATGTCAGTTGTCCAAATCCCGAAGAGGATGAACCAAGTAAGGACATCTCCGCCTATGTCGCAAGCAATGGCAATCCCCTGCCGGGTTACGAGGTCGTTTTTGCCACCAACAGCAGTGATGCCGTGTTAAATACGACAAAAGCCCTAACGAACACGAACGGTTATGCCGTTGTTAGGGTCTCTCAAACCGTTAGCGGGGTAGGCTGGTACAGAATCTATGGTTACGCTGGAAGTGCCGTTGATTACGTGGATGTCAAGCTAAATACGAGCGTTCAATCCGGTGTGCATGTACTGCCAGTTTACATTGAAAATCAACTCTCAAACCAGCTACTCGATTACCAGATTAAAGTAGTTATCGACGACTCCTCGATTCTCAGCAAAATGCAGAGTGATGGCAGCGATATTCGAATCTTCGACAGGCTTGTCAGCGATCCTTACAACGATACAGCTGGGAAGCTACCTTACTGGATTGAGAAAGAACCCTCAACTGGAGAACTAGTTCTGTGGATAAAGCTCAGTTTAAATGCAAATGAAAACAAAACAGTATATATTTACTTCAATAAGAGTGGTGTTAGCCCAGAAAGCAATGGAAGTGCTGTTTTCATGTTCTTCGATGATTTTAACGATGGAGACATTTCGGACTGGTATGCAAAGAGAGCGACGATATCAGCAACGACACTCGATGGCAGAAAGGTTCTGAAGTTATATCCGACGGGTAGCACGAATTACCAGCACTTTGCAGTTCCGAACAATTGCAATCTGAACGCAGAAAACTACATCGTTGCGGCCTACATTTATGACCGGTGGCCTGCTGGAAGTGTGCTTTTCCATTACGTGGACGACGGAAACTGGTGGAGTTTGGAGCTCTACTATGGTGGAAATAGGGACATATTCAGGCCATACATAGATGGCCACGATGAGGGATGGGTATATACACACACGCCCTGTTCAATAAACGCGAGGGAGTGGTACAGAATAGAGGTCAAAGCATTTCCAGATAAATTCCAGATGTACATCGACAACGAACTTAAATGGGAGCAAAATGTGGATGGTACATACAGGCTCTCAGGATACAGCAAAGTTGGTTTTGTGGAACACAGAGGCTATGGGCCCTTATATGCCGATTGGATATTCGTGCGCAAGTATGCTGAGCAGGAACCAAAGGTTACAATAGGAACACTGATTCAGTAGGCTAGCGATCAAAAAACAATTTAAAAACTCGATATAAGAACTGACACTACAATAAAGGCTCCGAGAAGCACCAACGCTGCAATAACAACGTTTCTTACCAACCTTCTGATTCCTTCCCTCTGCTGAGCCGTAATAACCTTTATCTTTTTACTAGCCTGACTTGCTTCGAGTCCCGGAGAACCTTCAAACTTTGCATCGATACTATGTTCCCCAAAACTAAAGGATTGCCTAAACTCGAATCTTCCGGAGTGATCGGTAACGCTTTCCGCAACTTTCACATTGTCAACGTAGAGGGTAACTTTTTTGTGCTCTACGGGTACCCACATCTTACCTTTTCTATCGTACCATTGAAGATAGCCAGCAATAACGATTTCTTCTCCTACTACTGGTCTCGCATCACTAAAATGTAGGCCAGCTATACGAGTTTCACGTTGCTCCATAACTGATGGTTAGCACCAACGTATATAACAGTTAGTTTAGTATAGCTTATGTTAAAAATTCAAAAATATTGAAAATATTGAAATTAGCCAAAGAGTGCTCCGAGACCTTCAATTGCTTCTTCTTCCTTCTCCTCTTCTTCTTCCTTCTCCTCTTCCTTCTTCTCCTCCTCAGCTGCTGCTGGAGCTGCAGCTTCAGCAGTCACAGCTGGAGCAGCAGGAGCCGCAACAAAGGCAGCCTTTGAAATTGCTTCGTCTATGTTCACTTCTTCGAGTGCTGCGACTAGTGCTTTAACTCTTGCCTCGTTTACCTCTACGCCAGCCGCTTCAAGCACAGACTTAACGCTCTCTTCCGTTATTTCCTTTCCAGCTGAGTGCAACAGCAGTGCAGCATATACATACTCCATACCCATTACCCCCTTTTCACCTTAACCAAACAGAGCGCCCAATCCTTCAAGAGCCTCTTCTTCCTTCTCCTCTTCCTCCTCTCCTACTTCTTCCTCTTCCTCCCTCCTTTCTTCCCTCTTCTCTTCTAGTTTCACTTCAGCGCGCTTGGCTGAGGAGACGAGGTTTGAGAGCTCTTCATCAAGAGCTTCGGATGGGAGGAGAGATGCTAGTGAAAGCATGTGACTTTGAGCCTTCGCAAGGATATCCCCCATAACATCCCTCTCGAATATCAAGGCGTTTACTGCCAGATTCCTTGCATCCATATAAGCCTTTGCCAAAAGAATTTCTGCTGTTTCGGGAGTAACGTAGGCAGCATTTACAGCAAGGTTGAGAGCTTTTCTACAGGCGTTGACGAAATCTTCAAAGATCTTGCCTGCATCGATTGCGAGCATGTCTGGTGTAAACAGTACACCGCTCTCGTAGATAACCCTTACATCGAGACCAACTTTAACCGGTTTTATCTCGAGGAGCTCGAGGGCCCTTGCAACCTCAGGTTTGACAACTTCTCCAGCTTTCACGATAGTGACAGTATCCTTTATTACGATCTTACCCTTCTCTATCGCCGCAGGGATGCCTGCAGCTTGCAAATCACCTATGATAGGCCCGGGCGGAAATGAAGTGGGGCCCTTTTCAACAACAACATCAACGGGAGAAACCTGACCCGGTTTAAGCGGAGACGGGATTTTGGTCGCTTCAAGTTCCTTGTAAAGTTTGAAGGGATTGAGCTTGGTTGCGACTATCGCAACCTGATCGCCTAGAAAATCCAGTACACCCATATAGTCTCCACCAAGGGATCTAATGGCTTTCTCAATCAGCGTGTTCTTTGTTACTCTTATAACAGCAAAGTCCTTGAACTTTCTCCTTATGTCTTGCATCTGCCTTGCAGGCACATCCCTGAAGCTAACGATGGCAACTACTGGATAGCTCGTAAACAATCGCTTTACATCCTCAACGGCCTGAACCTTCCAAGGCTTTGGCATTCCCCTGATAGCCGCCATTACTTCTCACCTCAGGCAACTCTAACAGCTGGCCCCATGGTAGTTTTAACGTATATGGACTTAATTGTCTGAATGGGGTTTTCATACTTACCCTCTACGATTTTGAGGATTTCAAGGGCGTTTTCTGCAATTTTCTCTGGATCCATGTCTTTCCTGCCAATGGGCGCGTGAAACGTTGGTTTATCTCTTGTCCTTATCTTCACAGACTTTCTCAATCTCTCTATTATAGGAGTTGGATCGGAAAGTGGAGGAATAGGCTGTGGCATCTTTCCACGAGGCCCGAGAATTGGGCCTAATTTTTTACCGATTTCGGGCATTAAGGGAGCTTCGGCAACAAAAAAGTCGTACTCCTTTGCGATCTTTCTCGCCCTTCTTTTATCCTTAGCTAGCTCATCTATCTCTTCGGGAGAAATTACATGAGCTCCAGCTTCCTTAGCCTTAAGAGCGGTTTCACCTTTCGCAAACACCGCTACCTTTCTTGGCTTCCCAATGCCATGAGGAAGTGTAACTATGGCATCAATCCTGTTTTCGGGCCTTTTCATATCAACATTTCTTAAATTGACGGCCATTTCTACTGTCTCCACAAATTTCCTCGGTTTTGCCTCTCCTACTGCTTTCTTTACCGCTTCTTCAACTTTCTCTTTCTCCACGATCATCCCCAACACCCCGTAGTGCCAGCGGCTTTCGCCTCCTACGGTCTTGTTATGGCTTTTCGCTAACAGGCTTTCTGCAGACTTACAGCAAGCAATCAAATGGGTATTTTAAGTTAACGGTCAAAGATTTTACTCTCGCAGCCTTGAGGGAGTTCCGATGGGTCAGGCGACAGTAAGGAGCGTTACCTAGAATCTCCAGATGTTAAATGTGTTTTCGCCGAACAGGAATGGGCCTTCCGTTATCTGCACGGTTATCTCCGATTTCGACTTTCCATCTGCTAGCCGGTTCAGCCGACACTTAACTTAATTTCAGGAATTTCCATAAGCTCAGTAGACGGTAGTCTCACCTGCTTTAACGAACGCACTCCTTCTGCAGTCAAAATAGCCGAACTTTCTGAACGCACTGTATGTACCCCGGCAGGAACACCATCTATTTTTGTCGGCGTCCTTCCTGCGTACACATTATCCAAGTAAACCAGAGTTCCCTCCGGTTCGGAGTTTGCGTGAATTGAGCCAGATTTAGAATCTTCTTTTCTCTTTTCTGTTATTTTTAACTCTTCCGTACCTGCCTTACAGCAATTGAAAGAAGTGCGGCCACTGTAAGCCAAGCGACATTCTACGGCTTCTCCATCTGGGTCAATACCATAGCCAATAAACCTCACACTTTCCCCTTCGTAAAGAAGTTTTGAAGTTCTAGCTGTAGGGCTTCAAACTGTTACCTGCAATCCATAGCTTCGCTGGAAATGTACACGGTGTACTTCGTGTTGTACTCGAGAGAGAACTTGGTGTAAACACGAGCGTGTTACCCTATATAAACTTACCCGATACCTCTGGATACTCCAGCCACAAGTAACCGCTACCTTCCTCTCCATGACTTTCAACTACAAGCCTTCATTTCCTCATTCGCAACATCGTACCTTAACTTCAGTACGGGTTCACCGCTGTGGTTTAGCTTACCTAGGCGGCCAGTGTTGTTCGAGCCATCCCTTTATTCTTCCAGAATCGGTGGGGCCAACGAGTACTTTCCAACCTGTTTCGTCTTCAATTGCTCCCTGAAGCCTTGCTGCTAAGCCAGGAATGACAAGGAATCGATGTTTCACTTTCTCAGCGATGCCAGCCTTTTCCATAAGCTCTTTAACCTTATCGGCAGTGAACTGTCCTCCTGCAACGCTAACCTCAACACCCAGGCCGCCGGTGTCGAGGACTAACAGCCAGCCCGAGATGTTTGCGCTCACTAAGTCACTTTCAACCGTATAATACGTCAAAGCGAAGTTCGTTGTTACGAACACCGGCGATTCAGGCGTAGGATCGTTTATCTCTCTTAATCCAGCTTCAACTTGGACTGGTGTGCGTGGATCGGTGTATATGTTTTCCCTGAGCATTATAATCGGCATAACGGTGTAAGGTTCTAGGCTGTGGAGTATCATCGCATCGCCGTACTTCACTATAAACAGCGAGGCAATTACAGTTTCCCAATACGCCTTACTTACCGCATCACCCTCAACCATCCATGCAGCTATAGGTGTTACGAGAATTGGGCATGCGACTTCTTTATCCCCGCCAGCGATGGCTGTCCTTCTGAGCTGAACAACTCTTTCGAAAGTTTTTCTAAGTCCCTCACCCATCGTTTCGGTTACAGGGTCGAGAACGACTTTAACACCCTCAGATTTAAACGTCGCTGCGAGACTTTTCAGCGTATTGAGATCGGAACTCCTGACTACAACGGGAACCTTGAACTCGAGAGCTAAGTCAAGAAACCCC
>Ga0164311_10001518_pt1 | contig 11443 bp, 9 predicted proteins | sample GuaBasSedimGuay2_FD_121796 | JGI IMG/M metagenome (GOLD analysis project Ga0164311, IMG submission 121796) | Subseafloor sediment microbial communities from Guaymas Basin, Gulf of California, Mexico - Guay2, Core 4569-9, 9-12 cm | ecosystem: Environmental > Aquatic > Marine > Hydrothermal vents...
GTCAAATACCCTGACTTTTAAATCACTTGTATCTAATAAGTATCTCGAATTAAGTTCATCATAGAACTTCAAATTGGTGACAATGATTTCCTCAACCCCAGCATTAATTATCTCAACCAAACAAGGACTGCAGGGAATTCCACATGTCATATACATGATTGTCCCTTTGGTAGCAATACCATTACGAGCAGCATTTATTAATGCATTTCTTTCAGCATGTCCAGCAACACAAATTTCAAGACCTTCCCCAGATTTAAAACCGATAACATATCTTGGACACTTACCGGCGACCTCCCTCCTAGTTTTTTCACCATATTTCTTTACTAAAAGGTCATCTATTTTCCAACGTTGATCGCATACCGGCACACCTCTCGGCGGGCCATTGTAACCAGTACTAACAATGCTTTTGTCTCTAACTAGAAGTGCACCAATTTTTCTTGACAGACATTTAGAATTTCTGGCAACTTGTTTACAAACATTATAGAAATACTCATCCCAACTATCCACACGTTCTCCCACATCATCATCAAAAAACAATGCTTCTGGAGACTTCATCACACCTTCATCAGTAGTGCCAAGGTAGTCATAAGACCTTCTAACCGCACGAATGAGCACATCTTCACTCGTCACTAAATAATCCCCCGCAATAGGTGAGTTCATGTTACCAATGCTTATAAGCACCAATGATAATAGAAATTTATCACGTCCTTCGAAGGGTTTTACACATCTATAAGCCCTCACTTTAAATGCAGAGTAAGGTTCATTTACAGCATGGCAGGTTTTCAAAATATTTATTGTTTGTAGATAATCTATTTTATCCGCTTTTTCAATTAATACGTCAGTAACATAGTCGCCCAATGTTGAAAGCCCAATCTTTCGGCCGCCATAAATCTTTTTAAAATCCATTTCAAATGCCGCATCCAACATCATAGAATCCGTCAATTCCATTAAACACTCCTTTCCTGAATTTTATTATTCATTATAATAGCTATTCCGTAATCTGTGTCCGTGTTCAACTTACTCTCATCTGATACTAAAATAATTCTGCGTGTGGTACCACAATGAGCACATGTCAGCTCTACAACCATAGCATCTTCATTGCCCAAAGGTCTTATTAGACACACTCCTCTGGCGCCGCAATTACAGCTATAGTAGATTGAATGTTTTTTATAATCTAATACATCAAGCATAATAATCCTTCCTACAGTAACTTATAACTCTTTCTATGAAAAATACTCGGGCCATACATACGAATAGATTCTCGGTGCTTCTTTGTAAGATACCCTTTATTATGTGCCCAATCATAAATAGGTAAGGTTTTATCAAGTTTATATAAGATCTTATCCCTATAAACTTTAGCCAAAATAGACGCTGCGGCAATGGAGAGCACCTTATCGTCACCTTTTATAATTTGTTCATTGGGGATACCATTCTTTAATATATCATCTGTTTTAAAATCACCATCTATAAGCACATACTCAGGAACAAAAGGTATTCGTTTAACTGCCTCCACCATTGCGAGTTTAGTTGCTTCCAGTATATTAATCTGATCAATAACTTCATTACTTACAGCAAACACACTACAATCACAACAATCTAAAATTAAGTCGTAACATTTGTTTCGCTTCTTCTCTGAAAGCTTTTTAGAATCTCTGACCAATCCGTATAATTTTTCGACTGCGGAGTAAGGTATCCTAACCGCTCCAGCGACAACAGGTCCTACTGCACTCCCACGGCCCGCTTCGTCCACACCAACAATGTAACTGAACCCCTGTGCAGATAATTCAGCTTCTCGTTCGTATGTTGGATACTCAACCATTTACTCTTCACCTTCCGCTGCGGTGGTTTTAAACGCGTCCAAATTGCCAGTTAGTGGGTGTTTTGCATCGCGTTCTTTAAAATATTTTTCTTTGAGTGCCTCTAACTTGGCTGCCTTTCTGGCACGATAGCGTTGTTTCTTAGCAATAGCTGGGTGCATAGCACGCACAGTTGGCAACACTTTACGCTCTACAACCTTACTATCATCAAAAACATAAAAATCACAATTACGTTTTTTGCCGGCTGACACTTTGACCTTTTTGATTCTACATTTACCATCCTCCAAATAACTAATACACACACCACATCTAACATTATGCATTTGACGCACTCCTTTCATTATCTGTTGTGGATACCCAGGTGTCTAAAAACAGCTTGCCAATTTTCCATACGTGTGAATCGGCTACCATCAATATAAGCAGCATTCCATGGTTTGTCAAGTAGGCAAAGGCCTTTTCTCCACCTTTTTTTATATTTATACATAGATTCTAAAGATTTTTCTAGGTCATCAAGAAAAAAATCTAAATTAAGTGCACGAGCAACAACACCTTTCTCGCCATTATGTCCAACAAAATGGATGGAATCAAATAAGATCTTATTATTTCTTAACCACTTGACAGTCAATTCTTTAAATTTATTACTTCGTGATGTAATAAAATGAATACTATGTCCGCCACGTTTTAAAAGACGAATCACCTGCTTACCTTCCTCATCTACCGGCGCGGCTAAAATAGTATCAGCATTATATGCCTTGTCCAGAAAGAATTTAACAATCGGGTCGGTTTCTTTATGGGCATTGTCTATTTTAAAATTATACTCTTGAATAAAAACACTTATTTCATCCATAGCCTCACCACGACTCATTTCAAACTCAGCCATCGCTTCGGTGGCAATCTGATGTGACAGCAAACAAATGACTTCATCTATATCAAATCCAAGCTTCATTAAAAACCTCCTTTATAATTCGCAACTTCCAGTAGCACATGCAACAGTTTCTGTATCTGCTACACTGTCCATACTACCGGCTTTTAAATGCTCTTTGACTTCTTCCTCTGTTATTTTATTTAAAATCTGCCCTTCTCTACTACCATCTACATAAACAGTTACTCCCTTCAAATCGTAAATGTATTCAAGGGTCAATCTGCTCAACTCCTCGGTAGTTGTTCCAGCAGGCATGTTAATTGTTTTGGACACGGCGCCATCGGTAAATTTTTGAACAGCTACTTGTGTTTCAAAATGATCTTCTGGTTTTAAATCATCTGTGTCCACAAACCATTCTAAGTTGTCTTCTACACCACCTGAGAGCGCCTTTTCATATAACGGGTGGACATAAATACGATCACTAACTCTATCAGAACGCCTGTAAGCCTTTCTAAAGAGTGGCTCCACACCAGAGGTAACCTCAGGCAATAAACTAATGGTACCGGTTGGTGCCATAGCCATGAGCGTAACATTTCGTGTACCGTGCTTCTTTATCTGCATTCTAAGTGATGCTGGAAGGCTTCTTACGAAATGTGCTTTTCCATACTGCGCTGCATCAAACTTTGGAAATGCTCCTTTTTCCACAGCGAGTTCTACTGACGCCTCATAAGCTGTATCACGGATAAACCGCATAAGCCGTTCCACTTCATAAATAGCCTTCTTTGACCCGTATCGTAATTTCTTTGCAAACAGATACTCAGCCAGCCCCATGACGCCAAGACCAATCCTACGAGCGTTGTGTGCTTTAATATCTATTTCTTTCAATACATATTTATTTATATCTATAATGTTGTCAAGGAACCTGACTGCAAGTTTTATAACTCGTTCGAGCTTCTTCCAGTTTGTGTTGACATTTCCTGTAATAAAATTAGGAAGCACAAGAGACCCCAAGTCGCACACACCATAACCTGCCAAAGGAACTTCGCCGCAAGGGTTCGTACTAAGAATTGGATCAAAATAATATGAGTTATTACTTGTTAAATTACCCCAGTGAAGCAACCCAGGCTCGGCACATTTTACCATATTCTCTATAATTTTATCCCAAATAGTTCGTGCGTCTATTTTACCATAGTCCTGTTGTGCAAACGTAAACTTCCAATCACTGTTTGCCTCTACTGCTTCTAAGAATTTATCGCCTACAGCGACAGATAAATTAAAATGATCCAGTTTTCCATGTACTAACTTAGCATCAATAAACTCTAGAATATCTGGATGAGACACATTCATACAAGCTAGTGCTGCCGCCCTTCTTGAACCACCAGATTCAATTGTCTTGGATACGGCATTAGACGCTTCTAAAAAACTAACAGGACCTGAAGAAGTACCACCTTTGCCTCTAATAATTGCACCTCTTGGCCGAAGATGAGAAATATTGACACCCACTCCGCCACCTTCACTCCATAAAATGAGCGAGTCTTTAATGTATTGACCAATTTCTTCAATGGAGTCACCACACGGAAGTACATAGCAATTAAATAACGACCCTCTAGGCCTTCCAATATTTCTTAAAATCCTACCACCCGGCAAAAAATCCATTTCGCCAATTATTTCGGCAAAATTATCTATAAAAAGAGAGCGTTGTCCATTTTCTACCGATGCAGCATGAGTGGCCAATCGCATAGCCAAAAGGGGCCACTCCTTTTCATCATCCATAAAATATCGTTCCATTGTAATTTTAAGTGCGTTCTCTGACAAAACTTTTATTTTCATCTACTTCCTCCTTATATACCCGTGTGGCCGAAACCGCCAGCACCACGGGCTGTTGCAGACAGATCGTCTACTTCTATAAAGTGCCCTCTATAAACGGGTGCAAAAGCCATCTGTGCAATACGAGATCCTTTTTTAAGAGTTACTTTTTCATCACCAAGATTAATCATAAGAATTTTAATCTCGCCCCTATACAACGAATCAATGGTACCGATGCCGTTTATTAAAGTGAGTCCATGATCACTCGCCAAACCACTCCGTGCTCTAAGCTGAGCTTCAAATCCTTCGGGGATTTGTATAGCGATACCTGTTCCAATACGACGTCGCTCCATAGGTGCCAAAGTTACTTGCTCAATACTATAAAGATCACAACAAGAATCCCAATCAAACGCGTACTTCGGTATTTTTGCATCAAGATGCAGTTTCTTAAAAAAGATCTTTAAATCTCTTCCAAATTCCATAATCTAAATCTCCTCTCCGCATGCTTTGCATACTAATTTTGTATTATATTTTTCATCTGGAATGAAAACCATTTCATCAGACCCGCACTCTTCACACTCGCCTTTGAGCCAACAAGGCCCTATCAAGGCGTCGGTTTCCATAGGGATCAAATGAAAATAGTGTCCAAATCCATCCACTAATGCTTGTGCTACAAGCTCCCCAACGTCATGACGCTCTTCTTGCTTACACTCAACCACCACCTCATCATGAACGGTTAGTATAAGTTTTGCATTATAATTACTTTCCTCCAATCTCTCTACTAAATAAATCATTGATTGTTTAATTGTATCTGCATTTGATCCTTGAATAGGTGCATTCTTTGCCTGACGCTCTATTCCAGATTTGATTCTATTAAAATCAGGATCACCATATTCTGGTAGATGATAATATCTTTTCCGGCCGCTGATAGAACGGCTAAAACGATTCATGACAGCTTCCCGAGCAGATTGATCCAAGAATTTCTTGACACCTACATATCTTTTGAAATAGGTATCAATCATTTCTCCAGCTTTAGTTTCTGGTATTTTCAAACGACGTGCAAGTCCATACTTAGAAAGACCATAACATAATCCGAAATTGATGGCCTTAGCTCCACCCCTCATATCCTTTTTAACTTGTTCCATTGGTACGCCAAACACTTCTGATGCTGTTCTTGTATGTAAGTCGATACCATTGGCATAACACTCAATAAACACTGGATCTTGAGATAGATTACCAAGTATTCTAAGCTCTGCTCCAGACATATCAGCTGTAACCAATGAGTTTCCTTCTTCCGCAATAAAACAGGAACGGTATAACTGCTTCTTTGGAATGTTCTGAAGATTGGGATTCGAACTACTCATTCTACCAGTACTTACCATTTGTTTAAACTCAGTGTGCAATCTGCCAGTTACTTCATGGATCTTGGCAAGAAGCGGCTCACCATAGGTAGATACTAGTTTATTTACCTTTCTATAATTCAGTAGTGCATCAATTACTGGGATACCTTCAAACTTTTTCAGTGTTTCTTCATTTGTACTATCTATATTTGATAGCCCATGTCTCGCCAGCGCCTGTGCCAACTGTGAGGGGCTATTTATATTCACTGCGGGTACGCCAAACAAATATTGTTGACTTGATGAGGACGCTAACATCTGCCCGATCTCATCGAACAGAATATTCATCTCTTGTTCCATCTCAGACATTATTATGCGCCATTTGATGGTATCTATTTTGATGCCATTCAGCTCCATTTCACACATTGGTTTGGTGAACTCGAACTCAAGCCGAGCAGCATCTTCAAGTCCCTCTGATATAGCCTTTGGCCACTGTAAGTCTTTTAGCGTAGGTAATACTTCAACGTCATTAGCCGCATACTCCAATTGATACGGCTTAAACTTTTGATAGTAATCGGCAAAAGTATTAGCGGGTTCTTTGGGCATGGTAAGACCGAGATAACGGAGCACTAACTTCGCAAGGGAAGCACTTACAAAACCTTTTCCAAGATTGAGTAGTTGTTCCAGAAGCATAGTGTCATACACATTGGAGATATAGAACCCCGCAGTATATTTTAGCAACTTCATATCAAACACGGCGTTCTGTAAAATCTTCTGCTTCGTCTTATCAATCAATACCGGCTTCAACAATGAGATATCTACTTCGCTGTGATCAGTGTCAGACCTAACATCAAATACAAAATTATTTTCTGGCGTTCCTATTTGTACCAATGACACACGTGCTTTGAAAGGGTCTAAATCAGTACATTCAGTATCTACCGCCAGTACATCGTATTTGTCAATTACATTTAATGCTGAACGTGCTGCATCTTCTGTTGTGACATATTCATACTTTGGCCGGGGTAAAAATATCTCTTTTGTTTCGACTAATGCCATTATAATTCCTTATTTCTTATACTTTCTAACAATCATACACACTTTGTATAGATTGTGAATCATTGCCATATCACCTAATTTCCCGCTTTCAGGAACGTAGGGGGTGAGCACCTCCAATATTTCGCTAAACTTATCACCGTCTCTTACGGTCCGAGCACCTTTTAAACAGGCTAGGAAATATAAGGCAGTTGGGATCCTAATAGCATCTGCTCCTTTATTTTTTATTGTATCATAAATGGAAACAGCATCCTTGAACTGGCCTCTATTCAACTTACGACACATATCTATAATCTGGGGGTCATCCTCATCCACAAGAACTCCCACAAGTGATTTGGCCACTGAAAGATCCCACGTACCGTCATCTATAACTTGTCTAAGCCATTTAAGAGCTTTTCTTGGAATACCCGCCGATTCATCCGCCAAAAATGTGAGCACCTCTCGATTTGCCTCAACTGCTTCCAATACAGACACTTCTTCCAACAATCTAAAAATATCCTCGGAGGCAATGGGACCAAAATGCATTGCGTAACAACGGTCTAAGAATGCCTCACCGTCTTTTTTGCTTTTACGAGTACGAAGTTTTTCAGGGTGGTTGGTACAGAAGATATAATACACGTGATCGTAGCCATCTTCTATCGGCTTCAATAATAAATCCTGTGCAGCATCAGTTAGTTTATGCGCTTCATCGAAAATTATCACTTTGTATCTTGACCTGAATGGTGCGGAAGGAAGGTCGGTTACAATCTTGTCAACATCGCCCTTGCCGCCAGTTTGGCCAACATTCACCTCTAAAACGTCTACACTATTGTAGTTTATAATAGATCTGCATGAATCACATTTTAAACAGGGATTTGACGTAGGCGTGTCTGTTGATTCACAGTTTAGTCCGGTGGCTATTATCCTGGCCATGGTTGTTTTACCACAACCAGCTGGACCAGTAAACAACATTGTATGTGGAAGAGTCCTCTCGTCCAATCCTTTTCTAATAATACGCTTGTTTGCTTCATTCCCAAGCATGTCTTCTACCCTGTAGGGTCTATATACAACATGCAAATCTTTTGATCCTGTGACACTTGCCTGCTTAAAAATCATTGAGTCCTTCTCCTTATCTTAATTTATAAAATCTAACATTTGAATTATACTCATCACCACGTTTTTCTTCTATTAGAGCAGCCCCTGCTGTCGTTGCCAAAAAAATGGTATTACCACTTGTAGTCGTTCCTTCAGAAACGAATATGTCATTCATTTGGACTTCGCCAGGAAAAAAGTCGCTGCGGCCATCATATATATGGTTTAGTGTATTCTCCGTCCAATCAGTAGTTGGATTATATACTACATTAAGTTTACTATAATGGAGTAGTTTTTCTTTTCCGATTTCTGCCACGGTAATGTTATTAGAGTCGTACCCTCTAACACGAACCCAGTTTAAAACTACTTTAAATGAGCTACTACTTGGGGATTCACCACCAAATAATTTTAGATGCCTGGCGGCCAATCCATTTGTCTCTCCGACCCACACATCATTTATAATCAATGAATCACCTTTCCATGCCTCCATCTGTATTTTATTATATGAAATAGTTGTATTCAAGAGATATGTGTAATTATCTGGAAATGTCGCATTAGTCGGTTTTGGAATTGACGCCCCATTAAACAATACTTTTCTTGCTATTGCGCTGCCTTTATACCAATACAACCCATCCTCATAAGGGAGAAGAGTGTTTACATAATTTATTTGATCAGTATCACCTGAATTTTTATATACTTGTTGTTCTATTATGGCCGGAAAATTAATTGTTCCGCTCGACATAATATAATCACCTTCCCCGTCTAAACAGGTAAGCGACCCACCAGCTACCGTAAATTTAGAAGCATTGCCTACGACCGTCCATTTAGAAGAATCTAAAGAGTCTCCACCAAAACTGTCAAATAAATTAAAAACTGCTTCAGGATCACTGGTACTATAAATATTGGAACTATTACCATATAACATATACACATAACTGGACCAAAGTGGCGGTCTGATCCAAATAGACATCTCACCGGCACCAAATGATTCTAAGTAGTGTGGAACTTCATTGCCATCGGCATTAAAAATTCTGATATCAGAACCATCAAAATTAGTGTGATCGAAATCAAAATTATTACTGTTCAATGAGATATTTATTTGATAATCCTCTCGTCTTGTACTAGACGTAAATGTTATCTTTCTATAATACTTTGCATTATAAGAAAAATCCCTAAAACTATGGTGCGTAATATAGTAAATATCACCATCAGAAGTTTGGTGGCACTTACTAAGCGCGCCGTCATAAAATGTTTTTACTCTGCCTGCTGTGGAAATTTTTATACGATCCACACCTGAAACAGTCGTTGCACAAATAAAATCATCAGTGCCATGGATATAATAAACTCCGTTATGCGTTATCTCGGGGTATTGTTTATACACAATTAAATCTGTATAAATTCCGCCAGAAATAGAAGTTATAGGGTGTTTCAAGATCCCGGAAACCGTTGTCCCAATATACAGAGTGTCATCACTCGCCCATACAGACGAAGGCCTGTAACAAACTTCTATAAAACCTAAAGGAACAGCATCAACATCATATACGTGTACTCCCGATACCACACACTGAAATATATAATCATCCGTTACCCAAATATTTTTATATTCGGCGACGAAACCGGGTATTGTTTCAGTGTCTTCGTACCAAAATAGATTATCAAACACACCGCTTGTCGTAACACTAACCCAAGAACTATTGACCGCAGTGTTGCGTATATGTACTTCGTCGATTTTACCATTGAAAAAATCAGTCGCGCCCCAATAATCATATTCTTGGGCAATACTCGCAAAACCACTATCATTCAAAGGCCACGACTCGGTTGCAGTACCACTTGCTTCTGGCACACCATCTACATAAAAGACGCCATATTGTGTGTCATTGTTATATGTTGCAACTACACAGTGCCAAGACTGATCACAAACATTAGATGTACCCCTAAGATGTAATATTTCCGTATTGGTTTTGTCTATTAAAATAAGTTCCACGTACGTCTCATCACGTGGAATTCTAACAAGCAAACTATTTTCATTAGAATACGTGTAATCACCATGATTGAAAGAAAAAATTACGTCACCATACATAGGTGAAGGCGATCCATCTGATTCATCAAACTTGAACACAACATAAATGGTTATTGTGCTGTCGGATTCCTTTATTTTACTATAAACGTTGTTTACTTTAACATAATCACTACTCCCATTAAAGTCAAGTGCATAACCAAGAATTCCTGGAACTGTATCCTTAAACATCAACCCACCAGTCAATATTCCATTTATTTCATTTGGAGACGAGTCCAACAATAAGGTACCTGCACCCGCAGAAGCGGCACACATGTGATAAACCGCCACAAAATCAGTAGACCACACCTCTTCGCTATTATCAATAGGTGTGTGTATTGCATCATAATACAAGAATAATTTTGTTTCTTGGAGTGCATTAACTTTTGGTAATTTAGCCCAAATTATAAAAGTTTTTTGATGCGCATTGTAATAAGATAACTCACTAGGACACACCACACCTTCAGCTGTAACGACTTCCATTTTCAATGTGGGCGGTGAAGTGCTAAGTATAGTAACGTCATCCAAACCGGTGCCAGCCGTGTTTGTAAGATTAGTGTCTACACCAAACTTAGCATAAGTGGTGAGATTGTGTGATGCATGAATGTCTCCTTGCCAATACCAATCCTCAGGTTCTACTGTGCCTTCTTTCCAAATACGAAACGACACACGATCATTATCTCGATTTAGTCTAACCCAAAACCAGTTACCAACCTCATGATAGTAATTATAAGTATGATTTGTGTAATAAACATAAGTCCAACCGGGAGATACAACCTCAACACTGACATGATTATCACCTGAGTTATACGTTCGCATATAAATTCGAAGTGAACGATCCGCACCATCATGAATTATACTACGAAATGGGTACACAAAAAGTTGATCATGCCCACTGCCACGGCCATGTTGCTTCATTTTAAAAACTACTTCGCAACGTTCTACTACAAACGCTTCCTTTGTGTACGTTTCACTACCATTTGCCACATGTTTAAGATATCCATCATCATAATAACTAGTACCATTAGCATCATACCAATTACCACCACCAGTTGAAAAATTATCAGAAAAAATAACACTGGCTGTATTCTCAGTAGCATCAAACACACCGCTAAGATCAGCATTGTTGACACCACTGCTATCTGAAATGATTAAAGGCAACACGACATTCTCTAATGGAGTCAGTACGGTACTACCATCAATCTTTACAGGGATCCTATTCTCCCATTCTTTATGCCAGCTACATGTCATTAATAGATTACCTTGTTTGTTTTGACCTCAGCAAATCATATACCTCACACAATACGCCAGTGCCGCCCTTAGCCTTTAAAACCACGTCGGATAGTGCTAGTATGTCATACACGGCATTAGCAGGGCAGATAGACAACTGAGCCATTTTAAATAGATCAATATCGGAGTAAGAACTGCCTATATATAACAC
>Ga0164311_10001519_pt1 | contig 11440 bp, 10 predicted proteins | sample GuaBasSedimGuay2_FD_121796 | JGI IMG/M metagenome (GOLD analysis project Ga0164311, IMG submission 121796) | Subseafloor sediment microbial communities from Guaymas Basin, Gulf of California, Mexico - Guay2, Core 4569-9, 9-12 cm | ecosystem: Environmental > Aquatic > Marine > Hydrothermal vents...
ATCCTGAGCGGAGCGTAACGAAGTCGAAGGACGCTCGCGGAGGCGCTCTTCGACTACACTTCGTTCCGCTCAGAGTGCCTCCGCTCGCTTGTACCTAAAAGTGCCCGGTAGTGAGATCTCCAGGGTGGTTCGTCCCAACACTACAAGTGAGGTAGTGGATGAGGCTACTGACTCCACCTAAAAGTCAAGACCTGTTTTGCGAAAGGGCATTATAATGTTGGCCTACGGATATGCGCGGATTGACTGGTGGCGTTTTGCGTTAGTCTCTTGGTAGTATTGTTGCTGCTTGGGACAGGGTTGCTACTGGGGGATATAGGATTGACCTGCGTGCCTTTTGCTCAGCGCCGCCAGGGTGAGGATGAAGTCGTGCTCGTCGGCAGACCCAGGTCTGGAAGAATCACCCGCGTGCCGGTGGAAGACCGAGCACGGGCATTGATCAATTCGTGGATGGCGCGGGCTACGTCCAGCGCAGCCTGGGGATGGCTCAAGGATCGAGCACGGGCCGACATCTGGGTGAGCAACCCGGCATCGCGTTCCAACCACCGTCGCACAGTCGCAGCAATGGTAGAAGGTCGCTTAGCCAGAACCCCGACACCCTTCTCCACCACCCAGCGCACGTTACCTTCTTCCTGGCCGGGGATGAAACTGCTGATGATGAGGGGCAATCCCATGACCAGCGCCTCGGCGATGGTGCCCGGCCCGGCCTTGGTGATGATGAGGTCGCAAGCGCCCATCACCTCCGGCATGTTGGTGACGAAGCCAAAAACGCGGGTGGGAATCTCCCACGACACGGCCTCCAACTTGCGTCGCAGGCCCTCGTTTCGCCCGGCGACGATGCACAACTGAGCAGGTGGGCGTGCCCTGGCAACGGCGCGAGCGATGCTGAACATCGGCCCCATCCCTTCGCCCCCGCCCACCAGAAGCACGGCCGGGCGATCCGCCTCCAATCCCAATCTGCTGCGCAGCGTGAGCTTATCGTGCACCCCGCGAGTGAACTTCAAACTGACGGGCATACCAGTCACCCGAATGCGCCCGGCTGGAATCCCGGCGCGCAAAGCCAGCCGGCGCGCTTCCTCCGTCGCCACCAGGCACAGGTCCACCTGAGAGTAGAGCCAGACCGGGTGGACACTGACCGGATCGGTGACCACGCTGATGAAAGGTGCCCGCCAGCCCAGTTTGCGGGCCATGCGCAGGGGAATGTGCTGAAACACCGGGTGCACGGAGAGGATGGCGTCTGGTTCTGGACGCTGAAAGAGGCCCCTCACCCGACTCCATACGTAGGGGTAGGCCAGGGTGAGCAGGAGATTAGTCCGCCGCCGGCCAGCCGTGGACTTCCACATCCACTTCCACAGGTGAACGCCCTCGTTGACAAAGGGCCGGTACCAATACACCATGCGGTTGAAGGGGAACGGCGAGTAGTTAAGCAGAGCGTCCACTATCTCGACCCGATAGGTATCCGGGTAAAGGTGTTGCAGCGCCTCGATTATGGCCTGGGCTGCGCTGCGGTGACCGCCCCCGGTATCCGACGACAGGCACAAGATATTTCTGGTCATAAACACGGGCCACCTCTACCGATGAATGTTAAGAAAACAATTCGGGCATCGTCGCCTCAAACCGCCGAGGCGAACTCACCGCAGAGACGCCGAGGACGCTGAGGAAGAAAAACTGATCCAAGTCTTAAGAGGAGGCGCAGAGGTGAGGCAGGCTGCTTCGATGGCGAGAGTGGAGGGGGTAACCAACGAGGGACCCGAGCGCTCATTCCTGATCACCGGCACGGCTGACGAAGGTCTTCACCCGCTTCTCGAACTGGCGACGAGGCAGCAGCACTCGCCGGCCGCAGGTGAGACACTTGATGCCAATATCAGCGCCCAGGCGCACGACTTCCCAGGTATAACCCCCGCAGGGATGGGGTTTGCGCAGGCGCACCACGTCGCCCAGGTGCACGTCCAGCGGCATCTCCCACCTCCTAAACGGAGACAATTATAGCACATCTGGCCAATTATGGCTAACGAAGGTCTCTGGAAGCAGGCAGGCCGTGTAGACTCTCCGCTCGAACCACGGCTCTTACCACCGCCTGAGCCAACACCTCAGCGGCGATGGCTCCTACCACACTGGGATCGGCCCCGCCGCCCTTCTTGGGCGGTTTGCCCGTGGCCAGGGCGAAGACGGTATCGCCGTCAAACATGGTGTGCACCGGGCGGATGGTGCGTGCCAGGCCGTCGTGGGCCATCTGGGCGACCTTGTTTGCCCCCTCTTTCGTCAGATAGGCGTTGGTAGCGACAACGGCCAGGGTGGTGTGGGCCAGGCCGAGAATCGTTTGTCCCAGGTCGCCCTGCATCCGCTTCACGGTGTTTAGAAAGCCGCCGACCACCGGCTGGCGGGTGCCGGCCAGAATCTCTCCCGTCTGCGGGTCCACCACGTCACCGAAAGCATTGACGGCAACGATGGCCCCCACCACGATGCCCTTGCCAATCTTTTGACTGGCCGTGCCCAGGCCGCTCTTCGTGGCGAACTTAGGTCCCAGCAGCTTGCCCACCGTGGCTCCGGTGCCGGCCCCCACGCAGCCTTCGGCCACCGGGCCATCATTGGCCACCTGGCAGGCCTCGTAGCCGGCCTCGGCGTCGGGGCGCACGTCAGCGCGGCCAATGGTCAGATCGAAAAGTACGGCGGCGGGCACGATGGGCACCACCCCTACCCCCACGTCGAAACCGACGCCCTTCTCTTCCAGGTAGCGCATGACCCCTGTGGCCGCGTCCAGGCCGTAGGCACTGCCGCCGGTGAGCAAGACGGCGTGCACCTCCTGCACCAGGCGCAGCGGGTGCAACAGGTCCGTCTCGCGGGTGCCCGGCGCTGAGCCGCGCACGTCCACCCCACCGACCGCCCCCCCCTCGCAAAGTACCACTGTGCAACCCGTAGCCGCTTCTTTGTCCGTGTAATGTCCCACCTTGATTCCCTGGACGTCGGTAATGGCGTTGTGCATCATCTCCCTCCTGAACTGTTCCCCAATGCTCCCGCGCACCAAGTCCGCAATTGGCAACATTATACCATCAGGTGGAAGGCGAAGTCAATAAGCACATAGATTCCTTGAGGAGGCCAATGCCTTACAAATGGGTCAAGTTTTATCACCACGGAGACACTGAGAGCACAGAGAAAAGCCAAAAAACTCCGTGTCCTCTGTGTCTCCGTGGTTGCATGCATCGGGTTGAGGCGAAGCTTGGCTAGACGGTTACCTACAGACTTCTCATCGCTTCTCGGTGCCAGTGAGCAGCTCTGCCCCATCTCTAACAAAACTCTAACGTTCCTCTATCGCTATTCTAATACTTTCCTTTTACAATGTAAACGCAATCCTGAGGGGGAAGGGGTGAGCACCAACGTGCAGACCAGAAAACTCTTTTGCGCAAACTGTGGCATAGAGATCCGCTGGCAGCCAACCATCGTGGATGGGAAGGTGTATTGTTGCCTGGGTTGCAGTCAGGGTGGCCCCTGCACGTGTGACTACTCCAATCTGCCTCAACCCAATGATGCAACCGCTATCACCCCCTTCCGTCACCCAAAAGGGCAGACCCCTCAGGTTCACCGGGAGTAACGACCCTGGCGAAGGGTTGAAGCCTTCGCCAGGATACGAGTAATTTTATGGGTTCTTCGCGGATTCGTGAGGCTATCGCCGGAAGGCCTGGACGTAAACGTCCAGGCTAAAAGGACGAAGGGGCGCTAAAGCGCCCTGAGCCCGCTTCATCGGGCTTTGTCCCTTCAGCCCGATGCTTGAGCATCGGGACACCAACGCGAACCCCACTATTCCACGTAGAACCATTTTATGGAGGTATTGAAATGAGTAAGATTGTAGGCATTGACTTAGGGACGACAAACTCTGTGATCGCCGTCATGGAGGGCGGCGATGTGACCGTAATCCCCACCGCCGAGGGCTCGAACTTGTGTCCGTCGGTAGTGGCTTTCACCAAGTCGGGCGAGCGTCTGGTGGGGCAGGCAGCCAAGCGCCAGGCGGTGACCAACTCGGAGAACACTGTGTTCTCCATCAAGCGCTTTATGGGCCGTCGCTACGATGAAGTCGAGGCCGAGCGCAAGATGGTGCCCTTCAAAGTAGTGCGCGGCCCCGCCGGTGACGCACGGGTGCGTATTCCTGCCACGGGGAAGGAATACACCCCCCAGGAGATCTCGGCCATGATTTTGCAGAAGCTTAAGCGCGATGCCGAGGCATACCTGGGCGAGCCGGTGACCAAAGCGGTCATCACCGTACCGGCCTACTTCAACGACTCCCAGCGCCAGGCGACCAAAGACGCCGGACAGATCGCCGGACTGGAGGTGCTGCGCATCATCAACGAGCCCACGGCTGCATCGCTGGCCTATGGGCTGGACAAGAAAAGCTTGGAGACCATTCTAGTCTTCGACCTGGGCGGCGGTACGTTCGACGTCTCGGTGCTGGAGGTTGGCGACGGTGTAGTGGAAGTCAAAGCCACCAGCGGTGATACGCACCTGGGCGGCGACGACTGGGATCAGCGCATCATAGACTACATTGCCGATGAGTTCAAGAAGGACCAGGGGATTGACCTGCGGCAGGACCGCATGGCCTTGCAACGTCTGAAAGAAGCAGCGGAGAAAGCCAAGATCGAGCTTTCCAGCGTGATGGAGACGGAGATCAACCTGCCGTTTATCACGGCGGACGCATCCGGCCCCAAGCACCTTCAGATGAAGTTGACGCGGGCCAAGCTGGAGCAGCTCACCGAGGACCTGGTGGAGCGTTGTGTGGGGCCTTTCAAGCAGGCTCTGGCCGACGCCAAACTCAGCGCCAGCGACATTGACGAGGTGGTGCTGGTGGGTGGCGCGACGCGCATGCCCATGATTCAGGAGTTGGTGCGCAAGCTCACCGGCGGCAAAGAGCCGCACAAGGGCGTCAACCCGGACGAGGTGGTAGCTGTCGGGGCGGCCATCCAGGCCGGCGTGCTGGCCGGGGACGTTAAGGACGTGCTTTTGCTGGACGTGACCCCACTGACCCTGGGCGTGGAGACGCTGGGCGGGGTGATGACCCCGATCATCGAGCGCAACACCACCATCCCCGTGCGCAAGAGCCAGATTTTCTCCACGGCGGAGGATGGTCAGACGGCAGTGGACATCCACGTGCTCCAGGGTGAGCGTCCAATGGCCGCCGATAACATGACTCTGGGCCGCTTCCGGCTGGAGGGTATCCCACCCGCGCCGAGGGGTGTCCCGCAGATCGAGGTATCCTTCGACATTGACGCCAACGGCATTCTGAACGTCTCGGCTCAGGACAAGGCTACCGGCCGCCAGCAGCAGATCACCATCACCGCGTCCACTAACCTGAGCAAGGCCGATGTGGAGCGCATGGTGCGCGAGGCCGAACAGCACGCAGAGGAGGACCGGCGTCGGCGCGAACTCGTCGAGACCCGTAACCAGGCCGATAACCTGGCCTATCAGATAGAGAAGACCTTACGTGACCTGGGCGATAAGGTGAGCGCCAGCGACCGCCAGGCCGTGGAGGAAAAGATCCAGGCCGTGCGCGAAGCGATCAAAGGCGACGATGTGGAGCGTATTCGCCGGGCGATGGCGGATTTACAGCAGGCCAGCTACCGGCTCTCGGAACAGGCCTACGGGCCGAGCTCTGGGCCAAGCGGCAACAGTGGGGACGGTCATGGTACCACGACACAATCCACGCCGGAGGGCGAGGACGTGGTCGAGGGCGAGTTCTACGCCGCGTAACCGCTTGTGATAAACACGATGAATGCACAGGCCGAGGCAGTTGTCTCGGCCTGTTTATTTTGAGCTTTGCCTGGCACTGTGGTATAATCAGACTGGGCGTTGGATCTTGATAATGGACGGACGCCGGGTAATCCTGTTCAGTCCTGTGGGCACGTGTGCCGCGCGAGGTTGATGATGGTCAGGCGAATTTTGCTGTTACTCGTGGTCCTTACGCTGATAGCCGGCGGGCTGTCCTCGTGCCAGGACAACAGCATCCCGTCCCCTCCCCCGACACCGACGCCCGTGCCGGGGCGGGCCGAGGAAGTAGCGGAGGCATTCCTGGCGGCGTGGGAGCGAAACGACTACGGGCTAATGTACAGCCTGTTAACCCCCACATCCCAGGGCACCGTCACGCAGGATAGTTTTGCGCACACCTATCAGGCGATTGCCGCCGAGGCGACGATCACTCGCGTACAGGCCCAACTGCGCGCCGCGCTGCAAGAGGGGGAGCAGGCACAGGTGGCCTACGCCGTCACGATGGACACCGCCTTGCTCGGCCCACTGGACGTGGAAAACGAGATGACGCTGCGCTACGAGGACGGACGCTGGGGGGTGGTCTGGTCGCCGCAGCTCATCTTCCGCGAGTTGACCGCGGGCAACCTGGTGCACTTCACTCCCCGCGCGCCGTCACGGGCGAACATCTACGACCGCAACGGGTTGGGACTGGCGGTAGAGGGTACCATGGTCACCGTGGGTGTAGTGCCGGGCCAGATCGAGGACGAGGGCACTCTCCTGGCCGAGTTGAGCCGCGTGCTGGGTCTGGACAAGGCAGCGATTCAGGCCAAATACGCTGACGCTCGTCCCGATTGGTTCGTGCCCATCGCCGACATCTCGGTGGAGCAGAGTCAGGCCCACTATGCCACGCTGAGCGCTATCCCGGGCGTGGCCTTTCGTGAGAAGACTGTGCGCGCCTACAACGGCATCGCTCCCCACGTCGTCGGCTACCTGGGGGCCATTCCCGCCGAGGAGCTATCCAAGTGGCAGGAGCTGGGATACTCCGGCGACGAGCTGGTAGGCCGCTCCGGTTTGGAGCGCTGGGGCGAGCCCTACCTGGCCGGAGGGCGTGGCGGGACTTTGAGCGTAGTCACGCCACAGGGCGACGTGATCGCCGTGCTCAAGGACCGGCCGGCGGTGGCCAGCCGCAGCGTGTATAGCACGCTGGACCGCGAGCTCCAACGGAAGGTGGAGGAGCTGCTGGGGCAACGGCCCGGAGCGGTGGTGGTGATGGACCCGCGCAACGGGCAGATACTGGCCATGGCCAGCTACCCGCGCTTCGATCCCAACCTGTTCGTGGGCGGCATCAGCGCGGCGAGATGGCAGGCGTTGATCAACGATCCCGGCCGTCCACTGCTCAACCGGGCGACCCAGGGCACCTATCCGCCGGGCTCGGTGTTCAAAATCGTGACCCTGGCCGCCGCGATGGAGGGCCTGGGGCTCACCCGCCAGTTCACCTTCAACTGCACCGGTTGGTGGACGGGCCTGGGCCCCGAATGGGGCAAACCCTGTTGGCTGAGGAGTGGTCACGGCGTCATTGACCTGGTGACTGCGCTAACCGCCTCGTGTGACTACTCCTTCTATGAAATGGGATTGATGCTGGATGGGATGGATCCACTTCTGCTGCCGGATTACGCGCGGGCCTTCGGTCTGGGCGCGCCGACCGGCCTGGACGGCTTCGACGAATCCCCCGGCCTGGTGCCAGATAATGACTGGAAGCTCCAGACCCTGGGCGAGGGTTGGGCACCCGGAGACTCGGTGAACCTGGCCATCGGGCAGGGGTACCTGCTGGTCACGCCGTTACAGGTGGCGAGGATGATGGCCGCCGTGGCCAACGGGGGCACACTCTATCGCCCGCAACTGGCGCTCAAAGTGGCCGCCGGCCCCGATTCACCCGAACTTATCGTCGAGCCGGAAGCGATGGGCCAGCTTCCCATCTCCGAGGACACGTTGGCCGCCATCCAGGAGGGCCTGGCCGGGGTCACCACCAGCCGGCGAGGCACGGCCACGCACGTTTTCGCCGGCTTCCCCATTCCCGTGGCAGGCAAGACGGGAACCGCGCAGGTGGCCGAATTGGAATCGGAGCAACAGGGCACCGAACCGCACTCCTGGTTCGCCGCCTACGCCCCGGTGGACGATCCGCAGGTCGTGGTGGTGGCCATCGTCGAGCACGCCGGTGAGGGGTCGCGGACGGCCGCGCCGCTGGTGCGGCAGGTATTGGCCGCGTATTTCGGGATCGAGGACACTCCTCCCACCGTGCAGGGCCAGGGCGATTGACGGAGATTGAAGAAACCCGGTTTCTCTCTACTCCACGAACAGGGGCACAAACTGGAACTGGTTCACATCCACCAGGCCCTGGTCCGTGAGCTTCAACTCGGGAATGACGGGCAGCGCCAGGAAGCTGAGAGTCATGAATGGATCAGGGTAAGACGAGCCCATGTCCCGCGTGGCAGTCAGCAGGTCATCCATCTGACTGCGCACTACCTCGATGGTCTGGTCGGACATCAGCCCGGCGATGGGCAGGGGAAGACGGGCTTTCACCTGCCCGTGATCCACGGCCACCAGCCCCCCACGCATGGTCTCGATCTCCTGGGCAGCGGTCAGCATGTCCCAGTCCTTGGTGACGACGACGATGATGTTGTGCGAGTCGTGGGCCACCGACGAGGCCAATGCTCCCCGTTTGAGACCGAAGCCCTGCACGAAACCCACCCCACACCGCCCGGAGGCCAGGTGGCGCTCGATGACGGCAATTTTCAGCAGGTCGCGGTCCACGTCGGCCACGGCCAGGCCATTGTCCACCGTAGCCTCCTCCACCCGCTGGCGGGTGATGATCTGGTCCGGGACGAGCTCGATCACCCGTAGTCGCGTGCCGTCGGCGGGCACCTCGAGATTAACGCCCTCCCAGTTAACGTTAACCGAGCTACGGATGGGGACGTGGCGCGGCGGAGCCACGGTGGGCAGCAGATGCCCATTCTCAGCGACCAACTGCCCGCCACGGAACACCTTCTCGATGCGAAAGTCCTCGAAGTTGTCGAAGACTACCAGGTCGGCACGGCGACCAGGAACAATGGCTCCTTTGTCGTTCAGGCCGTAGTATTCGGCGGGGTTGATGGTAGCCATCTGGATAGCAGTCACCGGGTCCAATCCCGCGTGGATGGCCATGCGCACCAGATGGTCAATGTGTCCCTCGTCCAACAGGTCGGATGGATGGCGGTCGTCGGTGACGAACATGCAGTGCCGCGAGTTGGCCGGCGTGACCAGCGGGAGTAAGTCCAGCAGGTTATGGGCGGTGGATGCCTCGCGAAGCATGATGTACATGCCCATGCGCAGCTTCTCGCGAGCCTCTTCCAACGTAGTACACTCGTGATCAGAGCTCACGCCGGCAGCGATGTAGGCGGCCAAGTCACGTCCGCTGAGGCCGGGGGCGTGCCCATCAATGCGCTTGCCGTGCCGCTGGGCCACTTTCAGCTTGTCCAGCACGTCCAGGTCGCAATATAGCACGCCAGGGTAGTTCATCATCTCGGCCAAACCCACCACCCACTTTTCGGTAAAGTAGGGAAAAAGGTCGAAGGCCCGCAAGCGCGAGCCAGAGGTCTCCATCTCCGTGGAAGGTACGCAGGACGAGAGAGTGAAGTACACACTCATTGGGTTATATTTACTGGATTCCAGCATGTAACGGATGCCGTCCAGACCGAGGACGTTGGCAATCTCGTGGGGATCGGCCACCACCGAGGTCGTGCCCCGGGGCAACACGGCACGGGTGAACTGAGGGATGCTCACCATTGAGCTCTCGATGTGCACGTGGGCATCTATGAAGCCGGGGCACAGGTAGTGTCCCGCCAGGTCTATCTCCTGTTCGGCCGGATACTCACCGAGGCCAACGATCCGGCTATGGGCGATAGCCACGTGGCCTTCGTGGATCTCGCCGGAGAAGACGTTGACGATCCTGGCATTCCTCAGCAGGATGTCTGCCGTCACCTCTCCGCGCGCTACCCGAATCATCTCTGATAGGTCCATTGGTAACCTCCTCTTGGCTCCTTTGCCAAAACCCCGATGGTCTCAGACCATCGGGGCCTTCCAAACTTTGGGTCATTATAGCACGGCTGACTGAGTTTGGTAACTGTAAATGCGCTGCACTTTTCAGAGGCTCACGTGCACTCTGTCAGCCTGATTCTTTCATGCCATCAGGGTAGCGGCGAGCCAGGTCAACGTAAGTATCCTTGAAAATCGTCCACTGTGCCTTGTACTCGTCCGTTACCTGACCGATGATCTTAGCCGGCACTCCGACGGCGATGTTCTCCGCCGGGATATCCTGGCGCTGGCGGACTACTGCACCCTCGCCCACCACCGCCCATTCCCCGACCACGGCCCAATCGCTAACCACCGCCCCCATGCCCACGATGGCGTAATCGTGAATCGTGGCGTTGTGGATCACCGCGCCGTGACCGATGGTCACGTGATTGCCGATGTGAGTGTACTCGCCGGGGCGGGCGTGAATCACGCAGTTATCCTCCACGCTGGTGCCGTCGCCAATGATGATCTCCCCGTAATCGCCTCGTAGCCGGGCTCCCGGCCCAATCCAACACCCCGCGCCCAGGGTGACCTGGCCCAGCACCGTGGCCGAAGGGTGGATGTAAGTGCCCTTGCCAATGCGCGGCACCCGGTCCTCGAATTCGTAAACCGCCATGCTGCCTCCTGTTGCGCAATGATGTACCGGCATCTCTCGACCCAGGTTGAGAGCGCCGAACTCCGTTAAAGCGCGGACATTATAAAACAGGGCCAGGGATTTGTCAAGGTTTGATGGAACCGCGCACTGCACAGGCAGGAGTTGTCAGGTTTCCTGCACAGCGATCTTTGCCTGAAGCTGTGCTGCGGCCTCTTCCATACCGATTCCCTGTTGCAAGGCCACCTCTCTAGCCAGCATCTCCAACGCCCGCTTCAGCAATTTATCGTCAGACCTGCTCGCCCTTTTTTGGCGATGACGCCAAGCGAGATCGCGAATCACTTCTGCCGTCCTGAGAGTCTCTCTGGAACTAAGTCGCTCGGTAATAAGGGCTGTTCGCTCTTTGACATCGGTCGGCAGTTCACGAGGTTTGCTGGAGAGCACCTTCATCGCCCGGCGGAGTTCCTGCCCACTTGCCAGTGGTCGCAGGCGTTTCGACACCCGATCCTCCGGAACCATGAGTTGCGAGTCCTTGCCTGCGTCCGTCAGTGCGATTACGTAGTACCTCCTGGTCTGGCTATCCAGCATCTGCTCTTCAATGGCAGTGATGACACCTGCACCGTAAGAGTGATGTACGACTTTCTGCCCTGTTTTGAACATCTTGCCTCCTCCTTGTCCTAGCGGCGACCTTCGCGATCTACCCCATGCCATAATCAGTAGTTGAGAAATCCGCCCCCCGCCCGGCGCTGAAGCGCCAGGCACAGCCTGCTGAAGCAGGCTGTGGTGGCCTCAGAGCCGCCGTCCACATTGGCGAAGGATGCTTCAGCACTCTTCGCCTGCTCAGCCTGGACGTTCACGTCCAGGCGAAACGGCAGCAGCACCGACTTTTCTCAAGTACTGATTAACTATCTCGTTTTCTCCTCCCCTCACAAAAAAGCGTCTGGTACCCCCTCACGCGGGAAGGGAACCGGACGCTTGCAGACTACCACGACTCAGCTATCAGCACCAGAC
>Ga0164311_10001520_pt1 | contig 11437 bp, 9 predicted proteins | sample GuaBasSedimGuay2_FD_121796 | JGI IMG/M metagenome (GOLD analysis project Ga0164311, IMG submission 121796) | Subseafloor sediment microbial communities from Guaymas Basin, Gulf of California, Mexico - Guay2, Core 4569-9, 9-12 cm | ecosystem: Environmental > Aquatic > Marine > Hydrothermal vents...
CATATTGTAAACCATTGCACAACCAGCTCAAGGTCCCAAAAACAAAATTAAACACATGGCTTTCACATCAATTTATAAATTAAGTTGTGTAGTTTGGATAGAATCCGCATAATATGTACAATTTTATCCAAACATAATGAAAATAAGAATCGTGCATGATCTCCACAGGAACACAAAAAACCGGATAGATACGGAAAAGTATAAAAATCTATTTTTAGAAGTTCAGCATCAGAACAAAAAGAGTAATAATTTGGTAGTACCTTACAAAATTTTAATTTTGTTCGTCAAGACAAAATAAATAAACAAAAATAACCGGTTCAATGGAAATTGTATGGACACTTTAAAAAGATTCAATTATTGATATAATATATGGATAATAAAAAGCAGCAGGATATAAATTAAGGATGTTGAATTATATGTTGTTAAAAAAAACACCATCATGGAAGAAAAAGATAGTCTCTCCGAATGATGTATTAGAAAAAATTGAACCGGGGATGAATATCTTTATCGGTACGGGGTCGGCAGAGCCCAGAACGCTTGTGAACTGCCTGATGCATACCGAAGGGTATGGTCTTCAGGACTTGACCCTGATTCAGCTTGTCAGTTTCGGTGATGCCATCTCCTACAAGGCATTACAATCCAAACGGTATCGTCTTAAAACCTTTTTTTCAGGGTGGGTATCAGCAGAAGCCATTTCAGCCGGCCAGGTGGATCTGGTCCCCTCAAGATTTTCAGCCATCCCTTTGCTCATGAAGCAAGGGCAGATCCCCATTGATATTGCCTTTATTCAAATAACACCTCCCAATAAGGCGGGTTATTGCAGCCTGGGTGTGGGCGTTGATGTGGCAAGAAAAGCAATGGAACAGGCGGATCTTGTTGTGGGTGAAATCAACCATGAAGCGCCGTTTACTTTAGGAGATACCTTTGTTCCATTTGATGCCTTTGATATGGTCATTGAGTCTATTGATCCGCCGTTTTATTTTCCCAGGTTCCCGGTGGACCCTATATTTGACAAGCTGGCAGCCAATGTTGCCTCTGTGATAGAAGATGGCAGCTGTCTTGCTTTTACCTTTGGCCCGATTTTTGAGGCTCTGCCCAGATATCTTGCCCAAAAAAAAGATCTGGGAATTCATACCCCGTTTTTTACAGATGCATTAATGGAACTGGTCAAAAGTGGTGCTGTAACCAATCGGCGAAAAGGCCTTTTTCGGGGAAAGTCTTTAACGGTTTATGCACTTGGCAGTAAAGAGTTGATGCAGTTTCTTGACAAAAACCCAATCGTTGAGTTTCAAAGCATTGACAAGGTCTTCCACCCCATTGAGATTGGACAAAACCATAGATTTGTATTTATTCTTCCGGTAAGACGAGTAGATCTTTCAGGGCGAGTGGCGCTGCATAACAGCAAAGGTCATGTCACAGCAGGCCCAGGACAGATGGCTGATTTTTTTAACGGGGCTGAAATTTCTCAGGGGGGGTACACCATTGTTGCCCTTCCCAGTCGAAATCGTCAGGGGAATCCCAATATCCAGCTTTCTGTGGAAGACTCTCCCGATTTACTCAGCCTTCCCGAATCCATTGATCTTGTTGCAACAGAACAGGGGATTGCTCATTTAAGAGGAAAAACAATACGGGAAAGAGCACAGGCCCTTATTGAAATTGCCCATCCCGAGGACCGCCCTGCATTGGTTGAAGGTGCCAAAAGAGTCAACCTTCTCTACAAAGATCAAATATTTCTGGCAGACAGCGCTCATTTCTATCCTGCGGATATTGAAATTCGACACATGTTTAAAAATAAAATTGATGTGCGGTTTCGGGCGATCAAGCCCTCTGATGAGGACCAGATGCGACGATTATTTTATCGATTTTCCGATAAGGCAATCTACTACCGGTATTTCAGCCCGATAAAAACCATGCCCCACGAAAAAACCCAGGAATACGTAAATATTGACTATAGGGATGTGCTCTCCATTGTTGGGCTTGTGGGAGAACCAGGACAGCAGACCATTATCGCCGAAGCAAGGTTTGCCAGGTACCAGAACAAACCCTTTGTGGATATCGCATTTGTCGTTGATGAAGCTTATCAGGGATATGGGATTGCCACCTATCTGTATCAGATGCTGGCAAAACTGGCAAAAGAAAGGGGAGCACAGGGTATGACTGCTGACGTTCTGGCATCAAACCGGGCCATGCTCAAAGTGTTTGAGAAGGGTAATTTCCCGATTCAGGCCAAAATGGAACATGACGCTTATGCATTAACGATTGATTTAACAGGTATTAAAAATTAAAGCTCTTCCTGGGTAACGATTCGATCCCTGCCATTGTTTTTAGCTAAATAAAGGGCATCATCAACTCTTTTGATAAGACTTTCTTCCGGTTCATTGAATTTGTATAAGGCAATTCCCATGGAAACAGTTATTCTGCCCATACTCTCACCGGTTTTTTTAAGCTTCCATTCTTTTGTAGACAGGGCTTTTCTGAATTTTTGACCCACCGCCTCAGCTCCTTTAATCTCTGTCTCAGGCAAAAGGATTAAAAATTCTTCACCCCCATATCTTGCAGCAAGATCATTTTTCCGCAAATGACTTTTCAGCAGTTTGGCAATACTCCTTAAAATACTGTCTCCCACCAGATGTCCAAATGTATCGTTCACTCTTTTAAAATGATCAATATCTATCAAAATAATGGAAAATGATGATCCATTCTGTCTGGCTCTGATTCTCTCCAGTTCAAGTCTTTTTTCAAGTCCTCTTCTATTGATCAACGTGGTGAGGGCATCTGTCTGAGCTTCCTGCTGGGATTTCTCCAGTTCCTGGTGTAATTGCTTTAAATCATCAGAAGATACTTTCATTCTGGTTTGAAGTCTTTTGCCTGATTTTACAAGCGCTTTCGTCTCAACAATCATCTGGTCAACAATATTTTTGATATCATTGTAATCATGGACTTCACCAATACGAACAGCCAGATCTCCCAAGGTCTTGCCATGTCCTGTAAGATCTCCATCTGTTTCTGAAACATGATTGGTGATATCTTTTAACATCAGGGAAATCTGGGTTAATAGTTTACTGACAATAATTCTGTCGCCATCTGCTACATATTTCTGATACAGGCCTTCTACATTATTGTCATTAAGGGATTTGGTATCATCAAGAGAATGATCAATAGCCCTTTTTAATTTCATATTTTTGCCGGATACATACTCGTACCAGACCGTATAATTTACCGGATTGGCCGACAAATTATATTTTGCAATATAATTCAAGGCCAATCTTAAATATTCGCCCGCCTTACTTCTTTCTTCCGTATAATTCATACACCATCCAATTTAGTACTGATTTTATATCGTTGTTATTATTCACAGATGCGCCTGCATGTCAAGCGATGAAAATGACCTATTTTTCCAAGACAGGAGAGTTTATAAACTTTTGTGTATTAATAAAATTTTCAATCCATCAACCGTTGGATGATTTTTTTTTAGAAAGCCATTTTAAAATACCCGTTCCGAAGCGAACAGGCAATGACGCTTTGCCCGAATTATCCATGGGCATTTCACCATCAGCACCATACATTTTTTCCATCATTTTCTGGATTTGTTTTTTGATTAATCCTCTGAAAGGAACATTTGCAATCATGCCATACATGGCGGCATTGCCTTTAGATGCCAGCTCAGGATGATTTTTTACAAATTCAAGTGCATTTTTTAAATCCTTCAAATACTGGTCTGCCACAGTCTCATGGGCAGGAGTGACCATGGCATGGAGCCCTTCGGGTCTTTGCAGACGATCGATATGCCAGCCCTTGTTTTCCATAACATCACCCACTGCAAAAATATCGATCAAAGGGTCTGTCGAGCCATATGCAAAAACACTCATTTGCGGTTTCCCCAATATTTTTAAACCTTGAATGGCATTAATACCATTGGTCAACCTTTCTGTCGTCGCCATAACATTTTTGGCCATCTGCTGATACCCCGTCAACCCGATGGCATTCATAGCAGCCCATGCGGCTGCAATGGGACCGCCCGGCCGGGTTCCAAGAAGTGCTGGAGAGGCAAAAATGCCACCCGGCCAGTTTTGATGGATAAAAAATTGATGCTTTAAGTAGGCCATATTTTTATACAGCAGTACGGATGCACCCTTTGCTCCAAATCCATACTTATGGATATCAGCTGATATGGATGTCACTCCTTTGCACCTGAAATCAAATGGCGGAATCAAATACCCGATCTGTTCCATAAAGGGCAGAAAAAACCCGCCAAGGCAACTATCCACATGGAAAGGGATATGTTTTTCACAGGCAATTTGTCCAATCTCTTCTATGGGATCAATGACACCATGGGGATAAGAGGGTGCTGAGGCCACAATCAGGATGGTGTTTTTATTCATTTTCATTTTTAAGATATCAACATCAACCGTGAAATCAGCCTTCAATGGAATGCTGACCATTTTAACATTAAAATACCTGGCTGCTTTTTCCCAGGCCACATGAACACTTTCAGGAGCGATCATTTCAGGTCTAAGTTTACGCCATCGTTTTTTGGAGCGGGCCAACTCCCGATAGGCCATCACAGGCAACAGACAGGATTCGGTGCCCCCCGATGTCATGGTTCCCACAACACTATTATCCCCATTTAAAAGATCAGCTGCCATTTTAACGACCTCATGTTCAAATCGTTTAAGGCTTTTAAATGCCATGGGATTGAGGGCGTTTTCACTAAAGTAAAGGTTATGGGCTTTTTTTAAAAATGCGTCATGTTCCTGGCTTAAATGGTATACCAGGGACCAGGTGCGACCGGTCAGAAAATCAGCATCCTGGCTGCGAAACGATTGCATGTTATCCAGAATCTCATCATGAGGCTTACCCTTTAAAGGTATTGAGGTCATTCTCTCTCCCGGCAATATTAAATTTGTAGTAATCAGCCGATAATGGCTTTAAAGATATACGCAAAACTGATTCCAAGGTAATTTCCAATGGCATAGCCGATTATCCCGGTGGTAAGGCCTGATAAAATAATCTGCTTGTTATTCAACGCCTGAGCCACAACGGGAACAAAGGGCGGAGAACAGATGGCTGATACAGAGGTAATAATAAAGGTGTCTGTATCAATTTTAAAAATTTTACAAAAAACAGCATGAAGGATAAAGGTTCCAAAAACGCAGAAGGATATATAAAACATCAAGATCCAGTTGATATGAACCAGGTCGTTTATATTGGCCATTGATCCCACCACTAGACAGAAGATAAGGATAAAATACATGCCCAGCTGATACGTTTTCTCAATTTGTCTGATCTTTGTAAAAAAGGAAGCACCAATGCCTAAAGACGTAATCATTAAAATGGTGACGGATGTCGAATATGCTTTGGGAAAAAGTGCTGCCGTGCCAAGGGAGACTCCAAGGATCACAAAAGATAATACCATGGCAACCATAAGCTTTTTGATGATGGAGACATTCAACATGTTTCGATATGAATTAATATCCTCGATTTCTTCATTTCCCCTGTCGGATATCATATTTTTCACTTTTTCAAACCGAGGCAAAAATCGGTTAAAAAATTTTTGCGCCAGGGTAATACTGAAAATAAGATAGATAAGATTGATCAATATATCATAAGTATGCATGATGATATATGTTGTCGGATCCACATCAAGAGCTGTTTTTATGGCGGCCATATTGGGAGTCCCACCGGTATATACACTGATGGCCAGCCCTGCCAGCTTCCAACTGTCTTCCACATAATCCGCAATAATTACGCTTCCAAGTCCTGCAACCGCCACGATTATAATGGTTGCCCCTGTCATGGACAATATGGCCTTTCCTGCTGTTTTTACCCAGGCTTTCACATCCATGGAGAATAAGAGCAATGGGAGAGCAATCGCTACGGTAGCACCGCTCAAGGTATCCTGAAGTGCTGCTGAACCATCCGGCAGTCCCCCTGAATTGCCCAGAGCAGCACCGATTACATAGCAGACAAATACTGCTCCGATTTTATTCATTGATTCAAACCGCAGGCACAGTCGGATAACGATCAATGGGAATAAAAGATAGAAAACAATCAGCGCTGTCATCCACTAACACCAGCAATATCATGGATAAAAGCCATACAGAGAACTCCCGGTTTTATTTTCATGGTTCCTATCCCCTTATACCATGTTCAGATAGCTTTATTACATATTGATCTTAACACGTATCATATTTTTTTTAATCCGGCACTATTTAGTTATAAAAACAGGGCAATCTGATTTATGAAGTACCTGGTGAGCCACGCTGCCGAGAAACAATCCGGCAAAATCAGTGACCCCTCTTGAGCCCATAACCAGCAGGTCTATTTTCTCAATTTTTACGACTTCTGGTATTTTATTTCCTGGAGCGCCCTCAAGAATGCGTACTTCATACTTTACGTCTCCTTGTTCAAGCATTTCTATAAAGGGGGCAACAAGCTCTTCAGATGCTTCATTAATCTCATCGATTGCCTGCTGGAAATAGGGTTCTGCCAGGACAATTGGAAACCTTGCATGGCAATGCAAAAGAATGATTTTGGCATCTAATAGTTTTGCAAGCTTAATGGCATACTCGGTCGAGCGGATTGAATGATTTGATCCGTCAATGGGGTTCATTATTGTTTTAATATTCATTGCGTTCTCCTTTCTAAGCCTGTCTGCCAGGCTAGTGTTGTATACCGTATTTTATTAAAGCTTCCCCACAACAAGCTGTGGGGCGTTCACTCATAATTACCGGTTCAACAAAATTGCAAGATTCAGGTATCGAATGCATTAAATGGGAGAAGAGGCATCAGTTGCAAATAGAATCTAACACTGAATATAAAATGAGTATATCGTTTTTTCAGCGTAATGTCACTTAATATATTGAGAAGGTAAAGTTAATATTGACAAATTTCTACCACAATGTGATATTCAGTATTTCTTAAAACAACACGGATTGATTGAGAGGAAGGATCATGAGCAAAAAAGACAATTACCATTTTGAAACAAAAGCAATTCATGAGGGATTAAAAGATACCCCCTGGCAAGGGGCCACGCTGCCTCCCATTTTTCAGACTGCTGCCCATTACCATGAGAGTGCGGACTCCTTAAGCAAAACATTTGCCGGTCAAACCGGCGACCATATTTATATGCGGTTGAGCAATCCTACGAACCGGTTTCTGGAACAAAAGCTGGCCTCCCTGGAATCAGGATCAGGCGCCGTTGTAACCGGTTCAGGGATGGCTGCCATCAACAATGCCTGTATGACGCTGCTTTCCTGTGGAGATGAATTTGTAGCCAGCAAATCACTTTTCATGTCTTCTTATTCACTTTTTACGAACATTTTTAAAAAATACGGCATTAGTGTAAAGCTTGTTGATCCGTTAAATCTTCATGAGATTGAACAGGCCATCAATGAAAAGACACGCTTTGTCTATATGGAAACCATTACCAATCCGGGTATGGAGATTGCTGATATCAAAGCCATTGCTGACCTGGCTCATACCAGAGGCATACCACTTTTAGTGGACAATACCCTGGCGTCCCCCTGGCTTTGCAGGCCCATTGAACTATGTGCAGACATTGTGTTGCATTCTACAACCAAGTATCTTTCCGGGCATGGTGCCGCCATGGGTGGTGTGGTGGTGGATGCTGGAAACTTTGACTGGCGTCAGGAAAAATTTTCTGACTTTGCTCCTTTTGTCGAACAAAAAGGGAACCTTGCATTTTTGCACAGGCTGTTTAAAGAATATCATATTAATTTTGGCACCACCCCGGCACCGTTTCATTCTTTTCTTACCGCCATTGGATTAAATACTTTAGGCCTTCGAATGGAACGCCATATGGAAAATGCTGTAAAAGTGGCTGATTTTTTGAAAAAACAGCCAAAGGTTGAATGGGTCAATTTTCCAGGATTTGAGGATCATAAATGCCATGAAATTGCTAAAACTCAGTTTAATGGCAAAGGGTTTGGCGCCATGCTCACTTTCGGATTAAAGGATCAGGACGCCTGTTTCAGGCTTGTCGATCACCTTGATATGATATTAAACATTGCCAATCTGGGAGACTGCAAAACCTTGATTATTCATCCCTACTCATCCCAGTACATCTCTTTTCCCGAAGATATCAAGAATCAACTGGCAGATCCCCAGCTGCTGCGACTTTCCCTTGGAGTAGAGCATGTTGAGGATATCTGTAATGATCTGGCTTGCGCCCTGGAGGCTGTTTAGGGTATAGTTTAATCGATGAGTGAATATATTGATCAAAACCAGACCGGTGCCAGTGCAGGCATTGTTGAAAAACAATTTTTTACCTTTGCTGAATCGCCTGGCGGGCTAAAACTTGAAAGCGGGGCAAGGCTCAGTCCTGTCACCATTGCTTATGAAACCTGCGGGTCTTTGAACTCGGATAAAACCAATGTTATCCTTATCCTTCATGCACTTTCAGGGGACTCCCATATGGCAGGTTACTATAGTCCTAAAGATGCCAAACCGGGCTGGTGGGATATCATGGTGGGACCGGGGAAAGGAATAGACACGGACAGGTATTTTGTGATCTGCTCAAATATTATCAGTTCCTGTGCCGGATCAACCGGCCCCGCGTCTATAAATACTGAAACTGACAAACCATATGGGACAGATTTCCCTCTCATCACCATTGGAGACATGGTGGAAGCTCAAAAGGCTTTAATCGATCATTTCGAAATCAAATCCCTTTTATCGGTGATTGGCGGATCTATTGGCGGCATGCAGGTGCTGGAATGGTGCAGCCGATATCCGGACAGTGTTAAATCTGCCATTCCTCTTGCAACCACCACGCGGCATTCAGCACTGGCCATTGCCTTTAACGAGGTTGCACGACAAGCCATTATGGCTGATCCCAACTGGAATGACGGGCATTATTATTCAGCTAAAAAGCCTGACATGGGTCTTGCCATTGCCAGGATGATCGGACATATTACGTATCTGTCCGATGAGTCCATGCGCCTGAAGTTTGGACGCAAACTTCAAAACAGGTCTGCCTTAAGTTTTGAGTTCGGTGCTGAATTCCAGGTGGAAAGCTATCTTCAATACCAGGGTAAAAAATTTATTGAACGTTTTGACGCCAATTCCTTTTTGTATATCACCAAGGCTGCAGATTATTTTGATCTGGCAGGACAATATGGATCAGGGTCTCTTGTTAAGGCCTTTTCAAAATGTAAATCAAAATTTCTTGTCGTCTCTTATACGTCGGACTGGCTCTATCCCACATACCAGTCAAAAGAGATGGTCAAAGCCATGAAAAAAAACAACCTGGATGTCAGTTTTTGTGAAATCGATGCCCAGTGGGGACATGATGCCTTTTTACTTCCCAATGACAGGCTTGATAATCTGATCAAAGGCTTTTTAAGGAACGCCTCCAATGAATGATCACTTAAGATATGATTTAAAAATCATTGCCTCCTGGATAGAACCCGAATCAAAAGTATTAGGATTAGGCTGTGGAGAGGGAGATCTGTTATACTGGCTAAAAAAGAAAAAAAATGTAACAGAGCGGGGTATAGAGATAGAAGAGTCAAAGGTGGTTAAATGTATTGAAAAGGGAATTTCTGTTTTGCAGGGAGACATTAATGAAGAAATTGAAGATTACCCGGACAATGCTTTTGATTATGCCATTTGCTCCCAGACACTTCAGCAGGTCTATGAACCGTCAAACCTGATTCATTCCATGATGCGCGTGGCAAAGATGGGTGTGGTCAGTTTCCCGAATTTTGGCCATATCAAGGTCAGGATGCATTTGGTATTTACCGGCAGAGCACCGGTAACAAAGGAACTTCCCTATTCATGGCATGATACCCCCAATATCAGGGTTTTAAGTCTTAACGATTTTCAAAAATTTTCTAATCAGGTCGGATTCAGAATTTTGAAAAAGGCTGCGATTAATACAAAAGACAACCACCGCCAGGGCAAAATGGTAACAGTATTACCCAACTTGTTTGCCACCTACGGCATTTTTTTAATCGGTAAGGAATAAACTTGAAAAACAATACATTTTTTCAAATTCATGTTATCATTGCATGGTAAAAAACATTAAAGATTCTTTTTGAAATAAAAGGAGATAGCTGAAATGAAAAAAAATATTATAATAGTTTTAAGCTTGTTGGTATTCATGAGCTTTTTTTCCTGTGCCACTCTGCAAAACAATCAGCAACAGGGGACTGCTGTTGGCGCCGGGGTTGGTGCCGGGGTTGGAGCCATTCTCGGACAGGCCATTGGTAGGGATACGGAATCCACTCTGATCGGTGCAGGTATCGGAGCCGCGTTAGGTGGCATTGCCGGTAACCAGATCGGTCGGTATATGGATTTGCAGGAGCAGGAACTTAGAAATGCTGTTGCTGCTTCAGAAGCGGCAAGCATACGAAGGGAGCAGGATATTTTAAGAGCAACTTTCAAAGGTGAAGCATTTTTTGGTTTTAATTCAACCGAGCTTAAACCTGGCGGGTATGCAGAACTTAAAAGGGTAGCTGAAGTCTTAAACAAGTACCCCCAGACAATTATAGAAATTGGAGGCCACACAGATATCAAGGGTACTGAAGAATATAACCAGACACTTTCTTTAAAAAGAGCCGAGGCTGTGAAAAGTGTTTTGATACAAAATGGCGTTATCCCTGAAAGAATGAACACCGTTGGATATGGAGAATCACGTCCCATATCTTCAGATCATGCAATGAACCGGCGTGTTGAAATCATTATTGTGCCCATAAGACAGGGATGATTTGAAAGAGAGAAGGGGGGACGGCATGGAATCATTTGACTGGAATCCGGGAAGTCTTCTTGAAATGTCAGGGTATTACTGGAAAACATGTACGCTTCATACGGGTGTAAAGCTTGATGTTTTCACTTCTATCGGATCAAATACCTTAACTATTGATGAAATCAATGAAAATCTTAAGGTAGACAAAAGAGGCCTTTCAATGCTTTTAAATGCACTGTCTGCATTAGAGCTTCTTGTGAAAAAGGACGAAAAATATTCCAATTCTCCTTCGGCCTTAACTTTTCTTTCAAAAGAGTCCCAGCAGTATCTCGGATTTATGATCATGCACCACCATCATTTGATGGAATCATGGCACAAAATGGACAAAGCCATTATTGAAGGAAAATCTGCCGGAAGAAGATCTTCTTTTTCCGATGAAGAACGGCGTGAAAGCTTTTTAATGGGTATGTTCAACATTGGCATGGCTACGGCGCCTAAGCTTTCAAAAGAGCTTGATCTGTCCGGTTGTAAAAGGCTTCTTGATTTAGGTGGTGGGCCCGGAACTTTTGCCATTCATTTTTGCCTTGCCAATCCTGGATTAAAGGCTGCTGTCTATGATCTGTCGACCACCCGTCCCTTTGCCGAGAAAACAATCAAGAAATTTAATGTTTCAGAGCGGATTGAATTCATATCCGGAAATTATCTCGAAGATGAATTTACTTACCC
>Ga0164311_10001521_pt1 | contig 11435 bp, 8 predicted proteins | sample GuaBasSedimGuay2_FD_121796 | JGI IMG/M metagenome (GOLD analysis project Ga0164311, IMG submission 121796) | Subseafloor sediment microbial communities from Guaymas Basin, Gulf of California, Mexico - Guay2, Core 4569-9, 9-12 cm | ecosystem: Environmental > Aquatic > Marine > Hydrothermal vents...
GACCCGGACAGATGGAAATCGAATTTATAATGACTGACGCTCTCTTTGCGGCAGATATGGTTCAAACTGTCAAACAAATAATTCGGATGGTTGCCTGGATGAATGGCTTAATAGCAAGTTTCATGCCCAAGCCCTATACTACTGAAGCAGGAAGTGGCATGCATGTTCATCATATGCTCTTTAAAGGCAAGAAGAACCTCTTCAGTGCTGAAGACGGGGAGCCATCAACAACCTTAAAGCATTTTGTTGCTGGTCTCTTAAAACACGCCCAAGGTCTGACAGCGATTTTGAATCCAACAGTTAATTCCTATAAACGCCTTGTTCCGGGGCATGAAGCTCCTGTTTACATTTCATGGGGAATTGCCAATCGAACAGCTCTTATCCGCGTACCCGCCTATGAAAAGTCCGCCAGAATCGAATATCGTGGTGCTGACAGTTCAGCTAATATTTATCTTGTTATTGCTCTTTTGCTTGCTGCAGGCTTGGATGGTGTAAAAAATAAGTTGGAACCTATTGAAAGCATTTCTTTAAATGTTGACCATCTTACTAACGAAAAGCGAAAGGAACTGGGTATAAAGCAAACGCCTTCGACTTTGCAAGATGCCCTCGCAGCTCTTAATGCTGATAAATACCTCTGTGGCTTCCTTGGTGAACAATTCATTTCCATTTACAATGCAATGAAAAAAGCTGAATGGGACGCTTACACGAAGAATGTCAAGGACCCCAAAACAACAGAAGTAACAGATTGGGAATTTAATGAAATGTTTGAAAAAACCTAAAGGTTGAAAGAAACAATTCATTTATCGTAAATTCAAATGGTTTTAACCAAAAACCATCCCATCCTTTCCAACTGAAGGAGAATTAGATCAAGAAGGTGTTCAATTGGCAAAAACTGAGCTACTCTACATGAATGACAACTACATACGCACCTTTACTGCAAAGGTGATTGCAAAAGGAGACGATTATCTTGTTTTAGATAAAACTGCCTTCTATCCAGAAGGAGGGGGTCAAGAAACTGACCAAGGAAAGATAACTTGGGGAAATGTTGTATTAACTGTTTGGAAAGTCAAACGAGAAGAAGGAGAAGTCCGTCATTTTGTTGTTGAAAAGGAACAATTGCCGCCGGTGGGTGAAGAAGTGCAGGGAGAAATCGATTGGGATCGAAGATTTACACACATGCGTTTTCATACGGCAATCCATGTTTTAAGTACCTATATGAAAGAACATTTTAATTCCGAAGTGGTTGGAAATAATATTTCAACAAGAAATGGCCGGGCTGATTTTCACCTTGAAAACGCCTTAACTCAGGAACAATTAAAAACCATCGAAGCTGGCGTTAATGAAATCATCGCTCAAAATTTGCCGGTGAAAATTTCATTCATGCCCCGAGAAGATGCCATTGCTTTTTTGAAAGAAAAAGGCTATCAAACGGATTATATTAATATGGTTCCTAAGTCTGTAAAGACTTTTAGGATTATCTCTGTTGGTGATTATGATCATGCTTCTTGTGCAGGAACACATGTCGCTAATACCTCAGAAATCGGTCGTATTGTAGTTGTCAAACGGCGAAGCATGGGAAAAGGAAAAGAACGCATCACACTTGCTTTGGCAGAAGAGTAAGCCCCCTTCCCCTATTGGGAAAAATTTATTCCTCAAAAGAATATATATAATAAAAGCAATTATTTTAACTGTAACTACCTTCGAGTGGGTATTTTTAGTTCACCAAAAAACATGGAGAAATTATGCGATGTCAAAAGCATTGGAATTTGTTGATGAGCAGCTTGTTATTGATTTGACCAAACGCTTGATCAAGACGCCGAGTGTTAGTGGGAATGAGAACAAACTAAGAACCCTCTTAGCAATTGAGATGACAAAAGCAGGTTTCACCGAAGTAAAGTATGATGAGAATAATAATATTGTTGGCAAAATGCCGGGTCAGGGAACAGGAAAAACCTTGCTTTTAGCTAGTTATATAGATACTGTTCCGCCAGGAACAATGGAAGATGCTTTTAACCCCAAAGAAATCGATGGCTCAAAACTTGGTACAAAGGGGAAAGTCATCACGGGTCGTGGTGCTGTTGATATGAAAAGTTCGTTAGCGGCGATGATTTGTGTGGCAAGTGCTTTTAAACGAACACGTTCGAGATTGAAAGGAGACTTTATTGTTGTTGGTTTGGCGAATACCAAAAGCGGCAAAAATTTGGGCATTAAAAAGCTCATCGACAAATTTGAGTTGGCTCCTGATTATATAGTGGTTGGCGCCCCCACCAACCTCAATATCAATGTCTCTCACCCTGGACAGGCAATCTTTGAAGTTTTGGCGAAGGGCAAGATGGGCAACATTGGCTATCAGGAGGTAAGTGAGAATGCCATCTTGAAAATGAATCGTATCATTAGTTGTTTGAATGAAAATATTAATTTGCCAAAGGACAAGCTCTATGGTCAAGCTCAAATGTTCTTTAGCTCTATCATTTCCAATCCGGTTGACGCTACTCACTCAATACCAGACCTTTGCCATTCGCTATTAGTTCGACAATACTTTGAAAACGAAGACCCTGAACAAATAAAATCGGCTATTAAAACTACTTTGTCGAAAAACAACTTTAAAGAAGGGGTTGACTTTTTAATAAATCTGAGACGACATTTCCGCCCCTTTAAAGCACCAGACGATTCCGAGATAATTCAGCATCTCTCTAAAGCTTTCGAACTCGTAACCAAGAAAAGCACGCAAATTGGTTTTTGGAAAGGGGCAGTAAATATTTCAGAAATCTTCAAAGTGGATACGCCCATTGTTGGTTTCGGCCCCGGAAATGAGAAATTTGCAAATACCGTTAATGAACATGTGCCCATCAGCCAGCTTGTCACCGCTTTTAAAGTATATACTGTTCTAGCCGAGAAAATTTGTGTTCAATTAAAAGCAAAGGCATAAGGAAGAAAATCAAACCTATCCTCTTCTTTTTTATTCTTTTATCTGTAAGGGGTATAGAATGATTGAACTTCGAAATGTTTCCTTCACTTATGCCGGTTCTAATAGGCGTGTTTTGCAAAATCTTTCACTTGAGATTGCTCGCGGTGAGAGTGTAGGGATTATCGGCCCCACTGGTTCAGGGAAGAGTACTCTTTGTTATTTATTTAATGGCTTAATCCCCCATCATTTTTCGGGCAAATTCCAAGGGGAAGTCCTTGTCTCAGAACGAAATGTTATGAAAGAAACAATTGAAAGCATGAGCCAAATTGTTGGTTATATGCTTCAAGAACCCAGTTTGCAAATTGCTTCTCCCTTTGTTGAGTCTGAAATAACTTTCGGCATGGAGAATTTTGCCGTTCCTGTTGATAAAATGGATAAACGTTTGAATGAAATAATCGCCGAGTTAGGGCTCGAGCATTTGCGCTATCGGGCAACTGCAGATTTAAGTGAAGGCGAGAAACAAAAGGTTGTTTTAGCATCAATTTTAGCAATGGATCCCTCTATTCTTGTTTTAGATGAAAGTTCAAGTATGGTTGATTCCACAAGTAAGAATGATCTTGTCAAAATTCTAACTGCTCTGAAAAAACAACAAAGGACTTTGATTATAATTGATCATGATTTAGACTTCTTAGCAAAGATAGTTGACCGGGTGATTCTAATTAATAATGGTTCTATAATTATAGACGGAGCAACTGACAGTGTCCTTACAAATAACCGTCTTTTAATTAAGAATGGTCTTATCCCACCCATCTTTCCAGACCTTTTTGACATTTTCCAAGAAAAAAAACTGCTCGATGACCCCCTCCCACTCTCCTTAGAGTCAGCTCGAAAAATCGTACAGAAGTGGTTACCATGAATTACATTACAGTTGATAGAGTTGTATTTTCCTATAGACGCAACGAAACACTTTTTGATGGTCTTTCTGTTGCCTTTTCTCTGGGAGAACAAGTGGCAATTATCGTAAGGAATGGTTCCGGAAAGACTACACTGGTCAAATTAATTGCTGGAATGCTCCGACCACAAAGAGGTCGCATTTTAATTAATAATGAAACCATTACCAGAAAGTCCATAGCAGAAATTGCCACGCAGGTGGGGTTTGTGTTTCAAAACCCTAATTTTATGTTATTTACTAATTCTGTCGAAAAAGAACTGGCATTAAGCTTACAGCACTTCAAACTTAGTAAACAAGAGGTTAAGGAACGAATAGACGAAACACTTGCTTTTTTCGATCTAACAAACTATCGTTTGACCAACCCTCGAACCCTCAGCCGTGGTGAAAAACAAAAAGTCGCTCTTGCAACTGTTCTTATCCAAGATCCTAAAGCAATTATTTTGGACGAACCATTTTCAGGGATTGACATGTCCCAAAAGCTGATGATTCTTCAGTATATACAAAAACTAAAGCAACAAGATAAACTAATAATCCTGATAACACATTCTCTGGACCTTTTACTAACAGCTTGCACCAAGATCGTCGCACTTCAAAATGGTCAGATAGCCTATGATCTTCCCTTGAAAGAATTTTTCGCAGATCTGACTCATCTTTTAAAGATTGGTTTAGAACCAACTGATTATCTGTCTTTTATTGCCTTTCTCCGCAAAAAAGGGTTGCAAAAAGACGCCATTGAAAAAGAGGAAATTATTGCCTTTCTCTTAGAGTGTGCATTAAAGTAACTCTTTGCCATCTATCGCTTTTTCCATTGCAAGGTCAACTAATCTTTTTGTTTCTTTGAGTCCGTTAATAACCTCTACTCCTTTGAAATGACTTAACTTATTACTTATAACCCCGGAGATAGCAAAAACAGACTTATCAAATCGATCGTCAATTTCATCGTCACTTTTCGCACAAAGAATCTTGGGGACTTGTGGTTCCTTTGTAAATCCTTCGAGAATAAGATAATCGCAAGAGAAGAATGGAATTAACTCTTTTAATGCTAGAGGCCGTTGAAACATTATAGCCGTTTCACAATTAGAGCGTGTGACTGTTATTGTTGCTCCTGCTTGGCGGTGTAACCATGAATCTTTTCCTTCTGTTTCTACAGTAAAATTTTCAATATGAACCTTCTTTACTGTATTAACCACAAATCCTCTTTTCACAAGTTCTTCTATCATTTTAATGAGCGTGCTTGTTTTGCCTGAGTCTGTATAGCCAATAATTGTGAAAATTTTCATTTGTATCACTTACTTTCAAATAGGTAGTCGCCTTTTTGTCTTTTTTTATCTTTTCCAACAATTCTACAAAAGTCTTTTTGTTTATAAATAGGAGAATAACCTTTTTGTTTTCGAAAGATTAATTATTATTACTTACCTATCTATATTGCTGGGATTTTTTTTGTCAATTGATAAAGAACAGCTTGATCAAATACTGAGAAAATTAAAGAACCGCGATGGCGAGGTGCGTTCAAAAGCTATTGTTCAATTAAGCGAGCTTAAAGTAATGGAAGCTGTAGACGAATTAACAAAGATCTTATATGAGGATAAAGATTTTTTAGTTCGTTCTCATGCTGCGGCTGCATTAGGTGAAATGCAAGTAAATGGTCAAGAAGCTGTGAAAGCACTTATTGAGACAGTAAAAAAGGACCCTATACCAAGTGTTCGTCTAGAAGCTGTTGTCGCACTGGGAAATATTGGCTCACCTGTTGTAGTAGAGGAACTAACAAATGTTGCTTTAAATGATGAAGATGTCCGTGTTCGTTCCTGGGCTGCGGAAGCTCTTCGCAAAATAAAATTGCATTGAGCATTCTAGTCGCCCTCGTCTTTTACTTTTTCAAACAATTGGAATTAGTTTTCAAACAAACCAGAATATACATTTAGATGTTGACAAAAAACTCTTTAAAATTAGGATTCTTGAATTATTAACAATTCAAAAAAGGCTGAAAAAAAATGGTAGATTACTCGAAAAAAATGGCAATAAAGACTCTTCTGCAGTCTAAGGAAAGCATGCAAGTAACAATTGGCGGTTGGGCTGAACATCTGGTCCACAAAGGGAAAATTTGTTTTCTAACGGTTCGGGATTCAACAGGAAAGATTCAAGTAACGGCCATTAAAACCAAAGTTGCTGAATCTCTTTGGAATACTATGATTTCTTTGAAAAATGAAACAGTTGTTTGGATTGTAGGTGAGCTTAAAATAAATCCCCAAGCTCCGGGGGGGAAAGAAATTCTCCCCACAAAAGTTGAAGTTCTTAATCCTATCCATGCACCCGTACCCGTTGATATTTCCGGTAAAACGCCTATGGATGAAGGGACCGTTTATGCTTTTCGCGAATTAACAATAAGAATGCCAAAAGTTAAGCTGCCTTTCGAAGTTAAAGGCATTGTTGCTCAAGCAACGCGAGAATTTTTCACAAAAAGAGGTTTTACTGAGATTTTCACCCCTTCCATTGTTGCAACTGCTACAGAAGGGGGCGCAACTATGTTTCCCATTAAATTCTTTGACCAAGATGCTTTTCTTGCTCAAAGTGCTCAATTTTACAAACAAGCAGCAATAACTGCTCATGAGAAAGTGTTCGGTATTTTGCCTTCCTTCCGCATGGAGAAATCACGAACAAGAAAACACGTGGCAGAATTCTGGCAAATTGAATGTGAGGCTGCGTTTAATGATCACATTACAATCATGCAGGTTCTTGAGGATCTCACGACTTTCGTTGTGAATCAGACTATTAAGAAAGCTAAAGATCTCCTCGAACAGTTAGATGCTCACCCTAAAAAGTTAACTGGGAAATTTCCGAGAATCGCCTTTAAAGAAGCCAAAGAATTGTGCACTACTTTCGACCTGCCAGACTCCGTGGATTTTAACTCTGACTTTACTTCTCCAGAAGAAACTGCCTTGTCCCACCATTTTAAAACCCCCTTCTTCATCACCGATTGGCCTGTCTCCACAAGAGGTATCTACTATCGGGTGAATGATGATGACCCTACTATTTCTAATAGTTTTGACCTCTTGGCTCCGAAAGGCTTTGTAGAGTTATGCACTGGCGGTCAACGTGTGCATGAATATGATAAAATGGTTGAGGTTGTAAAGGCCCAAGGTTTTAGTTTGAAAAGCTATGAATGGTATTTAAATCTCTTTAAATACGGGATGCCTCCTCATGCAGGTTTTGGCCTGGGAATTGAGCGGCTTGTCTGGTGGATTTGTGAATTAGATACCATTAAACAAGCAATTATGTTCCCCCGAACCGTTGACATTCTACGGCCTTGATTTCATCTTTTTTTCAGTCTTTTTATCCCCCTTTGGGGGCAAAAAAACAATGCCATATGACACAACTTTAAATTTGCTTGTAGGATAAAGTATTAAAGAAGCGTTGTAAAATGGATAACAGAACTTAAAAAATTTAAGGAGAAAATAGCACCTATAACTATATTAGTTCCTTGAATCCCTTTGGTCTTTTCAGAAAGAACATTCAGGATTGCAGGTGAATGAAAAAAGTGAGGATGTAGTGAAGAGGAATATCATGAACGATTCTCCTCTTGATTTCATTAGGTGGCTAACAGGTTAGAAAAAATGATAGCGCGTGAGAAAATTATTGAACGTTCAGCAGCAGAGTTTTTTGAGGCTAACAAAGCAATTGCGGGTTTTGATAACCCAACGAGATCAACCTATACCAGTGTAAGAGAGCTTGTAGAAAATGCTTTAGATGCTGCTGAGAAAGGCGGATTTTTACCTGACATTGAGGTTAAAATTGAATTAATGTCCGCTGAAGAGATTGGTGAGTTAATGGGGATTGCTGATTATCAAATTGCTGAAGATGCTTCGAGCGAATTTATTCGTTTAACGGTTCGTGATAATGGCATTGGAATTCGCCACTCTGACATTCCAAAGTTGTTTGGTCGTGTTTTAACTGGCTCAAATTATGGTGAGCGACAGTCGCGCGGTCGCTTTGGTTTAGGGGCGAAGATGGTTCTCATTTATTCTCAATCTACCATTCGTGTTCCCTTTGAAATAAAGTCTCGATTGGCGCTTTCAAAGAAAAAAGTAAATGATTATACAAGCCACTATAAGTTATTCATTGATATTGTAAAAAATGCTCCTGAAATTGTAGAAGAAAAACGCTATACCGGTAAGTCAAAACATCAATTGAAGACTCATGGTACAGAAGTCTCAGTTTGCTTTGCCGGCACCTGGAGCCGTTCCAAACGATATATCTATGAATATTTTGAGGAAATGGCCGTAATTACTCCCTACGCCTCTTTTACAATTTATACTCCTGATGATCCTGAAACCCCTATAATCCACAATCGAACTGTAGAGGTTATCCCCCCACCTCCGATTGAAATGCCACTTCACCCCATTGGTACAGATATCAATCAATTAAAAAGCGAGATCTCTCGAACAAAAGCAAAAACCATGAAGGAGTTCTTAAAAACCCATTTTCAACGCATTGGTGATAAAACGGCTTTAGAAGTTTTAAGAATATCAAAAATCTCCCCCTCAAAAAATCCTATTAAATTGGATGAAATGGAGCTTCGCCGGTTGATCCATGAGGGTTTTACGAAGGTTAAATTTTACCCGCCGGACGGTAAATGCTTGTCTCCTCTAGGTCATGAAAATCTTGAGGCTGGTCTTCGAGACGTATATAAGCCAGAGTTTACCTGTTCTGAAAGTCGCCCCCCCTCAAGTTATAGCGGTCATGCTTTCCAAGTGGAAGTGGCAATTGGCTATGGTGGGGAAAATCTTTCGCCTCCTTACAAACTTGTCCGTTTTGCGAACAGAATCCCCTTGCTCTTTGGTGAGGGTAATGATCTCATCAAAAAAACGATTGAAAGTATTAATTGGAGCAACTATAAAACCAACCTTAATAATGACCCACTGATTTTTGCGGTCTCGCTTGTTAGCACTAAAATCCCCTTCCCAGAAACGAGTAAAGAATATATCGCAGAAGTAGATGAAATCCGTAAGGAACTTCGTTTGTGTTTACAAAAAGCCGGCCGAAAATTGATGAAGTTTCAGCATGCTTTGAAACGTCGAGAACAGCAAGCGCGACGCATGCGGATTTTTGAAAAATATGCTCCTGTTGTGACATCGATTGTAGGGCAAATGCTTGGGAAAATGGACGAAGATGAATTTCAATTCTTATTCAGTTCAACTCAATTTAATAAATGTTTGAAATTACGAGAGGGGTCTATTTTCCTCCCAAAAAATCCCATTCCTATTGAAGCTTTGCCTCTCGAATCAATCGAGTCAGTAGACCTCGAACGTTATGACATCCAAACCTTACAAGATCTCATACTTTTGGATGAAGAGCAGCTGCAAGAATTGATCTCTTTAGGTTTGTCAGAAGAAGCAATTGATCAAGCACAACAAATTTTAACTGCCATTCTTGAGCTTCCTGAAATTGCAAAAGATGAACTCGTCGAGTCGGTAAGTGCAGTTGCTTTAGATGAATTTGCAAAAGAACGTGGCATTCTTTCAGGCTTGGAACTTTATCATGGTATTGACCCCGTGACTGCTCTGCCGGGCATTGGTCCTGCGACAGCAAAAGCAATGCGCACTCATGGGATTCGTACAGTAAAGGATTTCTTCCTCACAGATAATAATGATTTAATTTCAAGTAATTTGAGTAAAAGTATGATTACTGATTTAAAGGCAAAGTGCTATGTTGATGTCCTTCCCAATCTTAGTTCTAAAACTTTTGAAGAATTAAACAACAAGAAGATCTATAGTGTTTTGGACTTTTTAGAAGCCGATAAGAAAGTTTTAGTGCAAATTTATGGTCTTACCGAAGAACGAGTGAATGCTTTAATTTCACTCATTCGTCAGAACTTAGATTTGGATATTGAGGAATTGCGTTCTCCCGCTAAACCCGAAGAACTAGAAAGTGACGAAGAAGAAATAATTGTCGCCCCCAAGAAAGTTCAATTGCCGGCCCCTCCTCCAAACTTCTTGGAAGCTGATGCTCCTGTTAATAAAATGGAGGGTGTAGGGAAAGCAATGGCTGAAAAATTAATCGCGAAGAATATTGATACCGTTGCTAAATTTTACATGGCCGCAAATAGCCGTTTGTTAAAAATAAAAGGCTTGGGTGCAAAAACAATTGCCACAAATCGTGGAAATACTGATGTTATTGTCCTGCCCCGCATTAATTTTGAAGGCAAAAGGGATCTTAATATGATGGGAATCTTTACGGTAAAACAATTCCTCGAGGCTGATGATGATAGTTTAATTAATGTTCGTGGTTTGCGTTCACCTACAATTAACAAGCTAAAACTTGCAATAGAAGAAAAATTATTGATGACTCCTGGTTCACGGGTTGTTCCCAAACGGAAAAGTACAAAATCAAAAACACGCACCAATGCCGTTGCCACAAGACCACATCCGACGGCTAAAAAGAAAGCCGCGCTAAAAACTTCTGCTAAAAAACCTGCTGCAAAACGGGACCAGTCTATTGCTGAATTTTTAGGAACAAAGAAGGCAAAAGTACCGGCCGCGGAGCAAAAACGTGTTTCCACTCCCCCAAAAGGACTTCTTGCCCCCTCTTTAAGAATTAGCAAAGTTCCTGGTTTAGGGAAAATTACTGAGGAGCGTTTACTTAAAATCGGCGTGAAAACAGTTGGGGATATTTACAAGAAAGATATCAGAAAACTGGCTAATATAAAAGGATTAGATGAGCAGAAAATCATTGAAATCCGGAAAATGCTCTCTGTTGAAGTTCTGCCACACATAACTTCTGCCATTAAAAAGGAGTTAAATGCTGTTGGTATATTTACGGTGAAACAATTTCAAAATGCGAAAATAGCAAAAACCTCTGCAGTGAAGGGTTTGGGCGTAAAGACTGTGAAAACTATTCGGAAAAACATTATTCATGCGTTCAAAACTTCTGCTGAGCTGGAAAATTTATAACTGATTATGTGGAAAAAAATTGAAAGAGTGATGTAAAATGTCTACCAGTAAAAAGAAACACCCTCGTGAAGTCTCTCGTGATAAATTAAAATATATTCTTCATGAGCGCGAGAAAGTGAGAAACACTCGAAAACGGAAGCTCGAGCATTTACCTGAGGGCATTCATGAGATTAGAGATATCTCTAGAGAAGAGGGAATACGACGCATCGAAGAAATTTTTAGAAATGTCTTTGTTCAGACCATCAATTCAGGTGCTCCTATTCTAAAAGTACCGTCTCGTAGTGCAAGCAATGTTATTTATGATGAAGAAACAGATCTCTTGCTCTTAGGCGAGAACTTTCTTGATAGAAAGTGGGATGACATTAGTACTGTTAAAAAATTCACAGCCCAATTACGAGTTCTCCAAATTATCCATGAGTTACTCGAGCAAAATATTCATGGCAGCAAGCGTGAAGTGTTTTATACTGACGTTGCGTTATTTGAAGATCAGAATCGGGGGAGTGACCCCTTAATTGAAGACAGTGCAGTTATGTTGGGTACTTACCGGAAAAATTTGCACATCACTGCTAACGATCGTGGGTTGGTTGTTGGACGGCTCACATACGTGGATAATGGTGATTTTATAGAC
>Ga0164311_10001523_pt1 | contig 11429 bp, 11 predicted proteins | sample GuaBasSedimGuay2_FD_121796 | JGI IMG/M metagenome (GOLD analysis project Ga0164311, IMG submission 121796) | Subseafloor sediment microbial communities from Guaymas Basin, Gulf of California, Mexico - Guay2, Core 4569-9, 9-12 cm | ecosystem: Environmental > Aquatic > Marine > Hydrothermal vents...
TCGAGCACCTTCAGATCCCCGAGCTGAGCAAGGGGAAGATCGTCGATGCTGCTGCGAGGGACATCGGCGACAGCATCTACGTCGACATCCTCGTGGCGACGGACCTCAAGCACAAGCCGCTCATCACGGCCGTGCAGTCCGGCCAGCTTCAGACCCTATCCATGGGTTGCCAGGTGCAGTTCACCATCTGCACCAAGTGCGGCAACGTCGCCGAGGACGAGACGCAGCTGTGCCCGCACATCCGCTTCATGAAGGGCAACACCTTCGTGGACGAGCTGGGCAAGCAGCGGAAGATCGCCGAGCTGTGCGGCCACGTCACGGCCGAGCCCGGCAGCGTCAAGTTCATCGAGGCCTCATGGGTGGCCAACCCCGCCTTCACCGGTGCAGTCCTACGCAGCATCCTCACTCCCGAGCAGGCAGCTGCGATGGGCGAGCGTGTGCAGGTCGCTTTCAGTGAGGGACCTAGGACCGCAGACCCCAACACCATGCAGCGTGCAGCTCGCATGAAGTCGGCCCAGTTCGACTTCGGTGACGAGGGTGGCGATGAGGGCCCAGGGGAAGAAGAGGACCCCCTGGAGAAGGCCGTCGAGGACATCGCGGAGTTCGTTCGCGAGAAGGCCATCGAGAAGGTCCGGCAGGAGATGGGTCAGAAAGAGATCCCCCGAGCCGACCTAGACGAGAACGTGAACGAGACCCTAGTGAAGGAAGCCGCCAGCAATCCTCGGTGGCAGGCCGTATCGAGGGTCGTGCAAGCGCAGGTCAGGGACAAGGCCCAGGCTCGCCGCTTGCTGTTCGGATTGCTTTTGTACCGCCGAGGGGGATGGAAGGCCATCCAGGCCTCCGGCAGGTTCAAGGGCGCCGGCATTTTGGCGCTATCTCGGTTGTTGGACTCGTTCAATGGAACGCCGAGAATTGCGGGAGAGGGTCGCCTCTACCGCACCGTCATCACCGTTGGTGGTGCCGCCGCATATGCAGATGTAGAGAGCTACCTGGTGGCTTGCTGCCGGGTAATGGGACGACAACTCACGGGGTCCGAAAGGGATACCCTCGTAGTCAAAGGGAGACTGTACGACCTTGGGGCGTCGTAGAACCGCCGAACCGAGACGTCGTGATTCTCTTTATATCCCCTGAAGGGACAGGAGATAGGTGACATCATGCGCGAGCGCACCACGTGGAGCCGAAAAGAGATCGCAAGGGCGGCAGCCGAGGCAGACAAGACCGCGGACGACCCCCGAGCGATGAACCAGGACCATCACAGCCAGCAGCCTGCTGACGACAAGTACGTCACAGGTGGGCCCAGCGAGTTCGCCGAGGACGTGACGCCTCCCAACTGGAAGGTCGAGCAGTCCGGTGGCGAGACCAAGCGGAACGAGATCGGGATGCCGGACATGCTTCCCGACACGTTCAAGACCGCTGGCCTCGATGAGGAGACGCTGACCAAGAAGGCCGAGGTGTGCATCCGTGTCGCTCGCCAGATGCTTGCCGGTGCCGCCGAGTCCGCCATCGAGGATCAGGCCTACGCCCTGATGCACCTGCCCGACGTCGAGCTGATCCAGACGGCCGACCGCCTCGCCAAGGGGAAGGTCCCGCCGCAGTTCCTGGAGCAGCAGCAGAAGATGAAGGACAAGGCCAAGGACAAGGGCGACGACGAGGGCGACGACGACAAGGACCAAGGCCAGGGTCAGCAGCAGCAGAAGCAAGCTGCCGACGACCAGGACCAGGGCAAGCAGTCCGAAGAGGACGAGGGCCAGGACGAGGGCGGCGAGCAGGACAAGCAGGCCGGCACGGGCTGCATGACCGCCCAGCAGGTCGAGCAGATGATCCAGCAGGCCATCGACGCGAAGACCATGGGGCAGCAGCAGGCACCTCAGATGCAGCAGCAGCTCAGCGATGACCAGTTGCTCGACCAGATGCTCCAGGACCAAGGCGAAGCCGCACCGCTTCCCGAGGTCGACGTGCAGCTGGAAGGCGCACCGATGGACATCGGCGAGACGCCCCTCGGCCCCGAGGACGAAGTCCTCAGCCAGCTGTTCGCTTCCAACAAGGAAGTGCAGCAGGCCGCACAAGCTCAGGCCCTCCAGGACGGTGTTCCGGCTCCCGCCGCGACTCCGCCCGTCAAGACGGCCTCAACCCGGACAGTCGGCACCCGGCCCACCGGTGGTGTCTCGCAGATCGGCGGAAGCGGATCGGCGGATGCCCCCGCATCCGGGGACGTCGACAAGCTTTCCGGGCTCTGGCGCTCCGCTCCCGACGTCTCCGGGGTGTTCAACCCCGAGGGCTAGGGACGAGTCCCAGCCACCCCAAATGTAGATGTGAATTGGTCCACCCTAGCCACCTCATGATGGAGAACAACACATGCCTCTAGCGCAAGGACAGGGCTCGGGCGACTTCGCGGAAACCAGTGGACGGATTCACCTCTTCCACATGGGCATTCGCAACGCGATGGGGATTCTCACCGCGGATGCGTTCACCCAGGCAACCCCGCCGATCGTCACCGCCGCAGCCAACGTCTCAACCACCCTCTCGGGGATCACCAAGGCTGGTGTCCTCGGTGCCACGGTCGCCTTCACGCGGCCCGATGCCGGCAACGGCTATCACGGCGGTCCCGTCCAAGTCGGCGCGGCCTACGTCGCCGGACAGAAGCCCCTCGGCCTGTTCATCAACGACGCCGTCGGCAACGCTTTCGAGAACACTCCTGGCGTCGCCAGCGGTCGCGGACCCTACGTGTCCGGCCAAGGTGTCGTAGGCGTCACCCTCTGGGAGACGCAGATCCAGATCGGTGCTTCCACCGCTCTGACCTACGCCGCTGGTGACCCGCTCTACGCGTCGGTCAACGGTCTACTCACCAACCTGATCGACGACGCCTACGAGTACCAGGTCGTCGCCGATCCCGACAACGTGACCATCATGGGCATCGTTCGGGTCGCCCCCGATGCGGACAACTCGCTGATGGTGCTGGACCTCCGGGTCTAGTGGGACACCGACAGGGAAACACCCGCTAGGAGAAAACGATGAGCCAGCAAGTCAACAACGAAATCAAGCAGCAGATCATCAGCGAGTACATCAAGACCGCTGCCGGTCGAGCCAAGCTCGCAGCGTCGATGATCCAACCATTGCGACTCCGCCGCGATTACACCGCGGTCGGGCGCAAGACGTTCTTGGTGGAGGGTTTGCCAGATGGTGCACTCCCCATCTACGACAAGGACCCGGAAGTCACGGCATTCGTGGTCGGCGAAGAGGGCGAGAACATCCTCGCGGTGCAGAAGCCGCGTCGGGTGATCTTCCCGCTATTCGAGATCGCCTCGAATCCGGAGATCCCGCTCACCCAGATCAAGGAGCGACGATTCGACCTCGTCGAGCGTTCTCAAGACCTGGCGAAGGCGCAGATCCAGGCGGCCGAGGACGAGCGGGTATTCGCAGTGCTCGACAGCATTGCGGTGTCCGGCTTCGACACCTTGCCGGGTCAGACCAACCCGGACGTCGCAGTCGTCGCCCCCATTTCGCCGAGCGTTCTCGCGGACGCATTCGCCGAGGTGGAGCGTCACGATCTGCGTGTCGCCCGCATCTACATGAACGCGGTCGACTACGCCGACATCCGCAAGTTCGGCCGGGACATCCTGGACATCGAGAGCCAGGCGACCCTGCTGAAGACCGGTCTGCAAGCCACCCTGTGGGGTGCGCAGATCATCACCAGCCGCCTCGTTCCCGCGGGCTTCGTGTACATTTGTGCCGAGCCCGAAAACTTCGGTCGCTTCCCTGTTCGCACGGAACTGACCGTGCTGTCGGCCGACGACCCCAAGGCAAGGACCATCGGATTTTCGTGCTTCGAAAACATCGGGGTCGGTTGCTTCAACCCGCGTGGCCTCACGCGAATGGTCATCACGCGCTTCTAGGCCCTAGCCTGGCAGGGTGACCTGGACTGAGCCCTCGGCCGGCATTGCCGGTTGGGGGCTCGGTGCATTTTGTTGACGTGTTTTTGGCTGCGCTCCTTATGGTGAAGGTGCCCGTATAGGAGAGGGTTGACGGTGCAATGGTGACCTGTTTATGGTTGCATTGCTTATGACACCATTGGACGAATTGACCGAACCCGTATTGCGGCGGCTCTATGTCGACGAGGGCAAGACCGAGACGGAGATTGCCCAGCTCTTTGGTACCTATCAAGTCAGGGTCGGTCGACTTCGACGTAGCTACGGCATCCCCACCATTGCGAGAACCGATCGCCTGGGTCTTCCCAATGCGTTGACCCCAAGGCTTCGGTCAGTCCTCATTGGCTCAATGCTGGGAGACGGTGGCCTTCAGAGGACGGGTCCGCGGACGGCCCGCTACTTTGAACATCATTCGGCCAAGCAGAGGGCCTACCTCGATTGGAAGGTCGAGGAGTGGGGCCCCTTCGTGTCGTCCACTTCGCCATCGAACAAGGGGCAGTACAAGGGGCACTGCTTCCGGACCCACGGTTGCCACACGTTGTTCCCCTACTGGCAGATGTTCTACCCCGAGGGTAAGGGAGCCAAGACGTTCGTGAGGTTCCCCTTGGAGTGGGTCGACGAGCTGGCGTTGGCGGTGTGGTTCATGGATGACGGCTCCAAGACGACCAACTACTTTCGGTTCTCGGTCGGGCCTCGGGTGGAGGACCAACGAGTCCAACGGAGGGCTCTCCAGCAGTTCGACATTCAGGGCAAGCTCTACGGTGAGGATGGCGACACCGCCCTTCACGTCCAAGGCCGCACGTACACCACCCGTTTCATCGACGCCGTCCGCCCTCACATCCATCCCAGCATGAGCTACAAGCTGAGGCTGAAGCCGAGGAAGGCTGGCGTTGCACCCCGGCACCTGCTCACGCCCGAGCGCTTGCAGCCCCTCGTCGAGCGAGGCTTCTCAGCCCAAACCATCGCCGACGTGTTCAAGGTGTCCCGCAACAGCGTGCGTCGAGCCCTCGACTGGATGGGTGTTCCCAAGCGTCCCCCTGGGCGACCTCCGAAGGCTCGCAAGGAGCTGGATGTCGGGTCTGCCGAGTTGGCCATCCAACGGTTGGACGATGAGGCTGACTCCTACATCGACGACGTGCTGGCTATCCTCAGTCGGACCGAGCTGCCCTTGTGGGAGCCGACCGACCAGAAGCTGGCTCGGGACATCGAGCTGATTCGGAAGGCGGTCACGAAGGTCGAGGGGGACACGCTCGTGCGGACCTCGACCGGGGGCTCCACCCTGTGCAGAACCTTGTTCCCCTACCGTTGGGATGCTCGCTACCGTCGGCACCCCTCGGCCCGTGAGGCCTGGTACACCCAGAAGTACCTGCGGCGGGCCATCCAGTTCCAGGTGTCGGTCAAGGACCCCGTGACGCCGGTGCGGGTGTTCCGAGCAGTCCAAGCGGTGGTGCGGGGCCCCACCAACTTCCGCCCCTGCTACGCCAAGGCCGTCGTGGAGATGTACAGCCCGGCTGGCGGCATGGTCCTCGACCCATGTGCGGGCTACGGTGGGCGGGCTGTGGGGGCCCTGGTGGCCCGCAGGCGCTACGTAGGGGTTGAGCCCCACCCCGAGGCCCCCGAGGCCTTCAGGGGGCTGCTGAGGGCCCTGGGAGGGCGCCTGGAGCTGCACAACGAACCTTTCGAGGACGTGAGCCTCGGGGACCTCCAAGCGGATCTCGTGCTGACGAGCCCACCCTACTTCTGTGTCGAGCGGTACGCTGACGACGCTGCCCAGAGCTGGGTTCGCTACCCCACCTGGGAGGCCTGGGTCGAGGGCTTCCTCCGGGTGCTCGTGGACAAGTCCCGAGCCCACCTCAAGCCAGGCGGGAGGTTCTGCGTCAACACCAAGGACGTCAGGGTGCGTGGCTCCCTATACCCCATCGCTGGGAAGCTCACCGAGCTGGCTGAGCGGGCAGGGTTCAAGCTGGAGACGACGCTGAAGCTCCCCCTGGGTCGGATCGGTAAGAAGGTCAACTCCGAGCCCCTGTTCGTGTTCCGGTAATGGTGTACTAGGCAGGCATGTTCTCCGACGACGATGACGCCCCCGACAGCACCGAAGGGTGCGGCTACTGTGCCTGGTGCGACACCTTCGTGATGCCTGACGAGTGGTGGGGGGACCTGTGCGAGAAGTGCGGCAAGGAGGCCCAGGAAACCGTCAAGGAGGGGCAGGAGCCCATCAGCAGCAGCTTGAAGGTTCGGTGACTCCAGAGGGGCCCCACCGGTGTATGTAGGACCAAGACGGAACCTTTCCGGAGAACACCTATGGCAACCACATCGCACAAGATCGCGGAGTCCCTTTTCTTGGTCCGACAGACCGTTGGCAAGACCAAGAAGGCCAAGCCGGCGAGGGCTCCGATCAACCACATCCTCGTCGTCGACTGCTCGGGGTCGATGTACTACGACCTGCCGCACATCCGGGGCCAGCTCAAGAAGAAGCTCCCCAAGCTGCTGCACAAGGACGACACCATCAGCATCATCTGGTTCAGCGGCCGTCGTCAGTTCGGCACGCTGCTGGAGGCCGAGCCTGTCGCCACCCTGACCGACCTCCAGGACGTCAACGCGGCCATCGACCGCTGGCTCAAGCCTATCTGCCTCACCGGCTTCAAGGAGCCCATGGAGGAAGCCAAGGCCCTCATCAAGCGGGTCGGTGCCAAGCGTCCCAAGAGCGTCTTCTCGCTCTTTTTCATGAGCGACGGCCACGACAACCAGTGGAACCGGGCCGACATCCTCAAAACCACCCAGGAGACAGCCAAGGGGCTCGCAGCCGCGACCTTCGTGGAGTACGGCAACTACGCGGACAGGCCGTTGCTTACGGCCATGGCCCAGAAGGCGGGCGGCACCCTCATCTACGCCGAGAACTTCGACCGCTACGCCCCGGCATTCGAGTCCAACCTCCAGAAGGGCGCCTCGGGGGCCCCACGGGTCGAGGTGGCTGTCGGTGGCGATCCCATCGAGGGGTTCGCCTTCACCGCGGACGAGTCCGACCTCATCAGCTATGAGGCCACCGGTGGCAAGGTCGCTGTGCCCGAGGACACGGGCTGGCTGGCCTACCTCTCGCCGACCCCTGTGGGGGACACGGGCGACGACATCACCAAGCTCGCCAAGGCGGCCTCCAAGGGCAAGCACCAGGACGAGCAGGCCATGGCGACGGCCTACGCTGCCGTCAGCCTGTTCTCGCTCCGCATGAAGCCCGACGTCGTGCTCCCGCTGCTCAAGGCCCTGAGTGACGTTCGGTTCATCGAGGCGTTCGGTGGCTGCTTCGGCAAGCAGGCCTACAGCGCCTTCATGGACTCGGCCAAGGCGGCGTCCTTCGGCGATGGCCGCTTCCAGGACGGCTACGATCCCTCCAAGGTCCCGCCAGACGACGCCTTCACCGTGCTCGACTTGCTGCGGGTCATCGTCGATGACGAGGACAACCGGCTGCTACTCGACAGCGACGACTTCCAGTACAAGCGGATCGGGCGGCCGACCGAGCAGGTCGTGCCCGACGGCTGTGAGGAGCTGAAGTTCGTGGCCGACAAGGTCGCTGACGGCTACCCCGTCAACAGCCTGACCCTGAACGAGTCGAGGCCCAACATCAGCGTCCTGGTGCGCAAGGAAGGGACGGTGGACCTCAGCAAGCGGCTCAAGAAGGGCGAGCACAAGAAGGTCCCCCGCAAGATCCCGACCTTCATCCACCGCAACTACGCCATCATCAAGGACGGGATCGTCAACGTCGACCGGCTTCCGGTGCGGATGACCAAGGCGACCATCCAGGCGCTCCAGGCGGCTGGGATGCCCGAGAAGTGCATCCTGGCGCCCAAGGGTGAGACTCGCAAGCAGACGCTCACCAAGGTCAAGAAGGCCTCCAAGGGCCGGCCGGTCAACATCGTCCTCGACCTCAGGGCCATCCCGGTCATCAACCGGCAGATGGTCCAGGCCACCAGTGCCGAGGACGTGTTCCGCAAGACCTTCTCCATGATGCAGGCCAAGGCGGCCCAGAAGGTATTCAACAGCATCAAGAAGGCCGAGTTCCCCCGCAAGAGCGAGGGCTTCAAGATCCTCTACGGGGACGAGGCCGCCGCGTGGCTCAAGGACATCGGGATCACCGACTACAACGGCTTCAACCCCAAGGTCGTACAGGCGGAGGCCAGCGACTTCTACATGGGCAAGGAGCTGAGCGTGAAGCTCAAGGGCCTCAGCAGCCTGCCGAGCCTGAAGGACGTCCAGAAGCGGGTGGCGAGTGGCAAGCACACCGCCAGCTCGACCCTCATGGCCCCGCACGTCGAAGAGGTCGACGAGTTCAAGGGCTCGGACGCCTACAAGAAGGCGGCCGACCAGGGCAAGGTGTACGAGGCGTGGCTCGACGGCCAGCTCCAGGCGTCCCGCAAGGAGGCCCGGAAGCTCATGTTCGAACTGGCCCAGATCAAGTTCGGCGTCGTCGTCGGCCAAATCTGGTTCAGCGAGTTCAAGAGCCTCGACGACAACACCCTCGACATCGACGTGGGCGGGGACAAGCCCCTCAGCTGCACCGTCGAGATGAAGGAAGTCGAGGTCAAGCTCTAGGGCCTAGAAGGGGATGTCGTCGTCCTCGTCCGGCGCGTAGACCGGGGTGCCCATGCGGAGGCCCACGACGGGTCGCGAGGGCGGGGGCGACGGCTCGGTATCGGCCAGGACATCGGAGTCTGCCAGGACCCGGTCCAGAGCGGCCAGGGGCTCGACCTCGTCCTCGGGGTAGTCGTCCTCAGGGTGACCCTGACCCTTGCGGTAGTGGATCGGGCACTCGTGCCACGTGTCCACGTCCGACAGGGCCCAGCCGCTGCCACGGCAGCCACACAGGGAGGGGTCCTCATGGGCCCAAGGGGCGGAACGGAAATCGTCGTAGTAGGCTTGAAGGCTCATGGTGTCATCCTGCGGCAGTGGTCTGGGCCATCGTCGAGTCGGCGATAGGCCTCGTCGAGGGCACGCTCTCCTGGAGAGGGCAGAGGGCCAGGACGGCCCGGACCAGCTCGATTGCAAGTGCCTTACGCATCCACCCTACTACGCAGCCATCGTGACGGGCTTTAGCGAAATCTCGGTGTAGGTGACAGAATGCACGAGTCCTGGAAGCAAGCCCTCATCGACGAGATCGCCAGGCCCTACTTCCGAGAGCTGGCCCGGTTTCTCAAGGCAGAGCGGCGGGAGCACGTGGTGTTCCCGCCACCGGGCCAGGTATTCGAGGCCCTGCGAGTCACGCCCTTTGACGAGACGAAGGTGCTCATCCTGGGCCAGGACCCGTATCACAACGTCGGGCAGGCCCACGGGCTGAGCTTCAGCGTGCCGCAAGGCGTCAAGCCGCCCCCGAGCCTGTCCAACATCTACCGCGAGCTGGAGGAAGACCTCGGGATCAAGCCTCCAGGGCATGGGGACCTGACCGCCTGGGCCAAGCGGGGGGTGCTGCTCCTGAACGCCGTGCTGACCGTTCGGGCCCACCAGCCGGGCTCGCATCGGGAGCAGGGGTGGGAGCGGTTCACGGATGCCGTCATACGGGCCCTCAGCGGCCGTCAGGAGCCCGTTGTGTTCGTCTTGTGGGGTCGGTATGCCCGGAACAAGAAAGACCTCGTAGAGGGCCCTCAGCACGCCGTAATCGAGTCCCCCCACCCGAGCCCGATGTCGGCCAGCTCGGGCTTCTTCGGGAGCCGGCCGTTCAGCCGGGTCAACGAGGCGCTGGTGCAGGCCAGTCGCGAGCCCATCGACTGGCAGCTCTAGTCCTCTTGTAGGCTCGCTCGGGCGTTATGAGCGAACAAGCCAGGCGAGTCGCCCGTCGGTTCATCCTTGCCGCCGTGGACCAGGTCGAGATCAAGGTCAAGCACCCCGACGTCCGGAAGGTCCTGCTCAAGAAGGACAACCGGGGCTGGAGCTACGCCTACATGGCGGCCAACGGCGTCACGAACCAGTGGCAGAACAAGGATCGTGGCACCGCCAAGGCCAAGCTCATCTACGCTCTCAAGAGCGTCATCGACCCTCGCGACGTCGAGAAGACCGTCCGGGAGCTGGACAAGAAGTACGACTCAGGCCACCGGCCACCGAGCAAGCGGGAGCAGATCCAGAAGCTCTACGAGGAAGCCAAGAAGGCGACGAAGGGCCTCGATGTGGAGCTGCCCACTGGGTGGAAGTTTCGCCCCCTGGTGTCTCTGCTGACGACCGAGAAGGATGCCCCCAAGGTCAAGGCCAAGTTCCGCCAGCTCGGGCTCACGAACATCCGGGTGCTGGACGAAGAGGGTGAGGGCGACTACACGAAGTCGGTCCAGGGCGACCCCGAGGACCTGATCGAGTTGTAGGCCTCATGGCTTCTCCGGCCGAACGCCTTGCTGTTCGCTACCGTCAGCGGGGCAAGAAGCTCCGCAAGCGGCAGAAGCAGTACCGGCAGACCAAGAGCCGTAGCAAGGCCCGCAACAAGGTGTGGCGGAAGAAGCACAAGGAACACCTCAGGCGCTACCGGCAGAAGAAGAAGCGCCGGCCCAACTACCACCGGCTCAAGCGCCGGGCTGCCCTGGAGCTGACCCTGGCCGAGCAGGCCCCCTTCTGGGACTTGGAGACGGACCAGGAAGGCGAGGTCGAAGCGATCCTGCCCGAGGACGAGCAGGTCAAGACTCGGGTGGACGGTGAGGAGCGGATCTACGACCTGTTCACCTTCCTGGACCAGGCCGCCCTCATGGACGAGGGCAGCGAGGACGACCTGTTCGAACTGCTCGACCAGCTGTACGAGACTGAGGACGAGGACGAGCCGGAGATGGCCCAGCGGGTAGCTCGTCGGTTCATGGCGGGCTGTCGGGGGCGCTCCAGCCTACGCTTCACCGGGTATGTGGGCCCCCGGGTGTACTGCTGATTCTCTTGTCCCCCGCTGATGGGGGATGCGACAGCGCTACACCTCCGAGCGGACCTGCCGGAATCAGTTTCCGGCTCTGCACCGGGCTCTCATCGACCTGAACGCCTGGCGACCGGGGGACACCAACGCCGACATCGGCGGGGGCAAGTTCGACCTCGTGACCGACCGGCTAGCGGAGCTGGGAGTCACCAACCTCGTGTGGGACCCCCACAACCGGTCGGACGAGCACAACGCCGACACGCTGAGGCTCATCAAGCAGGGGACCACGACGGCGACCGTCGCCAAGGTCCTGAACGTCATCGCCGAGCCTGAGATCCGAGCCGAGGTCATCCAACTCGCAGCCCGAGCCCGCGTGGCCTTCTTCCACTTCTATGAGGGGGGGACGGCTCGGGTGTTGGCAAGGAGACGCGGGACGGGTGGCAGGAGAACCGCAAGCTGCTGAGCTACGCTCCCGAGATTGAGCCCTACTTCGGGTACGTGGCGGTCACGCTCATCTCGGGTGTCCGGGTCATCGAGGCTCGCTGAGCGGTGTATGGACCTGGGCACTATGCCCGAAGCTCAAGACCTGTACTCTGCTCTCGCGATGGCGTTGCAGTCCTACGCCCAGACGCTTACCA
>Ga0164311_10001524_pt1 | contig 11425 bp, 10 predicted proteins | sample GuaBasSedimGuay2_FD_121796 | JGI IMG/M metagenome (GOLD analysis project Ga0164311, IMG submission 121796) | Subseafloor sediment microbial communities from Guaymas Basin, Gulf of California, Mexico - Guay2, Core 4569-9, 9-12 cm | ecosystem: Environmental > Aquatic > Marine > Hydrothermal vents...
GCTTTGCATACATATTCCTCTACTGGTACCGAGACTGGTCGCGCTGGGCGACAAGCGACCTAGATCTATATGTTTTCTATCCTAACGGAACAGTAAATGTTGATGGCGCTACAACAGCCTCGCCGGAAGTAGCCATAATTTCTGGCCCAGGCGAGTACGAAATATGGATTGACGGCTACCAAGTCTACTTTGACAAAAAAGAATACTACTACATGGAGATAATCTACTTTACGGGAGAACCACCAGTATGGACCTCGGATCCATTCCAAATTGATGGCTGCACAATGGTCAGAGTCCCGAAAACAGGCGTTGCAATCGTATGGCTTTATGATGAAACCTTCGACGCATGGTATATCGGTAGCTTTGTCGCAATCAAGAATCTGAAATGTAGCTTCAAATATTTCATAAGATAAACACGCCACCTTCACCCTCTTTTTTCTGGAATCTAAAATTTGTCTAGCTAAAGTTAGTCAATTTCGATGTTTGTTCCGTCAAATCCGAAAAATAAACTGTTTCCTAGATTTTGGACATAATTATGGGAATATATTAGTTTGAAGGCTTTTTCGGTCATTTCTATGAATAAGGCGGAGTCATCTCCGCTGTCATTTATTGCCGTGCATCCTTCAACCCGCGTATAATAGGAGTTTTCAATTTTTATTGCTGTTTTCTTAACAAGAAAAAAGCATTCTTCAATCTGTGTAGCCGTTGCTTGAGTATTTTCTCCGCCTATTCTTACATCTACGTTTGGGTTGTTTTCGAAGTAGCATTCTTTTATTATTGTATGCTTTGCGTGTTCTATCCATACTCCGGCACCTAGCTCTGAAGAGTCGCAGATGTTAACGGCGTCTATTATTACATTTTCACTGTCCCCAGCGATGTGTATACAAGTGTTGCATCCTATGTATCCGCCTGAAACTCTGAAATGGTTGCTTCGATTTACACCCTCATCATCTTGGTCCAGTTTTAGACCTATTTTGTTGACTCTTAAAATGCAGTTCTTAACTTGGTAATCCCAGCTTCCCTTGGAATGAATTGCAATGTTAAAAAACCATATTTCTAGGTCTTCTAAGACTCCGAAATGCGAATCGTATAGTAGAATGCCTGTTCCCTTTCTTTTTTCTTCTAAATTTAGAATTTTTGCTCCCTTAAGGCTGTGTGAACTAGAGATTGGATGTTCTTTGTCGCCAATTTGGAAGGCGATGGGAGTCAAGGATGCATTGATTTGGAAGGTTGCGCCGTAGGCATAAACATGTAGAGGTTTCAGCATCTTCACAGTAGATGAAATGTTATATTCGCCTGGACTTATGGTTATTACTGCTCCTTCTTTGGCTAGAGAGAAAACTTGGTTTATAAGTTCGCTGAAATTTTCGCTTTCAAACTCTACGTGTTGTTTATCGTTTACGGCGTAAAATTTTGTTTTATTTTCGTAAATCATGTAATTTGCGCCTAAACTTGAGCTTTTTAGTGCATTGTTGCTGGGTTTTTCTTCGTTTAACGTAGAATATTTGGCGTTTGGAAAAGTGGCTGCCACAGCGAGGAATAGAATTGACAACATTAACAACGTTAATCTTTCTACCTTCAATTATGCTCCTCAACTTGCAATTCGTCCTTAAATTTTGAAATGGGCTTGTGCGAAAAACCATGTTACATACAGCAATTGCATTTCAACAAATTTCATATCGCCCATTATACACTAGATGAATGGAGAATTATGCAGTCTGAGGTTGAAAGAGCCAACCAAGTGCTGAACATCCTACGTGAAAATCTTACTCTTCCAAAATGGGTTTCATCGAGAAGTAGCGACTTCGAAACATTAGTTGTCACAGTTATCTCTCAAAACACAGCTGACCGCAATACTGCGCGAGCTTTCGAAAAATTATCGAAAAAGTTTCCCGTAACGCCCGAAGCCCTTTCGAAGGCGCCAACCTCAGAAATTGAAAAAGCGCTGAAAGTGGCAGGGCTCTACCGAAATAAGGCGCGAATAATAAAGAAGCTAGCAAAAATAGTTATGGAGAGATTCAACGGTTCACTTGATTTTATACATGAAATGCCATTCGAAAAGGCCCGAAAAATTCTCATAGATTTGCCTGGAATAGGGCCGAAAACGGCTGATGTCCTCTTGCTTTTTAGGGCTAAAAAGCCAACCATACCGATTGACACCCATATAAAAAGGGTTTCAAAAAGATTGGGATTTGCGGCTCCAAACGCGGATTATGAAGAGATTAGGGACTGCTTGCAGAAACTTTATAATCCTAAGGACTATTTTGAAGTTCACATTCTGCTTATAATGCTTGGAAGAAGATACTGTAAGGCCAGAAACCCGAAATGCCAAGAGTGCCCAGTTAATAGGCTTTGCCCAACAGGTCTAGAGAGGCTTAAGAATGCTTGAAATCCCACAGAAAACAATGAAATACTTTCCATATTCCTCTGTTAGGCCATTTCAAGACGAATTTATACAGGCAGTCTATGAGGCGGTATCAGAAGGAAGAAGCATACTTATTGAAGGAAGCAATGGACTCGGCAAAACAGTATCAGCCCTTTCCGCGTGTCTTCCAATCGCGAAGGAAAACAATTTACGAATTATCTATCTAGCAAAGACTCATCGGCAACATGACCGCGTAATAGAAGAGTTAAGGGCCATCTCCAAAAAACAGCCTGTTTCTGGGGTTTCTATACGTGGAAGAAGCGAAATGTGTTTGCATCCATTTGTCCTAAGACATACTAAGGATGTTCGCGCCATAATGGAGACATGTAGGCTTTTAAAAGCAAGGCATGAATGCCCATACTATACAAAAATTGAGGAGGAGCATGAGCTTTGCATCGAAGTGCTAGAAGAATTAATCAAGGAACCGCTAAAGGCAAGCGAAGTTCTGAAAATATGTAAGTCTCAGGGCTTTTGCCCCTATGAATTGACAAAACTTATGCTTGAAGAAGTTGATGTTATTGCACTCAGCTATCTTTACGTCTTCGACCCAGCGATAAGAAACGCATTCTTTAAGCGTCTTGAAACTCCTTTAGAACGGTTCATACTTATAGTTGATGAGGCACATAATCTTCCGGAGACAGCCATAGAAATAGCAAGTGACGAACTCTCGCTTTTCACGATAAGAATGGGAGAAAAAGAAGCTAAGGAACACGGATACGAAGACCTAGCAATTTTCTGCAGGAAATTACGCGAAATAATAGAGAGAATGGCTGAATCAGTAAAGGATGAAGCCCAAATTCCCCCAAAATTCTTTCTGGATCTTCTGGAAACAAAGGCAGATGTTTGGGCACCATTAACATTCTTTGAAGAACTCTTAAGCATCGGAGAAATTATCCGCCATGATTTATTGTCTAAGGGTAAATATCCGCGTTCCTATATCCATAGAATAGGTGACTTTTTACTGAAATGGTTTGAAACAAGAGAGGAAAAAGCCTATGCGCATGTTATAAGCAAGTATGTCACAAAAGCCGGGAAGACATCGGCTAGGCTGGAAATAGTCGCACTGGACCCAGCGAGAATAACGGAACCCGTCTTCTCCGATGTATATGCAAGCGTAGTCATGTCAGGAACCCTTGAACCTCTTGAGGCATACATGCAGGTAACGGCCATGCCAGAGAGTACGGTGCTAAAAGCGGTTTCTTCGCCATTCCCGCCCGAGCATGTGCTGGCGTTGGTCTGCAAAGGAGTAACAACCGCCATGAAAAAGAGAACAAAAGAAATGTATCATAAGCTTGCGAAACGAATAGCTGAAACAGCCAGATACACCCCAGCCAACGTAGGAGTTTTCACGGCCTCCTTTGACGTTTTGGAAGGAATACTTTCAGCCGGCTTAGAAAAAATGCTTGAAAAACCACTATTTCACGAAAAGCAAGGAATGAAATCTAAGGAAAATGAACAGCTTATTCGCCGTTTCAAAAGTTACGCGAAACGTGGAGGAGCAGTTCTGTTGGGAGTTCAAGGCGGCCGCTCAAGCGAAGGAGTGGACTATCCAGGCGATGAAATGAACAGTGTAGTCATTGTTGGGGTTCCGTATGCCGAGCCAACACCGAGGGTTAAAGCCCAAATAAGCTATTATGAAAGCCGGTTTCCAGGCAAGGGAAGGGAATATGGCTATATACTTCCAGCTTTAAAGAAGGCTTCGCAGGCCGCCGGAAGACCGATACGTACACTCGAAGATAGGGGAGCAATTATCTTTTTAGACTACAGATTCGCCACAACTTATTGTCAAAGATTTCTCCCAAGATGGATTAGAAGGAACATGAAGACGCTACCAGACAGAAATGGAAGCATAGCAAAAGAGCTAATACTCTTTTTTGGTTATCCGGAAAATTATGACAATTAGCTTATTATTCGGTAAATACCGTGCATACTCCTAATTCTTTACCCTCTCTATCAAGCTTAACCTGACCTATACGCACAGTATGAATCCCCTTCTCCACCGGCGTGTAGATTTTTATTGCCCTACGCCTATAATCAATTCCCTGCAATATGCCTATACCCAAAAATCTTCCATTAATGTCCTTCAATGAAACTATTAATCCGCTTTCTTCTCCCTCGCGGAAAACCTTTATGCGCTTTTTGATTGCTTCCTCCAATTTCTTTAGGTTCTCTTCAGGAACCCACTTATTTCTTCCTAGAACGATTATCAGTGTTTTCTGGGTTTCCTCACAATACCAAGGCTTAACTCCTAAAATGCTTTCAATTTGACGCATCCTTTCCCTAGAAGGCGTAATCCCCTTGCCTAGGAGGGTTCCTTCAAGATTTATCCAGCTTATAAGAAAAGACTGAATTTTGGCTCCGCGTAGATACTTCTTGTAGCTGAGTTCCCGCAGTATTTTTCTCTTTTCTCTATCTCTCTTTTTAATCGCGGAAGGAGAATCAACGGTGTAAACTTTTGCATTTCCTATGCCGCTTAGAATATGCAAGAGTTCATCGCTTTGCTGGAGTCCAACAACGATATGCGGTTTTAAGGTTTCAACAAGTCTAAGCTTATAGCTCGCCGCATCCTCTCCTTCCACCCACCCGTCAGTATTTATAATTATCAATTGAGCTTCTTTCCTTTCAACTTCTTCCTTAAGCTTAGAAAGTCCCTCAATAACCTTCGTTGTAGCCGTACCAGGACTTGTGAGACCTATAAAGCAGGCGTTATCAGCATCAACATCGAAGAGGTCTTTTACACACTTGTTGAGTATACTATAGCCTATAGTTGAGGGGGGACCAATATCTGACTGCCCTAAATCTCCATCAATAACAGCTACGCGTAATTTCTCCCTTATGGCAACATTAGCCAGATAGGTGCAAAAACTGGTTTTCCCAGAGTCCACCTCCCCCATAATCATTACTGTAAGCGGAGTGTTTGACTTGGCTTCTGAAATTATTTCGTTAACAGCCTTAACCCAATTTTCGGGAATTGTCGAACCTTCAACTTCCTCATATGATGCACCTTCGCCTAGCATAATTTCAAAGGTGGCATTGGACTTAATTTCAAATGGTAATCTTTTTCCATGCCTAACAACTATTCTATTTCCCCTTTTTATTGGAGCAGCTAAGACTTCGGCTTTACCGGAAAGGAGGTCTACAGAGGCAGGACCGTCAACTAAAAGAGTTTTTCCAGCTTCAACTTCAACCTTCACTCTTGGCGCCCCCTCTTCATAACATGCCCATTTCTTCCCGCAATTTTAATTGCGGACATGACGTCTCTTATGCCGCGTCTATGTTTTTCCTCAATGGAGTAGCGGCTTGTTCCAGCTTCAGGAACACGTTCAATAATTATTTCTTCAGATAAGGCTTTATCAAGAAGCTCTAGCAGAGACTCAGTATACTCTGGTGGGCCGTCTCCAACTTTCACATATACCCTTTCTGCCGGTTCTCTTTCAATTATATTCTTAACAATGTTTACCGTTTCATAGACATTTGAACAGTTTAGGGCTTCAATTACTTTTCCATCGCCCAAAACTGCAACCCCGAAGTTTTTGCCAGGGTCGATTCCGATGACAAGTTTTTCATAGGATTTTTTACCTTCAACTATTCTTTCCGCTTCCTCAACTATTTCAGCCGGATCTGCATCTTCCCTAAAGATGAGAACGTTGCCGTGGGAGATTAGTTCTCGCTCTTTAGGAGTTGTAATGACAACTTTTACGTCTACTGGTATTTTCTCGTATGGAGTCAAGCTGAGGAAGTCTATCTTCCTCTTCTTGAGTTCACTTACCAGTAGGTAGTAGGCTTTTCCCGAAACTGTTGCGAGGGCAATCTTAGCTTTCATAATCTCCTTTCATTTAACGTTTTAGCAAAACAAAGTTATTAATGTTAAGGCTAAATATTGGCTTTGAAGCGTGAACCGTAATTGAAAAAGCTGATTCCAACCGGCTGCCATTCGCTTGACATGTTGCTTATGGGAGGCCTTACCACTAAAACGCTTACACTTATCTATGGAGAAGCAGAAACAGGAAAGACAACCTTTACTATACAGTGTGCCGTGAACTGCGCAAGAATGAACCAAAAAGCAATGATAATCGACTCGGATGGAAGTTTTTCTTCTCAACGGCTAATTCAAATCGCCAAGGCAGACTACGACGAGGTTGCAGAAAAAATAATCCTAGCAAGACCAGAAAATTTCGAACAACAAGCCTACATAATCGATGAACTTGAAAATATTCTAACAGAAAAAGTTCTTTTAGTAGCAGTTGACACCATCACCTCTCTCTATAGAATGGAGTTAGCGAGAAAACCGAAAAAAGTATTTGAACTGAATAGGGAATTGAACAGACAGCTTGCATTTTTGTCCCAGCTTGCAAAAACAAGAAAAATCGCAATTTTAATCACAAGTCAAGTTAGAAGCGTATTTCAAGCAGAAAACCTAACTGTGGAGCCCGTAGCCACACGGGTTCTAAAATTTTGGGCAGATACAGTAATTAATTTTAAGCCCACCATGCATCCACGCATTTTTAAGGCCGTTCTAGAAAAGCATCCAGAACAGAAAAGGCTTAAAACATGCTATTTCAGAATCACTCAGAGAGGCATAAAGGCCAAAGATGAAACACCTTGACACTAGACGCAATAATTGAAGCCCTAAAATTCATATTTCCCGCCTACTGCGCCAATGCGGCGCCAGTAATTTTCGGAGGCGGAAAACCAATTGATTTAGGAAGAAAATTTACAGATGGAAAACCTATTTTTGGAAAAAATAAAACATTTAGGGGCTTTATCTCAGGATTAATCATCGGAACTTTAGTTGGTCTGGCTGAAAACATCTTTTTTGGTTATTCTCCATTCTTCGGCTTCATAACTTCCCTCGGAGCATTAATTGGAGATCTACTAGAATCCTTTATTAAAAGAAGAATTGGAATAGGGCCAGGCGAAATTTTTCCATTGGCAGATCAGCTTGATTTCGTTTTAGGAGCAATTTGTTTTTCTTTTCTTGTTATGCCTCCAAAAATTGACGTATTGATTATTACATTGATTATTACGCCGCCAATTCACCTAGCCACAAATTTTTTGGCTTATCTTTTTAAATTGAAGGAAAAACCGTTTTAGGTTATGATTGTTATCTCATTTTTTGTCTTAAGCTGAGTTCCACGAAGAGGTAGGCTAATATGATTAGGCATACTCCAACTAGCAACATCATGTATGCTTGTCGGGGTTTGTACGCAAATTTTGTGCTTTGGTAGGTTAAGATTAGTCCTACAGCACCAAGTCCATAAAGTATCATAACAAGAATGCTTTCGCCCAGTAATTGTTCATTAATTCCGTAGGGGTAGAAGGTTATTACTCTTCCTTGCTGCATTCCTACTGGTACGGGTCTCTCAAGTAGGTCGTAAATTCCTCCTCCCAGAAAGAATATGGTTAGGGCTATTAGTACTCCGCTTATGATCCATATAGATGGTTTAAAGGTTAGGATTTTGTCCCAGAACTTCCTAAGGGTAAATGAAAAGGATGAAGCTTTTCTTTTTATTTTTCTTGACGTGGCTCTTTCCCTCCATGTTTAATTAGGTATTCGGCCACTTCTTTTGCCCATTCACCCGCGTAGGGATTTTTGGAGATCTCATTTAAATAGTCTTCCCAATTTATGTCTAGAGCTTTTTTCCATTCTTCAAAGTTTTTTATTAGGTTTTCGTATGCTTTCTGATGGAAACTGCAGAATTCGCTTGAAGATTCTCTTTTACATATTTTACACTTCAATTTTTCTTCTCCTCTCTTTGGTTGGGCATTCCGGATTGAAGCATAGGTTCCATGGTCTTCTTCCCTTCATTCTAACCTGTATCGTTGGCCATCCGCATTCTTTACATTCCTTTCCAGTAGGCTTTAGGGTGCCTCTTTGAGGAAGCGGGAATGAAGTGTCGCATTTTCCCTTAAAGTAGTTTGTACAGCCTATAAAACGCTTTCTTGTTCTCCTTGAATAAAGAATCATAAGCTGCCCTGTTCCACAAGTTGGGCATTTCCCTATTATTCTTTCTTCTATTCTCGCTTTTTTCACAGCTTCATTTAACGCCTGCCCAATATCTTTCTCTCTGCTTTTAATTTCTTCAAGTATAGGCTTCAGAACCTTAACTGCCTCTGTAAGCACTTTCTCTCTCTTTTCTCCGTTACTTTGAATTTTCTCCATTTTCTCTTCTAGTTCCCTTGTAAGCTGGACGCTTATAACTTGCGGGCAATACTTGCTTAAGACTTCAATTATGTCGAATCCAAGGTCGGTTACGGTTATTCTTTCTTCGCGGATGTATTTTCGGTTATATAGCGTTTGGATTATGTCCGCTCTTGTAGCCTTTGTTCCTATGCCTTCTTCCTCCATTTTCTTAAGAAGGCTGCTTGGATTATATCTTGGCGGAGGCTTTGTGAATTTATCTTCTCTTATAACTTTCAAAATCTTTACTTCGTCGCCTTCTTCTATCGGCGGAAGCAAAATTTCTTCGCTTCTAATGTATGGAGCGTAAAATTTGGTCCATCCTTCTTTCAGAACTCTTCTTCCGCGGACAAAGAAGTAGTGACCGTTGACATTTAATGCAACCTTCATGCTCTGCTTAATTGCTGGTTCGCCGAAAACGGCCATAAATCGTCTAATCACAAGATCCCATATTCTCCTTTCCGGCTCACTCAGTTCTCTGTCAGGCATATTGCCGGTGGGATAAATCGCTGGATGAGCTGGGTCCTCCTTTTTACCTTCTCGTGGAGTTAACTTTTCTTTTGATAATAGTTCAGCGGCAAGTTTGCTGTAAGTTGGAATTTTACTTAGATTCTTTAGAATTTTTTCATATCCTATTACTTGCGGAAGTTTTTGGCTGCTTGTTCTTGGGTAGGATATTAAAGCGCTTAGATATAGGCGTTCAGCAATATCCAATGTTCTTCTCGGCGTATAACCGAAAAGGCTGTAGGCTTCTGTTTGAAGGCCTCCAATGTCAAATGGAATAGGCGGCATCTGTCTAAACTTTTTTACTTCAATCTTCTCTATTTTTCCCGTTTTCCCTTGACAAGCCTTAACAATTGAGTCTGCCTCGGTCTTTTTCTTAATTACATCTACTTCATATTCCGCCTCGAAAATTTGCCCCTTAATTTCAACTTCAGCCTTAATCGACCAGTATGGAACGGGAACAAAACTTCTTATTGCCTTTTCTCTAGCTACAAGAAATTTCAGGGTTGGTCCCTGAACTCTTCCAGTGCTTAGCGTCGCGTATTTCCCACTCCATCGGCTTGCAGCCAGAGTTAAGGCTCTGGTCAAGTTGACACCGTAAAGCCAGTCAACCTCATGTCTTGCTCTTCCAGCCTCTATTAGAGCAAAATCTAATGTTGAAAGAAGATTATGGTAAGCTTCTTCTAGCTCGGCTTTGGTTAAGGTTGAAAACTTCATTCTTTTTGCTATTAACTCTTTATTTTTACATGCATATTTGAGTATGCAATAGCCTATTACGCTCCCTTCAATGTCATAGTCACATGCAGAAATAAACTCGTCAGCATTCTCAGCAAGCTTGGAAATTGTCTCTATCCAAGTTTTCGTCTGTTGAGCGCCGCGTTCAGCCATATATCTGGGCGCCCAAACAAAGTTGAAGACGGGATAATAGTTTCTTCCACCTCTTTCATGAGTAACTGTAAACAGATGCCCTAAAGCCGGAACAACTACTATCTTCTTATCCCTTTCAACAAGGTAGTAAGGCACGCCATTATCCTCATACTTCTTGGGTTTACCCTTCAAATTGAGAGCTTCAGCGATTCGTCTAGCCGCTTCAGGTTTCTCAGTGATTATCAATGTATATTTCTCTTGCATGATAGCCCCCTTTATGTAGATTTGAAAAGTTCGCGGAACCTATAAATAGTTTGCTTATTTATTCAAAACATCATATACGATACGGAGTGTTGTTTATGCCCCAGAGGGTTATTTGTGACAATTGTGGAGAAATTCTCTACGAAGGTGAAGATTTGAAGCCGCCCGAAGAAATTGTGCAGCATTATAATGGCAAATGCCCGAAATGCGGCAAAAAACTGTCGACAATTCCTAAAAATGTAGAGGTTAAGCCCGCGAATGAAAGATAGACAATTGAAGGTGAAGAAGTTTGCATGAATCTGGCAAGAGAACACACCTATACGAGTTCCACAGAAAACATGCAAAAATGACATTGTTCGCCGGATTTGAAATGCCCCTTTGGTTTAAAGGAATAATCCCAGAACATCTAGCTGTCAGAAAAACCGTAGGAATATTTGACATAACTCATATGGGACGCGCATTAATAACAGGCCCAGAAGCCGAAAAATTTCTAAACTACATTTCAACAAACGACGTCTCCAAATTAACGCCTTTAAGCGCTCAATACTCAACCCTATGCAATGAAAAGGGCGGAATAAAAGATGATTTTGTCGTTTCAAAACTAGAAAAAGACAAATTTCTAATGGTATACAACGCCGGCAACAGAACCAAAGACTACGAATGGCTAACCATGCACGCGAGAAACTTTGACGTGAAAGTTGAAGACTTCTCGGATAACATTGCAATGTTTGCTGTTCAAGGTTCCAAAGCTGAAGAAACCCTGCAAAAAATCTCAACAGAGAATTTAAGTCAAATAGGCAGATTTAAGTGCGGATGGACAAAGCTGGCGGGCATAGATGTTTTCCTTTCTAGAACTGGCTATACTGGCGAAGACGGATTCGAAGTCTTCGTATGGGACTCGCCGCTTTCCAACCCTGAAAAAGCCCTTAAAGTCTGGAATTCAATTCTGGAAGCCGGAAAAGAATTCAGCATAGAACCATGCGGCTTAGGAGCAAGAGACACTCTTAGACTTGAAGCTGGAATGTGCCTTTACGGAAACGACATAAACGAGGACATTACCCCGCTGGAGGCAAGAATAAGCTTTGTAGTAAAATTTGACAAAGAAAACTTCATAGGAAAAGACGCATTGCTTAAACAAAAAGAAAAAGGCTTAGAAAGGAAAAGAGTGGGCATCAAAATGCTTGAAA
>Ga0164311_10001525_pt1 | contig 11425 bp, 18 predicted proteins | sample GuaBasSedimGuay2_FD_121796 | JGI IMG/M metagenome (GOLD analysis project Ga0164311, IMG submission 121796) | Subseafloor sediment microbial communities from Guaymas Basin, Gulf of California, Mexico - Guay2, Core 4569-9, 9-12 cm | ecosystem: Environmental > Aquatic > Marine > Hydrothermal vents...
ACGTGGAATCCTGACACGAAGCTTTTAACCGTCAATGTTACGTTTAGTTCTCCTGTTGAACTCGATGTTTACTTCGCTGTTCCAAGAGTAGAAAGCCACAAGGTTGAAGGAGAGTTTCTCGGCTACGTTTTCCCAGGAACACAGACAATTGAGTTAAACCTACAGCTTTACAGCGAGGGAAGCCAAGTATCACAGGACACAAGAATTATATTGGAGGTCTACAACATAGATGGAGTACTAATATACACCACGGCGAAAAGAGAAACCCTAACACAGGAAACCAAGACAGTAGTCTTTAATGTTCCTGACCTTGAACCAGGAACATACCTCGTAAAAGTCACCTTGCAGAACCCAGATACAGGGGAAACCCTAAACACCTACAGCTTCCTTCTAAAAGTAACCTACCCCTCGTGGCTATGGTTTATAATAGTAATAGCAGCAATAGGAATAGCAACCATAATAATATACAAGAGAAAAGGTAAAATTTTTTCGTTAAAGGAGAGACTTCGACATGTCGCTTAAAAAAGAATACTTAACTTCAATCATTGGAAGCATTATTTTTGCTCACTATTATGCAATCTTAGAACGATGGATAGTGTGGGAAAACTTTCCAGAATGGATGAAAAATCTGCCTTCATTTAGAGGAATAAACGCATATCATTATTTGTTTATGTTTCCCTTATTTCTGTTCATTGGAGGATACCCTTTCCTAGATGACCTGTTCTTACATTTAACGCCAAGAGAACTTAAGAAAACATCCATACTTATCCTAGGCAACATAATGTTAACAACACTAATAGAAGACGCAGCATACTTCTATCTCTACCAAGAATGGATCGCAGAAGGATACTGGACAACTCAAATATGCGGAGGACTAAAAATTGGAGGGCTAGTTTTTCCCAACTGGTATTTCATATTAATTGTCGGTATATCTCTATGCTACTACTACGTGTTTAAAAAAACTGAAAAACCTAAACTAGGAGAAGCAAAAATAAACATGTTCATTGAAACCATAAAACACTAGACATTTAAATATAAATTGTTTTAATATAAGTGAGGTGGTTGAAACGTCCAAATGGATGGCTTGTTGGCTGATATTATCTCTTTTATGCTTCACGGTTTCGGGAGTAGGGTTCTACTTGGTAAACTGTCAAGCAGCAATGTTTGGAGTGTATCCGCAGCCGCTATATATGGATTCATGGAACCCGATTGAAATAATGCGATGGTTTTTCAAAATGTTGCAGCCACCAGAATATGAGTCGCCAAGCGAGCCAAGCGAACCAAAACAGGTATCACCGCCAACAACAGTCGATGAAATATCAGACATATATGAGCTTGTAGCCTACTGCAATGCTCACCCAGACCTAGTTAACCAACGCATACAGGAGGCTTCCCATCAGTATGGTTATCAAGTTCCATCCGTAACATGTCAGGCTCATCTAACCACTACGGATGGAAGCGGAACCGTGGAAACAACATGGTTCTTCTCACAGGGAAAATTTCAGAAAGTAGAGTTCGGATTATCGGGAAACAACATTAAAGCAAAAATAGTTGGAGATGAAAGTTTCATAGTATCAGAGGTAAAACTCTTCTTGAGAGGAATGTTTGAATCGGCGAAAAACAGGGCTGAACAAGAATTCGGCAAAAAATACCGTGTAACATATTACAACCTTGACCCACCACTATGGGATAGCGTAGTACTAGGTTTCGGAATACTTGTAACAATATCATTAGTTGCATTAATTACGCGGAGACGCGAAGTAATGCTAATAACACCGTTCATATATATTGCGGCAGCATTCATATACACAACACCGTACGGACCGCCAACATTAATGTTTTTCGCAGGTTTAACATCGATACCAATACCGTCCAAGAAAAAAGAAAGAAAAGAACCTACTGCTGTAGAGAAATTTGTAGAAGCAATAGGTAAGAAGTAAAACCTCCTACTCTGCCAAAAGGCCGTACCAGCAAAACCTTTAGACCAAATTTTCCCTCTACCCTCCTCCCCTCTCCCCCTGTCGATGACCCGTGACGGTGAGAGTTGCGGCTTTGGCAACAGAGTAGGAGGAACATGTTTGAAGCTTATAGTATAATTTATATTTTTGTTTGTAGTATTTTATCTGGGTGGTCACATGCCTGAAGATGTACATTGGTTGAGACTTAAGGTGGGTATTATTTTCGCTATTCTATCTACGATAATGTACTGGGTTCTAAGCATCTTTCTATGGCCTTTCATAGCATATGCTAGGCAATACACCTACTGGGCACTACCAATAGCCATATTGCTGTTCCTAATATACTCGTATTTTGTAGGCTGGTTAGTGCTCTACGTGGCTAAAACATTTGGTAGAACAGCGTACATAGAGGAAACTTCGCTTAGAAAAGTGGAGAAATTTTTAGAGAGATAACTCTATGTTACGAACGTAACATAGGTCGGTGAGTGAAATGTCGATCTATGAGGTTCTGAAAGAAGCTGCATCCCAGAAACAAGAGGAAATAAAACCTAAATTACCTAGACTTACATGGAAACAAATTGCAACTATAGCTCTATGTTTTATCATAGATATAGCAGACTACTTTGGTCTGGCAATACCTTATCTCGGAGACATAGCAGATGCATTCCTCATTCTCATCTTAACAAGATACTTTGGAAAGAAAGCATGGATAGCAAACACAGTTCAATGCTTCGAGATGCTTCCTGGAGCAGATTTCCTACCGCTATCAATAATCGCTGCTCTCATAATATTGTATGGAGAGTATAAGAAAAAGTGAACTATCTTACATATTTTAGAAGAGGTTTTACTTTCCAAATATTCTCGGTGTTTTTTTCCACATCAACCAATTCAGACCAACGTACCCCACTAAGACGAGGACTATTCCTGTCAACAACAATGTTCTTGCCTGTTCTGGTCTATAAATATACTTTGTGCTGTGGTGGATCAACAGAAATCCGATAAACCCGATGACGAGGAATCCAAATGCTATAATTCCTTCAATTATTGTTTGTTGTGCCAAAGAACCAAACACGAAAAATCCTTCAGGCAATGTTCCACTATGTATTGATGAAATTACACACACCACTCCGCTAAACACAACGAAAGTATATATCAGTGCCATGATAAGAAGTTGATTTACTGTTGGTGTTTTTCTCGGAATTCTTATTCTCGGTTTTTCTAATCGCAGTCTTGGCTTCTTCAAAAACTTTATCCACGGCAAACGAACCATTTCACTCAACTCCTACCATTTCTTTTTCATAAGCTTTTTCATCCATCCAATCTATGTAAGCTGCCAAAAACAATAATATAGTCGCCACCAGAAGAAGCGAAGTAACTACGTGGTCGTTTAGAGATGTCGAAAGCATAGCTGTAGTAAATGCTCCTACACCTGTCACTACGTATCCTACACGTACAAGATTAGGCATGTTTTTCACTCTCCCATTTTTTGTTTGATTCAAGTAAAGCCTCAATAAATTTAGACTTATATTTTTTGAGAAGCAACTGTGCATTGGGAATCACACAGTGTCCACCTATGATACCAGGTTTCATTATTGGACGTGGATGACCACCTTCCTCTGTTCTACGAATAAACTCGACAACCTGATTGTAATTTAAGTCATATTTTTTACAGATGCGATAGATTTCTTGGAACCATGCAATTAAAAGACCATAATACGTAGTATTGAGAAGTTTTGCGAACTCTGTTTCAAAGGGAGAATCACAAATATATGTTTTAAAACCTAGACTTTCATAGTATTCCGCTGCTGTTTCAGCCCATTCTTTCTTTATGCTACCAATAAACTTAGTGTACCATAGAATACATCTCTTCATCCCATCTATTTCTCTTCCTTTAATTGGACTGTGACATATTGGTGCCTTAGTTTTCTCATAGATTTTCATGGTTGTTCCAGGTAGAATCGTGCTTTCTATCAAGGTCAGCTTGGGTCTAAACCTCTTAACGTAGCCTACAACTTGATTGACGAAAGCCTCCGAGTAAGGGAAACAAATATGTACAACATCAAACGAACCAGTAACATTCCTTGGTTCAACATCCAGCCACTCAACTTCATAGACACCTCTAATAATTTCGTATAATGGTTTACCTATGCGTCCCATACCTACTACCAAAACTCTCAATTAACATTCCCCCTTCTTTAAGTGCTTTTGGAACATATTGAAAAACATACCACCAGAGAAAGCAAACACTAAGAATAATAGCGATAATCCAACCTATGAAGTTAACCTTATCTTTTCTCCAGCTTTCACGAATAGTCGAAATAATCTTCTTCAGGCTCAGGTAAACCACGTTTCCTAGCCTCCTTTCTCATCCCAAGATAGACCAAATACTCAACTAAACCAAACGCAATTAAAATACCTGGTAAAGCTATGAGCAAAAAGAATGTATCCCCGATAAACTTACATATTTTCTTAATGAACTTCATGTAACTCACATCCAAGGATTTATTTTTGGTTTGTTTATCTTAATATTAGAGTAGTTTGCCGTACCAATAAATATTACATCTGCTTTGTCAATACATTCTTCTAATGTTTCACAGAACTTGACATTGTTACTTTGAAGAACTTTCCTTGCCTCTTCTTCAGCCAAAGGATCATAAATATAAACCTCATATTCCTCTTCTATTAATTTTTGGGCAATTTTCAGCGGCTGTGACTCATATACGTATGGAACATTAGGCTTATATGCAACCCCAAGAATCCCTACCTTTTTCTTGTTAAAAGATTTGATTTCATTAAGATATTTTTCAACTATATATTTGTTAAGTTCGCTAAGTAATTTTGCAAATTTTTCACCCATTTTCGCATTGCTACTGACACATGTTGCTTTGAAACATTCGACGTCGCGACAAAAACACGGTCCCATGAAGCCAAGACCAGGTTTATAGTTTCTGCGGTCTTGATAAATTATGTCGAGAACCCTACTGGCGTTGGCACCATATCTTTCACATAGTTCCCCTATCATGTTCGCAAACGTTATACCCAATGTAAAACTGACATTTAGTGACAGCTTAATTATCTCGGCCTCTATTGGCCTAACGATGTGTATCGGTACTTGTTTCTCTAAAACTTCTTTCCATACATTTGCCACGAGTTTTCCATCTTCTATCTTGTAAGCACCTATGAGAATGAACTTTGGTTTTTCAAAGTCGGGGATGATTGACCCTTGCCTTATGAACTCAGGATTATAACATATTCTTCCGTGGATGTTGCTGAGTTTATCTATATCTCCGATGTTTATTGTACTTGAAACTACCGCTAAACAGTTAGGATTCACTTCATGTAATTTTCTTAATGCTGATTCAACGTATTTTAGATCAAATTTACCTGATGACAGCGATGGAGTCTGAGTTATTATGAAAACAACATCACAATCCCGCAGGATGTTGTAATCAGTTGAAACCGCAAGATTATCGCCGTATTTATCTAGATATTCGTTAAGTTTCGGTTCAAAGAACCGATCTCTACGTAGTATCTCTTCGATTCTCTCTCTGCTTATATCTACACCATATACCTTAAACTTCTTGCAGAAAGTTGCAGCTAGAGGTAAACCCAACTTACCTAAACCTATAATACCAATCTTCATGGATAAACACCTCCTTTCAAACATTTTACTATCATAGGGAAAAACTCCAACAAACCTATATTTTTCTTCCCTAATGGTCTATTACTGCTCCAAAAAGCATGATAACTGTGCATACCGCCAGGCCCATCTTTAGCGGGCATCATACCGTGATCCGAAACAATAAGCATCCAAGTATTCTCGTCAAGTCTCTTCTTTATATCCCACGCAAATTTCTCAGCCATATTATAATATTTCTCCATTTTCTTGTCAATACCCCAATACGCGTGTCCAGCCCAATCCAATATACTTGCATAAGCCATAAACAAATCCCATTCATCATTACTATCTAGCAGCTTCAAAGTAGTTTCCCTAATCTTCATGAACCTTCTTTCAAGATACTCTATTATTTCTCTGACGGATTTTTTCCGTAGTCCAAGGGGGGCTTTATGTTCCCATTTCGGGTCTACAACTGGAACCTGAACATGTATAGGCTTCCTAGCGTAGTTGAAGATCGTAGGCACAAGTATCTTAGGTTTAACTTTCCTGAAGCCAAGCAAACTAAAAATCTTCTCCCACTTAGGAACCTTGTGCACAAGCCACTTCAAAAAATGATATTGCCTAGCCTTATTTAGAAACTTCTTATTCCAAATAGAGTTTTTTATCCTTTCCCTAGTTATTCCGTGCTCCTTAGGCAACCTACCAGTCAAAAAAGAAACCCATATAGTAGGTGTATAAGGGTTCCAGAAACCGAACTCATCGAACCAGTCTAAAACCTCCCTAGGCAAAATAATTTTACCATACTCTTTCTGCTTCAACATAGGGTAGTTTCTCGGCTTAACAAAATAATACTCTAAACCATCTAGACCAAGAATAAATATCCTCACTTCTTCTCACCTACAAATATTGTCACCATTTTGGGGTATTTAGGTATGCTTGGAGGCGGAGGAATAACCTTATCTGGATGATAAACCTCAAAGAAATTTAATTCATCACTATACATCTTAAGATCGTAAAATTCTTCCCAAGAAACGTCCTTAAGCGTTGAATATTTGGTGTAGAAATGATGTGTAATCCAGCAAATACAAAGTATAATAAACCTAATTAGAAAACCAAGTTTACTGCACCTTTTCCACAGTTCCTTAGCCACAACTCTAAACCTAAGTCCCATTCTAAGCGAGTCACGATAATTAACATATGCAACCTTAAGCCTCTTCATAAGATTCCACTTACATTTTATGTGTTTAGAGGCTTCCTCAATTCTGCAAACATAGAGTTTACCCATATCCGTTAAACGCTTATATAACTCGTAGTTTTCGCCCCATTGTAAAGGACGCCAACCACCTATCTTCAGCAAAAAGTCCTTGGTTGATACCAGTACACCTGCATTCAGCACAAATTCCCCAATCTCTGCTTCTTTTTCGATGTACAATTTAAGGATTTCATTGAAGACAGGATTATGCACAGTATCAACATCAACCCTTGCAATTACATATCTTCCCCTAGCCTCTTTCAAAGCTATTTGCCTACCCTCACCCCTGTTACATTTCTTTACAATTAACCTAATCTTACCTTCATCTGCCAATTGCCTAAGATATTCCAATGTACCATCATTAGAAAAATTATCTACAACAATTACCTCGAAGCTATCGTCAATCTGATTCAAAACACTTTCCATAGACTGTTTTATACTTGCAATTGAATTATATGTAGTTATTAGGATCGAACATAAAGGCTTCTTCACTTTATCGCCACCATGTGTATTTCTTCTGCAAAAAAGAAATTTAAGACCCACCTTAGGTATGTCGGAATAGGGAAATACGTTGCTAGGCTGGATTTCAAAGCAACTATTCTAAAACCAACTTTCTTAAGTGCTAAAGCAAGACGCATATTAGTGAAAACATGTATATGACTCGGATCGGTTTTCCTTGCAAACGGTCTTTTACAGGTAGCTATTTTACTGAAATAGTTCGGAGTCCAAAGATACAGTTTACCTCCCTTTCTAAGGACACGATTACTCTCCTTCAAAAAAAGTAAATAGTTTGGTATATGTTCGATTAGACGCCTTGCAAAAATCTCTCCGAAAATCTCACCTCTCAACGGTAGAAATTGTGCATCGGCCACAATAAATTCCCCTGAAATCCTTTTAACAACCCTTAAATCTGGTGGAACCATGTCTAGAAAGATGTCTGCCAAAGCACAGACAGGCATGAATCTTATGTGATAATGTTCGATGCTTTTATCTGTATAGACACTAGAACCTGAGCCGACTTCCAACACTTTCATCACGATACCTACCCAAAATTTGTAAAATCCTCTTACCATATAGATGACCACATAGATAATATGGTTGCAGTCTAAGAAAAGCTCTTGCAAGAGCACCAACCAAATTTCTTCCTTTCAAGGCAAAGTAGATCCCCTTCATATACTGTACATCTGGGTGATCCTCAAGTGGACTGGATAAAACTATTGCACCAATGTCAGGAAGATATACAACTCTGTGTTTTTTCTCCATGCAATCCCTAAGATAAGTATCCTCTCCAGGGGCATAAAAATCTCTTAGACTCCACTTTATACTTATTCCTTCTCTAAGTTTCTGTTTAGGATTGACGAGCCTTTTTATTCCTTCGTCTTCGGAATCAAGCCAGTAAGGTCTCCAAATAGCATATAGACCAGTAAAAGTAGTTACAGCTATACCTCGACCCCTATACATCTCAGCAAACCTATGCACATATTTCTTGAGAATCCACTCGCCCATTAAACGTAGAAACGGCACCAAGCCTCGAGGAAAATGCAACTTAGAGAGAGAAACAAGACCAATGTTATCCTTACCAACAATCTCAACGGCTTTCAAAACGTTTCTATTTATGATTAAGTCTATATCTGTTGTAAGAATTCTATCGTAGTTGGCCTCAAGAAACCCTTTTCTTCGAACCCAAGCTTGATGAAACCTATACTCTGGGTTTCTCTCAACCTCGATTACCCTAGTTTTATCTTCCGCATCACATTGTTTAGCAACTCTTCTAATGATATTAACAACTTCAGTTGGAGCTGGCTTGTCAAGACACAACAAGACCTCGGTTGGACTGACAGCATAAAAAGACGGTAATGTAACTGGAATTAAATCAACTTCATCCTTAACTGGACAAACAATAGAGAAATCAGTCACTTAATTCACCTCCTAAGTTTTTTAGTTTTCTTAAAATTTTTTCATCCGATTGAGCCCAAATTTTAATTGATTTGATTCCTGTACCAATAGTAGTAGTTAAACTGACCCACTTTTCTAACTTCTTCTGTTTTCTATCTATAGTGAATCCGATCTTGTCATGGAATCTATAAATGTCTTCCTTTCTATTTAATGCTATGTAATATTCATCTTTTTTTCTAATGGTAGAATAGTCTGGAAAACGGGAAATTTTTGATTTAGATTTCACCTTATTTAAGCGTGGGTGGAAGCCTAGCTTTTCTAGAAGTCTTTTTATGTATTTTAAAAGCTCTAAGTTTGTGTTAAATAGGAATATGCGGCAATATAAATAGGGAGCATTTCCGTGTGAAATGTCAATTACAATGCTTCCTTCAGAATCGTACAAACCCTTTAAGTAGTCATATGGATACTTTTTTATGCAATGGTGTTTTTCTTTAATGCAACTTTTTGAATAGTACCATTCTAAGAAGTCCTTGCAAATTCCCTCGACTTTATGTTGTATTTTTCTGTTTTTACCTTTGGGCTTAACAATTTGTATTGAGTATGGCTTATTTTTATTTAGTAACTTTGTCAAGGACTCATTAAATTTTCTCACAAATTCTAAATCGATCGATGACAAGGCAATTATGTGGTGTTTCTTCTTAATTCTTACCCATCCATCGCCATCTAGAACACCCAATATGTATGCGAGTTCTGGGCTTGGGATGGGAATAAAACGTTTTTTCTTATTTGGCGGAAGATTAAATATTTTTCTTCTTTTCCACACGGTCACCTTATTTACTCCACATTTTTCAGCAATTTCCTTATCAGTATACCCCTTAAAGTACAAATCAAGGAAAACATCATCAGATAGCTTTTGTCTATACGGTCTAGCTTGCTTACTGCGTGTTATATGATTTGCTACGGTTTTATCCATTTTTCTAAAACCTCTTTAGCCTTATCGCTTTCACCAGATGCCAAGAAATATAATGCCTTTGCAACGTCAACAGCATAGGGATTATGTTTTGCTATTAGTGCAGCATCAACTCTAACCGATAGCTTGTTGTAGTCTATCCAACCTAGTATTACTGCAAACGGCACATAAATCGATATGAAACAAATTGCAAAAAGTGAAAGGGAGGCAAAAATCGAGTTTAACATTGGAACCTGCTGGACAAGTAGCCTGTACTGTATTACCACAAAGTTACTTACAGATATTAGAAATGAAAGATATATAGAATGTGCCCTTCTAAAATACGTGAAATATCTTAGAAATCTCCTGATATTCATTGCTATCCTCTCCTATCTTCTTTCACCATTTTTTCGACCCATCGATAGGTTTTCTCAAGTCCCTTGCGATAACTTGTTTTAGGTCTCCATCCTATGATGCTCTCTATTAGTGTTAGGTCTGCGTTTCTTCCTCGTACTCCTTGCGGTTTATTGGTATTATATGTTTTCTTAATCTTTTTACCGCTAATTTCAATAATTATATCAGCAAGCTGATCTATCGTGATGAGTTCATCACTACCAATGTTCAAAGGTTCACTATAATCGCTTTGCATCAATTTGAGAATGGCCTCTAAACAGTCATCAATATATAGGAAACTACGTGTTTGTTTACCGTCTCCCCATATTTCTATTGTCCCCCCATCGGGAGCTTCTGCAACTTTACGACATAATGCGGCAGGTGCCTTTTCTCGTCCACCTTTATACGTACAATATGGTCCATATATATTATGTAAACGAGCAATTCTAACTTCCATTCCATAGTCTCGTTTGTATGCTTCGTAAAGTTTCTCGGCGAAAAGCTTTTCCCAACCATAGTAACTGTCAGGCATTGCTGGAACAGCATATTCTTCCTTTAAAGGTTCAACTAACGGCTGATCTTGTCTATATGCTGGGTAAATACATGCACTTGATGAAAAGAATATTCTTTTAACATTGTTTTGCCTAGAGGCCTCAAGCATATAGATGTTTATTAGAGCGTTGTCGTGCATTATATCTGCTGCAACACTTGTTATGAATCCTATTCCTCCCATGTTGGCTGCAAGATTGAAGACCCAGTCAATTCCCTCGGTTGCTTTAAGACAGTTTTCATAGATTCTTAAATCCATTCTAAGCACTTCATCCACCTGTAATGGTAGATAGCATTCTTCTACTGGTTTTATATCCACAACTCTAACCCAGTGTCCTAACTTTTTCAAATAGTTTGCTAAATGGCTTCCAATAAATCCGCATCCACCAGTTACTAAACACCTCATTTTCATTCCTCCTTATATTACTATGTAAATGATGAGCATAAATAAAACACCTATTATGATTATGCTCAAGAGTTTTTTGTGTTTACTTATTTCCTCCCATAGAAGAATCAGCGGCATAAGCCAAAATAACATACTGGCCAACATAAGCTCCAATATCCAACCTATTTGTTCATATATCCGTGGGAAATAAAGTGAAATCCCAATTACCGCTAAAAACAACCACATAGGAATTGTAATTATTATAAAGATCATCTCGTCCTCTTTTGTTACTTCCATCATTTCTTTACATTTATTCACATTTTTCCCTCCAAAATTCAATTAACCTGTTGATAATTTCATCGTAGGTTTCACCTTTCCTACCAATATCCTTCAATTTTTCTCTAGTAGATTTTCTAACAGGTAT
>Ga0164311_10001526_pt1 | contig 11422 bp, 7 predicted proteins | sample GuaBasSedimGuay2_FD_121796 | JGI IMG/M metagenome (GOLD analysis project Ga0164311, IMG submission 121796) | Subseafloor sediment microbial communities from Guaymas Basin, Gulf of California, Mexico - Guay2, Core 4569-9, 9-12 cm | ecosystem: Environmental > Aquatic > Marine > Hydrothermal vents...
CTGTAGCCCTATTCACGGCTGTCATGGGGGTTGGCTCAGCCCTCATGTCCACTTCAACGAGCTTTGAGCAATGCATAGCCTTCTTCTTCATAGTTGGCGTAGGGGCAGCTGCTGCCTGGGCCCCTATGGCCACGCTTGCTAGAAGGCTCATTCCCAGCAGAAAGAGGGGGCTGGCCCTTGGAATCATAGATTCAGGTAGCTCAGTGGGCTACATGATCTCAAGCTTCTCAGCGCCACCTTTAATCGCTAGCTTCGGCTGGAGGTCTCACTGGACGGTGTGGAGTCTTGCCTCTCTGGCTGTAGCAGCATCATCTCTCTTAGTCCTACCCTCTCTTAGAGTCAGAGTTCTCCCTTCTCTCCAAGCCCCTAAGAGCATCAGCTTCTGGCTCATAGCCCTCTCATACATGATGTTTGGAGTAACGCTATGGGTTCCACTAGCCTTCCTATCCAAGTTCGGCCTTAGTGAGGTTGGGCTAGACTACTGGGCTGCATCGCTCCTAGGAGTCGCCGTAGCAGCGGCGAGCATACCCGGTAAGCTCCTTCTCTCACACTTGTCGGATGTAGCTGGTCGCAGCTGCGTATTGCTGTTTAGCCTGGCCCTTATAGGGTTGAGCCAACTGCTTTGCGCATTAGCTCCTTCACCAGCCTTGTTGTTCCTCTACGCGGCTATGTTCGGGTTGGGATATGGAGGTTGCGTCCCCCTCTACGGAGTCTTAGCCTCGGACTTCAGCGAGAGGGCTGGAACAGTCTTAGGGCTTTGGACCGTGTTTTTCTCGATAGGCTCCATGGCGTCGCCGAAAGCCGCTGGCTTCCTCGCCGACTTAACAGGCGGCTTTAAGGTGCCATTTCTCTTCGGGTTTTCGGCAGCCTTAACGTCAATGCTCCTCCTAGCCCTAGCATCGAGAGCTTTAAGTGGAAAAACGTTGAGATTGAAGTAGTGGTTTAACGTCGAGCGGCGGGAGTCATGGTGCGGGTGGGCTTTCCACTGTGGATTGGCGATAGGGGGAACTTCGAGGCTAAGCTTAAAGAGGCTTATGAGGCTGGCTTCGACTTCATAGAGCTGAGCCTTGACTTCCCATGGCCCATCCCCGACTCCTCAACCCCTAACCTCATAGCGAGGGCTATGAAGGAGATGGGCTTAGACATAGCTTTACATGGCTGCTGGAGGGATGTGAAGCTGGCCTCTCCGATAAGTGAGGTGAGGGAGGCCTCCGTCAAGTACGTCGTGAGGATCCTAGACTGCTGTAAGGCTTTAGAGCCTGCCTACGTGGTGTTTCACGTCTCGACAGACCAGGCCGTGAGCGAGGCTAATGAGTACGAGCAGCTAATTGTGGACTCAGCCGTCAAGTCGGTGAAGGAAGTCGTGAGTTACGCGTCTAAGAGAGGTCTTGAAGTGGTGTTTGAGAATGTGCCTCACCAGTTCTGCGCATCTCTAGACCAAGCTGTTAAGCTGTTCAGGCAGGTCAATGGGTGCAAGGTGTGCTTCGACGTGGGGCACGCCTACGCCCACTCAGTGAGGAGAAATAGAAACGTGGATCTGTACGAGCTCGTCAACTCTTGGCTTCGAGAGCTTCGAGACTTGATAAAGTGCATCCACGTCTACGACTGCCTAGTTCAGGGGAGGTGGATAGATGAGCACATAACGCCAACGACTACGTCTCATTCTATAAAAGCGCTTATTGAGGCCTCGAGGTCTTGGAGCTTTAAGCCTGCCTTCATAGTTATAGAGGCCTTCAAGAACCCTGACAGTGGAGACGCTAAGCCGGGAGACCTAGTAGATGTCGTGGAGCTCTTGAAGAGAGAGCTTCGATGAAGGTGTAGGTAGAGTAGCCTCTTACGCCGACGGCCATGCGGGCTTACGTACGATGTTAAAGCCAAAGTAATATAGAGCTCCTCGCTATACTATTCTGAAGTTTAAGGGAGCTATGGGTTGGAGGAAGAAGGCTGGCTATGCCTCCTCCAGTGGTTTTGGAGTACGAGCGTGGAACAGTAGTTGTGAAGGGGTTTAGAGGTGAGCTTCCAGGTTGTAAGTGGGATGTGAGGAGCGGATGCTTAAGAGCCTTAGCGTACAAGTACTTCGAGGTTAAGAGGGCTCTTGAGGAGATGGGCTTTGAGGTTATTGACAAGGTCTTATCCCCAATTGGGGGGTCCATAGGCACCCCCCACATTAAGCCTCTCAGAAGCTACCAGGAGGAGGCTCTTGAGGAGTGGCTTAAGGCTGGTATGAGGGGCATAGTAGTCCTCCCCACGGGGACTGGCAAGACCCTCATAGCGATTAAGGCAATAGCGACCCTCAATGAGCCCACGTTGGTGGTGGTCCCGACCATAGAGCTCTTGGAGCAGTGGAGGTCTCAGCTCGCTAAGAGCTTAAACGTCGATGTGGGAGTTCTTGGTGGAGGTGAGAAGAAGATATCGTTCATAACGGTCTCAACTTACAGCTCAGCCTACATGCACGCTGAGGAGCTGGGCAATAAGTTTAAGCTCCTAGTCTTCGACGAGGTGCATCACCTGCCAAGTGAAAGCTTTAGGCAAATAGCTCTACTAAGCACTGCTCCTCATAGGCTTGGTCTCACAGCCACCTTCGAGAGGGAGGATGGGAGGCACGTAGACCTGCTGGACCTCGTAGGAGAAGTCGTCTATAGAAAGGCCGTCTACGAGATGAAGAGTAAGCACTTAGCAGACTTCGACTTAGTGAGGGTCTACGTCGAGCTCACCGACGAGGAGAAGCTGAAGTTCTCCAAGCTCTTCTCCATGTATAAGGACTTCCTCGAGAAGAAGGGGTGGAAGCTCAAGTCCCTCCAAGACTTTAGGAGGCTGATAATGGCTAGCGGCTTAAGCAAGGAGGCTAGGCGAGCTCTACTGGCTTGGAGAGACGCTAGGCTTCTAGTCCTAAACTCCGTGTCTAAGCTTGACGTCCTGAAGGACCTCTTGAGGAGGCATAAGGGCGATAGAATAATAATATTCACGGAGCTAAACAAAGCCGTGCGCAGGATATCCAAGGAGCTTCTCATACCGGAGATAACGTACAAGACAGGCTCTAAGGAGAGAGCGGAGGTCATGGAGCTATTCAGGAGCGGCGTCTATAGAGCTGTCGTGACCAGCAAGGTCCTAGAGGAGGGTATAGATGTGCCGGACGCCAACGTGGCGATAGTGCTCAGCGGCACGGGCAGCAGAAGGGCTTTCATTCAGAGGCTTGGTAGAATACTTAGGCCAGCACCCGGCAAGAGAGCAGTCCTCTACGAGGTTGTGGCTAAGGGAACCCCTGAAGTCATGATATCTAGGAGGAGGCGTAGAGGGCTAACTGGTGGCTAAATTGCTGCCTTCAAACCTACTGAGGGTTAAGAGGAGAGGCTTCAAGGTTCTCCCTCGCTTCGCTGAGCTGAACTACGAGAATGAGTATGCTGCTTCCTTGCTCATAGACACATACCAAGAGCACGTCGGTAAGACCATTGGCGAGCTTGAGGACGCCATAGACGATGTTGAAGACGAGCTTGAAGATCTAGGCTACCACCCAAAGTTCGTTAGGGGGCTCATTGAGCTACTGGACAGGTTGATTGAAGCTCAAAAGCCTGAGACCAAAGTGCCTCCTGACCTCGCTAGGAGAACGGTCTTCGCAGTGTCATCTCAAATGGGCTTTGCCACAACCCCCGAGGTTAAAGTCAAGGTTTTTGAAGAGGCTGCTAAGAGGCTAAACGTCTCAGTCCATGACTTAATTAAGGCTTTCGAGGCAAGCTACGAGGACTCGGAGATCATCATTAGCTTCAACGCGCCCACGCCCGTGGACCTCCTAAGGCAGTACAACCTCTCTTTAACTCAGACTCTCACCTTTAAGGCCATGTCTATGGACTTGGTAGCCAACATGACGGGTGGAGAGGCTAAGAGTATTCTAAGGACGGTCAAGATGCTGGGCTTGATGTACATGGCTGAGAAGAGTGATGGCGTCCTAAGGCTCCACATAGATGGCCCAGCCTCTCTGCTGGTGTCGACTAGGCGCTACGGCACTAGGATGGCTAGGCTAATACCGTTAGTCCTCCGCTTAAGGTCTTGGAGGATTAGGGCGGAGGTCCTCTACATGAAGAGGCGCTTCCTCATGGAGCTCGATGAGAGGTTCAGTAAGCTCATGCCCAGCAAGCCGCCTATAGAGGAGACCTTCGACAGCATGGTTGAAGAGGACTTCATGCTTAGGTTTCAAGCATTGGGCTTAGGCTGGAGGATTGTGAGAGAGCCTGAACCTCTCATGGCTAGAGGCTCTATCTTCATACCGGACTTCGCACTGTACAAGGGGGATGTGAAGGTTTACTTGGAGATAGTGGGCTTCTGGACTCCTGAGTACATAGAGAGAAAGATGCAGAAGCTCTTACAGGTCAAGGAACCCATGATAATCGCCGTGAACAAGCACATGGCTTGCTCCAAGGAGTCCTTGGAGAGGCTTAGAGGAGCCGTCGTAGTTTTCGACGGTAAACTAAGGGCTTCAGACTTGGTGCCCGTGCTTAGGAGACTGGAGCCAGTTAGGGTTGAGGCTAAGCAACCCACCACCCCCTCTAGCCCTGAAAGGCTTGTGGAGACACCGCTGGTTGAGGTCTCTCTCGACGAGGTTTCTTCCTACCTAAGCTCCATAGGAGAGGAGCCTCTCGAGAAGGTGTTGAGCGAGCTTAGAGCTCGTGGAGTGAGTAATGAGCAAGAGGCGTATAGGCTGATTAGGAGCCATGGATTGATGGTATTGTGGAGAGGGCTTGACCCCTCTAAAGCTGTTGTTAAGAGAGTTAAACCTTAGAAGTAGCTTTCAGCAGCCTTAACCATCTCCTCCTCTTCGACTTGTCTTGCAACTTCGCGCTCCCTAGAGTTCTTGGCTTTAAGCCAGCTCTTAGCTGCGCTTATAGTAGTCCCTCTACGCTTCCCCTCATGCTTGTCTATTAGCACTGCTACTGGCATCCTAACCCACTCACCTAGGAGTATTGCCTCCCCTCTCTCCAACGTCGGTAGTGCAGCTGCCATCTCCTCTGTTAGCCACTCGCTGTACTGCCTGACGTAGTTCTGGTCTTCGGGCTGCATGATCTTCAACACGCAGAGGCTATTCATCTGGCTCAGCACGTCTGGGTCGAGCCTCTTAGGCCTCTGAGAGACTATGAGGAGACCTACACCATACTTCCTGCCCTCCCTAGCTATCCTAACGATGGCTTGTTTAGCAGCTGTCTCGACATCACTTCTAAGGTAGAGGTGAGCCTCCTCTATCACTATGAGCGTTGGGAGAATCCTACCAGCCATAGCCCTCTGAAGCACTTGGCGGCACACGTAGGAGACCACTTCATCTCTAGCTGCATCAGGTAGGCGAGACACGTCCACGTCAACTATGACTCCAGGCTCTAGGAGATCCACAGGGTCTACGACGTCTGTGCTGTATACATCGTATTCAACTATGTTCTTCTCGAGCTTTAAGAGTATGCCGTCGTAGACGTGGCTATCCTTCTTGCTGGTTATGGCATCCCTCATCCTCACGATTAAGGTGTAGAGCGCCTTCAAGTACGTCCTGCCACTCGTATCCTCAACTTCTACTGCGAGCTCCTTCTCAGCCTTCTGAGCCAAGTCGAGTATCTTCCTCTCGTACTCAGCTCTTTCACCGCCGGTCTTAGCGTAGTAGCCGTTGAGCTCCCTGATAGCCTTCCTTAAGAGGTTCCTCTGCTTGGTGGCTGCCGCCTCAGGTATCAGCGTTGAGGCTAAGACTAGCGGGTTTACCTTGAGCGGATTAACCTTCGCCTCGAAGTGTATGAGCCTGGCGCCATTAGACAAGGGCCTCATGTCTGAGTACTCGCCGTGGCTGTCGATTATGACCACTTGACCTCCAAGCTCAGCTATCCTGTCCACTAGCACGGCAACCATGTTGCTCTTACCGCTGCCAGTGCTACCGAGAACTGCTAGGTGTTTTGATAGGATGGCGTCGACGTTTACCTTGACCTCGACATCTGGGTGGGACCTCAGAACTCCAATCTTAACCCAGCTCGACATGGGAGAGTCAGAGTACAAATCCATGAAGGCGCTGTAGGACACTGAGAATGCTCTCTCTAGGACCTCCTTAGAAGCCTTATAGACGGGTGTCCGAGGAGGTATAGGCACTTGAGGTCTACGCCTGCTATTTAGCTCGACTACGGGAGAGGCCTTGACTACTATCTTTAATGCCCCGCTGGCCTTCGCGTACTCGGCCATGAGCTTTGCCTCCTTAGAGTCGAACACGTGGCTGAACGCTTGATCCACGGATTCAACCCCTGTCACGACCATTACGACCTCGAGGTCTCTAGTCTTAGCGTAGAGGTAGCTCGCCACTTGAGGGGTCTCGTAGGCTATTACGTAGACTTCTGTTGGAGTTGAGCGGACGACTAGGCCTAGCTCTCCAAGGCTCACATAAACACCTCCCTCAACATCTCCCTCCCGTGAAGAGCTCTAAAGCCCATCAACGAGAAGACCCTTTTCAAGAGAGCTGAGCCAGCCTTAACCCTCTTGTGAGCTACGAGTAGGGGGACCGGGTAGCCTGATGGTGATACGCAGCTAATCCTAGATAACACTTTGAAGACATCCCCTTCACTCAAGACTCCGGGGATCTCGAACTTTAAGAGAGGCCCTTTCTCGACAAGCTTAGCGTAGAAGACCGTGAGCTCCTTGAGCTTCGAGGATCCTCCTACAGGCTCGAGCAAGTCCTCAGTTAGGTGGTACATCTGTGATGTCTTGCCCGCTATGGGCTTGCTGTACCCCATGGGCATGAAGGCGAATAACGCCATGTCTGGATAGCCCTTCTCGTATAGGTCGCTGCTGCTCCTCTTAGCTATGAATATCGCCTCGCACTCCTCAATGAGCGATGAGAGGGATTCTATCGTTATCTCCCTTATGTAGGGTTCTCGAGGGCTGTGCGTTATCAGCATTGAGGATAAGCTGCCGTCGAAGAGAACTACTGGGTTTACTCCCTGCTTCACGGCTTCTATGAAGGTTTCAGATGCTGCTTGTACCTCGAGCATCGACATGACTGCTCTCACGTGCTGCCTGACGTAGTCCTCATTCACGGAGTCTACGAGTTCACTTCTAGATTTCCTCGCGCTTCCAGCTGATGGGCTTACAGCTAGAGCTCTAGCTAAGTAAAAGGTTGAGTATGGGAGGGGTCTGACGGTAAAGCTTCCATCTACTCCTATGAACTCGTCTCCATGCTCAACACTCCACTCCTCAACCCTAACCCAGTGCTTTGAGGCGTCGGGTTTGCTCAAGGAGTCTAAGGCCCTCAACGCCTCCTCAACTTCCTTGATGTCCTCCTCCCATATGGACATTAAGCCTCCTCCACTATAGATACTCCATTAACCTTTTTAACCCTGTACACTTGGTCAGCTGCCTCTGCAACCTCCATGTCGTGAGTGACGACGACTACTTGAGGTACCTCATCCGCCAAGTCTCTAAGTACTCTCACGAGCTCCCTCCTCCTGTCGACGTCGAGGTTCGCTGTGGGCTCGTCGAGTATCACTAGCTCAACCTCTCTGCTGCTCAGGGCTTTGGCTAGCGCCAGCCTAAGCGACAACGCTAACACGGCTCTCTCACCTCCACTGAGGCTGTCTATCGTCATCTCCCGCCCTCTAACGAGGATCTTGAGGGTTAAGTCGTCGTCAAGCTCAACCTCGAAGTCCATGCCGAACCTAGAGAGGTAGCTATTGACGTCGCTCTCAAGCTTGCTTCTATACGCTCTCCTGAGGTGCTTAGCTATTAAGCCGTCCTTCCCGTAGACCTTAGACCTCAAGAACTCCAAGAAGCCCAGGAACCTCTCAAGCCTCGAAGCCCTCCTCTCGGCCTCCTCAGCCTTTGAACAGTAGCTCCTCAGCTCATCCATCTTGCGCTTGCAGCCTTCGATATCGCTCTCCCTAACCTTAAGCAGATCTCTATCTCTGAGAAGCTGAGCCTCTATCTTCGACTTCTCCTCTAACAGCTTGTTTCGCTGCTCAACCTTCTTCTTGAGCTCCTCTATCCTGACCTCGAGGCCTCGAAGCTCAGAGGCCAACTTCTCATGCTCCTCCTTTAGCTTTGCAACCTCCATTTCGAGGACTGGCTTCCTCTGAACCTTCTCCTTAAGCTCCTGAAGTCTTCCCTCAACCCTCCCCATGAGGTCTGCTAAATCCCTAACAGCACTCATCGCTTGAATGGGGTCCTCTATGAGGCCTACTACGTCTCTAAGCTTCTCAGTCAATAAGCTGTCGACCTCAATGCTCAGGAGCTCCTCGAGCACTCTATTGACCTCCTCAATGCAGCTCGAGTACGCCTTCTCCTCCTCTTCAAGCCCTCTCTTAGACTCTCTGAGCATGGCAAGCTCAGTGCTCAGCCCAGCTACGCCTTGACTCTCAACTCTCCTCAAGAGGTCCCTGCCTTGAGATAGAGCTCTCTCAGCCTCCTCTAGGTCAGCCTTCAGCTTGTCTATCTCTAACTCCAGCCTCTCCCGAACTCTAGTTCTACCTTCACTTGTCAGTTGAAACCCGCAGAGTGGACATTTACCTTCAGCTCTCTCGAGGCTACTCAGCATGGCCTTCTTCTCGCTTATCGAGGTCTCAAGGCTACTAACTTCTCCCTCCCTAAGCTTGACCTCGCTCTTCAGCTGCTCGTAGACTCTAATCACGGAGTCCACGTCAAGTGGGCACTTGAGCAGCTGGGCTATCGCACTTAGCTTTCTAGCAAGCCTCTCCTCCACGTCCCTAGCTCTCTTCTTGAGCTCTTTAAGCCTCATGTAGGATATTATGGCTCTTTCTACAGCTTCGTTTAGCTGAAGCACCTTGCTCTTAGAGGCGAGGATCGTAGTGAGCCTTTCAAGCTCCCTCTCACTCCCTTCTAGACCTCTAAGCTCATCGCTTAATTCGCGAATCCTATTGGTCATTTCTCCGCTTCGACCTATGAGCTCTCCTCGCTTTACCTCAAGCTCTCGAAGCTTATCCTCCAGATCCTCGGGCAAGCTCCTCAAGAGCTCCTCTACGTACCTCAAGCCCTCCTCTAAGTTCTTCACGTTGCGCTTGAGGGTGTCTCTCTGAGCTATAAGCTTCTCGAGCTCCTCCTCGCAGCTCTTAAGCTGCTTCCTCCAGCTCTCAAGTTGGCTTGCCTCTCCTCTAAGCCTAGAGAGCTCGTTTCTGAAGAAGGAGACCTCCTCCCTCAAGGCCTCAGCTATGTCCTCAAGCTCCTTAAAGCCTAGAGCCCTCATCAACTCCTCTCTTCCAGCGGCCTTCGTGAAGGCGTTGAGTATGTCCTCGAGCTCCCCCTGCTTCACCACCACTGTGCCTAGGTAAGCCTCCTTCCTGGGGATCCCCAGCAGCTCAATTATCTTTCTATCTACAGCACCTGTTTGAGTGGCTATCGCCATGGCCCTCTCGTTCTCGTATAGCTCGTAGAGCCTATCAGTCTCCCCCCTCTCAATGGCTCTCTCAACCCTAAACCTCCTGCCAGCCACGTTGAAGGTAAGCCTCGTGGACGCGGACTTAGCTCCAATCCTCTTGAGGGAGTCCTTGGTCCCTCCCCTCATGCTCCTAAAGCTGTCCTGAAATAGCGAGTACACGATGCCCTCGATTATCGAGGACTTGCCAGCTCCATTGGGTCCAACTATAGCTGTCAGCCCTCTTTGAAAGTCTATAGAGGTGCTCTTGTGGGATAAGAAGTCCACTAGCTCAAGCCTCTCTATCATCACGCTTGATCCACCCCAAGAGCGTGGAGCTCCTAGCCTTAACTTGGCTAGGCTTAGCTTGGTCCTCTACGCCTCGAGGAGGCTTCTGCTGTACAGCTTCAGCTTTAACTGCTCCCGCCTTGACCGTGTCAGCCCAGTTGATCCAGACATCGGAGTTGAAGAGCCTCTCAAGCTCTGAGTGTAGACCCCCAGACCTGTAAGCCTTGTAGAGCTCAGACACGACATCGCTCATGCCTGGAATAGCAGCCTTAATGGTCTCCTCAACGCTAGATGCCGTTGCCCTAACTGGCTGTAGGCTTATGGCTTCAACATCCTCTAGCGTCACGAAGACCCTTAAGCTAACCTTGGATATCTCCTCCTTAACCCTCTCGACATCCCTACACTTGATGTTGACCCCTCTAACGGTCAGGTGGACTATGGGCTTAAGCTTCATCGCTGAGGCTTGGCTCACTACCCTCTTAGCCACGTCATCCACGCTTTCGAGATCGGCTTTAACCACTATCCTAGGTCTAACGCCGTCAAGTCTCTGAAAGTGGACTATGGCCTCATCTCCAGATAGGTCGACTATGCAGAACCCCTTGCCGAGGCTGCTTAAGTCGTTTAGCGATATGACCTCACTGGAGCCTGGGTAGACGGCTAGTGAGCCGTGTACCTTAATCTCCTTGAACAAGTGGTAGTCCCCCAAGGCGTAGTAGATGAAGCCCTTTGGCAGCTCGCTAGCCGATATATCTCCTAGCGGCGAGACCTCCTTTAGCAGGACGTGGAGCGCTAAGATGCTCTTCTTGGTCACTGGCTTGATGCTCTGAAGTCTCTCTACGAGTAGCTGCCTCCTACTATAGTCTAACCCAACGACGCTGTAGTCGCCAGCCACGTAGGGCTTATCCCCAGCGTGGTGTAGGAGCTCCATGTCCTCAAGCACGGTTAGAGGTGCTAGCGCCTGAGTCTTCGGCTTATCGTGCTGTCCCATCACGTAGACGAAAGGTATGCCACGCCTCTTCAACTTCTTGAGGGACCTTATGGCTGACCTATAAGCTTGAGGAGGAGGACTGGGGGAGTGGAATAGGTCGCCGCTGTGGACAACTATGTCCACGTGCTCCTCAATAGCTCTATCAATAGCCTCCTCGAAGCATGAGTATATGTCCCTCTCCCTCTCCACTAGTCCATACTGCCTATAGCCTAAGTGGCTGTCGCTTAGGTGAGCTAAGAGCAAAACACATCGCCTCTCCAAGCGGCGAAGTTAGAAGTGAATGTTAACCTGCTCATCCCATCCAATTGACTGGTGTCGAGCTGGAGGATATAAATATTGACCCTCCATGTAGGCCTGAAGGTGTTCTCATAGTAAGGCTTAAGCTTCCATTGAGGACATAATGAGATTTGGTGGCTATTCTTGACTAGAGGCCCTCTATTTGAGAAGCTATTTGAGCCCATAACGATAGGGAAGATAACAGTCAAGAACAGGATTGTGATGCCGCCCATGGACACGGACTTCGGCACGAGGGATGGGAGGGTTACTAAGAGGCACATAAACTACTTCGTTGAGAGGGCTAAGGGGGGTGTGGGCCTACTATACACTGAGTGTGCTTCACCTGTAGGGCCTGAAGGTATCGCTACACCTTACCAACTCTGCCTTCACGACGACAGCTACATAGATGGCTTTAGAGAGCTCGTGAATGCCATCAAGAGCGCTGCGCCAGACGTAAAGGTCGTGTTGCAGCTTCACCACGCTGGCAAGCAAAC
>Ga0164311_10001527_pt1 | contig 11412 bp, 18 predicted proteins | sample GuaBasSedimGuay2_FD_121796 | JGI IMG/M metagenome (GOLD analysis project Ga0164311, IMG submission 121796) | Subseafloor sediment microbial communities from Guaymas Basin, Gulf of California, Mexico - Guay2, Core 4569-9, 9-12 cm | ecosystem: Environmental > Aquatic > Marine > Hydrothermal vents...
AGGGCACCATCATCACAAAGCTCCCAGACGGCAGAGATCTTCGCCTTAGAATCCGAAAGGAAGACGTGGAGCACGTGCGGAAGCTTGCGGGCATGGACGGCGTTTTCATCCTTGAGAAACCGAAAGACATCCTCAAAGTTTTTGAAAAACATTTCAAAAGCGAGGGGGCTAAACCCTACTCTCTATCGAGAGAAGAGGCTCCGTCTTTCTGGAGTTCGCATGAAACCCTCTGAGTGCTATGATGCGCTTTCCATTCAGCACACTAACGACACGAACAATACGTTAACGGCTACGTCGTGCTTCGTTTCCACGAACGAAGCTGAACTGTTTATCTCCGACAATGGCATCATATGGAAATATCAAAACTTAAAAAGGATGAACGAGGCTGTTGAGTTTGAGCTGTGGGAAACGAACGGTCTCAACGCTACGAGAGGCGTCGTTGCTGAGAAGGTGGATTTCCTGAGGAGAAGTCTAAGCTTGACCGTGGGCGAAGTGCGACGGTTCCAAGGATTAAAGAAATAAACAGTGAGAAGATAAAAGCAACCGGAAGTTTCATATATGATGAATATATATTCATTGGTGGGAAAATGCCAAGGCGGCGGTGCCGTTTCGTGGGCTTCCAGCCGGGTTTCAGCTACTTCCAGCCCGTCGGGGCTATGATGGGCGAGGTCGTATTGAAAGTAGAAGAGCTGGAGAGCTTACGACTAAAGGATTTGCTTGGGCTTGAGCAGAGTGAGGCTGCGAAGGAGATGGGCATCTCGCAGCCCACGTTCCATAGAATATTAAAAGAGGCTCGTAGGAAGGTTGCGGATGCCCTCGTCAACGGCAAAGCTCTCAGAATCGAGGGCGGCGACTACGTGCTCAAGACTGCGGCGTGGGGCGTTCCGCCGTGTAGACGCAGGAGACGAGGACCGCCGTGGCAGCCTTAGGTGGTGGTGGCGATGGAAGAAGCCCGTAAAGAAATAGAGAAAAAGATGGAGAAAATAAGGCATAAAATCGTAGTGATAAGCGGAAAGGGTGGCGTGGGTAAGACGACGGTTGCCGTTAATCTTGCGGTCTCACTTGCGAGGAAGGGTTTGCGGGTCGGGCTTCTCGACGCCGACCTGCATGGTCCGAACGTGCCAAAGATGCTTGGCGTCGAAGATGAACGTCCGACTGTGGAAAACAACGAGGTCGTCCCTGTGGAGTCGCAATACGGTGTCAAAGTCATGTCCGTAGGCTTTTTGCTCTCAAGTAAAGACTCGCCTGTAATCTGGCGGGGTCCCCTGAAAGCGACTGCAATTCGGCAGTTCCTCAGCGACGTTCGCTGGGGCGAGCTTGATTATCTCATCGTGGACCTGCCGCCGGGCTGCTTGTCCAGCAACACTCGAATACTCACGCCGCGCGGTCAATTCCGCATTTCTGAAGCCAAGGCTGGCGTCCCTGTATATTGCTTTGACGGCGAGCGTGTTATGAGCCGCCGGATTTTGGACGTCATCCCGCAGGGCGTCGCCACTATTTTCGAGCTTAAGACCGAAAATCACAGCATTAAAGGCACAGCAAACCACCCCATCCTCGTCGCTGAGGATGGACACCTTTCTTGGAAGAAACTTCTGGAAGTCAAGCCCGGAAACGTCGTCCTCGTATTCGAGACGGACGCCGCCTTCGAGCGGCAACCCGCATCGCTGCCGCTGAGCTTTGAAACCGTTGTCAGCATCAGCGCTGCCGGCGTCGATGAGGTTTACGACCTTAGAGTCGAGGGGGGGAACTTCATTGCCAATGGCTTCGTCGTGCACAATACTGGCGACGAGCCGCTAAGCGTTGCGCAGCTCATCCCGAAAATCAGCGGTGCTATCATAGTCACGACGCCGCAGGACGTCGCCCTTCTGGATTCAAGGAAGGCTGTGGTCTTCGCCTCGCAGCTGAACATGCCTGTTGTGGGCATCGTAGAGAACATGAGCGGTTTCATCTGTCCGAACTGCGGCGCCCGCTTTTTCCCGTTTAAGGTCGGTGGCGGGCGTAGGGCGGCGGTGGAGCTCGGCGTCCCGTTCCTCGGAAGCATTCCCTTAGAGCCTCAAATCGTGGAATCTGGCGATGCCGGCGCCCCCTTCGTCGTGAAAAACGTTGAGGCTGCCAAGGCATTTGAGGAAATCGTAAAGAGAGTTAGAGAATTTTTGGGAGACGAGGAAAGCAGCTGTGTGAGCAAATAGAGATGCTGAGCATAACCGTTGTTTACGACAACCACAAGTGCGCAAGCGGATTGACGCCACGCTGGGGGTTCTCGTGCTTTTTAGTGGTTAAGGCGCATGGTGATGCCCGCAGGCTTCTTTTCGACACGGGCGGCGACGGTGCTACGCTTTTGGAAAACATGCAGAAGCTCGGAGTGGACGTAAAAAGCGTGGACGCCGTGGTCATCTCGCACGCGCACGGCGATCACACCGGCGGCTTGCATGCAGTCCTTGAAAAGAACCCCTTCGCTACTGTTTACAGCCCTTCAAAGTTCAGGTTGCGGGCTGTAGAGAAGGAAGTAAAGTTCATCATCGTTGAAGAGCGGACGGAGCTCTTCAACGCCGTTTACAGCACTGGCGCCCTCGGCGGCTTTATAAAAGAGCAAGCTTTGGTCATACAAACCGAAAAGGGCAACGTCGTTATAACAGGCTGTGCACATCCCGGCATCGTCAAGATTTTAAAAGTGGTAAAAAAGGGTTTTGGGGACGTGTATCTCGTGCTCGGCGGATTCCACATGCCGAAAAGCGGCGTGTCTGAGGAATTCAAGCAACTTGGCGTCGTCAAAGTTGCGCCGTGCCACTGCACAGGCATCGCAGCCTCCAAAGAACTTGAAACGGCGTTCGGCTCGAACTTTCTAAAATGTGGCGTCGGGGCGAGAATACAAATGTAAGGCGCAAATGTAAGGCGGAGGACTCCGTATGTTACGGCTAAGCCGCATCGCAAGAAAATTTAAATTTAAATGCCCGCATTTCTATTTACAGCATGGTCATAAAGCATCTCGTAGCGAGTGAGAAAGCAGCCACCATGATAGAGGCGGAGAACAAGCTGCAGTTCATCGTTGACATTAATGCCAACAAAACGCAAATAAAAGAAGAGGTGGAGCAGAGATTCGGCGCGAGGGTCCGTAACGTAAGGACAATGGTAACCCCGAAAGGCGAGAAAAAGGCGATTGTGCAATTTGAAGAAGAGGGGAAAGCGAGAGAGATAGCAACGACTCTTGGCATACTCAGTTGAGGTGTAGAAATGGGTAAGAGACTAATATCACAGAACAGAGGGAAGGGGACTCCCACATACAGGGCGCCGCCCCGCAGGAAAGCGGACTTAACGCATTTAAAAGTGGAAGCCGGACGGACGATAACGTGCGTGCTCACAGAAATCGTGCACGACTCTGCGAGGAACGCTCCGATTGGCAAGGTGAGAGTGGACAGCAAGGAAAAATACATTCTCATACCGGAGGGAGTTGCCATCGGCGATGAGCTCGCATACGGCGACGCCGCCGAGCCCAAGATAGGAAACACGCTGCCCCTCGGCAACATCCCTGAGGGGTTCCCTGTCTGCAATATAGAAATACGACGGGACGACGGCGGGAAGCTCGTGCGAGCCTCAGGGAGCTATGCGACTATCATCTCCCACGAGGGCGACAGAACGCTCGTCCAGCTGCCCAGCGGCGTGAAGAAGTGGTTCGACTCACGATGCTTAGCGACCGTCGGCGTCGTCGCCGGCGGCGGCAGGACCGAGAAGCCCTTCGTGAAGGCAGGCAAGAAATACCACAAGATGAAGGCGAAGGCTGCAAAGTGGCCACGCACGAGCGCTGTTGCGATGAACCCCATAGACCATCCCTTCGGCGGCGGCAAGCACCAGCACGTCGGACGCCCGAAGACCGTCGCTCGTGGAGCGCCGCCCGGACGCAAAGTCGGGAGCATCGCCGCACGCCGAACTGGGCGGGGGAAGCGTAAAAAGTAAAATAATGGTAACGAAAAGTGAAGTGAGATGGCGAAGAAGAGGAAGAAGAAAGTTAAACCGAAGAAGGTAGAGGAATTCGTTTATCGAGGCTATACGTTCGCAAAGCTCCGCAAGATGGGGTTTGAGGAGTTTGCGGAGTTGCTGCCGGCAAGGCAACGCAGAAAGCTTCGGCGTGGACTTAGAGAGGAAGAGAAGAAGCTGCTGGAGAGATTAAAAAAGAAGGACACGGTGCGGACGCATCTTCGGGACATGATAGTGCTGCCGCAGATGGTAGGGAAGACTATCGGAATACACAACGGGAAGACGTTCCAGTATGTGGAGATAAAGCCGGAGATGGTAGGGCATTACCTCGGAGAGTTCGCACTCACACGCAAAAGAGTCGTGCATGGCACTGCAGGCGTCGGCGCCACGAGGTCTTCGAAATATGTGCCGCTGAAGTGACGTGAGTGAGGCGTATGGGACGGCTGAGGTTCTGCGTCGAAGCTGACGACGAGACGTCGGCGAAGGCGATGGCGTGCGAGCTTCACATCTCTCGAAAGCACGCTTACGAGATATGCAACGTCATCAGAGGAATGAAATTCGGCAACGCAAAGAAGTATCTGCAGGAAGTGATCGAGATGAAAAGGGCAGTGCCGTTCAAAAAGCACAAGCGCAAAGTCGGACACCGCCGAGGACTGAACAAATGGTATGCAGGACGTTATCCGGTGAAGGCTGCGGAGGCAATACTGCGGCTGTTAGAAGATGCCGCCGCAAACGCCTCTTATAAAGGGCTCGACCCCGAAGAGATGCGCATTTGGCACATCGCCACCAAAAAGGGGAGGACGATACGAGGCATAATGCCACGAGCTTTTGGCAGGGCGACGCCGAAAAACACAGAAACCGTTACTGTTGAAGTTATATTAAAGGGAGGTGAGGGTGAGCATTGATAGAGCGGACGTTCGTAGAGGAAGGTTTGAAGAAGGTGAAACTCAATGAGTATTTCGTGAAAGAGCTGGACAGGGGCGGCTACGGCGGCATGGAGATCAAAAGAACGCCAATGGGCACGCAGATTACTGTCTATGTGGAGCGTCCGGGCATGGTGATCGGAAAGGATGGCAAGACGATACGGAGAATAACGAAAGAGGTCGTGGACGCTCATGACTTTGACAACCCGCAAATCGACGTGCAGCAGGTGGATTTATCGGAGCTGAACGCTCAGCTCATGGCATCAAAGCTCGCAAAGCTCATAGAGCGGGGCTGGCACTTCCGCCGTGCAGGACGCTCGACGCTCCGCCGCATCATGGACGCAGGAGCGCTGGGATGCGAAATTACAGTTTCGGGAAAGCTCACGGGACCGAGGTCGAGGACTGAGAAGTTCGTCGCCGGCTATATCAAGCACTGCGGCGAGCCTGCTCAGGAGATTGTGGACGAGGGGTTTGCGGTTGCGAAGAAGAAGGCGGGAGTCATCGGCGTTAAGGTGAGGCTAATACGCCCGGATGCCAAGATTCCGGATAGGTTCATGATGGTCAAGCCCGAGCCTGAAGAGCATGAAGAGGGCGTGAGTGCCGAGGAGGCTTGAGTGGACATGGCGCTCCTGAAGATGGACGAGATAAGGAAGATGAGCGATGCAGAGCTACGGGAGGAGCTGCGAGAGTTGGGCATAGACCTGCTGCGAGAGCGGACGAAAATAGCGGCGGGCGGCGCCCTCGAAAATCCCGGGCGTGTTAAAGAGATAAGAAGGACGATTGCGAGGATAAAAACGGTGCTAAGGGAGAGGAGAGGGGGACATGGAAGTCTGTGATAAATGTGGGCTTCCAAAAGACCTGTGCGTCTGTGAAGAGATAGTAAAAGAGCTGCAGCGGGTGAAAGTGAGCACGACGCGGCGGCGTTTCGGGAAGCTGATGACGGTCATTCAGGGAATAAACGCAAAGGACATCGACCTCTGGACGCTTTCTAAGGAGTTAAAAACGCGGTGTGCGTGTGGCGGCACTGTCAAGGACGGACGCATCGAACTGCAGGGCGACCAGACCGAGAAGGTGAAGAAGGTGCTGCGGGAGATGGGCTACACTGTCGAGGAGTAGCGCGATTCGGTGGGGGGTCAAGGTGAGAATAACACCGAAAAACCTGATACTTCATGAGCTTATCGGGCTTAAGGTTGAGGTATCAAACAGCACGAACAAGTGCATGCGAGGGCTGCGCGGCGTCGTCGTTGACGAGACGAAAAACATGCTCGTCGTCGAGAGAGCAGGCGTTAGGAAAAAAATACCGAAACGGGGGAACGTGTTCCTTTTTAAGTTGGGTGACGTTGCCGCCCTCGTAAAGGGTGATATATTAGCGGCGAGACCCGAGGACAGAATTAAAAAGCTTATGAAAATGGCAAGGTGAGTGGGATGGTGAGGGATATAGGGATAAACATAACATATCCCGAGAGGGAGTGTGATGATGAAAATTGCCCGTTCCACGGGAGGCTTCCCGTGCGTGGGCAAATATTCGTAGGCGAAGTTGTTAGCGATACTGCTCCTAAGACTGTCGTCGTGAAACGGGAATATCTGAAAAAGATAAGGAAGTATGAAAGGTATGAACGGCGGACCTCAAAGATTCACGCGCATAACCCGCCGTGTATAGATGCGCAAGTTGGCGACATCGTGAAAATAGCGGAGTGCCGCCCGATAAGCAAGACGAAAAGCTTCGTCGTCGTGGAGAGAATAAAGAAGGCGTAAAGGGGGAAGAAATGAAAGGAATTCGGTCGAAAGTCCCGAGAGCATTGCCGGTCGGCGCCCGTCTGGAGTGCGCAGACAACACAGGAGCGAAGGAACTGCAAATCATCATGGTGAAAGGCTACCGGGGCGTCCTCAAACGCTATCCGGCGGCGGGCGTCGGCGACATGGTGGTCGTTTCTGTGAAAAAGGGCACTCCAGAGATGCGGAAGCAGGTGCTGACCGCCGTAATCATACGGCAGAAGAAGGAAATAAGACGACCTTCGGGGCTGAGGGTAAAATTTGAAGACAACGCAGCCGTCATCACCGACGACAAAGGCGACCCGAAGGGCACGGAAATCCGAGGCCCCGTTGCCAAAGAGGCTATCGAACGCTTCTCCAAGATTGCGTCCGCCGCAAGCATCATTGTTTGATGAGGAAACAGCGTCTGAGGTGGTAATATGCGTTTGAAGTCCACACAGCCGAGAAAGCAGCGGCTCGCCAGATACGAGGCGCCGCCGCACGTCCGCCGTAAGTTTTTAAGCGCGCCGCTGAGCCGGGAGCTTCGTGAGAAATATGGGCGGCGGAACCTTCCTGTCCGCAAGGGGGACACCGTCCGCATCCTCCGTGGCGACTTTAGGGACAAAGAAGGCAAAGTAACCGCTGTTGACGTCAAGCGTGGCGTAATCTTCGTGGACGGCGTCGTTGTCGCAAAAGCGGACCTTTCCGAAGTGCCACGCCCCATACCCCCGTCGAACGTAATGATCACAAAATTGGAGCTGAAGGATAAGTGGCGAGCACGCATCCTCGAACGATAACCAAACGTGCGAAATTAAAAAATTAAGCTCCCGTAGCCTTTTAATTGGGTCAAGGGAGGGGGTTAAGAGCTCTTAAAGGAACTCGGTTTCAGGAGTTTTCATACTCTATTCAGGAGCCTTGCTTCCTATCTGCTCTTCTCACGCCGGTAGTAGTCGTGGATGGCAGCATGTAGCGCCTCGGCGAGTGCGGAGCAGTGCAGCTTTTCGGGCGGTAGCCCGCCCAGCTCTTTTACAACGTCGTCCTTAGTGATTTTGAGCGCCTCTTCGAGGCTTTTGCCCTTTGCGAGTTCGGTGACCATGCTACCGACCGCTATTGCGGCGGCGCAGCCGAACGTCCTAAATTTCACGTCAGAGATGCGCCCGTCCTCCACCTTTATGTAGATTTCAGTGACGTCACTGCACACGGGATTTCCGACACGCCCGACGCCGTCAGCGTCATCAAGCACGCCCACGTTCCTCGGATTCATGAAATGCTCCAGCACCTTCTCGCTGTATTCCATCGCTACCACCTAAAGGCGGATTTTCCGCTGGTGCTTGACGTAGGTCGCATAATCCAGATACCTAACGCTTTTCATAAAGTCCTTGACATCGGGCGCCTTGTCCCGATATTTTTCTATTTCCTCAGTGACGCGGAGGCTGAAGGCGTCGGAGCCAGCACCAGAGCCAAAACTCGTCATTAGAATGCGAGAGCCGGGCGCCGCCTCGTCGAGGATGGCAGCTAACCCTATTAAAACAGCGGCGGAATAGGTATTTCCGATCTTCGTGACGCAGAGCCCGGGGAGCACCTGTTCCTTCCTGAAGCCGAGCTTCGCCGCCGCGCGGAGCGGAAACTTCCCGTTCGGCTGGTGGAAGACCGCATAGTCGAAATAGTCGGCGGAGACGCCCATCTTCCTGAAAAGCCCCTCCGACGCCGAAATCACATGCCGAAAATACGCAGGCTCCCCAGTAAAACGCCCGCCGTGCGATGGATACTTTTGCAGGTCTCGCCGCCAAAAGTCAGGGGTGTCCGTCGTGAAGGAGAAGAAATCTTCAATTCCACGAGGACTTTGCGCTCGTCGTTCTTGCCTATGATAAAGGCGGCACCGCCGGCTGCCGTGGCGTATTCGAGGGCGTCGCCGGGCGACGACTGTGAAACGTCAGCGCCGATGGCAAGCCCGTATTTGATGCGGTCTGCAGAGATGAGCCCGTAACACGCTTGAATGGCGGCGGTGCCAGCTTTGCATGCGAATTCGAAATCTGCAGCGAAGATGGAGGAAGGCGCCCCGATGGCTTCTGCGACGATTGTGGCGGTCGGCTTCACAGCATACGGGTGGCTCTCCGAGCCCACGTAAACGGCGCCAATTTCCTTGCTGTCGAGCGCAACTCGCTGGAGTGCAAACCTCGCCGCCTCCACAGCAATCGTCACTGTGTCCTCATCAAGGTCGGGCACACTCTTCTCCTCGACGAGCAGCCCTTTTTTTATGTCTTCTGGGTTCTCGCCCCACTGCCTCGCTATATCCTCAACTCTAATCCTGAACCTCGGGATATAAACCCCATACGATATTATTCCTATCAAGCTTTTACTCACCCGTGACCTCCTCCCCTCACTGAAAGGGGCATCCACCGGATGCGCGAGGTTGGGGAGTGTGCCGGACGGCGCTCCCCTTCGAGCTGGGTCACGGCAGCTCCTGACCGCAGGTTATACCCACAGCCTCGTTACTCATTCATTGAACGCAAGCTATAAATACTTTTCCCACACTCCTCCCCTGCCCTCCTTTAAAGGGGATTAGCAGCAACATCTTCCTAAAAACCTTCCGAGGGAGCACTACTGCAACCGCATAACAGCCGCTAATCAATCTTGAATCTTAGAAGTGCGGCGATGCCTCCCAGCGCTTTTAGCATTTCTCCGGGCTCGAACTCCGTGCTGAATATCACAACTTCACCGCCTCGCCTCTCAGCCTCTTTTAATAGGGTCTCTACACTCTCTCTACCTGCGTCCCGCAGCCGCTCGTCGCACACCAGAAGCTTCTCAACGGCGCCATAGCTCAGAGCGCTCCTGACGGCAGTGTCCCCATATGCAGCGAGCCCGTCCTTGCTGACTTCTTCCATAAGCTTTTCGATGAGCTGCACTTCTTTGGCAATTCTCTCCTCCCTACATATCTCCTCGACGACGCCTCTTTTCAAAACCTCCCTGAAGCCAGAAAGCCCTATGGAAGAAACGCTTTCAATTTTCATTTTAGCAGCAAGCTCCGGCTCCCTTTCCCGCACGAACGCCAAAAAATCATCCTTCGTAAAGCCGGGACCCGCAACGATGACCGCATCCACGGGAAACTGCCTTAAGGCATTTTTTAACATGCTGAGAGCCTCTCCGAAGAAAGTCCTTCGCTCACCGGCGGAGTCGCTTGCTCCCTTGCCGGAGCCGGCTCTGACGTAAAAAACTTCATCAACGCCGTATTGGCGGACGATGCCGGCGACCGCGTCCCCTTCCTCTATCGTCAGGATAATAACCTTCGGTCGTGCCGCGGCCCGCTCAGCGTCCTCTACCCTTTTGAGCTGATGTTTTTTCCAAGCTTTAATTATGGAGAGCTCGACGCCGGGCTCGATGTTCAGCGTGTGGTAAGAGCCAACGGCGGTTTCCAAGCCGGCTTCAATCACCCCTCTCACTCGGAGACGATTTGCAAACTTGTGAAACTCCACGCTCTCAACTCTTATTCCAAGGCGAACCGTCTTCTTCTCTCCCTTTTCCGGTCGCAGCTTGTCCGTAGCCCTTTCGACACGCCGCTGCGTCGTCGCATACACGAGGTCGCCTGCCTCTAAAATGTGCTTCAGATGCCAAAGGTCGTCCAGCGTCTCCGGAACTACGGAAAGCTCGCCACGCCCGTCCGGCTTCAGCTCCCTTTTCGTCACCCGCATGCGTTTATATTGGGACAAGACAAATATGATGCCGAGTTCTCAGGCACGTTACTGGTTTAAGCCATGTCCCGGAAAAGCTTACAACCAGCAATCACGTTCTGCCCATAGGAGATACCGCCGTCGCCATTCGGAATTTCGTTGTGCGTCAGCAGTCGCACCTTAGCGTCGCCGTCAGCGCCACCGCAGTCACGCCGCCGCACTAAGCTTTCAGCGATTTTCGTGATGGGCTCGTTGTAAGAGACGCCACCCGTCAGCCCTATATTTAAACCATCCCTCTCGGCAAACTCCAAAGCAATGACGACAAGCTCCTCCAGCAAGGCGTAGACGAAGGAGTAAGCAAGAGCCGCCTTTTCAGCATCGCTCAGGCTGGCGGCGATGTGCGGCGGCGCCACCTCGAAGAGTTGCTCGAAAAGCTCCAGCGTCAGAACCTCACGAGCGCCGCCGTCCTTAAGCTTCGATGACGTTTTAAATTCGTGTTTCGGCGTCCCGTTGTTCTTGAGGGCACGCCGCAGCCCCGCATCTAAATACTTCTCAAGCTTCATCGCAGGCTCGCCTTCATAAGTCATGCGGCGACAAACACCGAAGTAGCATGAAAGGGCGTCAAGCACCCTGCCGAAGCTGCTCGTCAGCGGCGCCGTCCTCATAAGCTTCTTTAAAATCTCTTGCTCCCGCTCGCTAAGGTTGAGAGCATTGCCCGCCTCCTCGCCAAGCTTCAGCCTTTCGGCAATTGCAAACACGAACCTTCGGGGGTCTTTTATTGCGGCGTCGCCACCCGGCAGCGGTAGCTCCTGAAGGTGCGCCACCCGCCCGAAATCGCAGAAAGACGCAACGAGAAGCTCGCCGCCCCAGGCATTGCCGTCGCTGCCATAGCCCGTGCCGTCGAGCGTGAGCGCCACGATTCTTGCGTTACCGCCGTCGTTGCCGTTAGTGTTGAGCATGCCATTATCAAGCATTAGTGAAGCAGCGTGCGCCCAGTGATGCTGGATTTCAACGAGTTCCGCATTAAATTCTTCGGCAAGCTCCTGCCCCACTCTTCTCGTTGCGTATCTTGGATGTAAGTCTATGGCAACCGCCGA
>Ga0164311_10001528_pt1 | contig 11405 bp, 13 predicted proteins | sample GuaBasSedimGuay2_FD_121796 | JGI IMG/M metagenome (GOLD analysis project Ga0164311, IMG submission 121796) | Subseafloor sediment microbial communities from Guaymas Basin, Gulf of California, Mexico - Guay2, Core 4569-9, 9-12 cm | ecosystem: Environmental > Aquatic > Marine > Hydrothermal vents...
ATTAAAGAGCTTGTATTGTACATCGCCACCTCTTTCTGTCAACCCTAAAATTCATATAACTATATTATTGTGCAACGAGTTAGGATGCTTTTTGTGAGTCAATACTTTTGACGCAGGCATCATATTTGTCCAAGTCAGCATTGACAATTATGATACTAACTCTTTATGTCTGCAGCGCCCCAAGGCTAACATTACCACAATTGTCAATTTAATAGACTTCTTGATAGACAAGGAGATTTCAGTTCAATCTAATACTGTGATAACGAAAGATAACTACGGATGTTTGGAGCATTTAGCTAAATGGCTCAGACAAATCGGTGTTCAAAAAATGCTTTTTTCGATGTGTAAACCGGCGGGAAATTTCCCTGAAGAAGGCTTCAAAAAAGCGCTCTCTGTACATCAGTATCTTGAGTGCAAAAGGCAATTACTTTCAATCAACCAACTTGATCTTTCAGGTGATAAGATTTCAATTACCTTCTTAGACATGCCTTTTTTCGGAGACACTTCAATTGGGAAAGAAGGCGACAACTACAGTATAGAAGAATCATTGGATAAACACTGTGACCGCATTGTGTGTTCCGCAGGTATAATCGAAAGTGTAATTACCCCCAATTGTAGTGTTGCCCCATGTGCAGAACTTAGTCCATTTGAGGATATGTGCTTCGGGAATCTGAAACAATCTCCATTTTTAAAAGTCTGGAATAATGGCGATACATTTTATGATATAAGAAATGTCATTTGTTGCGAAGAATGCCATGCCTGTAATTATGCAGATAAATGTGGAAAAGGATGTCACGCTACAAAAAAGGCATTAGGTATGGATTTGAGCAATCCTGATCCATACTGTTTTTATTTAAAAAATGAAGATATAAAGTGGGACATGGCCAATAAAATTTTACCGCGAAGTTACAAGAAATTCTGAACTCCATAACCCATATTTCAAAAAGAAGCTTGAAGACATTCACCCACCGTGCTTATTAGGTCAATGTATATTGATGGTTGAAATCTTAGCACCTGCCAGTTTTACAAGTGCCCTGGCTTCATTTAGTATTTCTTTGCTAACACCCTGCAACAACTCACCAGGAATTTCGATCCTGGTTTTGCCTGAGTTTAGTTCTTTTTTAATGAAGTTGATAAAAATCCAATCATTTCCTCTGCCCATATCAGATATCTCCTAATAAAGCTGCCATTTCTAAACCTATTCTATTACATATGTTTGTAACCGGTGCCAGAAACGATGCCTTGAATTGTTCTTTTCAACCAAGCCACGTTCTTTTATCAACATCTCAAGATAGTCAGCTTTTTCCCACAATATTCTCATTCGAAATGGTACTAACTTTTCCTCTCCCACCGGCCTTAATTTTAAACCCGCTTTTTCCTGAGCTATCTGTGCTTCAGGCTCAGATAGGCTGGAAAACTGAAGATAAATCCTGTCTGCCAGATCCTTATTTCTTAAAATAATATCTGTCAAAAGATCTGTCCCTGCAACTGTTGATTCCAAACCGATTTCATCGAAACCATCCAGCAACGGCAAGTACGGTGGATTGCAAATGGCGATATCATAAGGTTTGGCCAATGAATCCAAACCCTTGGTAAATAATGCCGTGTTTGTCTTAAGGCGGATATGTTCGCGGCTCTTCCTATTCAAAAACCAGTTAGTGGTTCCGTAAAGATACGGTGTAAGAAGCCAGTCGCTGAGGGTGATTTCTGTAATATACGGGTTACAACACGCTGTCATAATCCCCAAAAAGCCCGTTCCGGAACCGATGTCAAGCACGCTGTCATATTTCTTTGTAAACAGCCCATCTGTTTTCATCGCTTCCATCATATAGAATGAATCAACAGAGGGCGGCCATAGTTCCTGACTGCTTCGCCAATAGAATTCAATGTCTCGATACCGTATCAACACATAACCGTTCGAAAAACGACGATCCACCTCTTCGCCTGAACTTTGAGAATGGATAGGGCATTCGAAATCATTTTGTTTGGTTGACGGTGTGTCGCAATGACAATCCCAAAGAAGCTGTGGTGATTTCACGGTCAGCATTTCATTGGGAGGGTATTTGTATGAAATCTCATCAAAATCTTCAGAAACATCAACGGTCAATCCCGGCCTTGGCAATCCTTCGATGAAAGCATTTCGCTTAACTGGATCCCTTAATCCTTGGTTTATCTGTTCAAGATCAATCTCCCTTTCCTGAAGGCACTGAGACAGTAAACCCCGATAGGCGTGTTCAATTAGACGCTGGCCAGCGTGCCTGTGGTCTCGAATCAGGGGCAAAAGCATACGGTCGATTTCACGAAATTGCTCTGCCAGAAATTCAAAGTGTACAGAGTTATCTTCCTGTTTGTATTGCCTTTGCTTTCCCGAAAGTTCATCGAAGCTGATATTAAGCGCCTTAGCAATTTTCATAAGAACATCTTCATCGAAGCGTTTTTGACGGCTTTTCGGGCTTTCTATCTTTTTGAGGGTTCTTTCGCTGACTTCGGATTTATCGGCCAAAGAATCGATGTTAAGGTTGGCTGAATGACGAAGCGATCTGATTCGCTTTTTCATCTCCAGAGTAACGGTCATTCCCCGGCCGGCAACTTTCCTGTTCTTTCCTTTTGTTTCCATTACTTGCTCTATCGCAGTTTAGGCAAAGTCATTATTTTAGTAATCGAGTTGTATGTATTCGATCTTTGAAAAATGAGGCAACAAAGACCAGCAACCTCTGAGAGCATTTTATCAGAAGTCGGCATGTCAATCAAGGACAGATATCAATAGCGAACTTATCGATAAGTTAAATTTATGTTGTTGAATGTTAATGTTTTTTTTGAAAGGAAAAGTTATGAAGAAGTTAATGAGTAACAATGTAGTTTGTGGCGGCAGTTTTTGTGGTCCGGATATCGAGGAGGGGACCTTTCACGGACCGGATATTGAAGAAGGCACTTTCCATGAGCCGGATGCTGACACAGATGTCGATCACCATGGTAAGGCAACACCCGGATGCCCCTGTCCTCCTGTTGAATCTCCTGGAGACATCGTTTCGGAAGACACTAATGAGGACATCAGCAACGATTAACCCCTAATCTCGGCGGGCTGGTAGCAACCCTACCAGCCCGCCTTAACACAAACAACGGAGATTCCAGATATGAACACGAAAATATTAAACGGAGTATTTAATAGCACAATGAAAATATATCGATCAAAAAACGGGGGCGATTACTTTAACTTTAAGTTTGTTAATAGAGGCCATCACTTTGACGTCTTCTGCACAAAGCACCCGTCATTCAATGGGAAGAGCTCAAATCCTCACAAAACCCATCTATTCCACTCAGGGAAAGTATGTTTTGTCGAGGGACGCGAACCGAAAACACGGAGGCGTGCAGAAGAATTAGCCGCTCAATGGGCTGAGTACTTCCTGGATTACCGGCAAACAGGCAAGATTCAAAACTAAATGATGAAGGGCTCGAAGATGCTAAACAAAAGATATATATGCTCAAGATGCTTTTTTTATCGATACTTTATGGGCAGCGTGATTAGGTTAACTAAAATGAGAAAACGATCAAGGCATCCAATTAAACAATTCCAAAGGCGAAAAGAATCCGATCTGCCGATAGTTAGAATCGCACATAATGTTTGTAAGGATATTATGTTAACAATCGGATCACAACTAGCAGAAAGAGGAGGAATTCTCCTGGGGCCCGTTGGCACAAATGATGTAACAGAGTTCTTTTTTGATAACGGAGGTAGCTGCACAGGATCAACCTATAGCCCGGATTATATGACCTTAAGACAAAAAATGAAAAAGGAGTGGCTTCCTGCCGGCATTGACATGAAGGGGTTTGTCCATTCGCACCCAGGATCTTTTGATCGTTTAAGCACCGGGGATCTGGCTTACATAAACAGGTTATTAGATAAGAACGATGATATGACGATGTTCATTGCTCCCATCGTCATCCCGTCTGAGTTCAGATTAAGGCCACTGGTCGTTTTAAGAGACAAGCCCGGAATCGCATGTGAAGCAAGATTTGAGTATTATTAGAAGTGACATAGGGACATAATTTATGCATACAAAAAAACATAACAACAACTAATTTCGAGAGGATTTAAAAATGAACTTTAACAGAATAGCCCCGACAATCGATGTTGAAACAATGCAGCAGTCAAATGTAACGATCATAGGCGGTGCGTATGGTTTAGCGAGAGATCTCGTCCATTCAGGGCTTGGTGCTGTGACATTAGTTGATTTTGACCGAATCGATGCGAGCAACCCGGCCCGACAGGATTTTTATTCAACAGATACGGGAAGGTACAAAGTTGAGGCGACCGCTGAGATGTTGCGCAAAATCAACCCGGAAGTTCAGGTTGACTATTACATGCACGATTACTGTGCCTTGTCTCGGCGGGAGCATGACAATTTATTTGCTCACACTGACTTGTTTGTCTTTGCGACAGACTTCTTTCCTGCACAGGCTCGCGGAAACATTGAAGCTCTGCGGTTGGGCATACCGGCAATCTGGATTGGACTCTATCAAGGCGGAAGGGCCGGTGAGATTGTTTTTCATATACCGAGCAAGACCGATGCATGTTTTCGTTGTATCTGCAGAAAAAGATACAAAGCGTTCCAGGTTGGCAGGGCAAATGTTCCCAGCGTCGGAGGGACTATCCTCGATCTTCACTTAGTTGACGCCATCGTCGGTCAGATCGCCGTCGGAATACTGACAGACGGAGCCGAGAACCGGATGGGTACACTTATTGACAAACTTGGTAATCGCAACTTTATGCAGGTTAAAATCGACCCTGACTATCGCCTTGGTGACAAGGATATTTTTGGCCAGTATCTGGGCAACCATCCAGCCAATTTTTCCTTCGCAACCATTGCACTGCCAATGGAGCGAGATGAAAACTGTCCCGATTGCTCTAAATATCAGGTTACTAATGAAGCGCTCGGTGCTTAATAATTGAAAGGTGGATATTTCAATGAAGAAAATATTGAAGCAACATCTGATTGTGGGTCAAAATGGCAAGGTTCTAAACAGGAACACTGAACGCCTGACCGACAACGGTCGCGGAAGGCTTAATTTGACCACTCGTCGCACCGCTGCTCGTTGCCCAAACTGTCAGCGTCCGGTAACTGACATAAACAAATTGCGTGGACGGTGCGATATTTGCAGGGTTCAGGATTGTTGTGAAAATTGTGAGACAAAATGCCGGGTTTGCTCTCGTAAGCTCTGCGGTCGTTGCCGACGAGGATTTGTGGGCCAGTCGAGCATTATTACCGTATGCCCCATTTGCTTAAACCATTTGCGCCAACGACAGGCATTTAATGACCGTCTGCTTATACAAAAAATCAGACATCAGCGTCACATGATGCATCAACACGAGGTTACAAGATTACATGCCTTGAAATTACAGGCTGCGGGAATGAGGACACGAAATCAAATACAAATTGCCGGTATAAGGTCAAGAAATCAGATGCAGGCTGCCAAAGCAAGAATGAATGGCAGACTGGCAATGGTCAGAGAGATCAATAAGCTCAAAATTGCTTTACTTAAAGAAAGGCGGAACTGTGGACAGCGTTTTTACAGAAGTTTTTGAGCAGGAAGGATTTCGCAGGATAGGGTCATTAAGTTATCGAATCCAGATTAATATCTGGTGGAATCCGGACTCTAAAGTACAGGTTTTAGAGCTGCCGCTTGGGTCAAAAGCATTACTCAAGGGCAGTAAAGCTTATTTCATGCAGTCGATTACCGAACAGGGAGAAACTTGGGCCAGGGAAATCGGGCCTTTGCAGAGTTACCTTGAGGCCCATTTCCCTGAACTGCATATCAAGTTTTCATATTTTAGGGATATTACTGACACGCTTGCCGCGACCCGGATTCAACGCAAAATTGAATCTCAGGCATCGTCCATTGAAATCCCTACGACAGAGCAAATTGCTAAACTGCAAAGGAAATTAGACGGCATACGCCTTGAACAACAGTCTTCCGACAATTTGTTATCTTTGGGCTCGGATAATTCAGGCATGCTTGGCTCTTACATGAGAAGCCAGACAAAAGCAATGCGAAAAGAAAAACAATTTCTTCAGGAAGAACTAACCGACGAGAAAGAAAAGCTTCGCCTATTCAATAATCTTCAAAAGGAGTACGAACGCAATTGCTCTGCGGCATGTTTCCTTTTTAGCCTATGCTCTAATAGCCATGTCATAACCACGCCCAATGAGTTTCGGGATGCTCTATCCAGCATTGTGAAAGAAATGGCTGATATGCATCGATACCAGGTCACCCAGAAGTTACGCGGTGGTCGCCTGAATATCCATGTGGTCGAATCTGATGAGCCAGTGATGGTCTGGATCGAGGAGTGGCTTGGTGGAGGTCTTTCGCCCCGGCAAATTTCAAGGTTAAATGGGGATTTTCGCTTACTTCGCGAAGCGACTGAAAAACATACCATGGTTACGCCCAATACGGATATAAGGATTGATGATGCCATTAAAGATGACCAAAAACTACTTGCCGCTCGTGTCGTCTCAACTTTAGTAACACGACTGGATAAATCGGATGCTACAGCAAGTCTAAAAGACCTCACAAAAGATGCCATGCCGGCAAATATTGGCCGGATAGTTAAAAATGGCAATATTACAAACGATCCATTCGATTTACCGCTGGCAAAATGTAATCACACATACCTGTCAGGAACAACTGGTTCTGGCAAAAGTTACATGGGGCGGGTCATCGTAGAAGAAGCGGCCCGATATGAAGATCTAAACATCCTTGTTTTGGATCCCGCTAATCAGTCCGCCGGATTGCTTGTCCCGGAAGACAGAGAATCAATTCTATCTTTGTATCCTGGTTTTGGGATGAAGCCGGAGTCTGCGAGGGGCTTTGATTTCAACTATTATGCACCGGCTCATTCAATAGGTAAATCGTTGCCGAGAGATTTGTCTGCATTGGGAAAGGGCCGTGTCATTGTCAGTTTCAAAGGCCTTAATGACAATCAGCGATGTGGGCTTTTTCATAATATCCTTAACGCTGTTTTTGAAGACCATGCGAGTGAAGAATCCACCACCTTACGGCTACTGATCGTTGTCGAAGAGGCACAGCGTTTTACAAAAAAACGAGTCGCTGAGGATGCGAAAACGGCTGGCCAGCAGGCGGAAAATGCTCTGGATCGAATCGTTCGCGAGGGCCGTAAATATGGTTGCTATATCAACATTCAAAGCCAGAGTATTAAAGATTTCGCTCGAGATTCCGCCAGCATCAGGCAGAACACAAACACCAAGATATTCTTACATAATTCGGACCGTGAAGTTGATTATGCCGCAGACTTTATCGGAAATGGTCGCCAGATCATTCAGCTTGAGCCAGCCACTGCCATTATCTACAACTCTATCTGGGGAGCAGTAACAGTTAAAGTTCGCCCTCCTTTGTCCAAAGTTTGGGACTTTAGTGCAGGAAATACTCAAAGGTTACTTGCTTCTGAAGAAACACCGTTGGCGGTACTCTCGTCTGATGCAAAGCAACTGCTTGTTATCGTCCGGCAACATTACAATGAAAATGGAAGTGGATTAAATATGTCCAATGCCGGAGGATTGCTTGGGGTAACCAGTAAGCGCCAGCTTCAGCAATGGGTGAACGAATTGGAACGCAAGGGCTTTGTAAAAACGCGTAAGCTCAGAGAACGGGGAAACCCTCGAATTATCGAGCTTATTTCGTCCGAAGGAGCGGACTAAATGACGGACACAACCCGGACTAAATGCGGACGAATACCACGCAAGGATAAACATATGCTGAATCCAACAATATTAAGCTCTTATTACATAGCAGGTTATGGGAATCGATTTAGTCCGCTTGTCCGTAAAACCTGCGATTTTATCCAAAATTCAATGGGGTATCATTCAGAGGTGTTTGCCTATTCCAAAGCCCCGTATTTCTTCAACAAAATACAATGTAAAACGAAAATCGAAAGGCGATTTCAATGAAAAAAATTAGCACAGGAATTGACATCAATCAGATTAAAATAACAAGCTTGTCTCACATTAAAGGACAATCGCAGGTAGTTGATACCCTAAAGCTTCACCTGCGGGCGCACTTTAATATCAGGTCGGATTCCGGCAGTCTCGATTTGTCATTTGGGCCGGTAATTTTAACCGGCCCAAGTGGCACGGGAAAGACTATGGTGGCTAAAGCCATACACGCAGAATTAGGGAACCTGGAACTAATCGAAACTAACGGTGTAACGGTGAATAACAAGTCGGAATTGTTCTCGATACTTATCAATGCCGATGCAAACACGACTATCTTTATCGACGAGGCTCAGGGCATGAATTCGAAAGCTCAGCATATCCTCCTAACGGCTATTTCCGAGAAGAATCTGCCTGTACCGGCGTCTGCGTCGTCACAACACTGCCATACGATACCGCTCGCCGATTTTACAATAATCATGGCAACCACGCACGAATACCTGCTTCAGGACGCCCTGAGAAACAGGATGAGGATATATTGCCGCTTCAACTACTATTCGGCGGATGACCTCACCGAAATCGTACGTCAGCGAGCAGATGCACTAAAGTGGGAATATGAATCGGATCAGGTTTTGCAAATTATTGCCCAAAGAGCCAAAGGTACCCCAAGACTGGCCCTCAATACGAATCTCCAAACCTGTTGGTACGTTGCAAAAAGCCATGACCGTGACGTGATTACCCTCTCAGATATGCACGAGGCCTTTGGCTACCTTCAAATTGACGGGGCAAGCCTGGACAAACTGGACAGGTCTTACCTTTCTGTATTGGCCGAATACGAGTGTCTGCCCTTGGGAGTATTGAGTTCGAAATTATCGCTGCCGTCTTTAACTTTAACAAGAGTGGTTGAACCGTATTTGCTCAGGGAAGGTTTTGTCGTTAAGGACAAAACATCCGCCAGAGCAATAACCCAAAAGGGTATAGAGCACATTACAAATGCTTCAGTCCTTTCCAATACCGTGAAGGATATCAGTAAAAATGTTAATGAATAATGACTTCAAAGCTGTTTGTTCCGTGACCGAACTGGCTAAAAATCTTGATATGTCCAGAGCAAGATTCTACCAGCTTCAAAAGATGGGCGTATTCCCGGAACCGGTCTACTGTATCCGCACCAAGCGGCCCTTTTATCCTCTGGATCTACAGCAGCGATGCATAGAGATACGCAAAACAGGAATAGGCCATAACGGCCAGCCCATAATCTTCTACCGGAGACGAAAAAATAAACCCGTGAAGCCGCAAAACCAACTCAACGCTGATCATAAACAACTTGTGGATACATTGCGGCAACTGGGCCTGAAGATTACGGCCAGTGAGGTAAAGAGCGCCGTCAGCACTCTCTATCCGCAAGGAACGGTAGACCATGATGGCGGCGCAATCGTCCGGGGTTTATTCCGGCATTTCCGGCAGGGAGTGTGAAATTGGTGTCTAATTTGTGTCAAAATATTGCTTTAAAGGTGCCTAAAACTTGTCAAATAGTGGCTCAAAAACGTGGAAAATCAAACAATAAAACCTGTTAAGGATAGTTGGCCGCAGCGTCCGCGAGTCTTTCCAGACTTGATGACACCGGTGGAGGCAGCGATGTTTTTGCGTCTTGACCAGGTTGGGCACACCCCGGAAGCTGCCATCAGAACTCTTAACTACTGGAGGGACAAAGGGCATCTAAGGGCAACAAAATATGCCCGGCACGTCTGGTATCTCAAAGAGGAGCTCGATAAATTTCTGAAAAATAAAACTGAAGAATAATATGCAGCATTTCTGCAAAAAGTATTTGCGCTTATACCGATCCGAAGGTATAATACCAAAGTCAATTTGCAGTGGTGCTGGACTTGTCTTGTACAAGGAGACAAATTTATGGCACACACTAAAGTAAGTGTAACAAGGAAATATTATGGAAAAGTACCTCTGGACAGAAACGGTAAACCTATCCCAAAGAATCTCTGGCCCAAACGCCGGAAGTCTTCATGGGAAGTTCGCTGGTATGACTCAGAGGGCAAGCGTCTTTCGAAAAGTTTCAAAGACAGAAAGGAGGCGTACGACTTCTCAAGGAAGATCCAGGACAAGGTCGATATTGGCAAGGCGGATAAATGCTCAAAAATCACTCTTAAGAACTTTGCCTTGGAGCATAAGAAACTGATGAAGGGTCAAGTTGCATATTCAACCCTGATTGATCAGGAGCGGACTTTGAATTTGTTCAAAGAATGCGTTGGTGGTGATATACAGCTATACAAAATCAATCCTCGTCATGCGGAGTTTTTTGTGTCTCATAGACTCAATGACAAACTGGCGCCTGCAACGGTAAATAAGGAAATCCGTACTCTTCGCAGTATCTTTAATCTGGCAATTGAACCCAGAGGCTATATAGCTGAAAGCACAAATCCTTTTGAGAAAATCAAACAACGCAAAGTTGCCGACAAACCGGTCAAGTATGTTTCGCCTGAAGAGTTGACAGTTGTTCTTGAAAATGCACCGGATTTGTGGTGGGAGACATACCTCATGGTAGCCTATACCACCGCTGGTCGTAAGGACGAATTGCTGAACTTGACCTGGGCGGATATTGATTTTGAAAATAACGAAATCAGATTCGTACCTAAAAAGGAAACGAAGAAGTTGCTTTTCTGGGAACCCAAGGACCATGACAGCAGAACTATCCCTGTACCGGAAAAGGTAATACAGCGTCTTGTGAACCTGCAAAACGAGGTAGATGAGTTCAGCCCGTATGTGTTCATTATGAGCCAAAGACTTATGCGTATCCTGGAAAGGAGAGCGAAGGGTAAGTGGAAAGAAAACAGCGAGATTGTCAATAATATGCTTACCCGGCTCAAAGTATTCTGTAAATGGGCAAAAGTAAGCGAATTCTGTTTTCATGACCTTCGTCGCAGTTGTATTACCAACTGGGCAAAACTTTTACCGATTCATGCTGTCCAGGAATTGGCTGGTCACTCAAAAATTGAAACGACCAGAAAGTACTATTTGTCTGTCGGAAAGTCGGACATGGATATGGCCAGAAAGATACAGGAAGAAGTTTTGGCCAAATTGACGAACTATTGACGAACTTTGGGGTAAAATAGCTGTTTTTGAAAAGTAAATACAAAGATAAAGCCCTGTAAGCTATTAACTTACAAGGCTTTATGTATCGAGGCCGAAGGGACTCGAACCCTCAACCTTCGGATCGACAGTCCGATGCTCTAACCAATTGAGCTACGGCCCCAATCACAAAGCGAGAATTAGACTAAATCCCGCCCGTTCTGTCAATGAATTTTTAGTCGCAAAATTGAATTTCTTGTAATTCGCACCCAATCCGGGGCCGATTCTGAATCCCAACTGGCACAAACGGCTTATTTTACTCACTTTCCGCCCGAGACCAACGCCGTTTTGAGTACCTCGTCCGCCTTTGTAATATAC
>Ga0164311_10001529_pt1 | contig 11402 bp, 5 predicted proteins | sample GuaBasSedimGuay2_FD_121796 | JGI IMG/M metagenome (GOLD analysis project Ga0164311, IMG submission 121796) | Subseafloor sediment microbial communities from Guaymas Basin, Gulf of California, Mexico - Guay2, Core 4569-9, 9-12 cm | ecosystem: Environmental > Aquatic > Marine > Hydrothermal vents...
CCGTTTATTGGACTGGCGAGCAGACGAGGGACTTCATCCATGTCGAAGATGTCGTAAGCGCTTTAGTACTCGTCTTGAAGGCCGATAAGAAAACCATATCAGGAGAGGTATTCAATGTGGCTACGGGAAGGCCCGTCACCATCAACGAGGTAGCCGAGACCGTTAAGGAGCTTATCGAGAGAGAACTCGGGAGATCGGTCAAGATCGAGCATGGTCCACCGCCTAATGAGCGAAGCGAGACGCTTGTCCCGGGCTTCTGCCTCTCGGCCAAGAAAATTCAGAACAAGCTGGGTTTTAGGCCCTCATGGACGCTTGAAGAAGGCGTGAGCCAACTGATATCGTATTACTGTAGTAGATTTCTTAAAGGGACTGGTGCTTGATACATCTTATTTGCAAAAAATCTTGAGGAGAACCAGGGAAAATTCTTTCCCCTTAAGGACGGCACAAGGCTTTAAATAAGCTTGCCACATCAAAGCGGGGCGTGCGCCAACATGAGGATAGCATTACTCTACGATGGTGTATATCCATATACGATCGGGGGGGTCCAGAGGAGGATATATGATATCGGCCGTAAGCTGGTGGAATTCGGACATGAAGCCCATATCTTCTGTATGAAGTATTGGAAAGGGCCGGATACCATCGTGAACGAGCATGGCGTATGCCTACATGGCGTATGTAAGAGCGTGAAGAGGTTCGTGGGGAGCAAGAGATCCTTATCTGCCACGTTGAGATATAGTCTGAGCTTGCCAAAAGCCCTCCTCAAGGATGCAGTGGACATAGACGTGATAGATAGCAATTGGGCTCCCATTCTTCATAACTATGCCGTTAAGGCCTTTTCCATATTCAAGAAGAAGCCCTTGGTTATAACATGGGACCAAGTATGGGGAGAACAGTGGTATAGATATCTGGGCTCCCTACGTGGCCGGGTCGGCGCCATGTTTGAGAAGATCCTGACCTTCTTGCCGGAACTTGCGATAGCCCTATCGAAATGGGTGAAAAATGCCCTCGTGTCCGTAGGGGTTCCACCATCACGTATAAGAGTTGTGGAGAAGGGAATTGATTTAAGCGAGATACAGACCGTTAAAGCCATGGACAGTGCATGGGATGTGATATTCGTGGGGAGGCTTGTCTCGCATAAGCACCCCGATATCCTGCTTAAGGCCATTTTCCTCTTAAAGAGAGAGCTCCCGGACATTCGGTGCGCTGTTATAGGAGATGGACCGGAGCGAGGCAAGCTCGTGAAGATGGTGAAAGAGCTCGGCTTAGAGGACAACGTAGCTCTCTTGGGCTTCAGAAAGCACGAGGAGGTAATAGCCTATATGAAATCGTCGAGGGTATTCGTGCTCCCCTCCACGAGAGAGGGGGTTCCCACCGTCATATTAGAGGCAAACGCCGCTGGCCTACCTGTCATCTTGGTAAATCACCCCAGCAATATGGCAATGAGCATGATCAATAATGGCGAAAATGGCTTCATATGTGATCTCTCAGAACACGATATAGCTAACCGTATTTATGCTTTACTAACCGATGAGGCCTTGTGGAAGAGAATGCGGAAGTGCTCCTTAGAGTTCGCCAGCAGGCACGATTTAGATAACATGGTTAGGGGGTTCTTGTCCGTGTACGAGGAAGCGGCCGCTATGCGCTCTTAAGAAGAGACCAAGGCAAGTATAACGCGCTTGTACTTATAACCGGACTTCTTGAGTTCGTACTTGGCTACTTCTCTCATGGCCTTCTCGGCCATGGCACGGGCTATTTCTTCGTCGTCGAGGAGGAGGGATATTTTCTCGGCCATGATATCTGGTCTCCTGGGCGGGACTAGGAAGCCCGTTTCGCCATCTCTTATCAGGTAAGGATTAGCGCCCACGGCCGTAGCTACGACGGGAAGGCCACAGGCCATGGCCTCCATTACCGTATTAGACCACTCCTCGTGAAGAGAAGATAGCACGTATACATCAGCCATGTTATAGTAGATCGGAAGTTCCTCGTTTGGGATAAAGCCCAAAAACATAACAGAATCGGCTATGCCTAACGCCTCGGCTAAGCGCTCATATCTTTCTCTCTCCACCCCCCAACCGATTACCAATAACAAGAGGTCGGGATGTGTGGAGAGGAGGAGCTTGAAAGCTTTGAGCAACGTCGGCAGATCTTTTTCTGGATGAAGACGTCCCACGAACAACACTATTCGCCTGCCCTGATCGCCTAAGAGCTTGGCCTTCATAGCCATTACCTCACCGGGCGGTAATATTCTAAATCTTGATAAATCCACGCCCAAGGGGATGAAGGATACCTTTTCATCGCCCACTAACTTCCTTATGCGTTCGTAATCCGCTGGGCCATGGGTTACGACCATGTCGATCCGCCTGAGCAAGTAGGTCTCTAATTTCCTAGCCACTTTTCCTATGGCGCTCGTCAAGAGCCTCGGGAAACCGGCTTTCCTGAGAAATATCATGAGGGCGAGCACGGCGTCCTCATTCACCCTGAGTAAACATTTTCTATCGGTGAGGCGCGCTATCAAATACGTTGCTATGCCTAGGTGAAGATGGCCGCCTTTACAGGCCGTGAATGAAATACCATATCGCTTGACGACCCGGATCCCCACGATCACCGAGGCTATGATGTACAGGAGCTTGAACACCGGTGATTTAGGTCTATCGCCGAAGGGGACGACATGAACGACGTACCTGCAGGGCAGTTTCCGATAGGATATTGGGCGGCTTATCAAGAAATGGGCTTCCCACCGCTCATCTAGAGAATTCAACATCTCAAGCAGGGCTCTCTCACTTGCTAAAGGGTTGAGGCCATCCATGGGCTCTAGCACTACGAGGAACCTGATCAGCTCTCCCACCTCCACGCCATTACGTCAGGGGCGTTCCATCCATGTAGGACGGGATGTCTAAGTCGAGCAAGGCGAGGGCCGTCGGAGCTATATCCATTATCTTAGCTCCTTCTACACGCCCCGAGGGCTTGATATGGGGGCCAGCCATCACGAGCGTCCCGTAAAGAGAGTGATCTCCGCACCATACGAGCGATGGGATGCTCGTCTCCCCGTAATCTTGGAATACCCTGCCGTCTGCAGGGATAAGATGCTTGGGAGTAGCATCTCCCTCGTTGTCAAGGGCTATCAACGGTCTTTTCCCATCCTCGCACGGTAGCTTACGAAGCACGCCATTCAACATGGCTTGTTCACGTATTTCCCTGAGAGCCCGGAGCACAGCGCTTACGGCTGTCGAGAGCTCATCGCCTCGAAGGCGCTCATTGAAGCGGATCCACTGCCCTAGCTGATAAGCTATGGTGTTATCGGGATCTATATCGAAGAAGCTGAGCATCTCAGTAGAAGGGCGCATTAAGTAGCCTATTTTCCTTATTAGGACCGAAGGCAGTAGTGTGTGAATAGCCCTTGTGAGGGGCAGGCGCTGTCTTATACTCATGTATACATCGTGGGTGGGCATGAGCCTAGAGAGCTTGACGCCCCCTTCTCTGAGAAAGAGCAAACCTCTTGCTCTTAGAAGATTATTTACGAATATAAAGCGATTTAGAGCTTTAAAGCCATGGTCAGAGTAGATTATCACATCTGTCTTAGAGCCAGCGATGCGCACGAGCTCTCCTACAGCTCTATCTACGGCCGAGTAGCACCTCCTAATATGAGGGAGAAGGGCCTTGGCCATCCGCTTATCGAAGGCTTTGTGCCTGGGATCTATGTATCTCCAGAAGGGGTGGTTTATCCTATCGAGGGCAATGAAGACGGCTATGAAGAGGTCCCAATCAAAGCACTCCATAAGGTATTTCGCTGCCTTAAGGCGCCCCTCGATCAATTGCGATATCGCCCTTAGAAAACTTAGTGGACTCTCGTTGAAGAGTAGCACCTTATCTAAGAGGGTATTGCCTATATCTATACGGTAGCCCATCTCCAATAGCTCATCTTTTAGCCCCTTGGGATGCGTGAAATCGCTTTTTATATTAGGCGTCAAGAAACCGGAGACCATAGCGCCGTTTACCTTCTCCGGGGGATACGTGACGGGGAGGTTCAAGACCACGGTCGTTTTATCGGCCTCGTTCAAGAACTCCCAGATGGCCTTTGTCTTCCTCGCCCTAGAATTTGCAAAAAATATCCTCTTCCTCCTCAGATCGGCGTGGAGGAAGAAATCGTGTATCCCGTGTTTTTCGATGTCCACCCCCGTTATGGAAGATGTCCAAGCGGGACATGTGGAGAAGGGCACCGTGGACCTCAGAAAGCCGTACGCTCCTTTAGCCATGAGACCCGCTATATTTGGGAGAAGCCCCTCCCTGGCCCAGCGGAACAAGAGACCAGGAGGGGCGCCATCTAAACCTATTACCAGGACCTTCTTCTCCAGGCCCGCCCACCCAGCTGTGAGGCTAAGGGATAGTATTATAAGATTTCCCGCTTATACTCGTATATGATATACGCTCATCGTCTTCGAGCTTGATTGTGAAGAAGGGCTTTAAACCCTGGAGCGGAAAGCCTTAATAACGGGTTAGGCGCCATCTCTGCTCGCATGGACATGGCTTCCGCCCAAGAGGAGCGATCGGGAGACCTCAAACCTAGGCTGATCTCATCTCGCAAGCTCTTCTCCTTAATACTCTGCTTGATCATCTCTTCCTGCTTGTTCTTCATCATGATCCATCCAATCAAATACGTGCTCTACGTCATCATGGCGTTGGTCTCTACCGCTCTCTTATTTATAGCTGCTGATTACATCCCCGCACGAGCAATCGAGATCGATCGTAAAATTGGCTTGGCCATAAAGATAGGTCTGACGGGGGCTTCAGCCATCCTTTTGATTACATATCTATGGGATATTCCGTTCTCCTACTTGAGAGCCGGGCTAGCGGTGCTCATTGCCTATAGCGTCCCCGGCTATTTCCTGATCGAGTTCTTAAATTTCCCAAGCGGTAAGCTAGACCCTTTAGAAAAAACGTGCTTTTCTTTTGGCTATAGTCTTTTCCTGACTTTCCTGCTCTCCTTAGCGCTGGCCCCGTTAGGCACATGGACATCCGGCCTCGTCCTTTCAGCATTATTCCTTGCTCTATCCTCAGCTATATTGATCAAGGATCTGATGAGCAGAAGGGGACAGAGATTAGAACAGAAAACACGCATTGATATAAGAGAGGCCCTAGCCTTTGCCGTCTCCTGTGGATCTGTTCTATTTATGGTCTTCTATTATTATCCGAGCATGATGAGGATCCCCGGACTTGATATAGTAGAGATATCTAGGAAAGTAAAGGTCTGGTTGAGGACACCGCACTTGCTCAAGACGGTTTACCCGAGCTTTATCTTATCAGAGGCAACGGCTTACCTAGTCTCCGGTGCACCATCAGATATCGTTCAGACAGCCTTGGAGTTCCTGAACATATACATTTTGGCATCTGCCCTCTTATTTGCTAGAGCTACGTTGTCAAACGCCAAGCAGAGCGCCATAGCGCTCCTCATCTTCACATTCTTCGCTGGTCTCGGCTGGCTCTACATAGCTATCAACATGCCCTTCGGCGATCCAGAGAGTTATTCAAAGGTCATCCGAAGCGCCTTTGGAGAAACATATATGGATATACGCCAAGGGGGGGCCATAGACTTCCTCCTCTGGTATAGGCCTAGATCGGCGGCTCTCGTCCTATTATTATTGATAATTTACTTTATAATCACGATCAAGGCATCTACGTGGAAGAAGCGATTGAGCTTGGCGTTGCTTTTTGCAGCTCTCTTCTTTATGCACGTTGTCGAATACGTGCTCATCCTCATCGCCTTGGTGATGCTCTCATTCTTTAGGATCTCCTCAGAGATAAAGCTTAAAGAAGTTATGCTGGCCCTCATCAGCTCTTGGGTTTTCTTCATGCCCGTTTACGGCCTCTCCTGGACGTATGATTACGGATCTCTGCTCTCCATGGTCCCCATCTCGTTGACGGTCGCCTCGACTGGCATGGCCTTAATAGCCTTTATCCCTCTTCGCTTCAAGAGAGCAAGCATCTCCCTCGGACCTGATCTCACGAGGAACCTCTGTAAGGTCGTGGGCCTGTTCGTCTTCTTCTCCTACTTCGCCAGCATCCCGGCTTGGCTAACCCAGGTCGATGAGTTCTCCCTCTCTGCAGTAGCCGATGTAGGCTTCTTACCCTGGTTCTTCTACCCAGTCCTCCTTGGGATATCCGGCCCCTTAGCCGTGGTAGGCCTTGACTACGTATCTGAGACCCCATCGGCAAAGAGAAGCCCCATAGCCCTTTTAATCACCTTAATACTTTCTTCACTATTACTAGGGAAGATAGTCTCTTCTTTTAACTTGATGTTCTTTTACACAGGCTACAAAGAGAGGCGATTCATCAAATATATATCTGTTTTACTGGCTCCCCTGGCCACGATGGGGATTTTGAACATATTCCAGTCTGTAAGTCATGGAAATAAGCTTCATAAGGACCTATGGCTCCCGATCTTGACGAGCGTTATGGTATTGATAGGCTCTCTCTCGTTCTTCTATAGCGTGGAGAGGTGGGCCATCACCATCGAGGACATATCGACCGATGATGAAGATGCGATTAGGTTCCTCTCGTCCCTAGTAGATGGTATGAAGGTATCTAAGGTTCTCACAGTGAGCAAAACATCTAAAATAGCCGTTAGGAGAGCAGGCCCTACCGTCATAATAGATGAACATGCACCAGCGATATGGGCTTCTTCTCATCCAGAGCTAACCTTCTCCTTGCTCTACGAGGAAGGGCTTGGACCTCATGACAAGTACATATTATACATGCATCAACGAGATAAGGCCCTAGCACGCCGTTTTTACAAATCAAGCTTCATGTATTCTTATATGCTGGACTTCTTAGAAGAGGTCTATCGATGGGAGAAAGGCTCTATATACGTCATGCCGCAGTTCTCACCGCCAGAAGCAGAAGCCGATGTAGTTCTCGTGATTAGAGAAGACCCGTCAGAAACTTACTGGGCTTACGCTCTTCTCTCACTCGGGCGCTTCGAATATACTACTGCTATAGAGGACGATCCATATATATTAGAACAAGAGTTCCTCATCATCCCTACCGATAGAATACCTGCGATCTTCACGTACGATTCATGGCTTAAGTGGCTGAGGGCTGGTGGGACGGCTATCATCATTGGTGGAGACGGCTTTGGGGGTATGGCTAAAATCTTGCTTAGCGGTCGGCTTGAGGCATTCGTCGAAGAGCCGGGAGCGCATATTCTAGGAGCAGGAGGAGAACTCCTCCGGGACATCACATCCTTCAGGGGAGAGCTAGAAGTCCATCTCATCAATTCATTAGACGAAAACGAGCCCGCTATCTTAGCTGATGATGATCAGACCGCTTTCTGGATAGCCAAGGCTTGGGGCTCAGGGACCATAGGAGTTCCAGAGCTGGTAGATGATGAGGAGATGAAGACACATGGCTCAAGCGCCTTGAGGATAGAGGTAGGCGATGGTGATAAAGCTCGATGGGCCATATGCCATTATTATGATCCAGGAGTGAACTGGACGGGTTATGACTTCATCTCTTTCTATTGGTACGGCCATGGAGATGGGGGTTCTTATGTGGTGTGGATAGAGGCGCCCGACGTCGAGAACCGCTTGTGGTTCTACTTCGTCGATGATTGGACGGGCTGGCGTAGGGTATTCCTCCCCCTCTCTGGCATCGATGGGCCTCACATCGTGAATGGGGTAAGATTGCGGAAGGTAACCCATGGGAAGCCCGATCTCAGTGATATACGCTACATATCCATAAGGCCTGGAGCTGGCAGCCCCAATTTAAGAGGGACTTGGTATCTTGATAGAGTAGTGTTGGACGTTGGGCGGTGGACGGATCTGCACGTTCGTGCACGTAATTCTCCTCTAGTGAATTTCTACCTTTTCAATGGAAGCAGGTATGCTCTTGTTCGAACGGTCAATGAGGAAGGCATTTTCACAGTGCCAGCCGATCAAGTAGTGTTCTCAGATGGCTCTAATGGCTCAGTCCTATACGGTTCTCAAGCTGATGTCATGTACATAAGGGCGAGGAGGGACGAAGACGATTGGGTGTTAGACATCGAGGTGAAGCTGCCAGCCTCAGGAGGCGAGGCTATATCAGATGTTAGGTTCTTCTTCACCACGCCAGGGCATATCACGGCGACCGAGGTCCTTTTAGATGACGAGGTGATGACGCTGCCAACGCCCATCAATTGCTCTATCATAGTCCCGAAAGAAGAGGCAGAAGTACTAGGCTATTACTCGGATAGAGAAGGCAAGAGAACGGCTCTCCTGATATCGATGCGTATTGAAAATGGCACGCTATTTTACGTCAATGCCTATCCCATACTGAATAAAGTAGAAGAAGAGCATGGGCTCTCAGCAGATCTAATGCCGATATTACATAACGTTCTTCGTGTCCTAGGCGTTGAGAGGGCAGAGGGGAGAAAGGTCGTCACGTCAAGCCATATCGTTTTTGAAAGGGCCACGGCGTTTGGCCATATCTCCATAAAGCATAAGTCTATCTCGGTGCTCCCGGTAGGAGAAGAATTAGAAATATGGCTAGAGGATGGAACCAGATTAGATAAGATAGCTTCTCTTGCCCTTCTGGCCAGAGAAGGCGATCTGTTGATTGAAACTGGAGGAGGGAATATAAGTGGCTCTGGCTTTTACCTGTGTTTAGAAACCCGTGCTCTAGAGATAACTATGAGGAATGGCATAGCTTTCTTATCCTTATGTAATGGAAGCGTAATGATGTTAGATATCACTGGGAGCGTTTACCTCAGCGGCTTCCCGAGCATTCGGGCTTACGTACGTAGGGCCTCCGTCAATGTGAGCGGGAAGCTCTACTTTAATAATACATACATCTGCTCCTATTTCGAGCGCAGGTTTAAAGAGATCTTAAAGAGCTACTTTACTGGCAGCGAGATAAGCGGGGATGTGCTCAGGGTGCTATGGGACGATATAGCGCTGACAGGCGATATCCATATGCAGTTCTATATCGGAGGTGGGATGGGTGTGATCACCATGAGCTTCCGAGGAGAAGCGAAGATCATACCCCCGCCTATGGAATGGGATGAAGCACGGTCTCTCGTTCTGGCATGGCCCTGGCTCATCTTGGCTGGGGGGCTCACGACGATATCCTACACCGCTATCTGGCTCCTCAAGAAACTAAAGAGGTCCAGGAGGGGGAGGAGCTGAGCCGATTGGCTATTTTAGGGCTCGATGGTGTTTCTCTCGAATTAATCCGCTCATCAGCTCAGGAAGGGCACATGCCTAATCTCAGCAAGATCATGAAGAAGGGAGTGTATGGTCAGCTGATGTCTACCATACCACCCATATCGCCTGTGGCCTGGACTTCTATATCCACAGGCCTTAACCCAGGAAAACACGGCATATTTGGGTTCTTAGACAGACATTATCGTCCTCATTCCTCGCTAAAGCTCAGGAAGAAAGCGATATGGGATATAATTAGTATATATGGTAAGAAAAGCCTATGCTTGAACGTCCCGCTCACATATCCGCCTTACCCTCTGAGAGAAGGCATAATGGTGGCTGGTCCCCCATCGCCTAAGGAGATAGCTTATAGCAATCCCGCAGCCATAGCCAAGGAATTAGAGGAAAACGTAGGTTATAAGGTAGACATAGAAGGGCTACACGAGGATTACACGGGCATGCGAGAAACCGAGTTCTTGAGACGGGCTGGCGAGGTAACCCTGGCTAGGGCAGAAGCCCTACTTTACCTAATGGACGAGATGAGGTGGGATCTATTATTCACGGTATTCACCACCCCCGATAGAGTTCTACACGTTTTCTTCGGACGGGCGATAGAGGACAGCCCATTCTACGATCCACGAGCACGAAGGAGCCTAGCTAAATATTTCAAGCTCCTAGATGACGCTATCGGGAAAGTGCTTTCGGCCTTACCTAGCGATGCCGTGGTGTTCTTTGTATCAGATCACGGGTTTGAACCTCTCTTTAAGTACGTAGGCCTCTTAAACCTTATCGAGACCTTCTCCGCTGAGCACGGTGCGAACTGCCTAGTCAGAGCGGGAAAGAAGCTGTTATCGAGATCGAGACTCAGCGCTGCGGTTAAGCGATGGATTACGAGGCTCGGAATGACCAAATTAGCTAGGCAGAGGCTTGGCCGTGGGCTGGAATGTGGGATGGGCTATATCTACGTATCGGATGCCCTTCCCCGTGAAGAGCTTGGGGCATTGATCAGCCATCTCTCCGCTGTTGTAGATGCGGAGATGGGGGCCAAGGTAATAGAGAGGATATTCAGGAGAGATGAGCTATATTATGGCCCATTCGTCAAGGATGCCCCAGACCTCATACTTGTCCCGTCTAGAGGCTACGAGCTTAGAACCGTTTTAGACGATGTGTTTAAAGAGGTAAGGTTGGATCGGGGAATGATATGTAAGACGGGGACCCATGCAGGCTTCATGGCCAGGAGGGGGTTCTTCGCCATCACTGGAGAAGGCGTGAAGAAGGGCGTTGAGCTAAGGGCGAGCGTTTATGATGTAGCTCCTACGGCTCTCTACGTACTTGGCCTACCGGTGCCCAGCTATATGGATGGGCGAGTGCTCTTAGAAGCCTTCGAGGAGAAAAGGCCACCGTCAAGAATGATTAGAATACCTGAAATAAGAGAGCAAGCGTCCGTTAAAGCCAGGAGGCTTCGCTCACGACTCCTAAGAGGGCAATCTTAATCCTTTACCGAAAAGGGCTATGCTCAAGATGGTAAATAGTATATTAAGCCCGCCTCTAACAAATTTCATCTTGGACTTCCCCTTCCTCCTGTGATAGGAAATAGGCGTGTAAGCGATCTTCAACCTTCTCTTGAGAAATAGAAGCGTCATCGTCGTGGTGAAGGAGAACTTAGACGGAAGTTCGTCTAACATGCTTGATATGATTTCTCTCTTAAATACCCTCATCCCGGAATTTATATCTTTTACACGTTCTTTGAAGAGGAGAGAGGCGAGCAAGTTGAGGAACTTCTTTGCCAAGGTCCTATAGGGTTCCTCTACCCCAGCAGCATAAATCCGCCAGCCTATTACCATGTCGTAATCGTTAGCTCTGATGGCGCTGTAAAGCCTCGGAATTTGTGATGGATCGTAGCTCCCGTCCCCATCCATGATGAGAACGCATCGACCTCTCGATGCTCTCAAGCCTGTCTTCAGGGCCTCGCCATATCCCCTATTGGATCTGTGTCTGATGATCCTGATGTGCCAGGCTTTGCCCTTCTCCTCCACGACCTCTGAGGTCCTATCGGTCGAGCCATCGTCTACAACGATCACCTCACAATTCACGACTGTGTCTTTCAGCACGTTTATCATGCGGTCTAACAGAGATCCTATGCTGTCTTCTTCATTGAAGACGGGGACGACAACGCTTAACTCCACCTCTCCCTCGGTCGACGGTCTCTTTCTGCTCACTATATACACCGAG
>Ga0164311_10001530_pt1 | contig 11402 bp, 11 predicted proteins | sample GuaBasSedimGuay2_FD_121796 | JGI IMG/M metagenome (GOLD analysis project Ga0164311, IMG submission 121796) | Subseafloor sediment microbial communities from Guaymas Basin, Gulf of California, Mexico - Guay2, Core 4569-9, 9-12 cm | ecosystem: Environmental > Aquatic > Marine > Hydrothermal vents...
AGATAATGAGATACAGGAGATTCATAGATTGTAAGGCAAAGGTTTATGCGGATGTAAACGTTAAGCATTCACATCACATTGTCAAAATTGAAGAATACATCGAGAATGTTGAGAGGTCACTTGCAGATGCATTAATAGTGACTGGAAGGAGGACTGGTGATGAGGTTGACTTGGAAGAGCTTAAGTTCGTTAAAAGTCACACAAATCTACCAATATTCGTTGGAAGTGGTGTGAATCCTGGAAACATATCAAGGTATTTTGGTTTGTGCGATGGTGTGATTGTTGGGACATACTTCAAGTCTGAGGGTAAGGTTGATGTTAGGAGGGTTAAAAGGTTGATTGAAATTAGGAACAGCTTGATGAGAGGGTTATGAGAAAAACTTTAAATATTTGGAGTTCAGGGTTTCTGTGCTGAGTGGTAAGGGTGTTGCAGTGATCTTAACTTTGATACTTACAGTTGCAATCTCATCCTCCTTCTTTTTACCTCGTGAACAGTTCGCCTTCATCGATGATTTGGATGTGAAGGTTAAAGATGTTGAAGATGATCTGGTTGATCTTACGTTTTTGATAAGACTCAGATGCACAGAACTCAACTTTACATTGAAGGTTTCAGTTTACGATCTCAAGACTGGAATACTCTTGAATGAGATTGAGTATCCAATATATGGAAGAAATATGAACGTTACAATGAGCTTTGAGAAAGATAGGGATTACAGGGTTAGGATTGCAGTTAAGAGAGCTGATAAAACTTTTGATACGAGGGAGGTAAATCTGAAGTATCTTAACACTTTGATTCCAGAGAGAAAGAAGCTAAAGGTGATACTGAAGGATGTTGACTTCAAAGTTGTTGGTGTGGATGAAAGAGTTGACGTTACAGTTAGATTCTACTTTGACTCCTTGAGGGATTACGATGTAAAATTCCACGTCAAGGCTGTTCAGTTTGAATCCAACGTCTTGACTGATGAGGTTTGGGTTGGGAAGAGGCTTGAGGGTGGGAAGACCAACGTTGTTGAGGTAAATCTGAGTGTTGTGAGGGAATACAACTATCTAATAAAGCTTGAAGCTTGGAGGAACGGTTCAATTGTTAAGGTGTGGAGGGAAGTCTTGAATCTGGCACCAAAGAAGGTTGTTCCAAAGGAGGAGGTTGAGGAGGAGGTGAAGTTTGAGGTTGAGAAGTTTTTGACCAGAACACCAGTTCCAGAGACTGTGAAGACTTATCCAACTCCAGGATTTGAATTTTTGACCTTAATTGCTTCTGGAGGTGTTGTGATTTGTTTGAGGATAATGTTAAGAAGGTTCTGATAGTCATAGCTGTTGTGATGTTGATAGTTTCAGTTGTTGGACTCTACATAGCTTTAAACTCAGTCATAGACTCCTTTGTAGGTTACAAGTATTCTCCAATCTACAAAGCCCTACTCAACCTCTCAACACTCATCTTGTCAATTTACATCTTGAAGGTTTTGCTTGAGAGGTGAAAGAACAACTTAAGGAGCTTATGACCAGGCTTTTCTCATTATCTTGTTTTGGGCAAAAATTATGCTTTAAGTTGTCCCAGATGACAAGATAACGAGAAAAAACCTAAATAGAACATATTTAAGCTCCTTAAGTTGACTTAAAGTAAACTCAAAATCTCAGCCCTTATCGTTTCACTCTCAAACAACCTGTGCCTTATTGCCCTACTTGGACAGCTTGCAGCACATACCCCACAACCCATACACAGAGATTCGTCTATCCTAGCCCTTACGTGACCATTCACACTCACAACTTCAATAGCCTGGAATGGACAAACTGGAACACACATCCCACAACCCGAACACTTCTCCTCATCAACGTAAGCAGTTGTAGGTTCGAGTTCAACGAATCCCCTGTTTATCATTGAGAGTGCCTGACCTGCTGCAGACTCTGCTTGAGCAACTGAATCCTGTATGTCCTTTGGACCCTGAGCACAACCACAGACAAATATACCAGGTGCAACAACGGTTGGAGCTAGCTTTGGATGAATCTCCCTAAAGAATCCATTCTCATCCAATGAAACCTTCAGTATCCTTGCAAGCTCCTTTGTCCCATCAGAAGGCTCAATTGCAGGTGAAAGTATTACCATGTCAAACGGAATCCTCTCAACCCTACCCAGTAACGTATCCTCAAAGACTACTATGACCCTTCCCCTCTCAACCTCCCTCCTCTCATCATCATTCATTGGTATGTCTGTAATCTCGGCAACCTTACCCCTAACAACCTTAACCTCCTCCAAAACACTCCTGTAAAACTCCTCGTAACCCTTTCCAAAGGCTCTCATGTCTATGTAAAAGTTGTAAACCTCAGCGTTTGTCCTCTCCTTTATGAGATGTGCAAGCTTGAGTGAATACATGCAGCAAACTCTTGAACAGTATCTCCTATACCTCTCATCCCTACTCCCAACACAGTGAACTATCGCAACCCTCTCCGGCTCCCTACCATTCACAACTATCCTTCCACCAGTTGGTCCTGTGGAGTTCAACATCCTTTCAACTTGAAGAGCTGTAAAGACGTTCTTGTATCTCCCATATCCATACTCAGAAATTTCAGATGGATCGAACAGTTTGTATCCTGTTGCAATTACAATTGCACCAACCTCAACCTCCTCAATCCTCTCCTCCTGCTCGAAGTTTATTGCATCCGCCTCACAGACATCCTCACAGTACATCGGGCACTTGTTTGTGATGAAGTATAAACATTCATCGGGATTTATTATTGGAGTGTTTGGGATTGCTTGGGGGAATGGCATGTATATTGGCTTTCTAAATCCAATCTTCTCATCAAACTTTGATGGGATCGTTGGATAGTATAGGCAGGAATCTACACACTCCATGCATCCAGTGCATGCATCTTCATCTATGAATCTAGGTTTCACCCTAATTTTAACTTTGAAGTTTCCAACCGAACCCCTAACTTCAACAACCTCTGAGTTTGTGTATAGCTTTATGTTTGGATTCTCCTTCACAGCTGTCATCTTTGGTGTAAGTATGCAAGCTGCACAGTCCAAAGTTGGAAAAACCTTGTCAAACTTTGCCATGTTTCCACCTATCGTAGGCTCCCTCTCAACGAGGTAAACCTCAACTCCAGCTTCAGCTATCAGTAGGGATGCAGAAATTCCTGCAATCCCACCTCCAATAACCAAAACCCTTGGAATAACATTTACCCTCTTAGATTCAAGTGCTGTGTGATGCTTAACCCTCTCAACTGCGGACCTTATGATTCTCTTTGCCTTCTCGGTAGCTTTAACCTTATCTGAGTGAACCCAGGAGCACTGCTCCCTTATGTTTGCAATCTGGAGGAAGAATGGATTTAAGCCAGACTCACTCAAAACCCTCCTAAACGTTGCCTCGTGGAGATTTGGTGAACATGCTGCAACCACAACCCTATCGAGATTTAGCTTCTCTATATCATCCCTTATCAACTCCTGTCCAGGATTTGAGCACATGAACCTGTAATCCCTCACAATTACAACGTCATTCAAACTCTCAGCATATCTGACAAGCTCATCTATGTCCAAAAATCCAGCAATGTTAAAACCACAGTGACAGATGTAAACACCAACCCTCATAAACCTTCACCATACATCGAATGATAAACGATATCGACAACATCCAAAACCTTCAAATTACAGTTTACAGACTTCGATGCCTCTTCAAGCATTATCTTACAGAAAGGACATGCAACAGCCAATACATCAGCATTAACATCCAAAGCCTCCTTCACCCTCAATATAGAAGGCTGAACCTTCCCCTGATACCCTACCGCTATGTTTCCTGCCCCACCCCCACAGCATATAGATGTCCTCCTGTTACTCCTCATCTCAACCAGCTTTAATCCAGGGACAGATCTCAGTATCTCCCTTGGAAGTTCGTATATGTTGTTGTATCTACCAAGGAAACATGAGTCGTGATATGTGACAACCTTCTTGAACTCATGCTTTAGCTCAACACTACCATCGTTAATGAAATCGTGTAGGAGTTCAAGGAAAAGCTTGACTTCGATGTTGTAGTCATTTTTGAATGTGTTGTAGCAGTGGGGTGAGTGAGTTATTATCCTCTCAACCCCATACCTCTTGAAGACCTTGAAGTTCTCCTCCATCAAAAGCTCAAATAAACCATCTTCACCAATCCTCTTCACATCGTTACCACAGCAACCCTCATCCCTTCCCAAAACTGCGTAACTGATTTCAAGTTCATTCAAGATCCTTGCAATCTTCTCCGTAACACCCAAAACCCTTGAATCAAAGCTGTTTGCACATCCAACAAACCACAACCAATCAAATTCACAGTCCTTAACTGTTGGAACATTCAGATCCTTCATCCATTCCCCTCTCTTCATCCTGCTATGCCCCCAGGGATTTCTCCTCCTGTAAACGTTCATCAAGAACTCACCTATGTGCGGTGGAACACTTCCATTCTCAACTGAAATCCTCTTCAATGTCTGCATTGCAAGACTTGGATTTGTATCCCTTGGACAGAACTCATCGCACAGCTTGCACTGCAAACACAGCCAAACCTCATCAAACCTCTCAATCCTACCCCACCTTAAGTGTGCTATCAATCTCCTTGGAAATCTACCATCTGAAACTGGACATATCGCAGTGCAGTTCCCACACTGATAACATCTCGTCAGTCCCTCGTATCCAAACTTATTCTGATAACTCTCACTCAAAACTTCAACCATAAAATCACCTCAACCTCTCCAGGAGAAGTGGAACAATCTCCTCAACATCCCCAACAACACCATACCTTGAAATCCTGAATATTGGAGCCTTCCTATCCTTATTTATTGCAATGACATTCTTTGCCTTTACACCCTCAACATGCTCCATCGCACCACTTATCCCCAAAGCAAGATAGAGCTTTGGAGATATTGTCCTACCACTCCTACCAACCTGCCTCGATGGTGGTAAGATACCTTGATCTACGAGGGGTCTAGAAGCTCCAACAACACCTCCAAGAGATTCTGCAAGATCCTCAGCCAGATCAACTATGTTCTGTGCACCCCTACCAACACCAACAACAACGTCAGCCTTTGTTATGTCAACGTCAACCTCAGGTTTTATGACATCCAAAAGCTCAATTTCCTTATCAACGTCAATCGATACCTTTTCAACCTCAACCTCCCCATCGACCTTCAAAGGCTCAAATGAACCCCTGTTTATTAGGTATATCCCTTCAAATTCAACCTCAACAAACACCTTACCCCCATAGGAAACAACTTTAGCCTTGGAATCAAGATCTACACACGACACGAGTGTTGGCATTATTCCCAAAGCCAAATCTATTCCTATTGGTGTGTTTCCAATCAAAATCTTCTTTGGCTTGTATTTCTCTATGAGCTTCCTTAAGACGTATCTGTGTAAGGCTGGATTGTTAAACCTCTCACCTTCAACGTGTATAACCTTGTCACTTGCACCCAACCCCTCAATCTCAGCATTTCCAATAACGACAGTCCAAATCTCATCTCCAAGTTCTCTAGCCTTCCTCAAAAGCTCAAAAGTGACATCCGATATCTTACCCTCAAAAGTCTCAGCGTAAACCAAGATCATGATATCAACCCCCTAATTATCTCAGCAAGCTTTTCCGCAACCTCCTCTGGATCTCCATCTATGAACTCAACCTCGGGCTTTGGAGGTTCAAGAAATCTGACATCCAAAACATCCTCCTCAACTTTAACTTTTAACTCCTCAATCTCAGCACTCCTCATAACACTTCTCAGCTTTGAAATTGGAACGTATCTCGGTGGCTTCTCCAAAGATAGAATTCCAAACAAAGCTGGCTTCTTAACCTTCAAAACTAAATAAGCCCCACCCCCAAGCTCCTTCTTAACTATGACACTATCACCCTCAATCTCAATACTCCTAACTCCTCCAACGTAAGGAATGTCCAGTTTGTCTGCAATTGTTGCTCCAAGCACACCGTAGAACTCGTCAACTGCAAGTGTCCCAGTCAAAATTATGTCAAACTTCTTTAGAAAGTCTGATAGTGCATCTGCAATCTTGTAGCTCGTTGTTTTTGGTATCTTAACCTTGTAAGCCTTATCTACACCCTTCGCAATGGCCATATACAGTGACTCATCTATTTCATCGTAAGCATCTTCACTTGCAATCCCAATCACCTCAACCCTCTCGTTATACTTCTCCTTCAAGCTAACTGCATGCTCAACCGCATACTCGTCAAGCTCGTTTGCAATATATCTGTATGGTCTAACATCTCTCTCCTCAATCTCCAAACCTTCCACCAAATCTGGAACCGCTCTAACTATCACGCATATCATCTCAACGCCTCCATCATTATTTCAGATATGTCCATAACCCTAACATCCAAATTCAAAACCTTTATAGCATCCTCAAACATTGGAATGTCCAGAATGCACGATGTAACGATCACATCTACACCAAGCTCGTAAGCCTCCCTAACCCTCCTCTCAGACAACCTCTCCTTAACCTTACTCCTAACTAAGCTATCCAACCATATCCCTCCCCCACCTCCACCACAGCACAGTGCATTCTCCCTGTTCCTCTTCATCTCAACGAGTTCAACTCCAATCCTTTCCAGTATGATCCTTGAAGATTGGAAGTCACCGTTCCACCTCCCAATGAAGCATGGATCGTGATACGTAACTTTGTAGTCAAGCTTATCAAACTCGAAGTTCTCAATGTTCTCAGCGAAGAACTGTGAGTGATGCAAGACGTTTGCAGATAATCCAAACTTTGGATACTCGTTCTTGAGGGAGTTGAATGCGTGAGCATCTGGTGTTACGATCTTGTTAAACTCATACCTGTTGAGAAGTTTAACGTTCTTTGCTGCAAGTTCCTCAAACAATCCAAACTCACCCAAAAGCCTACAGTGATCACCTATGCACCTCTCACCCTTCAAAACTGCAAAGTCTAAATCCATCATCCTAAAGAGTCTTGCAATTGTCTTTGTAACCTCTCTACACCTACTGTGGTATGAACCGTAGCATCCTGGAATAAACAGGACATCTGTCCTCTTTACATCCTCCAAAAATGGAACTTCAAATTCCAACTCCTTCACCCATCCAACCCTCTCCCTCTGAGGTAGTCCAAATGGATTTCCATACCTCATTATGTTCATAAGAGTTCTTGAAAGCTCCTCTGGAACTTCCCTCTCCAGAGCAATCTCCCTTATCTTTGGCAAAACCTCATCTGTAATCTTTATTCTACTTGGACATCTGAAAGTGCAGAGGTAGCATGATGAACAGAGCCATATCGTATCTGTAAACCTCACTTCACCAAAGTTTGACATCAAAACTAACATTCTGGGTGTGAAGTCGAGTGATTCTCCATAGGGACACGAACCACTGCACATCCCACACTGTATGCATGGGTTCATCAAAACTTTAATGATAGATCATGTAATTTAAGCCTTTCTGTTATTGTCGTATTAAACCGTCATTTGTCAATTAAAAATTCGTCAAAAAACGAATTAATCTAGACCAAATCTCATTGCGTTTTCATTCGCAATCCTCTGAAGTTCAGATATTATCCTACCACCCTCAGGATGCTTGAATAGATGCCTAAATCTACCCTGAACCTTCAAATACTCCTCTACTGGCTTCCTCCTCTTTATCTTCTTAACCCTCACAAGTCTCCCATATTCAAACTCAACGATTGGGAAGAGTGCAGTCTCGTAAGCCAACCTTGCAACCTCTACGGTCTTGGATGGATCAAAGTGCCATCCCGTTGGGCAGGGACAGTGAACGTGTATGTATTTTGATCCTACAAACTCAACAGCCCTCTTTGCCTTCCTCCTCAAATCCCTTGGAAATGCAATTGAGGATGTTGCAACGTATGGAGTTCCATGTGCAAGTGCAAACGCAATCATGTCCTTCCTTCTCAATGTCTTTCCAGGTATCACCCTTCCAGCTGGTGTTGTCGTTGTGCTTGCACCTAGGAATGTCTGAGAGCTTTGCTGGTTTCCAGTATTCTGATAGGCTTCGTTGTCCAAACAGATGTATAGGACGTTGTCGTTTCTGTGAAGCATCGATGATAGGTATCCTACACCTATATCTGCTGTTGCTCCATCTCCAGCAAACACTACAACGTATCCCTCATTCTCTCTCCCTAAAACCTCCAATGCGTATGAAATTCCAGATGCAACGGATGGTGCATTCTCAAACGTCGAATGTATGTATGGAACTCCCCAAGCACTCCTCCCATATTGTGAACTTGTAACCTCAAGACATCCAGTTGGATTCACAACAAAACACCTACCATCCAAAGCCTCCAATACATTCCTCACAGCTATTGGAAGTGGACAACCGTAACATGCACTGTGACCCTTCCCAAAGAACATCAGTATGTCACCTCCTCAAAATCCTTCAAACCTTCAAATCTGTATCTCTCAGCCCTTCCACTCAAAACCTTTGAAACACAATCCTCCATAACCTCCTTTGGAACATCCCTACCTCCCAAACCAACTATGAATGAATACACATTCGGTGACTCTCCGTATAGTGCGTTCCTTATGTCTATTGTTAAGACTCCCTCGTATCCAAAAGATACAGCCCTATCAAATACAACGACGTTGTCACAATCCTTCAATGCTTCCCTGATCTCATCGTAGGGGAATGGTCTGTATGTTCTAACTTTGAGGTAACCCAATCCCATCTCCTTTGCAACCTCCTTCATAGTTCCAACTAAAGATCCAAGAGAAACTAGAACAGTCTTACCCTCTTTAAACTCTATCAAACCACCCCAATCTCTCCTAATCTCTCCCCACTCCTTAAAAACATCCTCAATCTTATTCTTAGCATTTAACATATCCTTGTGCATCTTGTATCTGAACTCCATGTAGCAGTGTGGAGGTGCGTATGCACCAAATGTTAAGGGTTCATCTATCGAAAGCTTTATTGGGGGTTCGTAGGGTGGTAAAAAGCCATCCACAGTCTCCTGATCAAGTAGATCTATCGGTTCGTATGCGTGTGTGAGTTTGAATCCATCCATGCAAATCATCGTAGGGAACATTGTGCTTTCGGCAATCTTGTAAGCTTGGGGAATCATCTCGTGAACCTCCTGATTATCCTCAACGTATATCTGAATTATTCCAGAATCTCTGAGTAACATGCTGTCTTGAAGATCGTTCCATATACTCAGTGGAGCAGACAGGGCTCTGTTTGTATTTACGATGACTATGGGTAGTCTCATACCAGCTGCATTTATCAAGACTTCACTCATCAAAATCAATCCCTGGGAACATGTTGCTGTAAAAGTCCTTGCACCAGTTGCAGATGCACCTACCAATATTGAAGCTGCTTCAAATTCTGATTCAGCCGTTATATACTTACAGTTTTCAAGTTCACCGTTTGCATACATCTCAGCAAGGTTTTCTGATATCTCAGTTTGTGGTGTGATTGGATACGCACATATCACATTTGGCTTGCACAACTTCACAGAGTATGCAACCGCATAAAATCCCCTAACAACCTTCCTCATTCAATCACCTTCTCAACCATCTCTATTGCGTTTGCTGGACACACTTCACTACATATACCACAACCCTTACAGTAATCGTAATCTACAACAGCATACCTCTTCCTGTCCTCCTGAACCATCTCAATGCAACAGTCTGGGCAAAACATGTAACACTCCCCACAACCTATACACCTCTCCCTGTCAATCCTTGGGACCATTACAGCCCAAGTTCCAGTCTTATCGTTTAAAGATTCCAGGGGTCTTGAAACTGCACCCAGACTTATCCTCATCCTTCAACCTCCTTGTAAGCCTTTTCAACAACCTCAACATTCCTTTTTGCAACTTCCTCTCCCTTCTTCTCAAACCACTCGTAAACAGTCTCCTTCAAAGTATTTAGCTTTACTATCTTTGTGAACCCAGCAAATGCACCAACCATAGCTGTGTTAGTTATTGGTCTCTTGAGAATTTCGAGTGCAATCTTTGTGGCATCTATTGCTACCGTATCCCTCCATCCCGTCCTCTCCTTAGCTTTTTCCAAACTTGGATGATTTGCAATCAACCAACCCTTCAATCCCAAAACAACATCCCTACCGAGTAACATAGGATCTAGGACTACCGAGTAATCTGGATCGTGAATCTCATCCCTATCGTAAACCTTCTCCTCTGAAATCTTCAGATATGAAACTACAGGTCCTCCTCTCTTCTCAGCACCAAACATTGGGAATGAGAGAGTCCAGTAACCTTCCTTAAACGCTGCAACTGCAAGTATGTCCGCTGCAGTCACAACACCTTGCCCACCTCTCCCATGAAACCTGACCTTTATGATTACCATCACCCCCACATCAGTTTATCACTTAAAATTTGGATGGTGGGCACGCCTTGGGTCGATCCGTCTTACGGGATCCTGTCAGGTATGATCTCTCCTCCCCGCACCCCCGAAAGCGCCGAACGTTCGGGGTAAGCTTGCTCCCTTCCGGGCCTAAGCCGTTCCCCCCGACAAACACGGCGGTGCATTCCTCCAAATGCACCAACCGTGACCGCCGACCCTTCGGGACGGGGACTCTACGAGACCACACCTGACAGTTAACCCCGCTCAACGGACCTTCCCTCGGCTTCGGCCCCCGCATATCGACGGTTTCGGGTTACAGGGGACGCCGAACCCCCCGGCCTAGCCCACCAATCTAAGTTTGACAAAGTCTATTAAAGTTTTTTGATGAGTTTGTGACTTCACTACACTCGATAATTTAGAATTTAAGTTTGGAAATACATTGATTTTGAGGTTTAATTTCATTAATTAAAAAGCATATCGGATGTAAGAGCACGATTTTTGCTCTGTCGAAAATTAAATTATTGTCGTATAATCCTTAAAAGTCAAAAGTCATTGTCATTACATTGTTGGAATACAATCAACTGTTAAATAATGAATAATAATGGGAATGAACTAGCATTTAACAGGTAGCTGTAATAGGTTCAAATTTCAAGTTGAATTATAAATTTAGGCTTAATCTCATAGTAATTATCTCTCATGAAAAACTTCATTATAATCCTATTCTTATCGCATAGAAATATAGAATAAACAATATCTTAATCAATCACAATCTTTCTCTATTGGTCAGTCTCACTCTTGGCTTCTAACCGCTCTCCTGATATCTTAAAACAGATATACTCAACATTCTGGAAATTTATCCCTCTCACTCTATTCTTCTTACTGAACTCTTATAAGTTTATTTTGATTATGCCAACATGTCCATGTTAACATTTTGCAGAATGTGTATATTTAAGATAGTAGTTCACAAAGTCATGTTTAAAACCTATAGGGTATAAATATAGTATCAGACATAACAAACTTAACTAATCAAGAACTCACTAATCCACTTCCTTGCATAACTCAGCTTCTTGCTAAACCTGTTAAAGCACTCTTTAATTACGTTTTTCAGCTCATCCAGAG
>Ga0164311_10001533_pt1 | contig 11393 bp, 26 predicted proteins | sample GuaBasSedimGuay2_FD_121796 | JGI IMG/M metagenome (GOLD analysis project Ga0164311, IMG submission 121796) | Subseafloor sediment microbial communities from Guaymas Basin, Gulf of California, Mexico - Guay2, Core 4569-9, 9-12 cm | ecosystem: Environmental > Aquatic > Marine > Hydrothermal vents...
GTCTATACTTATATATACCAACATCAAGCACAATCTTAATACTCTCTTTAATAGTATTATCATTATTTACTCTATTATTTCTATATATAATTTTTTTATTAAAGGAAACATTACCAAAGCGTAACTTATCCACCCCGCGCCGGCGGTAAAAATAATTAATAAAATATATCTACTAGCTAAATATTTCGTTATCACGATATAAGGTATTGTTATTGTCATGCCAATGCTAAATCCTACCAACAATACAAATAATATTTTATCTATAAATTTAATCATTTTCTTCCTTCGTTGGTTCATACATCTGCATTATTATATCGATCTTTCTCTGAGTGGATTCAGCACACTTCATAGTTCTTTTCTGTAAAATAGGTTTTCCTTTCTGTTCATCATACTTTTTTTCCAATTTTCTCATCTTTTTCTCTAATTTTTTAAGCATTTTCCTTTTCCTTTATACTTTTTTTAGTATGAAGTTGGTCCTCTATAAGGCCCTTTTCTAGATTCTATATAAAATATTAAATCGTTTAAAGTACCCTCGATCAACTTTTTCTCGGCTGAAAACCATGCGTATAACTGTTCAGGTCCTATCAAACCATTAAAAAGACATTCTTCTAAAATTGCGGCGACGTTGTTAATTGTTTCTTTCATAACGCACCTCCTTATAGCCTATAATAATAGTATATAAGCTAACCCTACATGTATAGTTATAATAATCAAAAAGGCCCAAATAAAACCTTTAAAAAACTCTTTGTCAACCCTAATAGGTAGTTTGACGTTCTTATCAGGCCCGTTTTGATATTCCTCATCAATACATTCCTGACAAGAATCTGCTTGTTTTATTTCTCCTCTTACTACAGAACAATTACTGTTATTGTATTCACAGCCGTGTTTTATATAATAGTGATGTTTATGTACACTCGCATTTAATTCTTTCATAATCAGTTTTACTTTTCAGTATATCCAGGATATACATATATTTTATATCAACATTTAGGACATCTGGTATTATTAGGATGAATCTGACCATATTTTTTACAGGTTCTTTTAACTTGGTCCACATATTATTCCACACATAATACACTCCTAGTTTGATTTTTTTCCTTATTCATTATTTTATTTTTGTTAGTCTTCTACACATTATAAAAAAATATGTTACTAAAAATACTGGCCATAGTAATAATGCCGTGTTTAAAGAACCCTCATTATTTTTAAAGGCTTTCTTTAGCTCTTCATCATTTGAAAATCTAATTAATAAAGCTGTTAAAACTAATCCTAAAACATAAATAAAAATAATCACCGTCATAATTCTAATCTCCTTTATCCTCATCCCTAACTATATTTAATACTTCAATGTTTAAATTTAATTCCATCATAATTATAAATTCCTTTTCCACATATAACATAATCATTAATTCTCATTTGTCAAGAACAAAAGACATAAAAAAGGCAGAAAATCGAATATTTTTCGACTCTGCCTAAATTTTTTTTACTTTTTTATACACAGCATACCTCAAAAATGACAATATATATAATAGGGTGTTTTATGCGTTAGAAGTTTTTGATGTACTATTCTAATTAGATGTAGCTGCTATCCATTGCCTCTCTTCTGTTAAATCACCAAAGTCAGATGCATTGTTTACAGAATTAATTGTAATATAGTCAATAATATTATACTGTACACTTTCAGCCTGTCCACCAGCAAATACACCCCTTTCGTTGGCTCTATTTGATGTGGCTTCAAAAGCACTTCTAGCTAATGTTAAATCGCCAAAGTCCGATGCATTCCCTATACTGGATATAGTAAAGTACTGTATGACATTGGTAGTTGTACTTACATTATGTAATTGTCCGCCGGCCACTATACCTCTATTATTTGTTCCATTTGAAGTAGCTGAATTGCTCCATACAGCTGTTGTTAAATCACCAAAATCTTGAGCATTACCAGTAGTAGATATAGTAATATAATCCATAGTATTATAAGCCTCATAGGAGCCAGCACCATTAGTACCACCAGAAAATACTCCCCTATCATTTGTTCCATTTGAACAGCCCGCAGGCGGCCTAGCTTGTGTAAGGTCCCCAAAATCAGAGGCATCTCCTAAACTTGTAATTGTGATGTAGTCAATAATATTTATGACTGACCAAATCGACCCCGCCCAGACACCTCTGTTATTCGTATCATTTGAACAAGCGCCGGCATCATATCTACCCGTTGTCAAATTACCAAATAATTGAGAATTTCCTGTTGTAGATATAGTTACATAAGTTATCTGAGTGGAATAATTACCACCACCAAACATACCCCTATCATTAATCCCATTAGATGTTGCTCCAATATATGATCTTGCGGTTGTGAGATCCCCAAAATCTGTGGCGTTGTTAATGGTGGATATAGTAACATAATCTATTATATCTTTATCAACACCATGATAACCCCCACCAAAAACACCTCTATCTAGTGAGGCTGGTATATATAATTCTGCAAAGATATTTCCATAACCTAACATCTCACCAGTAGTAGATTCAGCAAGTACTGTCTTAGTTCCTGATACCAAACTATTTACTTCATAACTTCCTGATCCAGAAATTATTGTATTGGATTCAATTGACCAATCTGACTCTTTAAAAATAATTATTCTAGCTGTTTCTGATTTGGTTCCTGATATTTTATAAGGCATTTTGTTTTCTCCTTTAATTATACCTCTACTGGCGTAACAATACCATATGATATTATACCGCTAGTTGTTGTATTAACACCAAATAAATGTACTGGATCATTAACATAAACAGGCTTTATTGTATAAGTTCCTGCTGAGATTTCCCAATCGTCAAGCACTGTAAAATCAGATGGATATACAGCCCAAACATGTGTATCGTTTGTAGCATTACCAGAAAATTTATATTGCTTAAAATCAAAGACTCTAACATCTGAACTATCAGTATTATAATAACCAGTGACGAAAACTTCACCATTATATTCTAACATTCTTCCAGGATAACTAGGTCCGCCCGCCGTTAAAACATCATAAAGTACCGGGTTGGTCTTAGTACTAATATCATAAGCTAATATACCCCTGTTTTGGTAATAAGCTCCCAAATATAAATAATCATTAGCAGAATCAAACCAAACACCTTGCATTATAACTGTGAATCCTGTATCACTGTCTGGATTCCAATAATGAATTACATTTGGATTTTCAATATCTGATATATCTACTATGTATACAGTAACACTTGATGCTATGAAAGCATAATCACCACTAAAATGAACCGTACCCATAATAGCAGAAAAACTACCCACCTGTGTTGGATAAACTGGATTAGACACTTCATAAATATGAACTGTTCCAGCATATGAAAAATATAAATGATTATTATAAGCATATAGTTTGGAGCCATTAAAATTAACTGACCCAAAACCCCAGTTTCTTGCATATGATGGACTACCTGGGTTTGATAAATCCCATATTGATATAAATCTTGTGGTGCCAACTTGTTCCCCAGCAACATACATATGGTCTCCTAATATACAAGCGCATTTTGGATATCTCATATAAGACGTGTTTTCTTTGTAGGAATGATAGGATGGTGATCCTGAAGTTGTAACATCAGCAACTGTGATACAACCATATGTTCTAGCCCCAGGGGCTAATAAATATAAATAACCATCTTTTATAGCTTCCCCGGCAACACAATCAGCATTGGTTAAATATTCAGCATCAATAAAATATCCTGAATAAGTTGTATCTGCGCCAGGAGCCACATTAAATGCATATAATCTTTTATGAGTTTTACATGGTTTATAAAGCCAATCATTCTCAATATAGAAATTTCCTGTATTTTGCCCGGAAGGGCCATAATATCTTCTTAAATAAGACGGTTGATTATTATCAGATGCCATTTTTTCTCCTTATGTTGGAAATGTTCCGCTCCATATTGTTAACTCCTCATCACTTCTAAAAACAGGATTTCCACAATCAGTATTTAGTGAATACCTACCACATTATTAACTCTTATAGTTCCCCCTTCCTGCCAAGCAGCAAATTCTTGATCGCCGAAAACATAATAATTCATTTCATCAGTATCAGGAACTTCATAACTGGAAAGATAACTACCATTTTTCATTATTGCAAGACTAGAAGCATAATGATCATAATCTATCACAGTAATTTATCAGAAATGACAGTATTATACTCTATACTCCAGTCCGATTCGTTTAGAACAATAATTTTGCCAGTCTCAGACTTAAAGCCTGCAATTCTACATAACATGATCATCTCCGGAAATGAAAATTGGAGAGAGAGGGCCCTCTACTAATATATAGGTTAGTTAATTTTTGGGTGGGCGGTTTAAATATATAGATTATTTTACTTTTCTTTAATCTCTAATCCTTCAATAAACGTCTTTAATTTTATTTCCGCATCATCTGCTTTGTCAGCCCATTTTAAAAAATAATCTAAATCATCATTACGACTGCTATAACCAGTTTCTGCCATTGCTTCAGCATATCTTCCTATTAATAACAACAACTCACGTTTTAAATCTTTCATATTTTCCCCATTATAAAGTAATATATAAATACACTACTATCATTTTCTCCTTAATCAAAGTTAACTCCATAATATAAAGACCCCTCTAAAACACTATCATGTGAATAAATATACACCATCCCCTCAATATCATCAATAAAAATTTTAGGGTATGGTTTATCGCCGGTCAAAACATACAGTTCCGAGTATGGCAACTTCTGAAAATGTCGTTTTTTATTATGTTCCATTATTCTAATATAATCATTATTTTGGATTTGTCAAGGGGGTAATTTTTCGGCGGCCGGTAAATAACAGTGTTGTCTTTTGCCATCGTGGTTGTTGTGTTTTCGTATGCCTGAATTTTTTTTCATACCTCTCTCTCTCCTTCTCCTCCTCTATATATTATAATACTATTTAATATTATTATACGTTGTATTATACGTTGTTGCTGTTACTATATGTATGTTACTATTATTATACTACTAACCATCGTGGTCATAACTAAAAACCCACGTCAAAATATAGTTATAGGGTACCATATATATGATACGTTATATTTTCTTATAATACTTTTTATAGCCCCACCTCCTTTACAAGTGGGGTTTTCTTTTCTTACAAACCAATTTTCAAGAAGGAGGTGATGATAATGAAGCTACGCGACCTTCACAATCTTTTCAAGAAACCAGAAGAAGGGGTTCCTGAAAAAAACCCTTTCTTCACCGGTCTGATGATCGGCGGGGGAATTTCTTTGGTAGTGTGGATTATTATAATCGAAGTTGTATTTTGATGACACATCAAAGCCGGTCAAGGGGAACGCTGATCCGGCGAAAGGAAAGCCCTAAGCCAGGGCAAGGGAGGAGAAAATGCCAAGTTGGAATATGAATTTCAGAATGTCCGGCACCCCGCACATGGTGTATCATGTGCGGCAAATAGGGTCGGACGAATTCAAAGTCTCCCGCTCAATCGACATGAGCAGGGAGAGTGTCTTTTACCACAACGGGACAGGACCGTGGACCGTTGGGACTTGTTCGGCCAAAAAAGTACAAGAAATGGCCGAGCAAGAGAAATGGCGGCTACATGACGGTCGCCTTGTATCGGAATTTCCTGACTTTCGGGAGATTCCAAAAATACTGGAAGAAGAGTCTGCCCGAGAGTGGGCGGAACTCACGGGGTCTGCAACCCCACAAGAGGAGTTTGCTGGCGCAGCGGCCGTGGTTTTGGTCGCTGACGCCTTTTCAGTGTTCGACGTCGGTAGCTGGGACGAGTGTCGCGGCTGCCGACAAGCATTGATGTGGGTGCTCAACCAGAGCATTCACTTAGATTATTGCCGCAACTGTGGGGTTGCGGAAACATGGGCCGAGGCCGTGAAAAAATATGGCCTCCATATCGAACCCATTAACAATGATGATCTGAAGGCACTCCGGCGCCAAGCAGAGGATGCGCTTCGGAAGGATTGGAGCGCGTTACCCAGTCGCTTGTCTGCACTTTTGTGCAGTCGGCGGCTATACCCAAAAACAATTACTCATTTAAGGATTCCCCGCAAATAGCGGGGATCTGAAGCCGCCACAGAACCGCCGAGAGTAATCGTTGCACATCAAAGCCGGTCAAGGGGAACGCTGATCCGGCGAAAGGAAAGCCCTAAGCCAGGGCAAGGGAGGGAAGATGTATAAGTTAATTAAAAACTCCAACCCTTCAGTTGTCCTTTATGGAACATACGAGGAGTTGGAGGAGATTAAAAAGGCCGACCAATACAACCTTTGGTCGGCTGTCATCCCTCACCAACCAAATAAAAAGTTGATAAGGGAAATCAAAGAGTTGTGGGAGTCTCAGTTGATCCCACAGCCGATTGATACAGCCAAGGTCCGCAAGCGTGTAGAAGATGCCTTGCGGAAGAATGCAAGCCGCCAGGATTTGATCCTGATCGCCGGCTTGCTAAACATTGACCGGCTGACCTAAAACCGTTACCGTAGCAAAAAGGAGGTGATATTATGTTTAATCATATTTCACAACCACCTAAACCTATTGAAGACCTATCTCGTCTAGTCTATTGCCCGCACGGACTGATTAAGTGTTGTTGTGGTGTATGCACCAAACACCCTCATTCGGTGGTAGTAAAGGGAGGTCATGTTGTTGGTTCTAGTAGTGGTAGACCTACTTACGTCACCAATCCTTGGGCTGGACAACGTAATAACTCGGGTAGTTATTACGACTTCTAACCCACAATAGAACTTTCTGCATTATGCTCAATACCCAAACAATGCAGTACAAATCATACATAAGGAGGATAATATCATTAGTAAGGAGGATAATATCATTAGTAAACATGAGATTTGTTTATTTTCAACGTTTGAGAAGCACTTTCATAACGACTGGAGATGTTTACGTTTTGGGGACGACCGTGTATGTAAGTGTGAGGAATGTCATCACTTTATCGTTGACAGAGACAAAATACATAAGGAGGTATAGGTATGAAACTACGTGATTTGCATAATCTTTACAGACTGAAACCGGAAAGTATTCCTGAAAAGAACACTTTCTTCACCGGCGTCGTGATTGGTGGTGCTATTTCTTTAATCATTTGGATTGCTTTATTCAAAGCTATATTTTAAGGAGGCAAAGACTATGGCAGAATTAAAAGAGCATTATCCAACAATCTACAATATGTGTGTACGTGAAGTATTATTCGAATAGTGGATTCCTGGATGTTGACGGGTCATCTATAAGATGTGTGAAGCTTATGCTTGTCCTGCAAACACTCCTTGGGATCATAATAATCAGCCTTGCCCCACATATAGCGATTGGAAGCAAAGCACTTAACAATAACCCAAAAAGACCAAATAGTGTCGAAAACCAGAAAGGTAGGTGATACCAATGATATAACACACATTCAATCCCCGAGCAGGTGGTAATTGCCGAGCCCCCTCGGGGAGGCTAACTCTACCATAGACGGTTCACAGTCCGTTTGAGAGAAGAGGATGAGCCAAATACGAAAAGGAGGTGTTATATATGTTTGACTTTTTAGTCTTTTTAGCATATGTAGGAATTCTGATTTTTGTATGATTACTTCAAATAATAATTGAAGGGAGGTGTAAATATGGTTGGGTTAGATTATGTGAAACCACGTATGAAGTACAGCACTGTTACGCAGACGCTTGGCACAATACAGGATACAAACATTCCAATATGTACCCATATTCGCATATGGAGGAAGGGAATGATTATATTGACTTTTAAGGAGGTAAATACATATGTGGAAATATATCATTATCATATTAACTATTCTGCTTTCCATATTAGTTCGTTGGTACCAAGAACCCGCCTACGTACAAGAGAATCAGTGCACAATCAATGATTTGGTTGATGATATTGAAGCTCTCAAACGCGCTTATAGAAAGGTGGGTCCACTGTATAGCTACACTATTGACCCCGATGGAACATTGAGAGTTGATAGGGGTAATGGTAAACCATTAAAGGTAAGATACTAAAAAAAAGGGGGTGGGGTGATAAATAATGGATAATGATATGCTTAAACAGTTGCATTTAATTGTTAATGATATACAAACAGACCGCGAGCGATATAACCGCAAGAAACATATAGATAATATACTTACATGCGGTGGTATTCTGATATTGATAGAAATCGTTTGTATATCGCTGTTTGGAGGTGTTATATGAACGACTTCGTCGAATCCGGAGAGTTCGGAATTGGTATTGAAGAAATGTCTGACACTGACCGTGATATTGAAAGTGGAATTAACCATTCAGTTGATGATGAGTTTGACCCTGGCTGTGGTAGTTTCGACCCGTGGAATGATTCTAATGCAGGGTCATAGGGATAAGGCAATATCCACGGTATTGCCTAGACGATTTTCTGTTTTATAAGAACCTTATTTACAAACTTACAAACAAAGGAGAGGAACAATGGCAGGAATTAACAAAGTTATCTTGATTGGTCGATTAGGGAATGATCCGGAATTACGTTACACAGCAGACGGTACAGCAGTTATCAATTTCCGTATTGCTACATCTGACGAATGGACGGATAAAGCAACAAATGAAAAGAGAGAGCGCACCGAATGGCATCGCATCGTTGCCTGGCGAAAACTGGGTGAGATATGTGGTAAATATCTTTCAAAGGGGAGGCAGGTTTACATAGAAGGCAAACTACAGACCCGGTCGTGGGAAAAAGACGGTATCATCAGATTCTCTACTGAAATTGTTGCATCTGATGTTCAATTTCTTGGCTCACGCCAGAAATCTAACCCTATTCCTAAAACACAAACTTCAGATGTAGTAGAGCAAAATGATGATATTCCATTTTAAATAAGGAGGTGATATACTATGGCTAAAACTATCATCAAAACTGGCCCAGAGTACCGCTTTACGTCCGAAATGATTGTAGCCGCTATTAAACTCGGTTACACTCATAAAAAGACTAACGGTATTAAGTGCAAAAGATGCGGCGACCATAAAAATGTACGTAAGTTCACCTTAGGTCGTGGCACCTATTACGCTTGCAATAAGTGTAGAGCACGCTGGGGCAGCTTGGTCACATAACCTAACATAGGTGGGGTTTGAGCACTGTACCTGCAACAGAAACAGTGCTTTCATATAAGCCAGTAACATGTGTTATTGGTTTATATGGTTTTTATTATTAATTAATCTGAAAGGAGGGTTTTATTATGGACAGAAATAATATTCTATGTAAAATCGAGTTTCATGAAAGTGAGTGGGTAGGGGAAATGGGTGATTATATAGTAATTAATACATCACTCAGAACTATAGTTAACAGAGTAAACAAATTAATTAAGAAAGAAGCTGAAAGTAACAGTAGCCCAGTGAGATTGTATGCATCAAATGCATATACATCACTCAAGCTTCTTTCTGAAGCTTTGTGGGAACATAAAAAGGAGGTAGATAACCATGATTACAGTACTGAACCACCACAAAACGAACATTCAATCACTACAGACGAATGTTCAGAACAAAGTTCTTGATGTAATGAAGAGTCATGGTAGTGTGCTTGGGAATCCCAATTACAATAACAAGACTATGCCTTTACATGAGAACTTAAACAAGTATCTTGCTTGGCTGCGTGAGGAGTATAATAAGCGAGGTGCAGTATTTGCAGAACTCATGAAGATAGTAAACTGGGAAAAGGGTGGAAAGAATATCTACCTGGTTTGCTGCTGCAAGCCTAAAGCTTGCCATGGGGACATTATCAAGGACGCTGCTGAAGCAGTAGTGAGGCAACACAAGGGACAGAAGGACAAACGTCCACGTGTCATCATTGCTGGTGGTAGAGACTTTAATGATTTCAATCTATTAACACAGTCCATGGATAACATAATGGCACGGGCTAAAGTGGATAAGATTGTCATTGTATCGGGGAAAGCCAAGGGAGCAGATGCTCTTGGTGAAAAGTATGCTGGTATACGAGGACATGCAGTAGCATCATTCCCCGCAGATTGGAACAACATACATGTGCCTGGTGCTGTAGTTAAAACCAACAAATATGGAAAGTATAATACCAGAGCTGGACATATGCGTAATGAAGAAATGGCAAGATACACGGCAGCAAGTCCTACTAGAGGTGTTCTTGTAGCGTGTTGGAATGGGCAATCGATCGGAACTGGTAATATGATTGCAACAGCAAAGGCATACGGGTTGCGTTTGTTCTTAATTAACTATTAAAGGAGGTGATAAAAATGATTAATATAACTCTACAGACCAATGTTTTCACAGTTAAGGATAATACTGATATTCTTAAATTATACAGAATTCTTGGTCAAAAGTATTCCAAAAGCGGCCTGAAACACTTTGAAATCAATGTTAATGGAATATTATATAAATTGATTGAACAGAATCCAAATAAATCATCGAAGTGGGGTATGCTCGCACGTACTGGTCATGAAGTTGTACAAGTAATAACGCAAAATAACAAATACATGGGTGTTTTTGTTGATGGTATTTATAATAAATATTAAAGGAGGTAAATAATATGTCTGCAAAATTATTGGAATTCTATGCAGTTACCATAAATCAGAAAGGTATAACTTATTTTATCATGGATGGTAAAGAAAGTAAATTCACCCTTTCTGCTAATGACATACAAACTATATACCACACAACTGGAATCGAGGCCAAAATCATGAAGGGGGAGATATTATCTGGTGCTGTTACTTCTATGGTGGTCAGGAAATGTAACAATACGGTATTAACATTGTCTTGATAGTTATTAACTACTTTTTCTCGATTAACTGGGGACGGTCTTGCACCCCTCCGGGGTGTATTTTACTTTCTCGAAGAACCAAAAAACAAAACTGCTAAGGAGGCTAACGATGACTGACATACCAGAAATAGAGAAGCTAGAAATAAAAATCATGGCTGAATACCTATTCAAGCAGGACATGATACGATTCTGCTGGGTACAAAAGTTCTTTACCGCAGCTTATCTTCAGCCAGGCCAAGAAACCCAAGATGCTGTCGGCGAAGACCATATCGACTTGCTCTACACCGAGCGTACGGAAGGAGGTGATTAACATCGAAGAAGAACTCAAAAAACTGTTAGATGATTATTATGGCGACTACAGAGACGATAGCTATAAAGAAGAAGTCGCACAATTTATTATTTCGTATTATCACGAAATATATGAACTAATAAAACAACACACCGAAGGAAGTAATTAATTAATAGTAGAGCCCGCACCGACAATATGTGGATTATCAACATTGAAAATCCACGCAGTCGTCGGTGCGAGGTTTTCTCGATGCCCCGAAGAACGATATGACTCAAACAGTGGAGGAGACGATAACATGTCATATAAAAGCCAACGATGTGCGAAGTTAAGTAAGTACGCACAAACA
>Ga0164311_10001534_pt1 | contig 11393 bp, 8 predicted proteins | sample GuaBasSedimGuay2_FD_121796 | JGI IMG/M metagenome (GOLD analysis project Ga0164311, IMG submission 121796) | Subseafloor sediment microbial communities from Guaymas Basin, Gulf of California, Mexico - Guay2, Core 4569-9, 9-12 cm | ecosystem: Environmental > Aquatic > Marine > Hydrothermal vents...
ATACTAAATCTTACTTTTTGATTTTAGGATACCATAGTACCTGGTTTCTTCCTGAACATCAGGGGAATATTGTCTTTTCCCGGTGCCCCGATCTCCATTAGCTCCCAATCTTTGTCGTATTCTTCTATCTTTTTCTTCAGGATGGGAACATGGCTGCTGGGGGGATCGTCGTTTCCTTCCCAGGTCAGCAATTCAACCCTGTATTGAAGGGTCTTCTTGCGTCCATTGATCCTGACTTCGATCTCAATGTTTTGTTCTACATCTACATCAGGGATTAGGATTACAACTTCTTTCATAGCGAATAGGTTTAAGGGTTGATATTTTATATGGGTCAATCTCTGAAAATAAGCTTGTCTTTACTGCCGAAGGATTTATAGGATGAGACAATCACCTTTTCTCCCGGGTCGAGCCCGCCTTTGACTTCATAGTAGCGTGTATTTTGTCTTCCTATGCTGATTTCTCTTTTTATAGCAAAGCTGCCGGAAGGATCGACAACATATATCCAGTTGCCTCCAGTTTCCTGGAAGAATCCGCCACGTTTCACGATGATAGCATCGCTGGCGCTGCTGAATATCACCCTCAGCTGAACGGTCTGCCCACGCTTGATAGCTGCAGGGTGTTCACCATCAAAAAGGAGATCGACCTCAAAAGTGCCACCAACTACATCTGTATAAATCTTTTTGATCTTTAATTTATATGTCTCTCTGTTGAAATCAAATTCAGCTTCTTGCCCTACAAATACCCTGGATATGTATCGTTCATCGATCCTGGCCTTCAACTTGTATCCATCCATCATATCGATCTGGGCAAGGTGTTCACCGGCTTGCTTGAGCTCACCGATCTCAGCACTGAAAGATGAGAGCTTACCATCAGCAGGGGCCTTGATATTTAAACTCTCAACAGTTTTTCTGAGCAATTCAAGGTTGTTGCCCATCCTGCTCATGGATTGATTGATCTGAATGATCTGCGAATAGGCAAAGATAGAGTCCAGTTTCTGCAACTCCACGCTGAGTTCAAGCTGCCTTTCCAGTCCAAGAAAATTTCTTTCTGCATCTTCCCATTCCTTAAGAGCGATCACATGGTTTTCATATAACTGCTTTTTCCTGTCATAGTCTTGCTCCGCCTGCTGCAACTGATAACTGAGGGTAGCAATTTCCTTTTCCCTGATAAACTTACTCTGTTCTAATTGTATCTTGGTATTCTGAAGGTTGTTGATGGCATCCAGCATCCTGGTCTCCTGCTCCATGGTACTGAGCTCCATGTTGGCGTTCATAAGTTTCAGGATGGGTTCACCCTTTTTCAGGATGGCACCATCTTCTACCCAAACAGCTTCTACAATACCTCCTGTCACGGCGTCGATATACACCGTATTTTTAGGGAAGACGATCCCATCGACAGGAATGAATTCCTGAAATTTCTCTTCCAGAACGGTGGCAATGCTAAGCTGATCCTGGTTTACATACAGCCTGCTTTGCTTATCTCTCAGGAAGAAGATATAAACAAGGAACATCAGAAAAACAAGGATCGCAAATATTGTCAAGATCCTTTTCAGTGTCCACTTCTTTTTTTCAATTGGTCGGTCCATTTTAATAAAATTTGGTTTAACATTTTTTAACTAATTCTGTGCCACCTTTCGTAAGGAGTTGTCATACAGGGAGGTATCAGGGGCATTCAAAGGCATAGCCTATGGATGTGTCCATATTCGTCCATATTTCTGTACAAATACGAACATTATACCTAATTTTACACGTAACAACGCTCGCCGGGCCCTTGTCTGCTATAAAGATGCATTTATAATCAAGTAGTTATATTTTCTTGCACGATAATTGATATTTAAGGGAATCTGACAATAAAAACCATCGCACATGAGTAAAATGGAAGCAAAGATCCTCATCATCGACGACGACAGGGATGTCCTCCTGGCGGCAAAGTTATTCCTGAAACAACATCTCAGCATAGTACATACCGAAGAGAATCCGGAAAACATCCCGGACCTGATGCATAATGAAACCTATGATGTCATTTTGCTCGACATGAACTTTTCCAGGGACGCCACCAGTGGCAAAGAAGGTTTTATGTGGCTGAACAAGATCCTTGAGATCGACCCGGCCACGGTAGTGATCCTGATCACCGGTTATGGCGATATTGAACTGGCTGTACAGGGGATCAAGGAAGGAGCCACAAATTTCCTGCTCAAGCCATGGGATAACAAGAAGCTCGTGGCTACCATTACCACTTCTCTCCAACTCAGAAAATCCAAGGTGGAACTGGAATCCCTGCGGACCAAGCAAAAGGTAATGATCGCTGATCAGCACCGCTCACACAGGAACATTATCGGTGATTCGCTGGAGATGCAAAAAGTGCTGGAAACCGTCAGGAAAGTAGCCGTGACTGAAGCCAATGTAATTATCCTTGGTGAGAACGGAACCGGAAAAGAACTTATAGCCAGGGCCATACATATGGCATCGGCAAAGAAAGACGAGGTTTTCATCAGTGTTGACCTGGGAGCCATCAGCGAATCACTCTTTGAAAGTGAATTGTTCGGATTTAAGAAAGGTGCTTTCACCGACGCCAAGGAAGACAGGGCGGGCCGTTTTGAAGCAGCTAATAAAGGCACTATCTTCCTTGATGAGATCGGTAACCTGTCCATGTCATTGCAATCGAAACTACTGAGTGTGATTCAGAACAGGAATGTGGTCAGACTGGGTACCAATAAGGAGATCCCAATCGATGTACGCCTGGTTTGTGCCACCAACATGCCACTTTACCAGATGGTAAACGAGAGCAAATTCAGGCAGGATCTGCTTTACAGGATCAATACCGTAGAGATCCATGTGCCTCCCCTGAGAGAGCGTCCGAGCGATATACCTCAGCTTGTGGAATACTTTCTGGAGATATATTCAAAGAAATATAAGGTGCCGTCAAAGCGCCTGAATGCATCTACCCTGAAAAGACTTGAGAAGCATAACTGGCCCGGGAATATCAGGGAATTGCAGCATTCCGTAGAACGTGCAGTGATCATGAGTGAATCAAGTATCCTGCAACCTTCCGATTTCTTCCTGTCACCTGTTGAAGATTCTCAGTCAGAGACGATAAGCACTTCCAACATGAACCTGGAAGAAACAGAAAAGATGCTCATCCGCAAAGTGATCGATAAACATGGCGGAAACATCAGTAAGGCAGCAAAAGAACTTGGACTTACACGTGCTTCACTTTACAGAAGGATAGAGAAATATGGTATTTAGGCGTTTTCGCATACAGGTCATTTTCAGGTTGCTGCTTCTGGCAATCTCTTTCTTCCTCTTGTTCTACCTGTTGGATAAGACCAGGTATAATATTACCGCAATAATCATTGTCGGGCTAATAATTTACCAGACCTTCATCCTTATCCGATATGTGGAGAGGACCAATCGCAAGCTTACACTCTTTCTCCAGGTCATCAGATATTCCGATTTTTCCAGTTCTTTTTCCGACCGCGGGCTCGGGAAAAGCTTCGAAGACCTCAACAGTGCTTTTATGGAAGTAATAGAGCAGTTCAAGAAGCACAGAGCAGAAAAGGAGGAACATTATAACTACCTACATACGGTAGTGCAGCACATAAACATCGGGATTATTGCCTATAATAGTGCGGGAAAGGTGGATCTGTTCAACGCGGCCATGAAAAGGTTGCTGCGGACACGGAATATTAGATTCCTTTCCGACCTGGATGGAGTTAAGGAGGGCTTGTCAGACACATTACAGAAGCTGAAGTCAGGCGAGCGCACACTCATCCGGCTTTTCATCAATGATGAGTTGCTGCAGATCTCCGCATATGCCACAGAGTTCAGGATGCGTGGTGAACATTATACCCTCGTCAGCCTCCAGGATATCAGCTCCGAGCTGGATGAAAAAGAGATTGAATCATGGCAAAAGTTGATACGGGTACTGACACATGAGATCACAAACTCCATTACACCCATCTCATCACTGGCCTCAACAGTGCGTGAAATGCTCCTTGATGAAGACCATGACCAGGTACTTCTGAAAGCACTCGATGGAGAAGACCTGGAAGGCGTACAGAGAGCCATAGATACGATTCAAAAGAGAAGCCAGGGCTTGCTTAATTTCGTGGAGGTATACCGCAACCTGACACGTATACCCAAGCCAAACTTCAGATATTTTAAGGTTCATGAGATCTTTGAACGTTCGGAGCACCTCCTCAAACCAAAAATGCAGGAGCTTGGTATCAGCTGCAGCAACAGGGTCTTCCCTCCGGATATGATGGTTACCGCCGATCCTGACCTTGTCGACCAGGTTATCATAAATATAATACTGAATGCCATGGATGCGGTAAAAGGAAAAGAAGATGGTGAGATCAGCGTGCTGGCCACCAAGAATAATAACAACCGTGTCGTAGTCGATATTAAAGATAATGGATCAGGGATAAAGCCCGATATCATGGATAAGATATTCATGCCATTTTTTACATCCAAAAAGCATGGTTCAGGCATTGGCCTGAGCCTGTCGCGGCAGATCATGCACCTGCATAAAGGCACGATCACTGTAAAATCAAATCCCGGCGAGGGAACCACCTTTACACTAACATTTTAAGCATGTCGAAAGAAGCAAAAACCAATTTAAACGAGATCCTCCCACTACTCAAAACGCGTTGGAGCCCCAGGGCATTTGAAGATAAAGCTGTCGAAGCTGAAAAGCTGAGAAATATTCTGGAGGCTGCCCGCTGGTCCCCTTCTGCTTCGAATATCCAGCCCTGGATATTTTTCCCAGGATTGAAAGGGGATGAGACGTATGAAAAAATTACCGCTACCCTGGTAGAGTTCAACCAGATGTGGACAAAATTTGCCCCGGTACTCATATTAAACTGCGGCAAGATCACGAATGATACCGGCGACCCCAATGGCAGCTGGCAATATGATATCGGGCAATCGGTGGCTCACCTGAGCATTCAGGCTATGCAGGAAGGCCTTCAAGTGCACCAGATGTCAGGTTTCGACGCCCTGAAGGCTGCAGAGCTTTTTGCCTTGCCGGAAGATGTGCAGGCTGTATCGGTAATAGCCATCGGATACCTGGGCGATCCTTCCATGCTGCATCCACGCATGCAAAAACCTGAACTGGCCGAGCGCGAACGCAAGGAAATGGATACCTTTGTCTTTTCCGGGATATATGGCCGGGCCTCAGAAATTGTTGAATAAGGAATAAATCAGAACTTTATGAATGCAAGAATAAGCTTCTTGATCATTGCGGTGGCGATGATAGCGTTTTCATGCGGAAACAGTAACATAGCCAATAATAAGGAACCCGATGAACCACAGAAATCATTGATCATACCAAAGTTTAATGCTGATTCTGCTTACGCCTATATCGAACAGCAGGTGAACTTCGGCCCCCGGGTACCGGGAACGGAAGCCCATGCTGCCTGTGCCTCCTGGCTTGAAACTACCATGAAAAGATTTGCTGATACTGTAATCGTACAGTCATTTAAGGCCAGGGCATATAATGGCGAAGTGCTTAGAGGGAAGAATATCATCGCCTCATACAATGTAGAAAACAAGAAAAGAGTCCTGCTTTGTGCACACTGGGATTCACGTCCCTATGCCGATTATGATCCCGATGATTCTATGCACGATACGCCCATCGATGGTGCTAATGATGGTGCCAGCGGTGTTGGTGTTTTGATAGAGACTGCCAGGCAGTTTGGTCTTCAGCATCCTGACATTGGTGTCGATATCGTGCTCTTCGACCTGGAAGATTACGGTCCTCCCCAGGATGCCCAATCTACTGCCACAGAAAACTGGGGACTGGGGTCACAGTATTGGTCAAAAGACCCGCATATACCCGCCTACCGCGCACGCTATGGCATACTGCTCGATATGGTGGGAGTGAAAGATGCCACCTTCCTCATGGAGGGCTTCTCCATGATGTACGCCCCTGCCAGGGTAAAAAAAGTCTGGGGAATCGCCCAGGGCCTGGGCTATGATAGCTATTTCCCTGATGAATATGGCAGCTATATTACCGACGACCACTATTTTGTGAATACACTGGCAAATATCCCAACCATCAATATCATACATCTTGAACGTGGTGAAGATACCGGAAGCTTTTTCAAGCACTGGCATACGCTGAACGATAACATGGAGCATATCGATGTTAACACTCTGTATGTAGTAGGTACCGTTGTTTTAAATGTGGTATACCGCGAAAAAGGATAATTTGCTCCCGGCCATTAAGCAAATTACAGCAACTCGTTGGCCAGGTTGGCCAGGTCGGAACGTTCCCCCTTCTCTAGTCTTACATGCGCATAGATCTCATGGTGCTTGATCTTATCAATCAGGTACGAAAGCCCGTTACTCTGTGAGTCAAGGTATGGGGTATCGATCTGGTAGATATCACCGGTAAAGATGATCTTGGTATTCTCCCCTGCCCGGGTGATGATGGTCTTCACTTCGTGTGGTGTGAGGTTCTGTGCCTCATCAACGATAAAGCATACATTGGAAATACTGCGTCCGCGGATATAGGCCAGCGGTGTGATCACCAGTTTTTCCTGCTCCAGCGCATCACTGATCTTTTTGAACTCCCTGTCTTTTTCGTTGAACTGATTCTGGATAAACTTGAGGTTATCCCAGAGCGGTTCCATATAAGGGTTTAGTTTTGAGGCAATGTCGCCCGGAAGGTAACCGATATCTTTATTGCTCAGGGGTACGATGGGCCTGGCCAGATAGATCTGCTTGAAGTTCTTTTTCTGCTCCAGCGCACCGGCCAGCGCCAGCAAGGTTTTCCCGGTACCGGCCACACCCTGTATGGTCACTAGCTTTACCTTGGGGTTGGAGATGGCATGAAGGGCAAACACCTGCTCCGCATTGCGTGGGGTGATCCTGTATGCGGGCGTTTTTTCTATCCGCTCTATCCTCTCCAGCACGGGATTGTAAAATACCAGGGCGGAGGTCCGGTCATTCTTCAGAATGAAGTAGTGGTTCGGGATAGGATTCTTGATGCCCACATCTTCAGGCATACAAAATCCATCGGCATAAATCCTGTCGATCACCTCCTTGGTCAATCCTTCTATAACCGTTCTCCCGACATACAATGATTCCAGGTCCTTGATCTTTCCCGTCTCAAAATCTTCTGCCGGGATGTTCAGGGATTTGGCTTTCAATCGAAGGTTGATATCCTTGGTGACCAGGGTTACTTTTTTCTCCGGATGCTCTTCACACAGCGAGAGGGCTGCATTCAGGATACGATGATCAGCATTGTTTTCTCCAAAAACCATGGTGGCATCCAACGAATCCGCTCTTTCCTGCATAACCACCTTGAAATAACCGGCCTTGGGACGGTCAATAGGTATCCAGTTCTGCAGGGAATTGTTGGAGGATAATTTGTCCATGATGCGGATAAACTCCCGGGTCTCGAAATTCTTCGTCTCGTTCCCTTTCTTGAAGTGGTCAAGCTCTTCCAGCACTGTGATAGGAATAGCTACATCATTATCTTCGAAACTGTAAATGGCATTGTGGTTGTAAAGGATCACTGAAGTGTCGAGGACAAAAATCTTTTTTTGCTTTTTCTTTCTTGGCATCGGAAGGGGGTTTATACTATAAAACAACAATATATTTTGCGAAAAATTACAAGGCCTCTTAAGAACTTATTAAGTGAAGCCTGTTCATAAAAACCCTAAAATATTACTTTTGTGCTATGGCCAAACAAAAGAAACTATTCCTGCTCGATGCCATGGCATTGATCTACAGGGCATACTTTGCACTCAACAAGAATCCAAGGATCAATTCCAGGGGTTTAAATACCTCCGCCATCCTGGGTTTTGCAAATACCTTGCTGGAGGTGCTTCGGAATGAGCAGCCCACCCATATCGGTGTTGCCTTCGATACCAAGGCACCAACAATCAGGGAGAAAAGTTATGCTGAGTATAAAGCCAACCGGGAGCGCATGCCGGAAGATATTTCACTTTCGATCCCATACATTGTTAAACTCATTGAAGCATTTAACATTCCAGTATTGAAGGCTGACGGCTACGAAGCTGATGATGTGATAGGTACCCTGGCTAAGAGGGCAGAACAGGAAGATTTCGAGGTGTTTATGATGACCCCTGATAAGGACTTTGGGCAGCTGGTGTCCGACAATATATATATGTATAAGCCGGCCAGAATGGGAAAGAAGGCAGAAGTGCTGGGTCCGGATGAGATCTGTGAAAAATATAAGATCCGGGAGCCGGAACAATTCATTGATATCCTGGGTTTGTGGGGAGATGCATCCGACAATATTCCCGGGGTGCCGGGGGTGGGAGAGAAGACCGCATCTAAACTGATAGGGGAGTTTGGAAGCATAGAAAACCTTCTGCTGAATACCGATAAGCTGAAAGGCAAGCTCAAAGAGAATGTAGAGAACTTCTCGGATCAGGCCATCATGTCGAAGCAGCTGGCTACCATTATCCTGGATGTGCCCGTTGCTTTTAATGAAGATGAGCTGAAGCATAGCGAACCCAACAGGGAAGCCCTGACAGAGCTCTTTGAGGAATTGGAATTCCGCACTTTTGCACAGCGGATTTTTAAAGCTACAGAAGAAAAGAAAAGTGACGAGCTAACTGAAGACAAAGAAGATAAGGGTGACCTCTTCAGCAGTGCAGGTGTAGAAGTACCCCTGAAAAATTTGCAGGATGTTAATTCAGTATCCCATGATTATGCGCTGGCAGAAAACAGCAAGGAAAGGGCTAAGCTCATTCGGAAGCTGAAGGAAGCAGATTCATTCTGTTTCGATACTGAAACCACGGGGCTGAATGCCAACGATACTGAGCTGGTGGCGATGTCCTTTGCAGTAAAAAAAGGCGAAGCCTGGCTTGTACCGGTACCGGAAAATTACCAGGAAGCACTGGAACTGGTCTCAGAATTCAAAGAGCTTTTTGAGGATGATCAGATCGGTAAGATCGGACAAAATCTGAAATTCGACATGTCGGTACTGAGATGGTATGATGTTGAGGTGAAGGGAAAACTTTTCGATACCATGATCGCCCACTATCTCATCGAGCCCGACATGCGGCATAATATGGACCTCCTCGCTGAAACCTACCTGGATTATAGGACCATTCCCATACAAAACCTGATCGGCAAAAAGGGGAAGAACCAGTTGAGCATGCGTACAGTTAGCCCGGCAATGATGAAAGACTATGCCTGCGAAGATGCCGACATCACCCTGCAACTCAAAGAGATATTCGACCCTCTGCTGAATGATGCAGGTACCATAAAACTGTTCAATGGCATTGAGATGCCACTGGTGCCGGTACTGGCTTCCATGGAAGCTGAAGGGGTTAAGCTGGAAACAGCAACACTTGCTGATTTTTCATCAGAACTGGAGCAGGGTATCACCAGGCTTGAAAAGGAGATCAAGGAACTGGCCGGGGCAGATTTCAACATTGCATCACCAAAGCAACTGGGTGAGATCCTCTTCGAAAAGCTGAAGGTAACCGATAAACCCAGGCTAACAAAAACTAAACAATATTCTACCGGTGAGGATGTGCTGCTCAAGCTGGCCGACAGGCATCCTATCATCGACAAGATCCTTGATTTTCGTTCACTCGCCAAGCTGAAATCGACCTACGTAGATGCACTCCCCAGGTTGATCAACCCTCGCGATAACAGGATACATACTTCATATAACCAGGCTGTTGCGGCCACCGGAAGGCTAAGTTCCAACAATCCCAACCTTCAGAATATACCTATCAGGACTGAGATGGGGAGGGAGATCAGAAAAGCCTTTGTGCCCAGGAGCAAGGAATATACATTGCTCGCTGCCGACTATTCACAGATCGAGTTGAGAATCATTGCTGAACTCAGCAAAGATCAGGGCCTGATCGATACTTTCGTCAATGGATTGGATGTACACACTGCTACAGCGGCAAGGATATTTAGTGTAGACCTTGAAGATGTGACCACCGACATGCGGCGAAGTGCCAAAACCGTTAATTTCGGCATTGTTTATGGGATCTCTGCCTTCGGACTTTCAGAAAGGCTGAACATTCCGCGAAAGGAGGCTGCCGACATAATTGCTCAGTACTTTGCTAAATATCCCGGGGTGAAATCATACATGGAACAAACGATAGATTTCGCCAGGAAGAATGGATATGTGGAAACCATGATGGGCAGAAGGAGGTACCTGCGCGACATCAATTCATCCAATGCGACAGTGCGAGGTTATGCCGAGCGAAACGCCATTAATGCACCCGTACAGGGTTCTTCTGCTGATATGATAAAGATCGCCATGATCAGTATTCATGAAGTGATGCAGAAAGAAAAAATGAAATCGAAAATGATCCTTCAGGTGCATGATGAGCTGGTTTTCGATGCCTACGAAAAAGAGCTGGATATGCTCAGAGAATTGGTTGGCGATAAGATGCGATCAGCCATCCCAATGACGGTCCCGGTAGTTGTTGATATGAATACTGGCAACAATTGGTTGCAGGCACACTAATATTGTTATCTTTGCAACGGCAGTGTATATGCTTAGTATTGATAATCAGCAACATAGAAAATATTTTCTTGCTTGCCAAAGATTGAATCAGGATTAAAAAATTATTAAAAATTTGTTAATAAATTAAAATCCTGAGCTTATAGCCTCAGCCCTCAAGCGTTTAGAATTTTTCAACGACTTTCTGTTAATAAGTATTTGATTTGGCCCAAGTATTATAGCGTATATTAGTCAGGAAAATCTGCAGGCACTTCTTTAAATTCAAGCCGTTGAAAAATAGGGAAATGGAGATTTGAAAATTTTCAAAAATTAATTTATGGAGCTGAAAAATGATCTTTTTGTCAATGTTGGCAAAGAAACAGAGCAGGAGAAGGAAAATTTTTATGATGAGGTACTCGAGGAAAGAACTAAACTGGAACCCACGCAGGAAAATGACGAGGTATCCGGTGTAACAACTAAAGAACCGGAACAGGAATCAAAACCAGAAACCGAAACCAAATCATTGAAGAAGTATTCCCACGAAGAAGTATTGGTAAAAGCCACAGAATATTTTAAGAGAGATACCCTGGCTGCCAATGTTTGGATGAATAAGTATGCACTGAAGGACAGTGACGGAAATATTTATGAGCTTACACCTGATGATATGCACAGGCGTATTGCCAATGAAATTGCCAGGATAGAGCAGAAGTACACAAACCCCATGTCGGCTGAAGAGGTTTATGAGCTGATCAGGGATTTTAAATATATTGTTCCCCAGGGCAGCCCCATGGCCGGTATTGGTAACAATATGCAGGTTTCATCCCTCTCTAATTGTTTTGTAATAGGGAATGATGGAAACTCGGATTCATATGGGGGTATCCTCAAGGTTGATCAGGAACAGGTTCAGCTGATGAAACGCCGGGGTGGTGTCGGGCATGATCTTTCAC
>Ga0164311_10001535_pt1 | contig 11392 bp, 12 predicted proteins | sample GuaBasSedimGuay2_FD_121796 | JGI IMG/M metagenome (GOLD analysis project Ga0164311, IMG submission 121796) | Subseafloor sediment microbial communities from Guaymas Basin, Gulf of California, Mexico - Guay2, Core 4569-9, 9-12 cm | ecosystem: Environmental > Aquatic > Marine > Hydrothermal vents...
GGGACCTCAACCTGCAGTCCCAGCGCCAGTGTTCGGCCCATACGAGCCGTTGATTATCGGTGAGAAAGTAGGTCGCAGCTTCAAGTTCAAGGTCACGCTGTTCAGCTTCGCGTTGAATATCACACCAAGCATATCTAGACTGCGAATGATACTTGATATGCCTGATCGGATCGAATCTGGCCAGGATCTCACTGCATTGGTCGGCGGAACCCATATCACTTTTGTTCCAGCATTTCTCGTGGTACCAGCTATTGCAGTGGACGGGCAGTCAGTGGGCAGCAACCATTCATATCATCAAATAACGAATGCTGATGAAACTGGCTTTGATGTTGAGTTCTTCGACGGTGGAAGCGTTGAACGAACTTTCGATTACATCGCCAGAGGTTATGGGCGTTTAGAAACGTAGGATAGAATCATGTCTCAATTCGACTTTGGAACAATTAATCCGTCCACGAAAAGTGGAACGGCTTTGGCATCGGATCTCAATAGTTGGCGAGACTCGTTGAATAGTTCCCACAAGGGTACTTCTCGTCCAACCTATGCCCAAGCAGGCATGGTTTGGATAGACGATGTGTCTGCTTCTCTTTGGAAGATCTATATCTTTGATGGCACCAATGATGTGCTACTACGGGAGATCAACCCGACCACCCACGCACCGATCGCCTTCCAGTTGGTCGATGGTGGTACTGGCGGCACGGACGCACCTTCAGCACGCACCTCCTTGGGCCTTGGGGACGTGGCCACAGAGGACGTTGTTCCAATCCTGAAAGGTGGTACGGGTGCAACTGTGGCATCCACCGCCAGGACCAACTTGGGGTTGGGTTCCGTAGCTACCCTCAACCTCATTCCGATAGCCCAGGGAGGGACCAATGCGACGACTGCGGCGGCGGCTCGCACCAACCTGGGCCTTGGGGCAGCTGCACTTGAGACGGTTGGGGTGGCCATTGGTGACCTGTTTGAGATCGTTGATGTTGGTGGCGCTGTTCCTGGGCTTCCAGCGCTGGACGGTAGTTTGCTCACAGGTCTCCCTTCCAACTTACCAACAGAGGTCTATATCACATCGACTGGTGCAGGCAACTTTATCGTCCCAGCAGGTGTCACATCTATTCGGGTTGAATTAGCTGGTGGTGGTGGTGGTGGGAGAAGTAGCCTGCCAAACGACATTGGTGGGGCAGCTGGAGTACAGACTTCGTTTGACACCACCATACTTGCTGCTGGTGGCAGCGGCTCAGACGCTGTTCCACGACATGGAGAAGGATCTGGAGGCGACTTTCATATTAGGGGTGGTGGATCAAAACCTGGTGGACCTTCTACCGGTGGACTTGGTGGTGTTGCAGAATGGCGGAGTGCTGGTTTCGGTGCACTGACGGTGGCGACTTTGGTTGTGGTTCCGTTGGCATCTATCCCCTATGTTGTTGGTGCTGGTGGAGTCGGCGGTTCTGGTAGTGGTTCCTTCCCTGGACAGGACGGTGCAGATGGATACATTAAGATCAGCTATTGATGAGCGCCTTGAAAGATCACAGTGTTACGTGTGTGTGCAAGGACTGCATACTTGAACTTGACAAGATAGACGCTAGAACGGAAGTCCATCGGATTCGAAGAAAGAAGACTCAAGATGGCTGGGTGGGTCGTCAAGCAAACGACGAATCTCCAAAAGTGGATCCTCCCACCCCTCTGGCTTAATAGGCTTCATGTCCATCGGTGCGACCTCCTTGCCCATGTTAGCTTGGTGAACTATGTCCCAAACCGGCTGGAAGGGAATGCCGAAAGCCATTAAGACACCCATGGCTATGTAAATGGTATCCATGGCCTCCTGCGCTATGTGTGACCTGTCCCCTTCTGCGATCGCCTCGGTAAGTTCTCTCGCTTCTTCCTCGATCATCTTCATGTCAACACTTGGCCAGCCCTCCTGGGCCATAGGAGATGAAACAGGAAACTCGAACTTGAGGTGAAATGCCATCATATCTCGTTCAATGTTCGACATCAACCGCCAGTTACCACTGGGGCACATCTCAAACACCTTGGTGAAGTTCTGGACCATCGGTAGTTCAATAGTCCATCCTGGTGTTGCCGGCAGGGCATCGACGGTGAGCACCTCCGGTCGGTATTGGAGACCGGCCTCATCCCTAATCACCATGGTTGGGATCAGTATCGCTTCTCTGGGCAATTCGGCTCGCACTAGATTCTCCTTGCGGCTATAGCGGTGATGCGGTTCTCCAGCCGAGAACGTTCCTTGTTAAGGATCGGCTTTAGATTCTCAACGTTGAATGGAAGTGGCATGGTCACACACCAACGATGTTCATGGTTTTCGTCGTCTATGTACAGCACCTCAACTAGACAGGACTCCCAAGCCCCTATCACGTCGACAATCTGGTACGATTCCATCCAGTAGGAATAATATACCAGATCCGCAGGTTCGAGATCCACACCAGCCTTCTCAGCAACCTCCTGCTCCAGGAAGTGAAACACCTCCACTGCAGCCTTTACTTCGTCGAAGCTAAATGTGTCGCCCAGGAGACGGTTCAGGTGTTGTACTTGATGTATCGAACTGCGGCGGCTGTTAAGGGCGCTCTGCACCTGTCCCACGATTGGGGTCCCTTGTGCAGTACGAAACGACCCGAAACGCTCTTGCTGTTCCATTGCAAGGGCAATCGCCGATCCTGGATCCCTCCATCCTGAAGGCTTCATGATCTTGCCGTCCTCACGTCTTATGACCTTTCCACGAACGACCTTCTTCATGTTGGCATTGTGCACGAGAGCAAAGATCTTGTCCAGGTTCATCCCGTGTCGCACCGCTGTGTCGACGATGTAGTAGATGGTGTCGACCAGAGCATCGGCCTGATCATGCAGCGTCATTGCTGAATCGAGTTCCGCTAATTCGTCGCTGACCATATTGGTCAAGAACTGTGTGGACTTCTGGCTCATGAGAACTGGCTTGTCCGGTAGGTCCTCGTGGCACGCACGGGTAAAGTCTCTCACTGTTTCGGTAATGTTCATAATTCTCTCCTCTGGCTTAGATGTGATTTGAGTTTCTTCAAGGCTCGTTTTTCGATCTGTCGAACCTGCTCTCTGCAGACCCGAAATTCTTTCGAAAGGTTGGAGTACGTCTCCGGTGCGCAGTTAATACCAAACCGCCTGCGCAAAGTGGTCACCTCGACAGGCGTCAGACCAGCGGGGTTGTTGTGAAGCAGTTCGTGCACGTCCATCTCGCAGAACGTTTGCTCTGTTGTACCGGCATTGGTAACTGACACAATATCAAAGTCAGCCGCCTTGAACCGGTTGGAGTAGAGATAGCTTTGGCGATGGAGACGTGCAAAGTTGTTCTTGAGAGCAGCGCACACGTAAGCACTGAATTTGAAGCCTCTCTTGGGCTCGAACTTATCGACGGACTTGTTGAGAACAATCAACCCTTCCCTGACCAGTTCGTCTTGCTCGATCATGTTATAGACACGCTGGCTGCATTGGTAGATTATAAGCCCCAAATTGGCTTCGACGATCTCTTCTCTCAGGGCGTGGGATTTCTTGACCCACCGGCGTCGACGGTATTGGGCGTTGGCGTCTATAGTGTCAAGTGCATCTATCTCTGCGATGCGGTCTTGAGCTTCGTTGAATCGCCTGAACAATTCCCTCTCTTGGGCAACGTTCATGACAGTGCGGCTCTGGCTCATTAGTGTTTCTATTGCAGTCATGGCTTAGAATGGCTCGTATGGTTCGTCTTCTGGTTCTTCTGGTTTCGGCTCATATGCTCGGGTCTTTAATCTATCCGGCATCTCATACACCCCTGCTTCGTCGTCCCATCGGAATGGGCCTCCAAATTCCTTGTCCCACACGTCTCGGCAAAATTGCAGGCTCGGCAACACAAACGAATAAGGGCGTTTGAGAACTTTCTGACAATGGCCCAAGTCGAGGGTATAGGGTTGAGCACTCTGGACCTTTCCCAACCTGCCGTTGCAGGCCTTCTGGAGGAACCTCTTGATCACACCGGCACTGGATCGGCGACTAACACCATGGCGCGAACTGTGGAAGATAAAGTCAGTTATGAGTTCCTCTACGATAATTGTCTCTTGCCAGTGTTCGTGCTCCATCAACAGTTTGCCATCCTGCAGCTTGCCGAACCACCATTCCTCCTCGACCTGCATCGAATACATCTTCTGCTCCATCAGCGCCAGGGTCTGCGGCACCTTTCTCACGTTGAAGTCGTCCAACGGGTGATGCATGAGCATGTAGAGAAGCGCCTCGTACCCACCGTTGTCAAGTTGCTTGAGGATGGCCTCGAAATAGTCGGTGTTCTGCATCTCGTCATCGCTGACATCTAAAACGAAGAACCGCCTCTCCTGGGCTCCAGCCGGTATGACCCAATCACTGTTGGAGGCGAGAATAAGGTGTGTGTAGTTCGCCGATATCTCGACGTCAATGCCCTTCTTCTCAATGGCCAGCGTTTCCTCGGTTATGAGAGTCTTGAGAATGGACTCATGCTTCTTGTCGCCTGCGTAGAAGGCTTCATCCCCGAATAGGATCGAGCAGTCTCTTAAATGCGCATTGAAGCTACCGACCAGATGCTTCGGGTCACTCAGCTGCAGGAAGTGCCTCCCGAATAGCGCCCCAAACCCTTTGGCGAATATGCCCTTGCCGGTCCCCTGTTTCCCACGCATAACCACAGCGGTGTGTCCTGGGCTGTCGGGTTGCTGCACGGCTGTGGCCATCCAGCCGGTGAGGTAGTTGAAATGATCCTCGTTGCCTTTGCAGATGTTGTTGAGAAGGTGAGACAAGTAGAGCGAGCAATCTCCTGGGCAGGCGTTGAATGCGAAGCCTCGCCACAGGTTGTAGGTGTTGGGTAACTCTCTTCCAGGAGCGAAGGCCATGGTCTCGTACTGCATTCGATCGGGATGGGTCAGCCACCATTTGCCCAGAGGGATGAACACTGGGTTGTCGTTCTTGTCCACTCCGATCCTCACCTGGATGTGTAGATATCGGTTGCGCACATCCTCGAAACTCTGGGCAGACACCTTCGATCGCTTGATGCTGTGGTCTTGTATCTCGCTGATGACTCGGCATTTACCACCCAGGTCACTTATCACTGCGTGCTTTTCGTTCATCTCACGTAGGTGTGGGCTGATAGCCTCTTCCTTGGCACGTCCTATTTGGCGTGTGGCATACTTCTCAGCGTTGCTACCCTTTTCCAGTATGCTCGATGAAATGTTAAAGTCAGGGTCAGTGATGACCGAATATATGAGGTTGTCGTCGCACTTCCCTCGCACCATCTCGCAGCACACGAAGAACAGCGCCTCAGATCGACTCTCAAATTTGTTCGGGTCGTCTGGGTCGATCCCCTGAACGATGACCACCTTGCATAAATCACTGACACCTTCTGGCAAGTCGTTGATGTCCAAGACCCTGTCGACATTCCCTGTTATCTCAACGCCTCGAAGTGATGGGGCGAATGCAGGACCGGCCAGCTGGACTGGGTTGGCTGGACTGAATTCGCTCAGGTTGTAGAGACGCTCACTGGACTGAATCACAACTTCAGCAAGGGCTGGTTTTCGGCCCTTCTTTTTCTTCTTAGCGTCAGGTCGGTTAATGGTTCCAGGGAGACGCATTATCCGGTCAACGTTGTGGCAGTTATCGGCTCCGAATATTATTTCCAGCTGTTGGTTGTATCGTTTAGCCTCTTCATACAAACCTTCCTCACCATTGATTGGCAAGGGTTCACGTAGTCTCCAGAACCCTTGATAGCCACCACCACTGAATACGATAGCGCTGGGTGGTGGTACGTTGCCAGGAGGCTCCTCCAGGAGGCCCAGAGCGCGTTCACGTTCTGATTTGATATCCTCACCGGCACGTGGGTCTATGTCGACGTGAAGCCATGCCAAGGACGCGATGTCCTTGCGGCTGGCCTTCTTGTCTAGGTCTTGCAAAACTGGGTTGACATGAAAGTATAAGTTTCTGTCGTCCCCATACTTGTCTAACCAAATCTTGGCTTTGTTCCGGTCTCGGAAAGTGGCGGTGATGATCTTTTGTTTGTCTAGTGAAACAGCAGTCAGCACCCATGGTCCTGCAGGTGCCCACCATTTCAAGAAACTGATAGAGGCTTGATAAGATGGCTTCACGAATTAGATTCCCCAATACTCCGTCAACTCCTGACAGTTAACTTTACCCGATTCCATTTGGATGACCCACCAGCGACAGCGGCCCACACCCTTTGCAACATCGACTAGAGAAAGATCACTTCGTCGACGGAGAATATAGCAGGCCTCATGTGGCTCGATCTTCTGGAGAAGAATCTCCGGTGCACCTTCCACCTCATTACCAACTTCCCACTTTCTGTATTTGTGCAGGGACACTCCCTGGTGTGACGCAGCGTCAAACTGGCTCATGCCCTTTCGTCTTCGAAAGATGAGTAGTTTCTCGCCGAGCATTAGCTCTGAGATAAGCATTTTATCAATTCCTCGTTTATTAATCCGTTGATCCAGACATGGAACGCAGCTTCATACAATTCCGCTCTTGTTGACTTGTTTAGTGCTTGTGCGGCAACATCGCCCTTGAAGAGCAGCCACTCGTGCTTGACTTCCAGTAGCAACCAAACATTGCCACCGGCTCGTGATCGTTTCATGGCCCACACCCGTTGCTGGGCAGTGTAGTGTTCCAACCTAACAATGGTTGTTTCTCTCACTGGCCATTGCCTGAGCCATTTAAGTTCTATCCACCCCTCCACATAATTGACGTCTGGTGTTCCCAGTCCTGCCTTGTTCTCAACTCTTACAGGGTCCAAACGTCTTATCGCTTTCACAACCCGTATACTCATGGTCTGTTCGCTCATTAACCATACCTTGTCATTTATTTAATTTCACCCCAATTCGGACCAATTTCCACGTCTACCTTACTCGGCACCCTCAAATTAACGCAGTGCCGCATGTGGTCAGCGATGGCTTCCGCCTCCACTAAGCTAGAGACTGTTAAATCGAGTTCATCATGGACCTGTAATTGTATCGCATACCCTGCACCGTCCACCGCCACCATGGCGGCCTTCATCTGGTCGGCCGATCCGCCCTGAATTAGGCGGTTAAGAGCCTTGTAGCACCAGTCGTATGAGCCATCTTCCAGTTGGGGAAATCTACAGCGTCTACCGAGCAATGTGACAATGTAGCCTCGCTGCCTTGCAACCTTCTCGCACATCTTGGAGAGCTGCTTGACGAAAGGCACTTGCTGATCGAAGTTCTGGAGTAGTGCCTGGCCTTCAGTCCCAGCTATCTCAATGAGCTTGCCGGTTCTGTTGCTCTTGGTGAAGGTGGTGGGAAGGCCCAGGTCGTGACACAGCTTGGCTCCTCCCATTCCATAGCAGAGACCCAGGAAGATGATTTTGGCAATGGTGCGCTCTCTCTTCGAAGGCTTCCAGTCCACGGCCATGCCGGCAATCATCTGCGCCATGATTGTATGGTTGTCAGCGTTGGGGTCGGATCGGTAACGGTGGCACATGTCACGACCACCCCTACAACCCGCAATTTCACCGTAGTGGGCCGCAAGTCGGGGTTCCTGCTGGGAGTAGTCCTCGCAGGCCCACAGGCCATCTCCGTCCGGTATGTAGATCGATCGCCACATGCTGGCGAAGTCGTCCCGACTCGGCTGCTGCTGCAGGTTCGGGTCGGACGAACTCATTCTCCCGTAGGCAGCACCCTTAGTCTCACCGTCTTCCCTCTGGGCCTTTATTTGGTTGAACGTGCTGTGCAGCCGACCATTGACACTGTAGCGCTTGATAGACTCAGCGAAGGTGGTCCGGAGCTTGTTGACCTTCCTGGCTCTCTCCAAGCACCTTGCGACAGGGTGGTCTATCTTTGATAGTAGGTTCTTGTCAACCTTCGGCTGGCCAGTCGGTGTCTTGGGCACCTCCACCCCAACGGCGGTGAGCGCCTGTGCGATAACTTGCTTCTTCCACACGTCACCAACCTTGATCCGCACGTTGCACTCGTGGTACACCCGCTGGAGCATCTCGGTCTCTTCCTTGACGGACCACGCCTCGATCTGAGCCAGCTTGTCCCAGTCGATAGCTACACCAAGTCGGCGCATCTTCAACACGATAGGTGTCACACGCGATTCCAGGTTGTAGATGTCCCACAGGTCCTGGTCGTCGATCATCCGTTCCTGTCGCCTAAGTAGCTGCAGCGGCAACCGAACATCCTGCTCACCGTAGGCACCAACGAAACGTGCAGGCAGCTTCCACATCTCGCTCTTAGGGTCCAGTCCCCATGCTTGAGCAGCGTTCCTGAGAAGTCCCTCGTCCTTGCCAGGAAGGTTGTGACGTTCAGCGATAGCTTGCAGTGAGTAGCTTAGTTGGAGTTCGTCAAGTAGCGGCTCTGCAACCTGAACGTCTCGAAAGAAGCCTGGGGTGAAATGCGCTCCAGCCTCTTCGAGATAGTCCAAGTCGTAATTTATATTGGCTCCAACTAGGTCACCGGTGAAATGCTTTGCTTGTTCCTTCAGGTAGTTGAGAACATGATTCTTGTCGAGGTTGTCACCGCCCAGGTGATCGTATGGGAGATAATGCGCCGGTCCATCTTCAATGGCAAAGGCCACACCGACAATCCGACCGTTCCGTCTGACACCAGGACCCAGCTTCTTCAGGTCTGGGTCACATGTCTCAATGTCAACACAGACTCGTTTGGCTTGTTTCCAGCTTGGTAGTTCGGAGAGGTTTGGTGGCCGCCAATCGCTCTCAGGCCCAAATAGGGGGACTTGGAGGTTCACTTTGGTTGGGCTGCTTCCCAGCCGACTGCTCGGCATTCAGCTTCAACCAGCATCAAATATCTTCGAAGGTCTCGGATGTCGTCAATAATACCCTCTGACCTGTCGTCCATTTCTACGCATTCAAAAATATCCCAATTCTGGTCCTGGACCTTGTTCTCCAGCCGATCCCACTTTCGTGCCAGCATCATGAAGGCACCCACGCCTCCACGCCGCTTCCAGCTTCCACCGTAGTGCTTCTCAGCTTCTTCCAGAGCCTTCACGTCTTCCTGGGCTATACTGGAAATATGCTTCATATGTTCATTGCTTGCGAGACTCATACCTGACTCCTGTTAATCCGTCGTTCATACCAATCTATTGCAGCGCCCTGCCAGTCTGTTGCTTGACAATCGTTACACAGGGATTGTGCACCACACAAGTCTCGGTCCTTGTAGTATTCGTAGGCTCTCATCAGTGGCCCAGCGACCTTCTTGTGGAACATGCTGTTCATGCCGATCGGAGTTTCGCCTAGGGTGTCGACGAAGAAGTTGTTCTCATCGATCCAGTTGGGGATGTCGACCCTCTTGACGAGCGGGTATGCAGTAACCTTGCCTGACTCGTAGGGGCACCACACATCATCGTAGTAAGGCACGTCACGAGCGAACGCCTCCATCATTTCCTCATGCCGGTCGAGGTAAAGGTGGAGGTTGTTGGTGAAATGGTAATACGACCCCATCTTACAGCCCACAGCAGCGGCCATGAACTCATGCAGTACAGAGAAATGCACAACGTTGGCTCCCAGCATACCCCACACAAGATCATTGCTCCGGTTGCACACCGTCATCTCCAGAGCGCCTTCCATATTTCTTGAGAAGTAGATGTGGGTGTTGCAGGGGAGATCCTTCGAGTCAAGGCCCAGGTCGTGGTGACCGTCCCACATGGACAGCACCTGACGTCGAGAGTCGGGACTCTCCTTCAAGTCAACCGCTATCTTTATCAGCTGGTTGGTTCCGAAGTGGTGGACCCACCGGTGACCGTAGGCACCGTTGAACGTCTCGCCATCGTCGCTGAAGTTGGACATCCCCTTGACGATATAAGACAGCGGAGAAACATCGTTGCGACCGGCCAGCATCCACAGTGACTCGAACAGGTGAAATGTGGGATTGGCGTCTCGCTGGTGCCAGAAGATCACACGCTCATATGGGCGGCGGAACTCCACCATGGCAGGGAACGGCAGTTGGAGCACAGGACCGTTGCGGCTTTGTCGACGCACACCTTGCATCTTCATTTGGCCCATCATCTCAGGCAGCGCCTGATGTGCGTTGCGGAAGGGAATGGCTAACATTGGCTTACCTTAGTATGGCTTTGTATTTGGAGTGAGAAATCCTGAACCCATCGGTCCAGCCTTGAGAATACAGGTCGTCTGTTAGGAATCTATCAACATCCTTCCTAAACTTGAAATAGGGGTTGCCTGCAGCTTGGTAGCCGCTACTTGAACCGTCGACATAACCCTCAATGTATTCTTGCGGTTGGGCTTGTTGCATCAACTTATTCCGTTCTTGTTCAAGCATATGGCTTGCACAACCCATGCTCAGCATGGTGATCATGATCATGAAAGTTCTCATCATCTATCCTTTTGGTGCACGAAACTTCTGCTTCATTCGGCCTTGTCCGAGTCGGCATCGTTCGTATTTATCGAATTCGCAGAGGGTATGCTCCACGGTGCGCATGTCCCACTTCGGCCAGTGCGATGGCCAAAGGTCTCCATCACCTGCTTGAAGTAGGAGTCCTCGCATGGATTGGAGAAGCACTTCATGATCTTTCTTCGAGCCATAAGAGAAAGACTTGGGGTCATCGGTGAGGATTCGAGATATTCCTCGGGCTGCTCCAGGTCCTGGAGAGGCCCAGGTGTAGATATCATCAGCGTTCTCCAGCAGGTGGGTGTAGCGAAGGTCACACACGATTTCGTAGGCCATGAACTTCCCGAGAAACGGGAACTCCTTGACAACCTTGTGTGCACCTTCCATCGTGGCGGTGTGGTCCCAGTTCTGGAGCAGTCTCGGTGCTCCCTGGGCAACCTGATCGATACACCAGCAGACACCGTCCAGCTTCTTCATGCCATTGGGTGTCTTGATGATGTAGGCACCAGTCACTACTGGTCGAACATCGGTTAGTAGTGACTTGGCTTTATCGGAATCCCACCCATCCAACAGCAGATCCTTGATTATCTCACCCGTTGAAATGCGGTTGAACCATCGGAAGGCGACTGTCGCCAGGAAGACTTCTGGTGATCCGTTCAATGGATCCCTGATATTCTCACGGAACCACATGGTCGTCCTGTCATCCTCTCGGAAGACATTACAGAACCGGTTGGCTGTTAAGATCGGGTCGGAGGTCCATGGGAACTCCTCACCGCTCATCCGCTTGAGCATAACACATTGCCGGTCTCTCGCGTACTTGAAAAAGGCCGTGGCGTTCATAGTCCCAGTTCCCGTTCGACCTGAGCGAATGTCTCTTCACGATCGCCCAGGATGATTCGCAACCCTTCGGCCTCCAGCCGTTTGCATACGCTCGTTACGCCCTTCTGCTTGGCGATGGTGTTGGCTGGGTTAACGTCCTCCTTGTCCGGATCCTTGGTCCTGCGGCGTGTGTTGACCCAGTCCACGCACTCTTCGAC
>Ga0164311_10001541_pt1 | contig 11388 bp, 10 predicted proteins | sample GuaBasSedimGuay2_FD_121796 | JGI IMG/M metagenome (GOLD analysis project Ga0164311, IMG submission 121796) | Subseafloor sediment microbial communities from Guaymas Basin, Gulf of California, Mexico - Guay2, Core 4569-9, 9-12 cm | ecosystem: Environmental > Aquatic > Marine > Hydrothermal vents...
ATTGTGAGCACGGCGGTGGTGGGAATGCTCAGGGCGAAGGCCACCAGCACGTAGACCAGCAGTGCCCAGCGGCCGATGCGGCGGTAGCCGGCCAGCAGACTCTCGCCGGTTGCCGCCCCGTAGCGGTGGCTGTACTCGAAGAAGGGGTACTTGAGCAGGTGCGCGAGGATGACTGCCCACAGCAGGGCAAAGCCGTAGCTCGCCCCGGCCCGGGTGGACTGGACGAGATGAGACACGCCGATCGCCGCCCCGGCGTACATGATCCCGGGGCCGAGCGCCAGCCGCAGCCTCGAACCTCTGCCACTCAAGCGGACCTCATTCGACCTCGCGGTCGCGCCGGACGCGGAGGTCTACCGGCGTTCGCCGTCGGCCGCGGGGGATCGCCGCCAGGGATGAGCGCAACCGTAGCGGCCGGTGCAACGCAGGCGGTGCCGCAGTACATCATGCTGCTGAACAGGTTGCCGAAGAAACCCAGCGGCGGCGCGGCCGGCGAACGCCGCTCTGCTTACCCGCCGCCAGATGAGTCCGGCGCTTCCTCTGCCGACCCGCACGCCTGGCTGGCTGCCGTCGTGCCGATGGTCACCACACCCGTCTGCCGCAGCTCTTCGATCTGCTCCGGCTGATACCCGAGCACCTCGCTGAGGATCTGCCGCGTGTGCTCGCCGAGCAGGGGCGGCGGCAGGCGGATGCTGGCCGGCGTCTCGCTGTGCCGCACGGGAATACCCGTCAGGCGCAGCGTCCCGATCGTGGGGTGGGGCACCTCGGCCAGCATGCCGCGCGCCAGCACCTGCGGATCGGAGAACAGCCGCTGCATGTTGTTGACCGGGCCGCAGGGGATCGCCGCCTGCACGAACAGCTCCACCCACTCGTGGCAGCTCCGCTGCGCCATCACCTCGGCGATCAGCGGGATGAGCTGGTCGCGGTTCTCGACGCGTTTGGGGTTGGTCGCGAACCGCGGATCGTCGATCCACTCTTGCTTGCCGATCAGCTTGCAGAAGTTCACCCACAGCTTCTGGTTGGCCACCGCGATGGCGATTGGGTGATCCCGGGTCTGGAAGACCTGGTAGGGAACGATCGACTCGTGAGCGGTGCCCCAGCGCTGGGCCTCCTTGCCGGCGACGAGGTAGTTGCTGGCGATGTTCGCCAGGGCGGCGACCTGCACGTCGAGCAGACTGCAATCGATGTACTGGCCGCGGCCGGAGCGCTCGCGCCAGAACAGCGCCGCCATGATCGCCCCGGAGGCGTAGACCCCGGTGAGCACGTCGGTGATGGCCACGCCGACCTTGCAGGGCTCGCCGTCGCGCGGGCCGGTGATCCACATCAGTCCGCCGACGGCCGAGAGCACCATGTCGTAGCCGGGCCGGTCGCGATAGGGACCGTTCTGGCCGTAGGCGGTGATGGCGCAGTAGACCAGCCGGGGGTTGAGGCTGCGCAGCGCCTCGTAGTGCAGGCCGAAGCGTCGCATCACGCCCGGCGTGAAGTTCTCGACGAGCACATCCGAGACGCGCGCCAGCTCCTTGACCAGCTCGACGCCGCGCGGGTTCTTCAGGTCGATGGTGATCGACTTCTTGTTGCGGTTACAGCAGAGGTAGTAGGCGCTTTCGCCGCCGGCAAAGGGCGGGCCCCAACTGCGCGTATCGTCGCCGCCGTCCGGCCGCTCGACCTTGAGCACCTCGGCCCCCAGATCGCCGAGGATCATCGTGCAGTAGGGCCCGGCCAGGATGCGCGAGAGGTCGAGCACCCGGATACCACGCAACGGCAGATCACCGGTCGGCTGAGCGTTCATCTTCTCTCGGTCCCCGCGTTGAACTGGGCGGCGCGCCGCCCCGCTGCAATCCCCACTCCAGCGCCCTGAGGTTCAGCTCGACTGCTTGCGGCGGGACGCTTTCGGTGACCGCCTGACGCAGCGCGGCCGGACTGACGATGCCGGTCAGCGCCGCCAGCGCACCGAGCATGATCATGTTGGCAACGATGCCGCGGCCGAAGGCCTTGTTGGCGGTTTCGGTCGCCGGCAGGCCGTACTGCTGCGCCCGGGTCTGTCCCGGTCTGACCAGATCGGAATCGTACAGCAGCAGCCCGTCGCGGTTGAGATTGGGCAGATACTTGTCCGCGGCCGGTTGTGACAGAACCACGAGAGCGTCGAGCATCCCGGGCGTCAGCTCCAGGATTTCCTGGTCGGAGATGGTCACATCGCTCTTGCATGTTCCGCCGCGGGCTTCGCTGCCGTAGGACTGGGTTTGCAGCGCGGTGTGCCCGTCGAGCAGCCCGGCCCGGCCGAGGACATACCCGGCCAGCACGATCCCCTGTCCCCCGAAGCCGGCCAGCCTGACGATCATGCGGACTCCCTCCGGTACTGCGCGTTGATCTGCCGGAGGTTCTCCGAGAACTCGACGCGGTCGCGCTGAGCCAGCGTGCCGACGACGATCTTCCCCGCGAGCTGGGCTTCGCTCAACTGACGCGCCTTGGTGACGCTGATCGCGTTGGCCTTGAAGTGTTCGAGCAGCGCCGCCGGCTCGGGCAGGCCGACGCGCCGGCCGAAGCTGACCGGACATTGCGCGACGATCTCGACGAAGGCGAAGCCGCGGGTGCGCAGCGCGGCCTTCATCGCGCCGATCAGGCGCCGCATGTGGTAGGTGGTCCAGCGCGCGACGTAGTTGGCGCCCGCGGCGGCGACCAGCTCGGCAATGTTCAGCGGATACTCGGGGTTGCGATGGGGCGTGGTGGTGGTAACCGCGCCGTGCGGGGTGGTCGGCGAGACCTGCCCCCCGGTCATGCCGTAGATGTAGTTGTTGACCAGAAAGACGCTCAGCCCGATGTTCCGCCGAGCCGCGTGAATCAGGTGGTTTCCGCCGATCGCGGCCAGATCGCCGTCGCCGGCAATCACCACCACCGTGCTTTCCGGCCGGATGATTTTGACCCCGGTGGCAAAGGCGACCGGTCGGCCGTGGGTGGTGTGCAGCGTGTCGCAGCGCAGGTAGGGGCTGGGAATCCAGGACGAGCAACCGATGCCCGTCACCGCGATCAGGTTTGCCGGGTCGAGCTTCAGCTCGTCGAGCGCGTGAACAAACGCGTGGAGCACCTGTCCACAGCCACACCCGGGACAGTGGGTCGTCGGCAGAATCTCGCGGCGCAGATAGCGCAGCAGCCTGTGTTCCGTCCGGCTCATTCGCCTGCTCAATCCCCGATCCGCGACCCGCGATTCACAATCCTCAGTCCTTCACGATCGCCTGATAGATTTCGTCGATCGTATGGGGCACGCCACCGATCTTCGGCACCCGCACGACCGGTACGTGGACGAAGCGTTCGACCTCGCGGGCCAGTTGACCCAGGTTCATCTCGGGAACCACGACCTTTCTGACGCGCCGGCCAAGCTCAGCCAGTCGCTGGCCGCAGAAAGGCCAGACGGTGATCAGCCGCAAGTAGCCCACGGGCACGCCCGCCCGGCGCGCCCGGAGTACCGCGCCCAGCGCCGGCCGGGCCGGCGCGCCGAAGCAAACCACCAGCAGTTCGGCATCGTCGAGGAAGCGCTCTTCGCAGCGGATGATGTTCTGCCGGTTGCGCTCGATCTTGGCACACAGCCGCGTGACCAGGCGCTGGTGCACGTCGGGCGAGACGATGTCGCGCATGCCGTCTTCCCGGTGGGTCGAGCCGGTGATATGCACGGCCTCGCCGCGGCCGAACTCCACCACCGGCCGGATCAGACCGGGCTCGTCGTGCGGGTGGAAGCCCCCGCGTGGGAACAGCTCCAGTTCGTCAGGGGCGGGCAGGTTCAGCCGCTCGCGTAGATGACCAATCTCCCCGTCCAGCAGCAGAGTCACCGGGTGCCGATAGCGCTCGGCCAGGTTGAAACACCTGACGGTCAGCTCGAAGCACTCCTGGACCGAGGCCGGGGCCAGGGCGATCATCTCGTGGTCGCCGTGGGTGCCCCAGCGGGCCTGCAAGACGTCGCCCTGGGCCGGCTTGGTGGCCTGGCCGGTCGAGGGCCCGGAGCGCTGCACGTCAACCACGACGCAAGGCGTCTCGGTCATGATCGCATAGCCGATGTTTTCCTGCATCAGCGAGAAGCCGGGCCCGGAAGTGGCGGTCATCGCCTTGGCCCCGGCCCGGGCCGCTCCGATGACCGCCGCGATGCTGCCGATCTCGTCCTCGAACTGGACGTAGAAGCCGTCCACGTTCGGCAGCTCGCGGGCCATCGTTTCGGCGATCTCCGAAGCGGGAGTAATCGGATAACCGGCAAAGAACGTGCAACCGGCAAACAGCGCCCCGTAGGCGACGGCGTCGTCGCCGAGCGCAAAACGCGTCTGGCGCGCCAGACTCTGGAGGTAACGCCGCGCGCTAGCCGTCGTCACAGGCGGCTCCCTCGGCCACGAAGATCGCGAAGTCCGGACACAGCAGCTCGCACTGCCGGCAGGCGCTGCAAGCGTCGGGGCGGGCGAGGTACGGCACGTAGTAGCCCTGGGCGTTGACCTTTTCGGCGGGCTTCAAAGCCTGCCTGGGGCAGAAGTGCACGCAGATGCCGCAGCCCTTGCAGTAACGCTCATCGACGACGATCAGCGGTTCGCTCTGCTCGGCCGACATCAACTCACCAACCATTCCATCCGCCGGCGCAGCTCAGCTCCCGTCAGAAAAGCTCGTCCAGCTCGTCCCCGCCGCCGGGCAACTGGCCGTACTGCTGCAAGTGCTGCTGGATCAGCTCGCTCTCGCGGCGACTGTACATCTGTTCCTCCTCCCAGAAAAAGTAGCGTGCCGCCCCGCCGGCGGCCAGCCGCTCCTCCAGCGCCGCCCGCAGGTCGGGTTCGCCCTTGATCAGGATCGGCGTGCGGCTCTCATCGGCGAGCACGAAGACCCCCGCACCCGTCGGAACCTGGGCGACGTTCTGCTGATTGAACTCCAGCCAGCGCTCGGGGGGGCGCGGGGCGGCAGCCAGCAGCAGCCGCAGGTCGCATTGCAGACAACGCCGTGCCTCGGCCTGCGCTTCGGTCGGCCCGTAGGCCCCCTCGATCAGTTCGAAACTTGCGCGGCGTTGCGTCGGAGCGGTGCAGGTTATCGGCACGCGCGGCCGCGGCGCAAAGCCCGTCTCGCGCCCCAGCCAGGGGCGTGCGCTGCTGGTGCCACCGAGCAACAGCGACAGGTCGCCGTCGCCGCCGAGATGCCGGTCGATCCGCTCGGCCGCGCCGCGCCCCGAGGCTACCGCGTGCACCACCGACAGCTCGCCGCCGACTATATCGCCGGCCAGAAACACGCCGTCACCCTCGGCGGGGATGTCTTTCGGCGGGGCCTGACCGATCGCCAGAATGACGCTGCTGGCCGTGACCGTGATCCGCTGCTGCTCGTCGAAGGTCGGGGCGAAGTTCCGCTCGTCGTCGAAGACGGCCAGGCAGCGACGAAACTCGACGCTGCCGACGTGGCCGGCCGACCCGTGAATCGCGGCCGGGCCCCAGCGGCAGTTGATCTCCACTCCCTCGGCCTCGGCCCGGGCGATCTCATGGGCGTGGGCCGGCATCTCCGCCCGGTCTTCCAGACAGAACAGCCGTACGCTGCCCCCCGAAAGACGCAGCGCGGTCATCGCCACGTCGATCGCCACGTTCCCCCCGCCAACCACCACCACCTCGCGTCCGAGCTCGAAGCGTTTGCCGGCCTTGACCGCGCTGAGGAACTCCAGCCCCCAGAACACGCCGTCGAGCTCGACGCCCGGCAGGCCGAGCCTGCGACTGTACGGCAAGCCGACGGCGATCAGAACCGCGTCAAAACCCTGCTGGCGCAGCCCGGCCATTGCCGCCCCGGTCTCCAGCCGACACCCCGTACGCAGCTCGATGCCGAGCCGGCAGATCTCGGCCACGTCGCGCTCCAGCGCCTCGGGCGGCAGGCGGTACCGAGGAATCGACAGCGCCGGCATGCCGCCAGGACGCTCAGCAGCCTCGAAGATGGTCACGGCGTGGCCCTTGAGCCGCAGGAAGTACCCGGCCGTCAGTCCGGCGGGCCCCGCCCCAACCACCGCGACGCGCTTGCCGGTCTCGGCCCGCGGCTTCAGCTCGGCCGCCAACGCCTCGTCGCCGGCCGACAGGGCAAAGCGCTTCAGCGCGCAGATCGCGATGGGCTCATCAAGCTCGCCCCGCCGACACTCGTTCTCGCAAAGATGAAAGCAGATGTACCCCAGCACGTTGGGCAGCGGCAGCCTCTCGCGGACGACGGCGGCGGCGCCGCGAAAGTCGCCGGCCGCGATCCGCCGAATGTACTCCGGCACGTTGACCCCGGCGGGGCAGGTCCCGACGCAGGGGACCAGCCACTGGGCGCGTTCGCCGGCTCCGGTCTGCTTGTCCAGCAGACAGCCGGTGGGGCACACCTCGACGCAGGCGCCGCAGAACTTGCAGCCCGACTCGAGCAGCGTCGGCGCCACGCTCCCGACGAGCAGCCGGCCGTTGTGGCGCACGACTCCCAGCGCCCCCACCCCACGCACCTGGTTGCAGACCCGCACGCAGCGCGCGCAGTCGATGCACAGGTTGAAGTCGCGGACGAACAGCGGCTCGTCGCTCAGAACGGGCAGGCCGGACGGACGGTAACGCGGAGTCTCCTCCTTGACGCCGACGTATTCGGCCACCCGACGCAGCTCGCAGTTGTGGAACTTCGCGCAGCAGCGTTCCTGCCTGGGCACGTTCGACGAGCAGTCTTCCAGGCTGCACCCTTCGCGCTGGGCGCAGGTGATGCAGGCATGCGGGTGCCGGGCCAGGATCTCCATCAGGCTGTTCCGCCGGAGCTGCCGGAGCGACTCGCTGTCAGTCTCGACAACCATCCCGGCCGCCGCCGGCGTACGACACGCCCGCACCGGCTCGGCCCGGCCCGCGACCGTTACCACGCACAGGCCACAGCCTTCCGACTGACGATCCACGGCTGACGATTGACCCGCGTCCGCGTGGGCCGGGAAGCCGGACTCCGGCTCGTCGGCGTAGCTGTTCTGGCCGCGGAAGATGCGGGCGGCACGCGGGAGGTTCTCGAAGGGCGGCAGATCGGGATGACTGCACAAGGCCGGGATGTAGATCCCCCCGGCCGACGCGGCCGCGAGGATCGTCGCGCCGTCCTCGGCCTGACACCGGTTGCCGTTGATCGTCAACTCGATCATCGCTGCCAGCCGTTCGAGCTCCCGCCGGCCAGACTCCCTCGGCAGGCGCCGGCGCGACTACCAGGAATGACCGATCGCGCCGGGCGGACAGGCCACCACGCAGGGCAGCGGCGGTCGGTCGTGGTCCGGCTTGCACGGCGCGCAGGTGTACTTGAGCTTCTTGCGCTGCTCTTCGCTGACCATTGCCACCGGCTCTTCGCGCAGCGGGTCGTTGGGATCCTCGCCGACGACGAACACCCGACCCGGGCAGGCCGGCACGCAGGCGCCGCAGCCGTCGCACTTGTCGGTGTCAATGGTAATGAAAAAGTCGCCGGAGCCGTCCTTGTAGCCGTAGTTGGCGATCATCGGTTCACCCCGGGGTCTCAGCCCTTGCGCCGCTTGGTCTCGAGCACCTGGGCGAACAGGGCCGCCCCGACCGCCCCGGCGATCTGCGGGTCGTACCTGCTCTTGAGCGATTCCAGCCCCAGCTCCTGCTCGAGCCGTTTGACCACGCCGCTGTTCTTGGCGATTCCCCCGGTAATGGCGAAGTCCTTCTTGACCTCGATGCGTTCCAGGAGCGTGACGACGCGATGGGCCATCGCAGCGCAATAGGCGGCCAGAACCTTGTTCTTCGGCCAACCCTCGCGCAGCAGCGCCGAGGCCTCGGACTTGGCGAAGATCACGCAGGTGCTGGAAACCGGTTCGGGCTCCTCCTCGACCGACAGCGACAGCTCGCCAACCTTTTCGATCGGGATCGAGAGCAGATCGGCGAAGACCTCCATGCCGCGGCCGGTGCCGGCGGCACACTTGTCGTTCATCAGGAAGGCTTCCACCTTGCCGCGCTCGTCGCAGCGGATGGCCTTGCAGTCCTGTCCGCCCATGTCGAGGATGGTGCGCACGGTGGGCCCGTACATGAAGTTGCCGCCGCGGGCATGACAGGCGATCTCGGTAATCGCCTTGTCGGCAAAGGGCACATTGACCCGCCCGTAGCCGGTGCCGACCGTGTAGTGGATCCTGTCCAGCGTCAGGCCGGTGCCTTCCATCGCCCAGTCGATCGCCTTGCGGGCGCTCTCCGGGCTGTCGTAGCCGGTGCGCTGGTTGCTGTAGGCATACAGCCTGCCGTCGAGCATGACCACCGCCTGCGAGCTGACCGAGCCGATGTCCACGCCGGCGCTGATGATCTCGGCGTCATGCCAGTCCAGCGACTCGTCGTGCCAGCGGTACTCCTTCCAGCGCCAGTATTCCTTCTTCTCGCTCACGCTTGCGCCTCCTGGCCAGAAGACCGGCCGGCTGTCGGCCCGGCATCGGCGGCGGCCAGGGCCGCCCCGAGCGCGCCGACATACTCGGGATCCGCGGGGACGTGGAGCTCCAGCTCCAGCCCGCGCTGCATCGCCGCCACAAAACCGGGGTTCAGGGCCACGCCCCCGATCAGCGCCACGTCCTTCTCGAAGCCCACCTTCCGGACCATCGAGATGATCCGGCTGGCAATCGCATCGAGCACGGCGCGGGCGATGTCCGCGCGCGGCGTCTTGTTGTGGATCAGCGTCACTACTTCGGACTCGGCGAACACCGCGCACTGCGCGTTCATCGGCACCGCCTGCTGCGATTTGAGCGCCAGCGGTCCCAGTTCCTCCAGCGGTACCTCCAGCGCCCGGGCCATGCCCTCGGCAAACGCCCCGGCACCCGCGGCACACTTCTCATTGAAGGCGAAGTCGATCACCTTGCCCTGCCCGTCGCAGCGCACCGTCCGGCCTTCTTCGGCGCCGACGTCGATCACCGTGCGACAGGACGGCAACAGGTGGGTCATGCCGCGCGCCGCCGCCCCAACCTCGGTGATCTGTGCCGCGGTCAGGTGACAGCCCTTGCGGCCGGTCCCGGTGGCCATCAGCCGACCAACCTGGTCGCGTTTCAGACCGGCGGCGGTCAGGGCCTGGTCGAAGGCCCGCTCGGTGGCGGCGGCGGAGTCCAGCCCGGCCAGCACCAGGCTCTTGCCCAGCACCCGCCCAGCTTCGGCCAGCACGACCTTGACCGTCTTCGCCCCGATATCTATGCCCGCAGTTACCATCGCGCTCAGCCTCCCTCACGCTGCTCAGGCCCGGCCGATCCGCTTCATCCCCAGCGTTTCCATGAACGCGTCGAAGCGGTCCCGGACACGCGCCTCGTCGAACTCGCGCTCGTCCCCCATGTTGCCCTCAAACGCCATCACCGGAAAGCCGGCCTCAATCAGCCCCAGCCGGTTCTCGGCGATGCCCAGCGAAAGCCCCTCGCACCCGCGGTTGTAGTGCAGCAGAATGCCGTTGAGCTTCCACTCGCGCGCGATGCGGATCATCATCTCGGTCTTCAGATGCGGCGAGTAGAAGTGCTGCCATTCGGGCTTGCTCAGCGTCCAGTCCGCATACAGACGCAGGGCCTGGTCGCGGTCGCTGATTCCGATGCCCTGCTCCATCGGCGTCGTCCGCGGCCCCCACGAGCCATCCGGCTTGTCTTCCCAGATGCCGATCAGACCGAAGGTGTACAGCGAGCCGATCGAGATCGCGCCGTATTCCTCCATGTAACGGAAGATGCTCAGGAAGCCCCAGGGCGGCTGGGTGTCGCTCATCAGGCGGCATTGCTCATTGGGGACCGCCGCGATGCCCCGGGACACACGGTCGGCAACCTCGTCGCGCAGCTCCGCATAGAAGTCGGCCACCTCGCGGTCGTGCTTGTTGAGGGTGCCCAGCACGTAAAGCGAGTACATGGTCTTCTCATCGAGCGGCGCGGGAACGTTCTTGTTGTAGGTGCAGATCTCGGCCCAGGTCGCCGTCGTGCGGAACTCGTTCTGCACCGCCTCGATCAGCAGCTCATCCTGATACTTCCGCCCGCTGACCTTCTCCAGCCACTCGATCCCGTCGTGCATCTGCGCCACCAGGTAGTCGAGCTTGTGCGGCGCCATCTCGCAGTACGGCCCCACCGCGACGTCCAGGCAGAACATCGGAATCCCGCCCTCCAGGTCGCTGACCACCTGGTACCACTTGGCATGGCTGCAACAGATGTGGTCCTGCCAGATGAAGTCCGGCTTGGGAAAGCGCCCGCCGAACGCGTACTGGTCGAGAATCACCGAGCCCCAGTAATTGCGCATGTAGGCGCACAGGTCGCGGGCGTAGCCGGCCTTCTCGGCCGCCTCCAGACATTTGACCGAGAACTCCCTGTTGAACGCGATGCTGGCGGCATAGGGTTCGCTGGTCAGACTCCAGACGTCCCGGCCGAGTCCGGAAGGGATGGCGCTGAAGCTCCAGGCCCCCCCGGCCCAGCGCAGCCCGCCACGCTCATGGGCCCGGGCGTAGTCCTCGTAGTACTTGCGGCGCAGCTCCTTGGCCTTGTTCCAGCACTGCAGCGGAGCCGTCTTGTACTTGGCTTTTTCCACGATCTGATCCCTCGTCAAAGCCTGAACAACCCCACAGGGCACAGGCGCCCTAGAACAGATCCTCCTCGCGCAGCATCTCCAGGAACGCCTCGACCCGTACCCGGAACTGTCCGATCGGCACGGTGACGTCAAACTCCAGAAACAGCGTCTTGATCCCGGCGGCATTGAGCGCCTTGGTCAGGGCCGGAATGTCCAGCTCGTGCGGGTCGCAGAACTTCTGCTGAACCACCAGCGCGCCCTGCACGTCGTAGTCGCGGGCCAGCGCCAAAGCATGCGGGACCCGGCTGCGCTGCGGCCAGTCCTTCGACGGACAGGGCACCCGCTGGACATAGCGCTCGGCAATCGCCCAGAGCCGATCGCCGTTGGTCGGCACACTGTTCCAGAAATAGCGGCTGCCGGTGCAGTGGTCGTCGATGACGAAGGTGGCGCCGCACGACTCGACCATGCGGATGAAGGGAATGTCGTCGTCTTCGCTGCCCAGGATCATCAGCCGCGTGCCGGCCGGCCGCGACACCTCACGCCGACCGAGCCGCTCCAGCAGCGTCTCCAGCGCGGCGTTGTGCTCGCGCTTGTCGACCATCTGGGCCGCGAGCACCATTTCCATCGCCTCTTCGCCGGTCAGCGGCGGCGTCTCGTTCTTGCGCAGCTCGTAGACCCGCCAGAGCAGTTCGCGGTTGCGGTTGCACACCTCGATCGCCTCGTCGAGGGCCGCCTCCTCGATCCGCCGGCCGGTCCAGCCCTCCAGCGACTCCTTGAACGCCGCCAGCTCCTTCGCCAGAAACGGCGTGGCATGCCGGTTCTGGACGTGGTGCGGCATCGGCAGGTAATAGCTGTATTCGACCGGGAGGTGCTTCTGCCAACTGGTGAACGCCTGACGGATGTGCAGGCA
>Ga0164311_10001542_pt1 | contig 11385 bp, 12 predicted proteins | sample GuaBasSedimGuay2_FD_121796 | JGI IMG/M metagenome (GOLD analysis project Ga0164311, IMG submission 121796) | Subseafloor sediment microbial communities from Guaymas Basin, Gulf of California, Mexico - Guay2, Core 4569-9, 9-12 cm | ecosystem: Environmental > Aquatic > Marine > Hydrothermal vents...
ATTTGACAAGCTCATAGGTTGAGACTGAAAGCCTGTCTCCCTCTACATTTAATATCATGAAGCTTGGAATTAGGGAACCCCCACTACCGCTCCAGCATCCCGTAGCACTTCCAGGGTTTAGTAGTAGAATGTCCTTCACCAGCTTTGTAGAGGCTACGTGAGTATGACCTGAAATTAGGATGTCAACCCCTAATTTTACAGCTAAGGAGTACAGTTTAAGCGGATCTCCTCTAGGATAGATCTGAGCTCCGTGAGTCAGCCCTATCTTGAAGCCCTCTAAGTTGACCATCCTCTCTCTTGGATGATAGGCGAAGAAGTCCATGTTCCCCACAACCCAAACGGTAGTGGCTATGCTTTCCAAGTATGAGAGCACTTTTCTCTCGACGAAGTCTCCTGTAGATAGAATTACGTCGAAGTCGCCTTTGCTGATAATTGGTGTGAACTGTTGGGGTATTGATTTAGCCCTGGTAGGTATGTGAAAGTCTCCTATGACGAGGACTCTCATATACTCTCGCAAAACTATAATATGTCAGGGAGTCATATGTATTTCGCGTGGATGATGAGCTGGCTGAGCGCTTAAAATAATGATGAAAGTTAAAAGCTCTGACACGCCACTAAGCTAGCGCTTCTCTAGCTGCACTGACAGCAGAACCTCGCTTCACGTCGTAGCCTAGGGATATTAGGGCTTCTTCCAACGCTGACACGGTCTTCAGCACCAGCTCCTCCGAGATTATTCCCATGCAGCCAATTCTGATAACCTTCCCCTTAAGAGCCCCCATTCCTCCAGCAATTACCACTCCATGACGCTCTTTCAAGCATCTCCTCAACTCAGCATCGTCAACTCCACTCGCAACTTTAGCTACTATCACAGTGTTTGATCGGACTTCTCTTTCAGGAAATATTTCGAAGCCGAGAGTTTCAAGTGCTGAGTAGAATGCTCTCGCGCATCGCCTATGCCTTTCAAATCGATTTTCTAATCCTTCTTCCACTATCATTTTGAGGGCTTCGTCCAGTGCATAGAGTAGTGGGACGGCTGGAGTGAAGGGCGTTTCATTCTTATCGTGGTATTGCTTCAACTTTATGAAGTCGAAGTAGTAGGTTTTCCTTGAAGTGTTATTCTCAGCAGCCTTCAATGCGCGCTCACTAACTGAGATGAGCGATAAGCCTGGAGGGCAAGCTAGGCACTTTTGACTTCCAGTTATGCAGACGTCTATATTCCACTCGTCAACTGGCAGCTCATCTCCACCTAAAATTGAAATTGCGTCAACGATGAAGAGGAGGTCGTGGCTCCTCGCCAGCTCACCAATCTTCCCCAAGTCTATGCACTTAGCTCCAGTCGACGTTTCATTGTAGACGACTGCTATTGCCTTGACGTCTTCCTCTTCCTCCAAAACCCTTTTAATGTCGTCATATAATGGAGCTGTTCCCCACTTGACATTTATCTCAATTGGCTTTCCACCGTAAACCCTTATACAGTCACTTAGCCGTTTCGAGAAAACGCCGTTCACTGGAACTACCACCTTGTCGTTGGGGGCAACTATATTACTTACAGCGCACTCCACACCGCCAGTTCCTGAAGAGGTGAGTACGAAGACGTCGTTACCCGTCTGGAAGACGTATTTCAGGTTCTCTGAAATTCTCTTGTAGAGCTCGTGAAATTCAGGGCCTCTATGTCCAATTATTGGCTTAGCTATTGCCTTATACACTCGTGGATGCACATTTGTCGGGCCGGGCAGCATGATTAACATTTCATCACCTCGTCATCACGCTTATCTAATTAATGATACTAAAAGCTTATTGTGAGCGAGAAATGAGTGGAATCATAACTTTACTAACTGACTTTGGATCTAGAGACCCGTACGTCGCATCAATGAAAGGAGTTATATTGAGCATCGCTCCAGATGTGAAGATCGTCGACATCACCCATGAAGTAAGCAAGTTCAACGTGAGGGAAGGAGCATTCATCTTAGCGGCAGTCACTCCATACTTCCCAGAAGGAACTGTGCACGTCGGAGTTGTAGACCCTGGAGTTGGCACAGCTAGACGCCCAATAACAGTAATTACGAGGCGAAGCGTATTTGTCGGGCCGGATAATGGGCTTCTAATGCTAGCAGCACATAGAGAGGGCATCTTGAAAGTGGTGGAAATCAGTAATCCCAAGTTCATGTTAAAGCACGTGTCGTCAACATTTCACGGCAGAGACATATTCGCACCAGTAGCAGCGTACATAGCGCGAGGAGTCGACCCTAATGAAGTCGGCGTGGAGGTCGCTGACTACATTAAAATCCCATTTCCTCAACCTGAAATTATGGGTCGGAGAATTCTCGGAGAAGTTGTGTATGTAGATGGTTTCGGCAATGTAGTCACAAATATACCTAAAGAAGTCTTAAGGGAAAAGGGCGTAGAAGTCGGCGACGTAATTAGCGTTAATTTGAAAGGCCAGGTCAAGTTGAAGGTTAAGTTGAGCAGAGCGTATGGAGAAGCTCCAGCTGGCGAAACTCTAGCAGTCGTTGATAGCTTCAATCTACTCGAAATAGCAGTTAACTTGGGGAGTGCAGCAAAAAGGTATGGCGTGAAAGTGGGCGATAGAATTATAGTTGAGCTTTGAATGGAGGCTTGTCCTTTTGCACTAGAGATCTCAACCTCTCTACGCCATTGATGGACTTGATGTACTCTGCTACGCTTCGAGGAACAAGCTCCTCCCAGTTTTCGCCACGTATCATTCTCTGTCTAACCTCCGTTGCTGAGAGTACGTCTCTATTGAAGAATGGAATACTCTGAACCTCAAATCCAGCCTCATAGAATAAGCGTCGAGTTAATGGTTCATTTGAAAATACGACTTCAAACTTAGGTGTGTAGCTAATTACATGTGCAACCCATAATGCGTGAACGCAATTAGTGTCAGGCACGGGGACTATCACGTAACGCTCACAGGGAATTCCAGCCTCCATAAGAGCTAACCGTATCATTTCAATTCGCTCACCAGCAGTGAAGGGGTTCTCCAAGCTATGGCTATACTGAGAACTCCCAAGGACAATTACTAACTCATCAACTCTCTCAAGCACGTACTTTACGCATTCCAAGTGGCCTTTGTGGAAGGGCTGGAACTTGCCTACGTAAGCGCCTCTATGCCACCTGCTCAATTGGCTAACCCCACACATGTAGATTACAGTAATGTATTTTAAATTTAAGAAATTGATGGGGATAAATATATGCAGCGGTTTTTTACTTCATTAGCGATATTAAAGAGCGGAGGGAGATGATTTGGAAATAATTGAAATCGACGGGTCAATTGGTGAAGGTGGAGGGCAAGTACTCAGGACGGCTATTGCACTTTCGGCACTGAGCATGAAGCCAGTTAGAGTTTACAACATAAGAGCTAAGCGGCCTAACCCAGGCTTAAGGCCACAACACATGGAGGGAGTCAGAGCACTAGCAATGCTTACTAGAGCGAAGGTTGAAGGGCTAAAGTTAGGGTCAACAACGCTGACATTTCACCCGACAGCCAGAGCTTCAGGCAGAATCAGTATAAATATAGGTACAGCAGGCAGCATTTCACTCGTTTTACAGGCAATTCTACCTGCCCTAGCATTTTCCCATGGAAAAACAGAAGTAGAAATCACTGGAGGAACAGACGTTAAGTGGAGCCCACCCATAGACTACCTCAAACACGTATTTCTGCCGCATTTAAGTAGGATGGGCTATCACGTAGAAATCCACGTTCTACGGAGAGGACACTACCCTAGAGGTGGAGGAAAAGTACGCGTGATCACTGAGCCAGTTAGGGAGATAAAGCCAATCACAGCTGTTGAGCTAGGTGAAATCGTCAAAGTAGAAGGAATATCTCACTGCGTAAGACTCCCCAGGCACGTTGCTGAGAGACAAGCCAGTGCAGCCGCTTCATTTCTCAAAAAAGCAGGATTCAACAATGTAAGCATAAGTGTAGAATGGTATAGACCTGAGGAGGACAGGCACTTGGGGCCGGGTAGCGGGATAGTGCTCTGGGCTAAGAGCAGTAAAGGAGCGATAATAGGATCAGACGCTCTCGGCGAACCTAGGAAGAGAGCTGAAGATGTAGGGATGGAGGCAGCTAGGAAACTGGTAACTGAAATTTCAAAAAGAGCTCCCATCGACAGGCACATTGGAGACATGCTACCGCCGTACATGGCAATAGCAGCTGGACGTTCAGAAATACTCGTTACAGAGCTTACATTACATGCTGAAACCAACATAGCAATTGTCGAGAAAATTTTGAATGTGAAATTTTACGTTGAGAAATATCAAGATGGCAGAGCGAGAATTAAAGTAAACGGGTTAGGGCTGATCAACTCCAGCTACAGCTAATTGACTGGAAGCTTTAGCTAACCTTATCGCCTCCAACAAAACTTCATGCACACCAACTCCGTCCTTCGCCACCATCTTGAAAAGAGAAGCTCCAAGCGCATCTTCACAGCGTTTAACCTGATCTTTTGTAGATATGTCAACCTTATTTAAAACTGGTATTATTGGCGTAGTTTTAAAGGTATTTTTAATTTCTTTGAAGAGAGACAGTTGCTCTTCAATTGTGTACCCGCTAGTTTCTGATGGGTCTAAAATGAAAATTATTGAGTCAGCTAAGTGCTCGATGGCGGCGATGGCCATTCGCTCAATCTTATTCCGCTTGTATATTGGTCGATCCAGTAGTCCAGGAGTGTCTATTACCTGAACTCTGAGGGCGTTTAGCGTTAAGTGGCCGACAACTATCTCAGTTGTCGTGAAGGGGTATTCGGCGATCTTTGGCTTTGCTGTTGAAACTTGGTCGACAAATGTTGACTTTCCAACATTTGGGTAGCCTGCAACAACAATAATCACGCCTTCAGGGTCTACTGAGGGGACTTTGTAGAGGGATTTCCGGACCTTTTCCAGGAGCTCTAACTGCTTTCTAATCCGCCTAATAACAGATAATATTCTTCCGTAGGCTTCTCTCCGAATTTTGCCTACATCTGCTGGAGATGCCGCCTCCCTCACTTTAGTAGTGTACTCCCTAACCAGCTTTCTTATAATTCTCTGCGAGGCTTTCAATTTACTTCTAGCTTTATTGTAATCTTCAAATTTCACTACTAAACCTAGTAGCGTCCGGTAGAATGGGTGTAAATCTCTTGAACTTGGTAGTGCAGCGTAAATTGAATTAAGTTTGCTACACAGGAAGTCGCCCAAAGACCTGATCCTAGCTTCTGCAAGTCTCTTCATCTTTACTATGCGGGGGGCTTGGAGAGGAATGGATGGTGAAGCCTTTAAGCTTCTTCGGTACGCTATGTCGATTAAAGCTTCAGCCGAGGGGATTTCAGGCACTCTTGAAAATGGCTGTTGAACCATGTTTAGGAGACCTCCACACCACTTTACCTGATTTAGCATCCCTAATTTCTACGATGCGGTGGAAGGGAATTCTAGCATTCTCCCCTCCTAATGAGTATTCAAAGCTTCCAGGATTAACTTTAACTACACACCAGGCAGGAATCACTTTTAAGTCGTTGGGAGCTCCTCTATGAATAAATACGATTTCATAGTTCCTCGGATCTTCATTTGGGTGCCAGAATATGCGATTGAGAATCTCCCTAATTCTGCTCATCCAGTTAACCTCAACAGATTATTAGGGCTTCAAGTAAATAAGTAGATGGGATTAAGTAATGAAAAAAGTAATAATCATACAAGGCTCTCCAGGGACGGGGAAAACTACAGTTGCAAAAAAGCTGAGCTCAATCCTCAAAGCTACCCACATAGACATTTCAAGATTAATTGAAAAAGAGGAGCTCTACATTGGAGTAGATGAGGAGAGAAGTGGAGCTAAAATAGCAGATGAAGAGAAGCTGCTGAGAAAACTTAGAGAAATTATTGAGAATAGCAAGGGAGAAGTGATAGTTGAGGGGCATTTCGCCGATATAGTGCCAAAAGAGCTTGTTAAGTGCACAATAGTACTCAGAGTTGATCCTAGAGAGCTTGAAAAGAGGCTAGTCGAGCGCGGATGGCCAGCTAAGAAAGTTAAGGAAAATGTTCTAGCTGAAGTTTTAGACGAGTGCTTAATAAGAGCAATACAAGCTTATGGAGAAGAGAACATTAAAGAAGTAGATGCAACAGGCAAAACTGTCGACGAAGTAGTTAATGAGATATTGAAGGCGATAAGTAATGGTGAGCAGTACCAGCCAGGAAGAGTTAACTGGATTAAGAAGTTGAGTGACGAAGGAGTCCTAGATAGCTTCCTACGCGCATATTCAAGTTTGGAATCCAAGAAACGCTAATATCTTACTCCAAAGATCATTCAGTGAGCTCATGAAGTTATCAGTGGTGAAGCCAGCATCTTCAACTGCCTTCTGAATTCCACCCAGTATTCCAAGGACTATTGAAAAGACAACTGCAAGCGTCATCACTGCAAGAGCAATTAGCATCCCTTCTTCAAGTAATGGAGAGCCTCTTCGATTCTTGAGGAAATCACTGAGCTTAGCGTAGATCTTCCTCACTGCACCCGCCATATTACTGAGGAAGAGCATATTTAAAAGCTCAGTATTAGCTGGGGGAAGAGAAGGTATACTAGAATGTAAACTGCAGTTGATGTAGCGGATATTAGTATTGGGTGCTTGTGGTGGACTGCTAACGATACGAAGTATGCGTTCATGAAATTCATCATAATCATTGCCACGAATAGGGAATTGCTCTCTGACTGGAATCCGACTGAGTGCGCTGTCGTGCTGGTTGCTGAGAGCTTTAAAATTGAAATCAGTGGAGCTAGCCTTGTCATGACGGCAAGAACTGCTGATGAAACTATTGTTAGTAGTGATGCTCTTAACCGCATCTTGGAGTAAAGTAGGTTAACGTAATCCTTGAGGGCCCTATTCTCTTTAAGGCAAGATATTATGGATAGTGCAGTGTCACCAAAGAGTTTAGCATCTTTGTTAAGCGCTCTTGAGAAGAGAATCAGAATTCGCTTGCACTCAGGTGATTTAAGCCTTTTACTTAGAGCAGCTAGGGCATAGGAAGCTGCTCCTCCTGCAGTAATTACCGCTTGGACAGTTGCGGAGAGCAACGACTTTAATTCTCCTGAATACTGTTCGCAAGCCATTAGCAGAGATGTCTCTGGGCTTAACCCAAGTCTGAGGTAGGTGCTAAATATTGTTAGAAAATTTTCTAGCTCTATAACTTCACGGCGCCTATTTTCTGCTTCATGCACTCTCCAGCTAGGTGGTAGAGAGTAAGTTAGGAGGAATAATGGTAGAGCAATTGCAGCAGTTATGAGTGGTAAGCAAAACCATGGTAGTGCAAAAATCTTGACCATGGCAAAGCTAAGTGAAAGAGCGGGCATTAAAAATAGTGGAAGATGCTTGAAATTACGTGTCTTTCTCATAAGTCTTCACCCTAAGAGCTCAACAGCATGACTCGCTAGAGCTTTGGAAGTAAGTACCAAGAGTATTAACTGAAGAGGCACTAGAAGGAACACAAGTGGAGAAAGTGAGAAACCAAGATAAAATAGCAGAAACATGTAAGTGAAAGGGAATAGTAGGCCTTGAACTATAATCAACAAGCAGTACAGCTCTAGCTTTGCACTTTGCTCCCTGTATATCCTCCTTATCTCAGTTGAAGAGTACTTTGAGGTGAAATTTAGTGTAGATGCAGAAATTTCAGGCATGTTTGCAATTGCAATTAAGCCTTGCCTTAGAGTGACTGAGGGCTGGTTGAAAGCATATTCCCTTAATAGCTTTTCAGGTGGGCAGCCATTAATGCAGTTCATCAAGAGAAGATTGAAGTCACGGGATATCATGGGGTAATTTCCGGACTTAACGAAGGCGATTGCATCAATAATAGAGCGCGTTGACAGCAGCACTAGACATAGCTCTTTCAATATAAAGAAAGCATAACGTGAGAAGATTGAGCGATCATAATGGTAAATCTTCAAGGGATATGAAATCGCGAGTATATAGGCGGCGACAAAAAGTAGGAAGGAGAGTACGAGACCAGAAAGTATGTTGAAGCGTAAAAGGAAAACGAGAATGAGAGAAGAGCTAACTGCCGTAATGATTGACAGTGAAATAGCTGAGGAAAAAACGTCTTCCGGAGTGAGATCTAGAGCTCCATACCTAATGGAGACGTAATTTACTGCTCTTCTGTACTCCTCTGAAATTAATCGCGAAGCCACTTTACAAAATAGCGGTGTGCTGAGAAGTTTATAGGCGCGTAAGAGCACGTACGTCACCAATCACCTCCTCCACGTCAAAGAATCCTTTTTGTGAGGAGCAGAATGCCTTCGCGAAGACGTTACTGATAACTTCAGGAGAACTTGCATTCAAGTTGCAGAGGTGCTCTAACAACTCCTTGTAAAAAATTAGCTCCTTAGTGAAGTCTTCCTCGTCAATGGATTCCTCACGCCTTATCTTCTGCAGAGTAGGTGATTCGTAAAGGTTTATGACTGCCTTTAGGGGTTCAGAGTAGGAGTTTCTCTTGAAGACATCTACTAGCCTAATTGAATTCAAAGAGTCGGTTAACCCTGCTATAGCTGGCTCAGTAATCCTAGCAACGTACCTACGATTAACATGAAGGTTAAGCCGCCTTTTCATGAGAACGATCACGTCCAAGTCATTTAAGCAAAATGCAGGAACACCATAGTGTACAACCCACTTCACAAATAGAGACTCAGGAGAACTTGCATGACATGTTTCTAGTCCACGCAATCCAGATGAAAGAGCATAAAGTAAAGCTTTGACGTGTTCTCTGGTCAAGATTTCTCCCAAGTAAAGGTAGTTAGGAGATCTATGCAGAAGCCTTATGACTTCCCAGTACTTTCGCCGTGTAGGGCTGCTTTTTTCAAATGGATCGACTCTAAAGCGCACTTGATGTCTTCCTAGTGGAAGCTGGTCTATACTTTCAACGACAGACTCTATCGTAATTTTTCTCCAATGCAATGGAGTCAGCATGTCAAGTGCATTTATTAGGGTAGTCTTCCCTGTTGCCGGCTCGCCAATCGCCATTATGTTTCTCCTTCGGAATAGGCAAAAAATCAGGTATGCTGCAGCTTCACTTGAAATTGTGCCATTGTTGATTAAGTCGATGATTGTCCAAGGCTTACTCCTAAACCTTCTAAAAATTATAGATGGGCTGCCAACTGTTAGTGGTGGAGCATCGACGGAGACTCTGACGTGAAAGAACTTCGTAATTACATCAGTTTTCAGGGATGGCGAAGAATAGTCGAGTCTGAGGCTGCTCTCTGCTCTAAGTTGAGTAAGTATTCGCTCTACATCACTCTTATTTATTGAAATGTTTGATCTACAGCGCCCCCAACTTGAGTGATCCAAATATATGCTTACACCCGGAGCATCGATAAAGAACTCCTCGACCATGTCGTCTATGAGGAAGGGAAGCAGCTTTATGAAGCCTATCGAATCGAATGCAGCTAGTAGAGCTATCTGAGGCGAGAGGCAGTTATTGACTTCTGGAAATAATCTCCTGGCAGCCTTAATGGCCATGCGAAATTTCGAAAGCAGCAAGCGTGACAAGTATCCATGGCCAGTAGTGAAGTCTGCAGAGTATTTTATCCGCATAAGCGTACTCAAAGACCAGACAATGGGTAAAAATGGACCTAATTCTTCGGTGAATTTTACTTGATAAATTAATTCTGGGTTTTCTGGTAAGCTACATATTTTAATTGAAAAGGGTTTTAGCGAATATTGGCCAAGCACCTCACCTTGCTGAAATAATTTAGGGTTATTAGCTTCTCCAGCGGATAAAAAGGATAGAATAGAGCTGTTTGTAGACTTTAGCCCATCCGACAATTCCTTCTGTACGGACTTTAAGTAGGACACTAGACGTCTAGGGATTTTATGCGAGCCCTTAGTGAAACTGTCTATTATGTTAAGCGCTTTATAGCCGTCGAAGTACAGGTAACCTGTTCTTGGATGCAATAGCAGTGCGTCTTTAAGCGAATTTGAAGTAGATTTATCTGCAAGCAAGTAGTCATACAGATCTCTAAACAGCCTATAATTCTTGAAGCGAAGTAAGTAGACTGCCTTTGCAAGAGAGATTATGTAGTCGCGAAGACGGTGGAAGATGGGTAATTTGAAGGCGAGCGAAATAGCGTTATTATCAAATCTTAAAAGAGGAGCAATAGCGCATACGTGAGATGAGATGCATAACTTTAATCCAAGACTGCTTTTAGCTGGGCATTTCTGCGGACAGAGGAAGGTGATGTTGAGTTTGTTTGAGAAGTGCAGTATTACTGGAGAGAGTAGACATAGGTTGCTCATTGCTCCTTAATTGACAAAAATACTGGACTATTTTAAGCCTCCATTATAGGAGTGTTCTTTCATCAGCCTTCTTCAAGCAGTTTCTAATTATCTTAAAGTGCTGCCGAATAGTGTACTCTGTCGAATTTAGGTGTAGTGCTAAGAGCTTCTGAGAGAGAATTGGCTTACAATTTAATTCTTTTGACACTAATTTATCTGCGACGTAAACAATTGAAACAGCAAGTAAATATGGATTTTTACCCACCTTAACGCGACTGTTGAGGAGCTTAGAGACATAATAAGCTTTTTGCATGAGAAGCAGGAAGTATTTTTCATCGTTTAGGTCGAGGTCTTCAATGCGCCTCTTCACGAACTTCAATTGCTTAAGCTTATTGACTATCTTTGGTAGGTAATCTTCTGGGTCTCTCAAGAAATGCTTGATATTAAGTTTATTCAATATTTCAGCCATCACTCTTGAAACAGTCCTTGGAATTACACGGTGCCCCATGCTTGAGAAGAGGGAAGTCACTTCTCTCAATGTGAGGGGGTATTTTAACTCTCTAGAGGCAATCAACAGTGATGCAGCGGCTAGAGAGTAGCTGGACCCCTTATCTTTCACGGCTTTGAGAGCTTTTAGGTAAATGTAGCTGGACCGCTCATAGACATTAGCTGGGACACGTAGAAAAGCGCAGGCTCTGCGCAGAGCATCCATTGCATCACTTCCCATCTTCATTTGTGCTGAGCGAGAGTAGAGCTTATGTGTATGCTTTAACCTTGAGAATCTCTTGTAGCTTAGAACGTTTCCTCTTCTGTCTTTGAACTGACCTTTACAGCGGAGAATTATAGTTCCTAGACCATTTCGTTTTATCGGCTTTCCATCAGGGCTAACATAAATTTTAAATGAAGCAGAGAAGTCTGAGAGAGGCTCTATTTCAAAGGGCGGTGGCAAAAGCAATCTATCATCAACAAGGCCACAGGATGCGCATACCCATTCTCCATACTTTGATAAGACTAGGGGCCCGCCACACTCTCTACATCTCATAATTCGATTCCCCATTCTAACACCATTTTTAAGAATTAAATAAATCTAAATATTAAATTTTTTCTTATATCTAAATACTTTTAATAGTACATTTTGTAC
>Ga0164311_10001546_pt1 | contig 11381 bp, 9 predicted proteins | sample GuaBasSedimGuay2_FD_121796 | JGI IMG/M metagenome (GOLD analysis project Ga0164311, IMG submission 121796) | Subseafloor sediment microbial communities from Guaymas Basin, Gulf of California, Mexico - Guay2, Core 4569-9, 9-12 cm | ecosystem: Environmental > Aquatic > Marine > Hydrothermal vents...
CCAGGAGGGAAGATGCGATAGCCATGCAGGAAGAGAGTGGAGTTGCCCCTGATCTACGCCGGAATCAGTGGACGGGAGCGGCGGCAGCGGGCCATGGCTGCCCTGGAGGCGGTGGGGCTGACGGATCGAATGCACCATAGGCCCAATGAGCTATCGGGGGGGCAGCAGCAGCGGGTGGCCATAGCCCGTGCGTTGGTGAATCACCCCTCGATCATCCTGGCCGACGAGCCGACGGGCAACCTGGATTCCAAATCCGGGGTGGAGATCATAACCATTTTCCAGCGGTTGAACGCCGAGGAGGGGATCACAATCGTGTTCGTCACGCACGATCCCGATGTGGCGACGTGTACCCGTCGTCTCGTCCATCTGCGCGATGGTCTGGTCATCGCCGATGAGTCAGTGGGGGTTTAATAAAGACCCCGGAGGTCCGAGCTCTCACCCTTCGCCCAAGGCGCGAAGGAATTCTTCTCCGAGGAGACCTTTCTCCATCGCCTCGGCGAAGCTCAATCCGCCAAAGTCACGGCCTGCTTCCACCGCCGCTTCTTCTAACAGGTCAAAGGCGGCTTCGGCTGGTTCTGCTTCTCGCGGAAGTACCCCGGCGTCGATCTTCGCCTCGGCGACCATTTCCTCAGCGACGGCTTCCCTGCCAGGCTGTTCCTTGCTCTCCAAAATAGCCTGGATGTAGCCCGCCGTGTCCTTCATGTAGTACCACACCTGCCCCACTCTGACCTCCCCGTTGAACACGGTGACCAGTAGGTGATCTGTGCCCACCCCGTAGGAGCAGATGCTGTAATCCGGCCCACCATGATAGCTCAGGGTGAAGGGCCGGCCTCGTCCTATCACCCGTTCTACCTCGGCGGCCAGGCCGGCGTTGCTGGTCACCAGCACATTGCATAGGTTGGCCACGTCCAATCCATTGGAAAGACTGTCCATACACACGGGCCGGCCGCGGCTGTTGACCAGGAACACAATGTGCGCCTGCGTGCTGGCGCGCAATGACGTGAGGTGCTCCTCGATGGCGATGCGCTGGGCGTCGGAAAGGTTGGATGTTATGGCTGGCGCTGACTCCTCCACGGCCAGGGCCTCGCGCACGATGCGCCGGAACTCCTCGATGGTGAACGGTTTGGCGATGTAGCGGTACACGTTCAGAGCCCGGGCCTGGCTCTCGACCTCCGCTGAACTGTAGGCGGTCATGGCGATGGTCTTGATGGCCGGGTCCAATTGCCGGAGAATCTCCACGAGTTGCAGGCCATTCAACCCGGCCATCTTGATGTCGGTCACCACCAGGTCAAACGAACGCCTGCTAATTTTGGCCAGGGCTTCGTCCGCATCCCGCGCCAACCGGATTTCCAGGCTCTCCCCCACGTCCCTGAGAGCCTGGCGCAGCAGCGCGGCCAGTTCAACGTCGTCATCCACGATCAGAATCCGCTTGCCCGCAGACTCCATAGCTCACTACCCCCCTTGTGCTTGCGTCTTCAACTGAACCATCAGCATGTACCCGACCCCGCGCACGTTGATCACGTAACGTGGGTTCGCCGGATCGGGCTCTAGCTTCTGGCGCAGGTGGCTGATGTGGGTTTTGATCACCCCCCGCGCCTCCCGCTCGTCGCATTCGTAACCCTGCACTGCCTTTACCAGCTCTGCGCAACTCAGCACCCGGCCTGGCTTGCGGGCCAGAGCTACCAGGGTGTTGAATTCTGTTGGCGTCAGGTTGACAGGCTGCCCAGCCAGGGTTACAGCGTGCTTGTAAAGGTCAATCGACAGGTCGCCGACTTCCAGCACAGGCTCTGCTTCAGTTTCGTCAACTATGGGGGGCTCCGGCCCCACCTCGCCGCCACCTTTGGCCAACGCTCGCACGTCGGCCTCGATGCGGGTCAACAACTGTTTGCGGCGTAATTTGTCCCATCGCTTTTCCAGCCCCTTGCGCACGCTGGTCTTGATGTCTGCCGGGCTGGATGGCTTGAGCAAGTAGTCGTGGGCCCCGTAGCGCAGAGCGCCCAGGGCCGATTCCAGCGTGCCGTATCCGGTGAGGATCACCAGCACCGTATCTGGCCAGCGGTGCCGCAACTCGTCCATCAACTGTAGTCCGTCCATCCCTGGCATGTTCAAATCCAACAGAGCCAGGTCAACCGGTGTTTTGGCCATGAGCTGGAGGGCCTCCGAGCCGCTGTGGGCTGTCAGTACCTCGTATCCCTCGCGGATGAGCACGGCTTCGAGTGCTACGCATACGGATGGTTCATCGTCTACTACCAAGATCCTGGCCTGCTTTTTCATGCCGCTACTCCCTGTTGTTCTCATTGGGGGATGTTTGCCACATTCTCTCGCCCTCGCGTGGGTCGGTCCTCGCCGGTAGAATCACGGTGAACGTGGATCCCTGGCCCACCTGGCTCTCGACCTCAATGCGCCCGCCGTGTCGAGCCACGATGTCGTAACTCACTGAGAGACCCAACCCGGTCCCCCCGGGGCGGGTGGAATAAAATGGATCGAAGATCTGATCCAGGTCGCTCTCCGGGATGCCCACCCCGGTATCCTGAAAGGCGATGGTCACCATCTGTTTGCCGTCATCGTCTTGCTCCGTTCTAGTTCGCACCTGGAGTGTGCCCCCCTGGGGCATGGCCTCCAGGGCGTTGAGTATGATGTTCAGAAAGACCTGTTTGAGATGATCGGCTACAGCCATGACCACTGGCAAATCGGGTTCGTAGTCCGTCTGCACCGTGACGTGACCCTGTTCCAACTGTTTGCGCATGAGGGCGAGCACGTCGTCCAAAAGGCTGCCCACCGCTGTCGGACGGCGCCCCTCGTCGCCGGGCCGGTAGAAATCCAGCATGCGCTGCACAATGCGAGCGATGCGATCCAGTTCCTGACGGGCGATCTCCAGGTAGCGGATGTTTGGATCGGCGGGGTTGGCTGCCTCGGCCACCAGATAGATGCAGCTCTGCACTGCCTGCAACGGGTTGTTTATCTCGTGGGCTACCGACGCGGCCAATTTGCCCATCGCTGCCAGTTTCACGCTCTGCACCAGCCGCGCCCGGGATGCTTTCAATTCCTCGGCGACGCCTTTGACCTCGGCGTACAAGCGGGCGTTCTCCACTGCCATTGCCACTGACGCCGCTATCGAACCCAGAAGGGCCAGGTCGTCCTCCTGAAACAGCGTGCCGTTCAGCCTGTTGATCACCGCCGCTGCGCCCAGCACCCGCTCGCGCACGATCAACGGGACGAGGAGCGCGGTGTGGCAGGGTACGTTCAGGACGCGGCTCAGTTCATTTCGCGCAGATTTATCGGCGGGATCGTTGGTGAGCTGCAGAGCCTGTCCGCTGGACAATACCTGGCGGATCGGTCCACATTCCTCCAGGGCCGGTGGTGGGCTGGTAAATGGTATGCCCCGTTGTACCACCCAGTGTGCCTCCAACTGACTCTCTGCCTGGCTCTCTGGCCCGTGAAGCAGCACCAGCAGGCTGACCTCCGCGTCCAGGGTGTGGCTGATGCCCTCCACCCCCACGGTCAGGATGCGCTCCAGGTCCAACGTGGAGGACAACGCCGCTGCCAGCGCGTTGAGAGTGGCCAGTTCGCCCGCACGGCCAGCCTGGGCGTCGAGGCGCGCTATCTCCAGGGCGACGACCGCTTGAGCGGCCAGTGCGCTCAGCGGCCGCTCGTCCTCTGTGGTGAAGGCTGCGACCTGCGCACTGCCTACGCTGAGCGTGCCCAGTACTCTGCTCCTGCGCATCAGGGGTACAACCAGGAGCGAGCGCAGGCCGCTACCGGTGTCCACGAAAGAGGATTCACGGGTCGTGTCTGGCACGCATATCGGCCGGCGTTCCGCTGCAACGCGCCCGGCCACTCCCCGTCCCAATTCCATGCGGGCCGATTCCGCCGTGGGGTTTTGGGCCGGGGCCGCCGCGCACGGAACCAACCGGCCCTCGACCAGAGTGTGGATCGTTGCTCTCTGCGCTGTGGGCACGATGCGCAGTGCCGCGTTCGCGATCAGATCCAGCGCCTGATTCAGGTTGGAGGTTTCGGTCATGCGTTGCGCGAGGCCAAGAAGGGTCTCCGCTTCCAGTAATCGCCGTTTCAGTTTGGCCTCTGTGTCAGGGGTAGATGCCGGCCCGCGCTTCATCAAATGCCCTCCGCCGCGTATTCTCCCCCCCGTCATCATTATACCAGAGCGTGCGTTCCTCGTCAATAGCATTTCTGGTGGGGGCGGTCCCGTGCCAGACCAACCGGCCGGGGTATTTCCCGTCCTCGATGCGGTAGACGTACAACGGTGGGGACAGCCGGTTGCCGCGTGCGTCGAAGGTGATGGGCCCGTTCAGTCCCTGGCAGTCGGTCAGGCTGGATAGTTGTGCCATCACCCCGGCGCGGCTTGGATGGCCATCGGCGCGAATGGCACGATCCAGCGCGGTGAGCAATACCTGGGCTGCGTCGTAAGCCCACGCTCCGTATGGCCCTGGCGGAAACCCGGCTAGAGACTGGTAGCCAGCGATAAAGTCCTCGGCGTCCAGGTCTGCTGGAGCAGGGGCGGCGGTCACGTAGAGTGCGTGTTCCACTGCATCGCCACCCACGCTCACCAGGTGCGGCATAGCCCATTCCTGTCCACCGAACAGCGTGGCCGTAAGCCCCGCCTCTCTGATCCGCTGCGCTGCGTCCGCGCCCGCCAGCGCATCGCCGGTGACGAAGATCACCTCTGGGGCCACGTCCCGCAGGACTGATGGCCAGTCTCCCGCTGCTTGCCCGTCCCACACCACCTTTGCACCTGCATCCTGCACTGTCTGGACGAAAGCATCAGCCAGGTCGTCCTCGCCGTGGCGCAAGATCGCCACTCGCCGTGCTCCCAGCTCGCTCACCGCGTAGCTGGCGGCGAAGGCTCCCAGGTCGGCGTCGCGGGCGGAGAGACGAAACACGCCTTCCGTATCGTTTGAGGTCAGCGTCTCAGCGGTGGCCAGGGTGACGAAGGCCAGCCCTGGGCGCTGGTATTCCTCCTGCGCGGCCAGGGCCACCGCACTCGAAAGCGGGCCGATCACCCCCATCACGTCCGGATCCACGGCCATCTCGCGGGCCACACTGGCGGCTCGTGCGGGGTCGAAATGGTCGTCTAACGCCACCAACTCTACCATGACGCCGCCTACCCCGCCCCGAGCGTTGCACTCACGCACGGCCAGCTTCACTCCGTACAGCGCATCGTAGCCCAGAGAGCGGTACAGCCCCTCGAACGGAGCTGCCAGGCCGATCTTGACTACCGGCCGGGTGCTGCCAGGGAGACGACAGGCGCTCGTCACCAGGAGCAGGGTCAGAATCGGGATTAACAATCGTCGCCTCAGCTTGCCCACGGATGGCCCTCCGCGCCGCTACTGATACTTTTGCTGGTTTTGCAGATGCTCCTCGTAGGTGCGGGCGAAAACGTGGGAACCATCGCCCCTGGCGTAGAAGAACAGGTAATCGGTCTCGGCCGGGTAAACCACGGCTTTCAAGGAGGCCAGACCAGGGCTGCAGATTGGGCCCGGCGGCAGCCCTGGATATAGAAAGGTGTTGTACGGAGAGTCCACTGTTGCCGCTTCGTCTACCTTCATTGGATTCCACCATTTGCCCGTAGTAGGGTCGTAGCCCTTGGCGTATTGAAAGGTGGGGTCGGCTTGCAGGTAGCCTTTAGTCTCCGTGGTGGGGTCCAGGCGGTTTAGATACACGCTGGCGATGATGGGTCGCTCCCAGTCCAGCACCGCCTCGCGCTCGACGATGGAAGCCAGGGTCACTACCTGGTAGATGGTCATCCCTCGCGCCGCTGCTGCCTGGCGCATCTCCGGGGTAAAGTGTTCGTCGAACGCGGCAAGCAGGATCTCGATCAACTGGCGAGCGTCGGCCTTGGCCGGGATGCGATAAGTATCCGGGAAGAGATAGCCCTCCACGCTGGCTCCCAATGGGCGATCTGCCAGGCATGGGTTGTCGAAATCGCCCTGGCGCGCCTGGGTGAGAAACTCTTCTGGCGAGATTTCGGTGTTATCGCCCAGCATCTCGGCAATCTCCTCCAGCCGCCAGCCGGGGAGAATGGTGATTTCGATCTCTTCGTAGCGGGCCTCCAGGAGCTCGTAGGCGATCTCCTCCATCGTCATGTCCGCCCGCAGGGTGTACTCCCCGGCTTCCAGGTTGGCGTCCAGGCCGTGGTACTTCACGTACAGGCGGAAGAGCTCGGCGTCGCTGATCAGTCCCATCTCCTGCAGTCGCTGGGCAATAGTCCCGGCCGTCTCACCAGTCTCGATGGTGAAGGGGATGGGGGTGTCGTCAGTGCCTATTGGTTTGGACAGTTCCTCCTGATGCAGGTTGAGATAGAACCCAACCAGCCAGGTTTCCAGCGAGTCACGCGATACTCCCTGTCCAGGGGAGGCATCGCTGTTCCTCTGTGCCTGCTGCCACAGCAGCCATCCACCTCCTGCGGTGACGGATAGAATAGCCAACACTGCTATCAGAAAAACCACAAACCGTCCTGCTTTCCTCAGTAGTATCATCTTCGCTCCTTCTTTGGCATTGCGGCAAGAGACCCTAGAGAGAGTTCCGCCGTATCACCCCGCAATCCCAGGCGTAGGGTCTCCAGGGCTACCACCTCGTGGGCCGGGATGTTCCCCAGGTTGACGTTGGGGCCGAAGTGTTTGATCAGCCACACCTGTTGTGATTTGCGTGGGGCCTCAAAGAGCAACCTGTCCGAGGGGATGCGGGCAGTGATCTCTGCCACCAGGTCCTCGCGCACGGACCAATCGGGGTTATAAATGCCAATCGTCCCGCTTTCCCGTGCCTCGGTGATCACTTTCCATGCTCCGGCGCTCAGGTCTTGCTCGATCATCTCTACCCATTCCCTGGGGGAGAACACGACTCTGGGGTCCTTTTTACCCACCTCCGACAGGACTGTGAAATCCTTACTCAACTCGCGGATGTAATGGCCTTTCTCGGCCTGAGTCAGGTCGGTGATGCCATTAGATACTTCCACGTAGTGCAGCCGCAGATCGGTGAACCATTTGCGCAGGGCGTCGAACTGCCCCTGGGCGATGGCGACTTCCATTAGGGTGCCGCCCAGGCAGACCATGGTGCCGTGGATGTGGTAGGTGTGTATTTTTTTCGAAAGGTTAGCCGTTACGTAGCCGGTACCCCAGCCCAGCTTGACGATGTCTATGTAGTCCGCTGCGGTGTTTAGCAGGTCATGGACAGCGTTTGGCCCCAGCCCTTTGTCCAGGATGTGGGTCAGGCCGTTCTGCCGGGGTTTCTTTGTCCGCTGGGGTAAGCTCAGGAATTCTTCCATAAATTTGCCTCCGGATGTTATCTTGAAGGTGCGTCGCACCTTGTGAGTTCAACAGGGTTTCGATCAAGCGCAGGGTGTTCGCCTTGGCGTTTTCACTTTCTTCACTGGTTGGGCCGATGCACGCCGGACACCCGTTAGCGCAGGGGCAGCGCGCGGCCACGTCGTGGGCGGCCTTCAGCAGGGTGCGATGCAGACGGTACATCTCCTCGCTGAAGCCAACGCCGGCCGGTATCTTCTCGTAGATGGTAATGGTCGGCCGGCGGGTGAAAGAGGAGCGCGGCTCGACGATCACCCCGATGTCGCGTGGGTCGCACATCAGGTGCAGCGGGGCGACGTGGCGCAGGAGGTGACCCAGCCCGCCCAGCGCGCTACGCATCATCAGCGCGGCCTCGGCCCGCAGGTGGCAGCTCCGGCACAGGGTGGTGAGATTCTCCAGGCGATTGGCTTCCAGGTATGCCTCGTTCTGCCCCGGGACGTAGTTAAATTTACGGAAAGGCCGCAGGTGATGGACGTCGTGCTGGCGGTTGGGTTTCTCCGGCGCGCCGCAGTGCTGGCAGCGGAAGCCATCCCGCTCTCGCGCTCGCTGCCTCTGGGCTTCCCAGTTGGGCCCCCGGTAGCCGGTCAGGTCCGCTACCCAGATTCCTTCCCGCCGCAATCGTTCGATCATCTCATCGCTCACACTTAGCCAGTAAGCGGTGGTCTGCATCGTCTGCTCCGGCAGGTTGATCTCGCCCCAGCCCAGAGTCTCGTGGGAGTACAATTTGACCTTCTTGAAGCTGGTGGCTTTGGCGGAGATCAGGACTTGGCCGTGGGCTTTGGTTGCCCCACCGTCCACGGCCCGTTCCAGTTCTGCCAACACCTGCACGTCCACGGAAGTGCTGGCGGTGGTGTAGTAGTCCGTGTTCACGGCCTGGACGCGGGCGATCCTTCCCTCCCAATCGAGGGCCCGCACCTGGTATGATTGCCCCTCGTGGATGTAGATGGCCTCTTCGTGGATCAGGAAGGGCGCGCTGAAAACGTCCACCTCGCCGATGGCCCGCTCGTCGCCATCCGTAACGTCCAGGATAACGAAGTTCTCGCTGGTGCCGGTGCGCAGGCTGACTGCTTCGGCGGGATAGCTGTCGTGCATCCAGTGGAAAGCGCCGCCCGCACGATGGAGCACGCCGGCCTCGGCCAGAAAGTCGAGCACCTCGCCGGTGTGCGGGAAACGCCCGAACGATTCCCTGGCCCGAAACGGCAGCTCGAACGCCGCACACTGGATGTGAGCTGTGCAGATGGCCAGGTTGTCGGGATTGACCAATGCGTGCTCCGGCGAACGACCGAAGAAATAGCGCGGATGGGTAACCACGTACTGGTCCAGTGGCGAACCGCCGGCGATCAACACTGCCGCCGAGACCTCGCTGATGCGTCCAGCGCGGCCGGCCTGTTGCCAGGCGCTGGCAATGGTGCCCGGGTAGCCGGTCATCACGCAGGCGGCCAGCTCCCCGATGTCAATGCCCAGTTCCAGGGCGTTGGTAGCCACCACCCCACGTACCGTCCCCTGGCGCAGTCCCTGCTCGATGGCTCGTCGCTGTTGGGGCAGGTATCCCCCTCGATACCCGCGAAGCACCTCTTTGACCGAACCCGTGGCCCCATCTTCGGGGGCTGGGGTTCGTTTACTCATTTCGTCCCGCAAATAGGTGAGCAGCACCTCCGTAGTCAGTCGCGCGCGGGCGAAAACGATGGTCTGCACGCCGGCCTCCAGGAATTCGCCGGCGATGCGTTTGGCCTCCAGCACCGGGCTACGACGCAAGCCCAGCTCCCGGTTGACCAGTGGCGGATTGTACAGGATGAAGTGCTTCTTCGCTCTGGGCGCGCCGTCATTGTCAACCAATGTGAACTGCTCCTCGACCAACCGTTCGACCAATTCCTGAGGGTTGGCGATTGTCGCCGAGCAGCAGATGAACTGTGGGTGTGAGCCGTAGAAGGCGCAGATGCGCTTCAGGCGGCGGAGGACGTTGGCCACGTGGCTGCCGAACACTCCCCGGTAGGTGTGCACCTCGTCCACGACCACGTACCGCAGCCCGGTGAACAGCGCGGCCCACTTGGTGTGGTGGGGCAGGATGCCGGTGTGCAGCATGTCGGGATTGGTGATCACGATCTGTGCCTGGCTACGGATAGTGCGCCGTAATCCGGCCGGAGTATCGCCGTCATAGGTCGCCGCCCGGATTCCCACGCCCAACGCTTTCACGAACGTCTCCAGTTCGTGGAATTGGTCCTGGGCCAGGGCCTTGGTGGGGAAGAGATATAGCGCGCGGGCATTGGCCTCGTGAAGCAGGGTATGAAGCACCGGCAGGTTATAACACAGCGTCTTACCGGAGGCGGTAGGGGTAACGACGACCACGTTTTCCCCACGCGCCGTGGCCGCGATGCTCGCCGCCTGGTGGGTGTACAGCCGCTCGATCCCCCGTGCGCGGAGCGCGTCTCGCAAGCGGTAGTCCAGCGCAGTGGGGAACTCGGCATAGCGCCCCTCGCGGGCGGGGAGTGTCTTCCAGGCTGTCACCCCGCGCATGAACGTCGGGGATCGGCGGAGATGTTGGAGAACGTCGTTCAAGCCCATTCTGTCTTCCTCCGCTGCTAATTATACGGTGTTTGCCCGACACGCGCAAACGGACAGTCCCCCGGAATAGCGCAGCGATTCCTCCGGGAGCCTTTCGGGGGTGAGTGGTTCAATCGATGGGGAAGCCAGTCCTCCCCCCGTGAAACGGGGAGAGCTAGAGGGGGGCGCGATCCGTGCATGGCCACTTTGTGAGAGCGTATCTGAAAAACCGAGATGAAGGTATCAACCACCAAGACACAAAGGCACAAAGTAACATTAAAGAGCAAGTAACCCCTCTATTTCTTGGTGTCTTGGTGCCTTTGTGGTGAATTTTCGGACGCCCTCTGAGATCTGCAAAAGTACTGACAGAGATGCGATAGACAAATCACTGGTTTTACAGTATAATCAGCGTGAGGGGACCATTCTGGCCGAGTTGGAGGGCGATTAGGCGTGGGGTGAGGCCGGTGAAGATGTGGGTTGTGTCCGCTGCTGAGCGCGGATGGGCAGCCAGGATGTGGATTGTAAGGAGGAGACCATGCAAGTGTACACCGTCTTATGGGTCATCGTCTGTCTGATCATCGGCGTGCTGGCCCTGCTTCTGATTCGCGGCCTGCGAGAGACGGGACGGGCCACGGAGCTGGGCGTGCCTGTGCCTCCGGGGGAGGAGGGCGGATTCGAGGAAGAGGCGGAACCTCTGTTCTTCTATTACGACGAGGTTGAGCCAGAGGTGCAGAGCCTGCGGAGCGGGGCGTTGCTGCTGCGCGTGCCGCCGGCTGCGTGGGAGGCCGATTGGCGGGATGATCTGCTGCGCGTCGAGGTGACCAGCCAGGATCCGGCGCGCTATCCGCTCGGCGCTGGGGTTGAGGGCCATCTGGAGTGTGTTTACCGGCTCAGCGCTATACGCATGAGTGAGCGAGGCACTGATTTCGAGGTCACGTCCTTCCCCCATCCACTGGACTTGGTGCTGATCGCGAAGGAGGAGGAAGGGGGTGAGGGAGCAGAGGCGCGGGTGATGCAGTGGGCCGATGGGGTGTGGAAGCCTCTGCCCCGTGCCGAGGTGCCCAGCACACTCATCGAGCCCCTGTGCGATCCGACCAAGCGCTGCTGGGCGGCGGCCCACATCGAGTCGCTGGGTGTCTTTGGCCTGGTGAGGTGACGCATGCGCTGAGCCTGGTAGTAAGATGACGTAGCGTTGCGCATTTTTAAGCAAATTCAATGGAAATTCTTACATTGGTCTAACCGATACGTGCTAGTATATGGTTGACTTGAAGCGGACAACATAGCTCAACACAGGCTCGTCATAGTTTATAGAACCCCTCGCGGATAGTCACCCCCCCCAGCCCCCAGGCGCTAGACTTCCTCCCGCAGTTAAGGCGCTGGGGGCTTTTTTTATTTGGGTATGTTCCACCTCGGGGCGATCCCCTCTGAGCAGGCCGTGGGACACGCCCCAGCCCCAATAAAACGCACCCAATCGAGATGCGCCCGTGCACACTGGGTGCATTTGCCAATCGTGCTAGAAAATGG
>Ga0164311_10001547_pt1 | contig 11380 bp, 10 predicted proteins | sample GuaBasSedimGuay2_FD_121796 | JGI IMG/M metagenome (GOLD analysis project Ga0164311, IMG submission 121796) | Subseafloor sediment microbial communities from Guaymas Basin, Gulf of California, Mexico - Guay2, Core 4569-9, 9-12 cm | ecosystem: Environmental > Aquatic > Marine > Hydrothermal vents...
CAAGCAACAAGTAAAGATATTCTTCCGCTCAATTGTAGCCAAGAAGCCAGTTGTAAACTGGAACTTGTTCTGTAAGCTCTTCATACATTATAATCATTTAAGGTGGTTAAGTTGACAGGGCTCCGTAAGTGAGGCTATTGGTATATTTGAACGAGCATTCCGAGCAAGAAATCCCAATGAAATAGAAAGAATTCTCAGAGACAACTTAAATGTACAAGTGGCAGTCATAGATTCAAAGGAAGAGGCAGAAAATAAAATCAATGAGGGATATTATCCATATTACAATTAGAGTCCCTTATTGGATATTTAAATTAAAAGTTGAGAAGATTATGAAGGAGGTGAAGGAGAAAGAAGGAGGTGATTTAGGCGTGTATTCCTTGGAACAGGAAAACATCATTTCGGAGGGGGGGGTAAAAAATGGAAACTCCAAGAAATTCACTCTCCAAACGATATCCTGCCATTCAAGACTTATTTTCTCCTGAAAGATGAAGCAGGATATCATCCAGATTTAGGTCTAACCTTTGAGGGTGGTGGCGAAGTAACCGGATTTGAAAGAATCAATAGAAGTGAAAAAGCAGAGAAATTTGGTTTTGGAAGAGAACAGACTTGGGAAGAACACGCTATAGGCACTTACAAAAGAGCTGGTAGAATATTGAAAATTTATAAACCATTTTTAATGGATTAGACTAAAAATGTGTTTTCTATTCAAAACCTTAGCGAAAAAGAGATAGAAGAAACTGTGGACGCTATAATATTAGCTATAAAAATATCAGCTTTACTGCATGATATTGGCAAATTAAGGAAAGAATGGCAGGAATCTGTTGGTTGGAAAGAGGGTCAACCATACATAGCTCGCACATCCAATAAACGCAAAGTCCCTTTTCATGCACCTTATGCCTATCCCTTCTTAAAGGCATTTTTGAGGAATATCTTTGGAGGATATAGAGTTCTTGATGTGATAGCTTCAGCCACTGCACGCCATCACTCCCTTGAGGTTACAGGCAGGGTGAAGGAAGATGATTTTACTCTAGCAGATGAAAGTGTAGTGAACTTCTTATCAAGTCTACTGTCAAAAACTGTTCCAGAATTGCAAGGATATAATCTTGATGAGTTAATTCAATGTTGTATCGAGGACACTAACAAGGGATCGCCAATGGATGAACCGCCAACTCCTTCAGATGACTTTTATTTTATTTATACAATAGCTAACAGAACTGTAAAGTTTGCAGACTGGGAAGATGCTGGAAATGAGATAATTGAGCTTCCAGAAATTGTAGGTGAAGAAGATGATACCTAAAATACATCTTAAGAAAAGCACATATAAAGTTTATAAAACAGGATTGCCGTTTTATGATTCTGCAAGACTTATTGGAGTTGCTCATTTATTTTTCGGAACAGCTTCTGCAGAGTTAGAGGATAAAGGAGCTTATTGGGAGGTAAAAGGAATTGTTGTAAGACGAGATGAAGAGCAAATTGAATGGGTTATAGAAAGAATAAGACCCACACAGAGAGAAAGAGGGTTGTTTCAAAGAGGTGAGAGATTTGCTTGGAAAGAATTACATGAATATTTTGCTGGAATAGATAGAAGTGGAAGGAAAGCGGAGTTAAAGGCTGAATATGATGTTGCCTTACAAATCGGTACAGAGGATATGACCCACTAAGAGATTACAGAATTTTAGCCCCTCGCTCTACAGGAGTAAGAGAAAAGAAATTCTTCGCTCCTTTTCAGGAGGTGGAAGCAGCTACATTAGGAAGAGGATTTGCAGCAATTGTTATATCAAGAACAAAAAGACAGAAAGAGGAAATGTATATTTTACCAATATTTTCATCGCATATAGTTATTAGTGGATTCTTGGATTATGATAGATTTTATCAGCATTCCGCTGGCGGTTTTGTCGCATCGGTTTTAGCGACATTATCAATTTTGTTAGATTTAACTTCAAAAAAGATACCGGTCGTTGATTTTGCCTATACAAAGGAAGTAAAAGCTGGTAATCAACCTATATTTTCAGAGAGTGGATATTTAGGATTTGAAAAACTTTGCAGTTTATGGTGGAGAGCTGTTGAAGAAGATAACGAAGGAAAGTTGAGAATTATTAGACAAATAAAGTCTTTTCTTGAAAATACTGCCCGTCAGAACATAGACAGTCAAAATCAAAATTTAGCTCGACATCTCGCTAATTTTGCAGTAAGTTTGGATGTTGATTCTTTATGTATGATCGAAAGGCTAAAAGCAAGAATCTTAGCTTCACAACAAAACATCTATCCCACTCTAAGTCTATTTAATACTCGAAAAGATATTGAGGAGGTGAGGAAAATGGTGGAGTTAGAACTGCCTGAAGTGCCAGAAAACGTGAGTCAAGCGTTAGCCAAAGCCATGGAGCTTGATAAAAAGGGCTGGATGAATCAGTTCACTCGCTTGGAAAACGCTACAGATTTTTCCCAACTTATTAGCTATATAGAACATATAATTTCCCGTGGTTATTACCGTGAATTGCAAGAAAAAGGGCGAGCAGATATAAGGTTTGCTATGAATAGAGCAAGAGAGTTAGCCTCAACTTTAAGAGAGTTACATACAGCTCTTGGAGATGAGAAGAAATTCAGAGCTTGGAAATCTATATTCTTGATGAATGTTTTAAGTAAAATGAAGTTTTAGAGGTGAAGGAGGTGAATAAAATGAGTGGAAAAAAAATCAAAACATGTGGAGAAGCTTGGCGATGTCTTTTAGAATCGAGCTGGCTTTCCATGCAGCGAACAATGAAGGTTCTGGCGGAACAAATGTGATGGAGCCAAGAAGGATAACTGTTGGTGACAAAGAATATGACGGAATCAGCGGAGAAATTATAAGAAGACACATTCTGGAGAACTTCGTAAAGTTATGTCAACAAAACAATGTGCCTTTACATGATAGATGTAAAGGGCTTGTACCTGATAGAGGCAAAGAACCCTTAAGGATTTGGATACAAAACAATACATCCATCCAACCCGTCCAAAGAGGCAATCTGCAGCAGATATATTTAAAACCAGAAAATTACCCAGAAGCTACTAAAGAACTCATCAAAGAATGTGCTTTGTGCGATGTAGGCGGATATTTAATTGCTTATGAGGCAAGAATAGACAAAATCGAAAGAAACAGCAATTCGTATCCTTTGAATGGTGTGCTAAAACGGGACTCCTGCTTTGAAGTTGGTTGGCTAATATCAGAACATCCAGCAATAGTAGACTACACTCAGCATAGTGCATACGATCCTGATCCTGAAAGACATAATCTATTTGTCCAAAACATGAGGGTAGGCATTTATGGAGGGGTTCTTCGGATAGATTTAGATAGAATAGGAAGAAATGACTGGTGGTGGCTCAATCCTAAGAGTGACAGTAATCCAAACGGTTTTGAGGAATACGCCTTGAAACCATCCGATAGACTAAAAAGAGCTTGTCTATTATTAGAAGCAATCAAAAAATGGCTTCTTTCGCCAACATTTGCAAAGCAAACAGGATGGTTGCAGCATCAAAGTGGTTTGCTTGAGGGTTCAATAGTTCTATCAAAAGATGGGGCTGCACCTTTTGTATCTCCAATTAAATTCGAAATTAAAAATGGAAATCCAATCATTAAAAAGAACGAGAATTATAGAGACATACTTGGAAATATAGTCAATAAAGCAAATGGTCATTACAAAAAATATGACTTCAACAGTCCTGATGAACTAATTGAAAAGATCGATGAGGTCTTAAAAGAGTTGGGGTGTCTTGATGACGATAACCAAAATGAAACAAAAGATTAACAGCAGTACTATCTGGCTTAAGGCATCATATCATTTTCATATATTTCACTACCGCATGCCAGAAACTGCAGCAATTGCAGCAGTAACCCCATTTGTCCCCTCCCCTTTAACAGTAAAAATGGCAATGATTGCTTCTCTCTTCCAACTTGGGGATGTGAATGGGGCTGAACTCCTTGCGAAACGTATGCATGAAATTGATGTCAAAATTATTCCCCCAAAATCAGCCATCTCATTTAAAGCGTTTTTAAGGTATAGAAACCCGCCAGCCGTAGAATCAGAAGAAAAGGAACTGGATGAAACGGGAAGCTACTATCCAAGTCGCCCTCACATGAGAGAGTATGCTATTTTTCGAGGTAATTTGGATGTTTACGTTAAGTTTCCATTAAATTTGACGGACTATATCAAAAAAGCTCTAAAAAACATAAGATACTTAGGATCTAAGGATTCTCTAGTTACTTGCTTTGAAGTTTTGCCTGTAGACAAACTACTTCAGGATAATCAATGCGTTAGTAAGCTTGATTACGGTCATCCAGGTATTGTCATTTTGCTGGCAGATTTTAAGCCAAATATTCGAATTAAGGATGTCAAACAATTAATTCCTGGAAGTAGAGACGAAAAAATGTATGGGATATATCCTTACACAATTCCAGGAAGAGTAATAACAACGAAAGGTAAAACAAGAATTTTATTAGCCAAATTATGATGTGACTGTCGCTCTGCCTAACAGCAGACATACGGTTTACGTTTCACTCCGTCCAAAACTTGGCATAGTTGAACTTTGTATGTCTGCAAGCTGTTGCCTAAAATTGCGGGTAACAGAGAGTTAAATACGAAAGGAGGAGTGAAAATCATGGGAGAAATAACTTTTGAGCTGGAAACTATAACTAAGGTTGACGGGCATAAATTTCGAAAGCTTTATCTTTTGATCACTCAACAAACTACATGACCCAGCATGTAGTTTACGTTGTAGGACACATGAACCCAGATACGGATAGTGTCTGTTCTGCGATAGTCTTTGCATATCTGTTGAATGAATGGAGAAAGAGGGGAGGTTTGATAAAACTCGACAAGGAGGCAGTTCCAGCAATTCAAGGTGAACCAAATCCAGAGACGAAGTTTGTCCTTGAGAAGTTTGGTTTTGATGTTCCAGAGGTTTTGGATGATGCTGAAGGAAAGACCTTGGCTTTGGTAGATTTCAGTGAGAAGTCTCAGGCTCCTAAGAACATAGATAAGGCTGAGGTTGTTGCAATAGTTGATCATCACAAGATTGGAGACCTGACTACTCCAAATCCAATTCTATTTGTAAACTTCCCAGTTGGATGCACTGCAACAGTCCTAAAGAGGTTGTTTGAGTGGACTGGTATTGAAATTCCAAAGGAGATGGCTGGACTAATGCTGTCATCGATATTGAGTGATACGGTGATATTTAAGTCCGCAACTACAACAGATTTGGATAAGGAGGTTGCTGAGGAGCTTGCAAAGATTGCTGGAATTGAGGACATAACAAACTTTGGAGTTGAGGTGAAATCAAAGCTCTCGGCAATTGAAGGTTTGAGTGCAAGGGATATCATAACCAGGGACTTCAAGGACTTTGACATGGCTGGTAAGAAGGTTGGTATTGGACAGATAGAACTCGTAGATCTGAAGCTCGTTGAGGGTAGGAAGGATGAGATATACGATGAGATGAAGAGGATGAAGGAGGAAGGAGGATACGCTGGGATCTTCTTCATGCTTACGGATATAATGAAGGAGGGAACAGAGCTTATGGCTATCACAGATTATCCACAGGTCGTTGAGATTGCGTTTGGTAAGAAGCTTGAGGAGAGGAGTGTATGGCTTGATGGTGTGATGAGCAGGAAGAAGCAGGTTGTCCCACCATTACAAAAGGCTTTTGAGCAGGTTTAATTTTTTAAATTATCAATTTACCCTTTTTCAAAAATCTTCCAACCATCTTGAAACACCATTTAACATCACCAACCCTACTTAACGTGTGTGCATCACTACCAACCGAGAACTTCAGACTTCTCCCAGTGCATATCTCAAGGAAGTCAATTGGAGGTGCATGGTGTAGTGAGTTTATCTCCAATGCAACGTCGTTCTCTATCAGCATGTCAACTATCTCAAGATCCTGATTGTAATCCCTACCACAGTGGAACATATCCGAATGTAGATGACCTAGGACGTCAATCTTGTCACAGTTCATCTTCAAACAACCCTTTATCCTACGGTAGTATTCCTCAGTATCCAAGACTTCGTGTATTGATGCTATGACGAGATCGAAGTTGAATTTTGGAATTGCAATCTCACCACCTGGCAGTATTCCACACTCTATCCCACTTAAAATCTCAATACCATAAACATCCTTAGCTTTTTCAATCTCCATCTGCCTCCTCTTTAACTTACCTTCATTGACACCCTTCCTATGTTCCAAAGAATGGTCAACAATTGCTATAACTTTCAATCCCCTCTCCTTTGCCATCTTTGCAATTTCATCAACACTTGCACTTCCATCTGAATATTGAGAGTGGATGTGAAGGTCAATCATATCTCACTCAAAAGTCTATCTGTAACATCCATAAACACCTTCGAAGTTTCACCCTCCTCCCTAACAAAAGGGTAACCCTTCTCACCACTCTCCATAACCTTCACATCCAAGGGTATTGAACCCAAGAATTTTACGTTGAAGTTTCTAGCCAACCTCTCACCACCACCCTTCCCAAATATGTATATGACGTTTCCACAGTGGGGACAGACAAAACCACTCATGTTCTCAATTACAAATACCTTTGCGTTCATCTTCTTTGCAAAGTTCACAGCCTTCATAACGTCTTCAATTGCAACATTCTGAGGTGTCGTAACGATCAGTGCAATCTCAGGCTCCAACAGCTGTGCAACACTTATAAGCTCATCACCAGTTCCTGGAGGACTGTCCACAACGAGAAAATCCAACTTCCCCCAATTTACATCGTTCACAATCTGTTCTATGAACTTGTGCTTTAAGGGACCTCTCCAGACTACTGGAGTCTCCCTCGATGGTAAAAAGAAACCTATCGATATAACCTTAACTCCTTCAACATCTACTGGTTTTAGCTTGTTTCCCTCAGCTTCAACCTTTGCATTCTCAATTCCCAAAAGTTTTGGTATTGTTGGCCCGTGTATGTCTGCATCCAAAAGTCCAACCTTGTAATCCTTCTTAGCCAAAGCGTATGCAAGATTCACAGCTATCGTGCTCTTACCAACACCACCCTTACCACTCATAACAATGATCTTCTTCATAATGCCTGAAGTAAAAAATCTGTATAAGAACGTATCTTTGATTTAGATGTTGCCTACTTTTAGCATTGTGTGAAGTCTTCGAAAATGGATGAGAAGGCTTTGAGTCTTGAATCTTGTTTAAATAGACACATACCATGGGCAAATTGCCTGTCATTTGTCCTTTTGGATGTTAACGAAGGGTTAATTAACCCGATGGATATTTGATGCAATGAGAAGGGAGGGTTTGATGATTCTGATTTCTATAACGTTCACGCTCCCTTGGATAATCTCACACCTCCTCCACATCCACTACCCACCACACCTAAAGTCTCTCCTATCTGGAATTGCTGTTATATCTGCAGGCTTTATAATATCATGGTCCGCCGAGACTGCTGAGATTGACATACCTCGATCTCTGAGCTTGGCAGTAGTAGCATTCTTGGCAGTCTTACCAGAGTATGCAGTTGACGTTTACTTTGCATGGATGGCTGGAAAGTTTGGGGGTGAATACGTCCACTATGCAACTGCAAACATGACGGGTGCAAACAGACTTCTGTTGGGTATTGGATGGAGTTTGGTTGCATTGATTGCGATGAAGAGGTTGAGGAGTATTAAAGTTGAGCTTGATGAGGGTTTGAGACTTGAAACTACAATATTGCTAATTGCAACGATATACAGCTTCACAATACCCCTAAAGTCATCCATCCATCCAATAGACAGTATCTTCTTGATCTCAATCTTCATAGCATACATATACCTCGCCACAAAGGCTTACAGAGAGGAAGTGACACTTGAGGGAGTTCCAAGGTATCTGTCAAGCTTTCCAGACTTAACAAGAAGGACAATCGTTATAGCACTCCTGTCATTCTCAGCATTCGTCATATTTGTGAGTGTTGAAGCATTTGCAGAAGGATTGATAGAGACTGCAAAATCATTTGGATTTGACGAGTTCTTAATGGTTCAATGGGTTGCACCAATTGCAAGTGAATCTCCAGAGTTTGTGGTTGCTATGTATCTGGTTAGGAGGATGAGGGTTACAGCTGGAATGAATTCACTTATATCTTCAAAGGTTAACCAGTGGACACTACTCATTGGAACCTTACCCCTTGTTTACAGTTTGTCTCTTGGATTCTTTTCACCCCTACCACTTGACTCAAGACAGAGGGAAGAGATAATTTTAACCGCATCTCAATCCCTCTTTGGATTGGCTGTCATATCAAACCTCAGAATAAGTTTATGGGAAGCCTTGACATTGATAACACTCTTCATCTCCCAGTTTATCTATGAGAGTGTTGAGATGAGATACATCCTGAGCTTGATATACTTGTCTCTCTCCTTCCCAATAATATTGAAGGAGAGGAAACAGATAATGAAATCCCTAAGGGTTATATTTCCCTAACCTTCTCAAGTATCATCCTCTTCTCAATCCTTGCAACAACCTCCCTAATCCTGTGAACAGCATCTGGATTTGCTGATATGCTGTCAATTCCAAGCCTCACAAGTGTCTCAGCAAACTTTGGATCACTTCCAGCCTGTCCACATATCGAAGTTTTAACATTATACTTTCTACAAACGTTTATGACATTCTCTATCAACCTTAAAACTGCTGGATGACTCTCATCGTATAAATATGCTACGTTCTCGTTGTTCCTATCGACAGCTAAGGTGTATTGGGTTAGATCGTTTGTCCCAAAGCTCACAAATGTTATCCCACACTCCCTTATTATATCCTCTATTATCAAGGCACTTGCAGGAGTCTCAATCATTATTCCAAAGTCAATCTTGCCAATTGGAATCCCCTCCTCCTCCGCAATCCTCTTGGCTTTCAAAACCTCATCAACCCTTGAAACTAGGGGTAACATTATCCCAACGTTTGTGTAACCTTCATCGATCAACCTCTTTATAGCCCTCATCTCAGCCCTGAAATGCTCAACTTCCTTCAAATCTCTCCTTATACCCCTGAATCCAAGCATGGGATTTGATTCAATTGGTTCATCTCCTCCACCCTCCATGTGTCTAAATTCATCGGTTGGAGCATCCAGAGTTCTTATCCAAACTGGCTTTGGATAGAAAGCCTCTACAACCTTCTTCATCCCCTTGTAAAGTTCTTCGATATAGACTTCAACTTCTCCATCCTTTATATACTTCATTGGATGCTTCTTCAAACCAAGTACCATGTGTTCAATCCTAAACAACCCAACACCGTCAGCATTCGTTTCCCTTGCAACCTTCTCAGCAACGTCTGGAATTGATATGTTGACCTTAACCTCAGTTGCAGTTACGATCTGAGGTGCAAGGCTAACAACCCTCTCCTCAACCTTCCTCTCCTTTAACTCACCTCTGTAAACAAATCCCTTCTCACCGTCAACTGTAACCATCATCCCATCCCTTAAAATCTTTGTAGCGTTTCCAGTTCCAACTACAGCTGGAATCCCAAGCTCCCTTGAAACTATCGCTGCGTGACATGTCAATCCTCCCTCATCAGTAACAATTGCAGAAACCTTCCTCATAGCTGGAACCATGTCTGGAGTTGTCATGATTGTAACGAGGACGTCACCATCCTTAACCTTACCTATCTCCTCAGAACTTAAAACAACCTTCACACTTCCAACACCTATCCCTGGAGATGCTCCCAATCCCTTAACTATTATCTCCCCTTCAACTTCCATCCTCTCAATCTCTCTTATCGTTGTAACTGGTCTAGACTGAACGATGTATATCTTACCGTTTTCTATTGCCCATTCAACATCTTGAGGGTTTCCATAGTGTTCTTCTATTATCTCACCAAACTCCACAAGTCTCTCAATCTCCTCATCACTCAAAACTCTGTTCTTCCCCTCCTCACCAAGGTCAATCTTCACAGTCTTTCCATCCCTCCTCGTTAGCATGAACTTCTTCTGAGCGACATCGATCTTGACAATCTTCCTGTTGATTCTATCGTATTCGTAGTGATCTGGTGTCACAGCACCACTCACAATAGCCTCACCCAATCCAAAAACAGCCTCTATTATTGCAATTTTTTCACCAGTCGTTGGATGTGATGTAAACATGACACCAGACTTCTCACTGTTCACCATCTTTTGAACTACAACTGCAATGCTGACATCCTCATGCTTAAATCCATGTTGAACCCTGTAAAATATTGCTCTTGGTGTGTAAAGGGAACTCCAGCATTTCTTAACCTTGTCAACTACCTCATCCTCACCCCTGACGTTTAGATACGTCTCCTGCTGGCCAGCAAAGCTTGCACTTGGGAGATCCTCAGCTGTTGCAGAACTCCTAATTGCAACGTAGCAGTCTTTGCAAAGCTCTCTGTAATACTTCTTTATCTCCTCCTCAACATACTTTGGCATTGGAGTCTCTTCTATCATCTCCCTTATCTTCCTTGAAGCTTCTTCAAGTTCCCTCGTATCGTTCACATCCACATTGCTCAGTATCTCTTTTATCCTCTCCTTTAAGCCCGTATCCTCTACAAATTTCTTAAACGTGTTTGCATCAACAACAAAACCCTCAGGAACGGGAACTCCCAACCTTATAAGCTCACCAAGATTTGCACCCTTACCTCCCACGATCGTGACATCATCCTTATCAACCTCTTCCAACCACACTATCATGTTTTCTATTAAAGCGGTAAATTTAAAAGGCTTTTGAAGTCCTAAGCTTGAAGGTGACAACATGATAGAGAATTGGGATGAGTTCAAAATCATCAACTACGAACTCGAAAGATTGATAGAGAGAACGAATACAGTCCCAAAGGTTAAAAATGCGCTTAGACATGTGATAAAGTCTGGAGGAAAGAGGACAAGACCAATAATAGTTTTGCTAACTGCAAAGCTCTGTGGGGGTAGTTATGGGGATGTCATGGATATGGCTTTGGCAATTGAGCTAATGCACACTGCAAGCTTGGTTCATGACGACATAATAGATCATGGGGTTATGAGGAGAAACGTGAAGGCTTTGCACGTTGAGTATGATGTTTCTTTGGCAATACTTGTAGGAGACTGGCTAATATCGAAGTCTGTCGAACTACTTTCAAGATATCCAAACGAGATAATATCTGATTTTGCAAGAACGGGTATAATGATGTCAGAGGGTGAGGTTTTGGATGTTTACAGTCCATACGATGTTTTTACCGAGGATGAATACTTCAGATGCATAAGGCTCAAGACCGCATCACTTTTTGCATGTGGGGCTAAGAACTCTGCTATGGTTGTCTGTGATGATGAGGTTGCGTGGAGTAAGATGTTTGATTACGGGTTGAACTTGGGTATGGCTTATCAGCTTGTGGATGATCTGCTTGAATACATGAACATGTATAAGGACAAGACTTCAAAGGTCGAATC
>Ga0164311_10001548_pt1 | contig 11378 bp, 10 predicted proteins | sample GuaBasSedimGuay2_FD_121796 | JGI IMG/M metagenome (GOLD analysis project Ga0164311, IMG submission 121796) | Subseafloor sediment microbial communities from Guaymas Basin, Gulf of California, Mexico - Guay2, Core 4569-9, 9-12 cm | ecosystem: Environmental > Aquatic > Marine > Hydrothermal vents...
AAATTATTGAGCAAGTCTTGTCTAAAATGCCTGCGGGCAATGGTGATACTTTGGAGCAAGTACTGGCTGATGACCAACAGGCTAGGCAGTTAGCTAAAGACTTGATAAAGTAATATGCAGTCATTGTTTTTTTTCCTGATTGTACTTGCAATATTGATTGTAGTGCATGAATTTGGTCATTTTTGGGTTGCACGACGTTGCGGGGTAAAAGTTCTCAAGTTCTCAGTTGGTTTTGGTAAGCCTTTATGGAAAAAAAAAGGCCTTGATGGCACTGAATATGTATTAGCAGCAATACCTTTAGGTGGTTTTGTCAAAATGCTTGATGAGCGTGAAGGTGACGTTCCAGCTCAGGATCTTGATAAAGCTTTTAACAGGAAACCGCTACGTTCGCGTGTTGCAATTGTAGCTGCAGGCCCTATAGCCAATCTATTATTTGCTGTTGTCGCATACTGGTTTATTTTTGTGGTAGGAATACCTGGTGTACGTTCGATTATAGGCGAAGTTACAGTGGACTCACCAGCCAGTTATGCACAATTAATAGCTGGTGATGAAATTAAAGCCGTTAATGATCGAATAACGCCTACATGGTTAAGTGTTCATAAAGCTTTGTTGAGACTGACAGAGACTGGCGGTGTAGCCGAATTAACAATTAATTCTGGTGGTGTTGAGATAGAACGTGAACTCGAAATTTTAAAAAGAGAGTTTGATTCATCTAGAGTAAGATCTTTATTGCAGGCTCTTGGCATCACACCTGTTAGTGTTGAATTGAAACCAATTATTGGTGCGATAGTGAAAGGTGGGGCGGCAGAACAGGCAGGTATACAAATTGGTGATTTACTAGTGTCTGCAAATGGTGAATTGATAAATAGCTGGATGGGATGGGTTGAGTTAATCAGAGCAAACCCAGATAAATTATTGAACATCACAGTTGAGCGCTCGGGTAAGGCAATAATTTTATCATTAACGCCGATTATGACGGATGAAAATATTGGCCAGATAGGTGCAGGTGTTGATAGTAGTCATTCCAAAGTTCCTACTGAATTACAAGCAGAGTTGCGTTATGGACCAATACAAGCGATAGGACAAGCTATTTTTGAGACTTGGTATTTTTCAATATCAACCATAAAAAGTATAGCTGGTATGCTGACTGGCACTGTCTCGAGCAAAGATATTGGCGGTCCAATCAGTATCGCCCAATACGCCGGCTCCTCTGCAGATAGAGGGTTAATTTCTTTTGTCGGTTTCTTGGCAATGATCAGTATTAGTTTGGGTATTCTAAATTTATTGCCCATTCCGATACTAGATGGGGGGCATTTGGCCATGTACTTTGTAGAATGGTTGCGTGGTACACCATTATCAGAACAAATACAGCTTCAAGGACAGAAGATAGGTATTGTTCTACTTTTGATGTTGATGTTTTTAGCATTTTTCAACGACTTATCAAGACTGTTTGGCGAATAGGGATATTGCAGGTAAACTAACGCATTCGACTGAAAGACTCTAATCAAGAATAAATGAATAAATTACTCACAGCCATACTATTACTGATACTCACTAGCGTAGCCATTGCTGATAGTTTTGTGATCAAAGATATTCGTGTTGAAGGTCTACAACGTATTTCAGCCGGTACAGTCTTTAATTTCATAGCAGTCAAAGTGGGCGATGAGATGACTAATAAAGATGCAAAAAGCATTATTCGTTCTTTATTTAAATCTAAATATTTTGATGATGTTCAAGTTGAACGCCAAGATGACGTATTAGTAATCAAAGTGAATGAACGACCAGCAATATCCAGTATTGAACTTGTTGGTAATAAGGATATGGATAGCAAAGAGTTATTACAGTCTTTAAGTAACATTGGTTTTTCTGAAGGTCAGGTATTTGAACAAGCGATGCTTGAACGTGTTGAGTTAGAGCTAGAACGTCAATATTTTAGCCGTGGTAAATATGGAATAACTATAGACTCAGATGTAACGCCATTAGATCGTAATCGTGTGGCAATACGTATTAATATGGCCGAAGGTGTGGCTGCTACTATTGGTAATATCAATATCGTGGGTAACACTTCATTTGATGAAGACGACTTGAAAATTGAGTTTCAATCATCGACTGGAAATTTGCTTTCCACATTTACACGAGATAATCAATATTCACGTCAAAAGTTATCAGCAGATTTAGAATCGTTGCGTTCATTTTATCTGGATCGAGGCTACGTTGATTTTACGGTGGAATCTACACAAGTTTCAATTACAGATGATAAAAAGCAAATGTTCATCACGATCAATATATCGGAAGGTGAACAATATAGCATTAAGGAAGTGCATCTAGCAGGTGATTTGATAGTTCCAGAAGAAGAATTATTTGAGTTGGTTCTTATCAAACAGAATGCTGTTTTCTCACGTAAAGTAATTACTAAAAGTACAGAGTTAATAACAAATCGCTTAGGTAATGATGGTTATGCTTTTGCAAATATTAATGCTGTTCCTGAAATTGATCGTGAAAATCGGCAAGTAATATTGACGTTTTTTATTGACCCTGGGCGTCGAGCTTATGTTCGCAGAATTAGTATTTCGGGTAATACTAAAACACGAGATGTAGTATTACGGCGTGAGTTTCGACAACAAGAAGCTTCGTGGATTTCTACTGAGAAGGTTGAACAATCTCGATCTCGAATTCAACGTTTAGGGTATTTTGAAAGTGCTAATGTTGAAACTGTACCGGTATCAGGGACTACAGATCAGGTGGATCTTGATTTTAATGTAATAGAAACATCATCAGGCAGTTTGTCTGCTGGTCTAGGTTTTTCTGACTCAGAGGGGTTAATTTTCAACGCAAATGTTAGCCAAAAGAACTTTCTGGGAAGTGGCAAACACATAAGCTTTGGTTTTAATAATAGTAGTGTAAACACGTTATATAGCTTTGGTTTTACCAATCCATTTGCTACTGTAGATGGAATTAGTCAGGGCTTTAATTTGTTTTTTAGAGAAACTGATACTGAAGATGCCAATATTGTTGGGTTTAATACTGATACTTGGGGTGGCGACATCAATTGGGGTATTCCGATATCTGAAGATAATCGCCTATTTTTAGGGGTGGGATATGAAAATACTGAAATAAGACTACCTGCAGATAATACAGTTGAACGTTATCAAGACTTTATTGAGAGAGAGGGTGATCAATATGATACCTATGCAATCACATTAGGTTGGTCTAGTGATTCGCGTGATAGTGCTATTCTACCAACAAGAGGTATGTCTCAACGTGTGACTTCTGAGTTGGCGACACCTATTGGTTCATTACAATTTTATAAATTACGCTACAAAGTTAGCTGGTTTACTCCTATATCTGACAAACTTACCTTCTCTTTACGAAGTGACTTAGGTTATGGTGATGCTTATGGAGATACATCAGAATATCCATTCTTTGAGAACTTTTATGCTGGTGGTATGCGTAATGTTAGAGGTTATAAGGCCAATACTCTTGGTGTAAAAACAGCTGAGGGCGAAGCGGTGGGTGGTAATTTGTTAACAACAGGTAGTGCTGAGGTGATTTTCCCAATTCCATTTTTTACGAAAACTCTTAGATCTTTCCGCCTGTCGGCTTTTGCAGATGTTGGTAATGTTTATGATATTGAACAAGACTTTGATGCGGGTTTATTACGCTATTCTGCCGGTATTTCAGCTATTTGGCTTTCACCATTTGGTGCAATGTCGTTTGCTGTAGCTCAACCGTTTAATGAGCAAGATGGTGATGAAACAGAAAGCTTTCAATTCCAATTGGGCTCAACGTTTTAGTGTAAGTTAATTTTTTGGAGAAAAGAGTGAAAAATAGTAAGTTTATTTGGTTGTATTTTATTCTTGCCATAGTTGCAACGTCGATAAATGCTGCTGAGATGAAGATTGGCGTAGTTAATGCTGGGGCAGTTTTGGATAAATCACCTCAAAAAACTGCAGCATTAGCAAGGCTTGAAAAAGAGTTTGCAACACGTAGTAAGTCAATAGCTAATAAAGTTAAGTCCTTACGAAGTAAGCAAGATAAATTTTCTAAAGACAGTGCTATTCTAGGTGCAGATGAACGTAAAGAAAAAGAACGTGCACTCATAAGTGAACAGCGTGACTTAAAACGTTTGCAAGATGAATACAATGAAGATTTGTCTATCCGTCGAAATGAAGAACTACGTAAGCTTGAAACAGAAATCGCGAAAACTATCATTGATTTGGCAAAAAAAGAATCTTATGACTTAGTTGTCTATCAGGGTGTTATTTATGCAAGTGACAAAGTAGATATGACTACTAGAGTGTTGGAGCTTCTTAAATCAAAGTCTAAATAACGGCTCGATGACTATGTTGACGTTGGGCCAGATAGCTGAGCATATTGGTGGGGTTGTAAAAGGAGATGAGGCTTTTCAAGTTGATAGTGTTGGCACACTACAATCTGCAAAAACTAATCAACTCAGTTTTTTATCTAACACCAAATACAAAAAATATCTGGCTACAACGCGAGCAGGAGTGGTTATTGTAAATAAGAAAATGCAAGCGGACGTTCCTCACCATGCAATTGTTGTAGATGACCCTTATGTTGCCTATGCCAAGGCTGCTAGCCTATTAAATCCAGTTAAACAACATCAAGCAGGTATTCATAATGGTGCTTCTGTAAGTCCTGATAGTCTAGTTCACCCAAGTGTTTCAGTTGGTGCCCAAGCGGTGATCGAAGCAGGTGTAGAATTGGCAGAAAATGTCATAGTTGGTCCTGGTTGTATAGTTCAAAATAATGTGAAAGTAGGGACAGGTACACGATTAATTGCCAATGTCACACTTTGTGATGGTGTACAGATTGGTAAGCGAGTTCTGATTCATCCTGGCGTAGTTATTGGTGCCGATGGCTTTGGCATAGCGAATGATGATGGAACATGGATAAAAGTCCCCCAGTTAGGTAGTGTTAGAGTTGGTAATGATGTAGAAATCGGTGCTAATACGACAATTGACCGTGGTGCTCTAGATGACACAGTCATTGGTAATGGTGTGAAATTAGATAATCAAATCCAGATTGGCCATAATGTAGTTATTGGAGAGAATACAGTTATTGCCGGATGTGCTGGGGTAGCAGGTAGCACACGGATAGGGAAAAATTGTGTAATTGGTGGCGCAGTGAACTTGGCGGGTCATATTGAGATAGCCGATGGCGTCCAATTAACGGGTGGAACCGGAGTGACCAAGACGATCACAGAATCAGGTGTATATTCTTCAGGAATGCCAGCAGAACCAAATCAACAATGGCGTAGAAATATCATTCGTTATAGGCAATTAGATAAACTTGTGGAACGTGTAAAACAGTTAGAAATACACAATAAATAATATCAGACACTTTGTCATTTTAATCTAGCCATCGTAAGATACGTACACCGCTCTATATTTTTACAGAATTTGAGGATATAACAATTGAACACTATTGACATACATGAGATTCAAAGGCTTTTACCTCATCGATATCCTTTTCTATTAATAGATCGTGTTATTGATTTTACACCCGGTGAACACTTGGTTGGCATTAAGAATATTTCTTACAATGAGCCACAATTTACAGGTCATTTCCCAAAACGAGTCATTATGCCTGGTGTATTGATTTTAGAATCATTAGCACAGGCCACTGGATTATTAGCCTTTAAAACGGCTACTGATCTTCATTCAGACAATGCTCTTTACTATCTTGCTGGTATTGATAATGCACGTTTTAAAAAGCCGGTAGAACCAGGTGATCAATTAAAATTGGAAGTTACAATAGTTACCAGTAAGCGAAATTTTTGGAAGTTTAAGGGTGTAGCTAGTGTTGATGGGGATGTGGTTGTCAGTGCTGACATTCTGTGTGTTCATCAAGAAATGCCTAAATGATCCACGAAACAGCAATTATTGATCCTGCTGCAGTTATTGCTGATAATGTCAAAATTGGTCCATATTCAATTATTGGGGCTGATGTTGAGATTGGTTCTGGTTGTGAGATTGAGTCACATGTAGTTATTAAAGGTCCAACAAAGATTGGAAGTAATAATAGAATTTATCAGTTTGCATCCATTGGTGAACAACCACAGGATAAAAAGTATGCGGGTGAGCCAACAACACTCGAAATAGGTGATAATAATCTTATTCGTGAAAATGTCACTATCAACCGGGGCACAGTCCAAGGTGGTGGTATTACCAAGATTGGTAATGATAATTGGATTATGGCCTATGTCCATATTGCACACGACTGTATTATAGGAAATGAAAATATATTTGCTAATAATGCCTCTTTAGCAGGCCATGTTATTGTTGGTGATTTTGTTATATTAGGTGGCTTCACATTGATAAGCCAGTTTAATATCATAGGCTCTTATTCCTTTAGTGCTATGGGTAGTGTTATTTCTCGGAATGTACCACCATATGTACTTGTTTCAGGTCATATGGCAAAACCAGTTGGGATTAATGCTGAAGGATTACGCCGTCGTAGTTTCTCAGATGCTCAAATTAAAAATATTCGACAGGCTTATAAATTAGTTTATCGATCAGGTCTACGGGCAGAAGAAGCCGAGCAGAAGCTTGAACAAATCAGTCAGGAACAGTCTGAGATCAAAATCTTCAGCGAGTTTTTAAATGTACAACAAGGTGGAATTATCCGGTAACAGATTAATGTTACCGGATAGATTTTAGAGAGCAATCAATCGTTTGAGGGTGTAGAGTTGATTCTATGAATCGTTAAGTCGGCACCGTTATATTCTTCTTCTTGTGATAAACGCAGTCCCATAACTTGTTTCAGTACACCGTAGACAATATAGCCCCCTACGAAGGCGATAGTTATGCCGAGAGCGGTACCAATCAATTGAGATGTGATACTTACACCACCCAGCCCCCCTAGAGCTAGTTGGCCGAAGATACCAGCAGCAATACCACCCCAAACTCCACACAGGCCATGCAAAGGCCAGACACCTAAAACGTCATCAATTTTCCATTTGTTTTGGGTTAAGGTAAACATATAAACAAACAAGCCGCCAGCAACCCCACCAGTAACAAGGGCACCGAGAGGGTGCATAATATCTGAGCCAGCACAAACGGCGACTAGGCCGGCCAATGGACCATTGTGTACGAAACCAGGGTCATTACGACTTACCAAGCAGGCTACTAATGTTCCACCAACCATTGCCATCAGTGAGTTAACGGCAACAAGACCACTAATACCATCAATTTCTTGTGCTGACATTACGTTAAACCCAAACCAACCTACGGTTAAAATCCATGCTCCTAAGGCAAGGAATGGAATATTTGATGGTGGGTGTGCATAAACTTCGCCTTGTTTGCCATAGCGTCCATGACGTGGTCCAAGATGTAAGACTGCAGCCAGTGCAATCCAACCACCAACAGCATGAACTACTATCGAACCTGCAAAATCATGGAAACTTGCACCGAAGCTATTTTCTAACCAAGCTTGAATGCCAAATAAGCCATTCCAACTGATGCCTTCAAATAAGGGGTAGATAAGACCCGCTAGGATAAAAGTAGCTATTAACTGGGGGTTGAATTTAGCGCGTTCAGCAATGCCACCAGAAACGATAGCTGGAATTGCTGCAGCGAAGGTTAATAAGAAAAAGAATTTTACTAGGGCGTAACCGCTGCTCTCAACTAATGCGGGTCCGGCTTGTAAAAAATTTATACCGTAGGCGATGCTATAACCAATAAAAAAGTAGGCTATGGTTGAAACAGCAAAATCCATAATGATTTTTACTAAGGCGTTAACTTGATTTTTCTTACGTACGGTACCCACTTCAAGGAAAGCAAACCCAGCATGCATGGCTAAAACCATAATAGCACCAAGAAGAATAAATAGAACATCAGTTGAATTTTGCACAATAATTGCCTTAAGTTTGAAGAGTCATGTATTTATAGCAAAAAACGCACCAAAATAGAACGCCAATCTAAAACAGTTACTTAGTAGGGCGGTGTCATAATCAAGCCTGTGCGAGCGCACCAAGCTGGTGCTTTCGGATATTGTGTGCACCAGCATGGTGCGTAATGTATTTTATTTATGTTATGTGATCAACTCCCCATTGATTAGCACTTTAACGTATAATTTCCGCTTTAAGTTTTGAGCACTTTAGTAGGTGTGTAAACAGTGATTTGAGGAGAATAGGTGTGGATATATATGCATCGGATGAAGAAAAAGGCGAAGAGATAAAGCAATGGTGGCGTGATAATGGCACCTCAGTCATCGTGGGATGTATATTGGGTGTAGCCGTTCTTTTTGGTGGTCGATATTGGATGACGTACCAACAAACTAATGCTGAAAATGCATCTAATATTTATCAAAAAGTAATTAGCAATCTCGTTAATGATGATTTTTCAGAAGCTGAAAACTCCGCACAACAATTATTGAGTGAGTTTGCCAATACACCTTATGCTGTATTTGCCGCATTTGAAATGGCACAACAGTCAATGCGTAATGATGACTTGGCTACAACAAAAACATATCTGGAATGGGTCATGACTAATGCCAAGCTAGCTGGTCAGACTGAGATTGCACGTTTACGTTTAACGCAGTTACTACTCAATGAGGCGCAATACCAACAAGCTTTAGAGTTCGCAGAACAGTCGGAAACGGCTGCTTTTGACTCATTATTTACTGAATTACGTGGTGATATTTATGCTGCACAGGGCCAAGTAGCACAAGCTCGAGCAGCTTATCAAAGTGCGTTGTTAAAGTTGAGTCCAGGTGAACCGCGTCAGGTGTTATTACAGCTAAAACTTGATGATATGGCTGGATCTCAGGATGGTTAAGGTGCTACTACGAACTACTGCAGCACTGGCAATTATATTTACATTGACAGCTTGCGCTACTGTTCATGAATTTTTTGATGACACTGTCTATGAATTGCCACCAGCTGAGCTGATTGAGTTCACCCCTGAATTTGATCCCAAGATTGTTTGGTCTGTTAATACCGGTGGTGCTGACAATGATTACACGGATCTTGCAGTGTGGATACTAGGGGATATGATTGTTGCTGTTGACTATGAAGGAGAAGTCTCTAGTTATGATGTGCAGACTGGACGTCGACTGTGGAAAGTGGATCTAGATGTTGATGTCACAACAGGTGCTGGTGGCGGAGAGGGATTGATTCTAATTGGTACCCAGAAAGGAGAAATTCTGGCATTGGATCAAACAAATGGTATGCTGAATTGGCGGGTTCAGCTGAGTAGTGAAGTGCTTGCACCACCAAAAGCAGCAATGGGTGTTGTTGTCGCACGAACATCTGATGGCCGGTTATATGGAATGTCAACGACAGATGGTCATATTATGTGGAACTATCAGCGCGCGGTTCCTTTACTAAGTTTACGTGGTGCTGGCACACCAGTGTTAGTCGATGACAAAGTGATTGCTGGTTTTGCTAATGGTAAATTAGCAGCACTATCGATTAGTGATGGCAAGGTTATTTGGGAGACAAATGTCGCTGTAGCGCGTGGTCGGACTGAAATGGATAGATTGGTAGATGTCGATTCAGAACCTGTTATTCGTAATAACAGAGTATATGCAGTTTCTTATCATGGCCAGCTTGTAGCTATGGATCTAGATACTGGCGAAAAACTTTGGTCTCGTGATATGTCATCACGTACAGGTCTGGATGTTGATCCTGATAATGCTATTTATGTAACTGATGAAGATGGTTATGTCTGGGCCTTACATGATGGTACAGGTGATGCTTTATGGCGACAAACACGATTATTAAGACGTAAGGTTTCTGCGCCAATTATTGCAGGTAATTATATCCTTGTTGGTGATTTTGAAGGTTATATACACTGGATCTCTCGTGAAGATGGCCGTTTTGTAGCTCGTAAAGAAATTGCTGATGGTGCTATTCGTAGTAAACCTGTGTTGAAAGATGATCTAGTCTTTATTACTGGTGTTGACGGTACATTAACAGCAATTCAAGTGCAGTAATTGATGAAACCTATTATTGCACTTGTTGGTCGTCCAAACGTTGGTAAATCAACTTTATTTAATCGTTTAACTCAAACTCGTGATGCTCTGGTAGCTGATTTTTCTGGCCTTACCCGAGATAGAATCTATGGCACTGTGGAGAGTGATGACTGTAGTTTTATTCTGATTGATACGGGCGGTTTGTTGGATCAACGTGATGATATGGCAGATTTGATGCGTAAGCAGGCTGAGTTAGCCATCGAAGAAGCTGATTTGGTTTTCTTCTTGGTTGATGGGCGTGCAGGCTTAGTTGCTGCAGATCAGATTATTGCTCAAAAGCTACGTAATCTAGGTAAACCTACGATTCTGATTGTGAATAAAGCGGAAGGCGAGCTGAAAGAAATTATGGCTGCGGAGTTCTATTCTATAGGGCTAGGCGAGCCTCAAGTTATTTCGGCATCACAGGGAAGAGGGATGGCTAACTTATTGTCAACACTTCAAGATGCGGTGCCTGCTGTTTTAAGATCTGACAGGGATGAGCAAGACGAAGATAGTGGGCAAGATAAAGGTATTCGACTCGCAGTACTAGGTCGTCCCAATGTAGGAAAATCTACATTAATTAATCGTATTATGGGCGAGGAACGTGTAGTAGCATTTGATGAACCGGGTACAACGCGTGACAGTATTCATATCCCATTCGAGAAAGATGGTACTGAATATACTTTGATCGATACTGCCGGTGTGCGTAGGCGTTCAAAAGTTTCAGAAATGTTAGAAAAATTCAGTATTGTAAAAACATTGCAGGCATTGGAAGATGCTAATGTGGTGTTATTAGTATTGGATGCACATGAAGGAATTGTTGAGCAAGACCTTCATTTAGCCGGACTGATTATTGAAAGTGGCCGAGCGGTAGTTATTGCTGTTAATAAATGGGATGGTCTAGAAAAAGCAGAACGTGAATGGGTTGAGGCTAATATCGAACGTCGATTGCCCTTTTTAAATTTTGCCAAGACACATTTTATTTCAGCACTTCATGGTAGTGGAGTGGGATTATTATTTAAGTCAGTTAAACAAGCCTATGAATCTGCGATGGCACAAATTCCAACACCAAGATTAACGCGTGTACTTGAAGATGCAGTATCTGATCATCCACCTCCTTTAGTCCATGGTCGACGAATCAAGTTTCGTTATGCGCATCTTGGTGGTAAAAACCCACCACGCATCATCATTCATGGGAATCAAACTGATTCAACCCCAAATAGTTATCGTCGCTACTTAGAAAACACGTTTCGAGATGTCCTTAAATTACATGGAACACCGGTAGTGATCGAGTTCAGAAGTGGGGATAACCCATTTAAGGGTCGAAAGAACAAGTTAACGGACCACCAAGGTACAAAGCGCCAGCGGATGGTTCGGCATAAACATAAATAGTTTAAAAA
>Ga0164311_10001550_pt1 | contig 11371 bp, 14 predicted proteins | sample GuaBasSedimGuay2_FD_121796 | JGI IMG/M metagenome (GOLD analysis project Ga0164311, IMG submission 121796) | Subseafloor sediment microbial communities from Guaymas Basin, Gulf of California, Mexico - Guay2, Core 4569-9, 9-12 cm | ecosystem: Environmental > Aquatic > Marine > Hydrothermal vents...
AGACCCCAAATGCAAATTCTCATCTCGACAAATTAATCTGATGATTTTAGCATTGCCTTCCATTAACTTTTGCTCTGCCATATTCCACGAACATGCAAACGAAACATAAAATCTAATGCCTTCCAGGATGTTAATACTATTCAAACAAAGCCACAAGGCTTTTTTATGCTCATATTCATCATAAGGCTGGTCTTTTACCGTCATCCCTAACCGTTTCACTTCATATATCGTATTCCAAAAGGACAACGCGTCATAATACTTAGACACATCATGCGCACATTCTAATATTTCAGGAATTTTCGTAATTTTATCAAATTGTTCTGATGGATTAGAATACACATTTTGAATAATGTGAGTATACGATCTACTATGAATCGTTTCATTTGTTCCCCAGTTTTCAATCCACCCCTCAACTTCAGGCAATGAACAAATTGGTAATAGCATTAAATTAGGACCTCGTCCTTGTACAGTATCTAAGAAAATTTGTCTAAACAAATTACTATCAAAAATATGTTTCTGTTCGAATGGTAATGATCTATGATCCAATTTATCTTTAGACAAATCAATTTCAGATGGCCGCCAATAAAATGATTGTTGTCTGTCTGTAAACGTATCAAATTGTTGATACTTCATTGATTCGTATCGAGCAATTTCTGGTCCACCATTAGGATCCAGAAACATTAACGCTTTCAGATGATCTGTTGCTTCAGTATTAAATATTTTACTTTTCATTCTGTTCCTTTATAATTTGCACGATGAACAATCACTTTCTTCGGGTGACGTATCACCATACACATCACCACTACCATCCATTGTGTTTTGATAATATAACGTTTTTACACCCAACTTATAAGCATAAAATATATCACCCAATAAAATTGAAGTGGTTAATTTACCATCTGGTACTAAACTTGGATTGTACGTAGTATTGGTAGATATTGATTGATCTGTCCACTTTTGTAAAATTGCAGCCAATTCCAGATATCCTCGTGGTGATTCCATATCCCACAAATATTCATATTTGTTTTTAAATCTGTGAATTTCCGGAACTACTTGTTTTAGTGTACCATTTTTAGATGCTTTTATTGATACACTGCTACGAGGTGGTTCCATACCATTCGTTGCGTTGATTGGTTGAGAACTGGATTCAACTGGCATTAATGACATTACCGTTGAGTTTCTCATTCCAAATTCTTTTATGCTGGCTCGCAATTTAGTCCAATCCAAATAATTGGGTGTGTTCAATACCTGATCAACTTCTTTCTTATAAGTATCAATAGGTAAGATACCTTTCGAATATTTGGTCTCACTAAACCAATCACAAGCTCCTTTTTCTTTTGCTAGTTTGTTAGATGCAGTCAGTAACCAATATGACATTGCTTCTGCATATTCATTAACCAAATCATTTGCTGATCCATCTGAATATTTGTTACCATGTTTAGCAATAAAATATGCTAGATTGCAAACACCAACACCCAAAGATCTACGTTTTTCAGCAGGATAACCTGCAGCCATCATCGGATAATCTTGATAATCTAGGAGTTCATCTAAAGCTCTGATTGCTAGATCTGCTGGTTTTTCAAAATCTTCCGGTGAGTGTATTGCACCCCAATTAAATGATGATAACGTACACAGAGCAATTTCTCCATATTCTTTTCTAAAAGCTTTAGGAGTCATTGTTCCAACTTTTGCCAAGGCTTTTGGTGTATAAGCCATACGACTTTTCTTGGTCAACCCAGCCGTTGGTAATGTGATTTCCAAACACAAATTGGACATTCTTATAGGACTGGTGTCTTCATTAAAAGCACTGTGGGTATTTGAATGATCAACAAATTGAATATATAATCGTCCAGTATTGTTTCGTTCAATGATTATGGTATTAAACAGATCAAAAGCTGAGATGGTGGTTTTTGTAATAGATCTAGCACGTTCATATTTCTCATATAACTCAGCAAATAAATCCTGATCCTGAAAAAATGCATCGTATAAATCTGGTACATCATTTGGATTAAATAGCGTAATGTTTTTTCCATCTATTAACCGATGAAGTAAGTATCCATTCAATTGAACACCATAATCCATGTGACGAACACGTGTTTCTTCTGTTCCTTTATTGTTTTTCAGCACCAACAAGTCTTCAACTTCGGAGTGCCACATAGGAAAATATACCGTAGCAGATGCACCACGAACACCACCTTGTGAACAACTTTTTAACGCAGCTTGCATATATTTGTAAAATGGAATGTTTCCAGTGTGGTATATTTCACCACCACGAACAGCAGAACCTTTAGATCTAAGTTTACCAAGATTCAAGCCAATTCCAGCTCTACGTGAAACATAATCAACCACAGAACTTGCACTTTCGTTGATGGAATCCAATGAATCATCAGATTCAATAAGAACACAACTAGAAAATTGACGAGTGGGAGTTCTAATACCTGCTAATATAGGTGTTGGTAATGTGATTGTTGATTTTGGCCCCATTGAAATAGCATCATAATAATCACGAACGTATTTCAACCGAATGGCAGGATCATATTTGTTAAATAATATAGCTGAAATTAACAAATATACCATTTGTGGTGTTTCAAAATATGTGTTTGTAGTTCTGTCTTGAACCAAATATTTTCCACGGAATTGTTCAATTGCAGCGTAAGATAACAAATCATCTCGCTCATGCTTAATGATTTTTTCAAGTTTATTCCACTCATCATTTGTATACAAATCAATGAGTTCTTTATCATATACACCACTAGCAATACAACGGTCCACATGATTTTTTATGTGTAGTGGTTCGTATTGTTGATAAACTTGTTTGCGTAATGTAAAATTTGCCAACCTAGCTGCAACAAATTGATAATTTGGATTATCTTCAGATATTAAATCAGCGGATGATTTTATTAATGCTTCATGAATATCATCTGTTTTGATCTTATCATAAAACTGCATTTCTGCTTTAATTTCAATTTCTGAGACAGAAACCCCAGTTAGATTATCCGTGGCCCAAAAAAGAACGGTGTGAATTTTTTCAAACGTAAATGGTTCTGTTCTACCATCCCGTTTAGTTACGTAAAGTCCTTCGGACATTATAACCTCTTTATTATTGTTATTATTGTTTTATATTTGTCTTTGTTACTTTGAATCCACGATCGTTGAGATAGCGGATTCCATCATCATTCTTATATATTGCATCATAATATATATCTGCAACATCAGCAGCAATTAACTTTTCCGCACAGGAAATGCAAGGAGCTGTGGTAATGAATACGTGGCAATTTGATGATGATTCTGTTCGTTTGGTTAATTTTCGAAGAGCGTTGTCTTCAGCGTGTGTAACATGTGATTTTGTTTTGTTGTTATCATCCTCACATATGTTTTCTTCTCCCGAGGGAGTTCCATTATATCCTATAGCTATAATACTACCATCTTTAACTAAAACACAACCAACTTGACGTTTTGTACAATAGGATAATTCGGCATACGCATATGCCGCTTTCATATGTGCGTTGATTTCTGATTGTTTTAGTGGAATTGGATTATCCAACCACTGTTTAAGTCTCACCATTGTACGTGAGAATAGTTTCGATGCTATCATGAATGTAGTTCTATTTATTATTATTGTTGTTGTTATTACATAATATTAGAAAACTCGAATAAAGTCAACATGATGTAAATACTAATATGACTATTTCCGAAAAAGAAGCGTTACTTCAGTACTTAGAATTTGGATTAATAAATTTTTGTGATATAATTGATCAGCACATTGATCCAGATTGTAAAGGAGTATTATACGAATCCGCTTATCTATTATTAATAGATTTACAAGATACTTTAGATATGCACGTGGCTTGTCAAAACCCTTGACGGTTGCAAAAACTAACGGTATACTATAAAACATGTCGAAATTTTGACATGTTTCAGGTCACAATATTAGAATATTCGAATATTGTGGTGATTAATTAATTTAAAAACAAGGATATGCACTTATGGCATCTCAACCCAATAAGTACGACAGGTACAGTCGTCAAGCACCAGAAGACATCGAACGCACAATAGCGTATTTGTGTCGCGCCTTTTCAAATGCAACATTTAAAGCTAGCCACATTATCGGAAATAAAGTGGATTCAACAACGGAATTATACAGATATCAAGTAGATTTCGCTTATCTGATTGATAATATTCAACGTTGTCCTAGTTATATCATGCCAAAATATGTTCAAGAAGCCAATGATCTAATCACCGGCATTAAAGCCTTAGTAGCGTAGAACCCATCTACATCCCAGTGGTGGGTTTTTCTCACCACTGGATCTAAGCATAAATAACCACTATGCTTACTTCCGATTTACTCAAACACACTACAACTCACCCTGAATTGCAGAAATACTGCTCTTCGTTTATCGTAGAATCACATGAAATCCCGTTATTGAAAAATCTATCAAAACGATACATGGATTTTCAACGTGTTAAAGTTCGGAAACAAAAGGCACATGATGATATTACACCATCATTCAACGAAGCATTCACAAACCAAACTCACGATATTAGACAACGATCAGTATTTGCTAACGGTCAACGATCATTCGTATCAGAATCACCATCTGAACCATTTTATGTATTCCCAATAGATGGATATCAATTTTTGTACAGTAAAATAGTAGAAGATTCATTTGATGCATATACTCAGGTGTTTGAATCGTTAATCGATCAATTTGGACCTAAAGTTGGAAACAAAATGTTGACTGATGTATTGAAATTCTCGTATACTGATGATAAACTAGCGGAAGGAATTGCTTCTGGATCGGAAATTGTTTTATATAACATTCCATTCTATTACGCTGTGCGTGTTTCATCAATACCATCGTACCATTCGCTGTTCTAAAATAACAATAATAATAATAAATAAAAGGAGTTTGCATGAGAATTCAAGCATTCAAATTAAATACCGGTGAAGAAATTGTGTCCCAAGTTAAAAGCTTTGACCTCGAAACCAAAAAGTATACACTAGAAAAACCAAGAACAATAATGATGACCCCAGGTCAAGATAGACAATTACATCTATCTTTAGTACCATGGATGGTAGCTTCCCAAGATCCCGACGGCTCTGCAGAATGTGATGTTAAATTGCATGACTCTGCTGTTATTGGTGAAGCTGTTACAGTTCCGGAAAAGCTAGAAAAAGGATACATGCAAAATATATCAACTATACAATTACTTAGTTAATATAACATTTCAGGATAAGAAATATGGCAATTGTTGTTTACCAATGTGATACATGCAAAAGAGAAAAGGAATTTGCTCGTAATATCAGAGGGTTAGATACTCTCCAAAATTGTACTATCACGCATGGATGTCGTGGTCAATTGTACTACAAACAACTATTACCTGACTACTTACGTGCGTCGTTTCCAGATGATGTGTCTGGATTAGAAGACTGGCTACAAAGAAAAGTATTGTATAATCACACTCAAGGTATTGAACGTGATAATTGGTTAATTATTCACAATTTGGGAACATTCCCATCAATTCAAGTGTTTGTTGATCGTCCCATAGAAGGCGATGAAAGCAACCAAGAAGAATTATTACCATCAGACATAGAAATTATTGATAATAATACAATATTATTAAAATTTGATCGTCCATGGTCTGGTATAGCACAATTAGTTACACGACAATCGGATCCAAACTTATTAAATCCAATTATAACTGAATTGTCAACCACCACAACAAATCTAACACAAATATCAAATGTTGGTGAAATAACGATAGCTACAAAAATTGCTACGTTAGGAGATTCACCAAACAATAACATATCATTATTATATACAACCACACAAGGTTCAACACCTCAAATTACATACAATGCTGATGATCAACCTGCGTTGTTGTCGGCTTGGAATGATTTTGATGTGGTGGTTATTAATGGTAGTGTTTATACTGTTAGAAGTTTCAATGCTATAACATCTGAATTAGCTTCTGGTGTTATTGGAAATGGTTCAAATTTTGTGTTCAATGCGATCGATCCGATTGGTGATCACACCTTTCAAGATATAAACGATGATGATGTCATAATATTATTAGCAAACTCACCATATTCAACCTTTGATAAAATAACAAACGAGTATGTTGATGTTACAAATAGATCATCAACCACAACATCGTTTGATTTTGTCTACGATTCTGGAGAATTCTTTGTTAATACTGCTATAGTACAGTCAATATACCCGCACATAAGATCAACATAGCATCATAAAATAACAATAATACAATGAATAGCAAAAAACAAAAGTTGCTGCTCGAATATCTATTGTCGTCTTCCGATACATTCGCTTTGTGTCATGGAATACTACAATCTGATTATTTCGACCCTGAGTTCCGCAATACCGTTGAATTCATATTTGACTATTACGAACAATTCAGTAGCACCCCAACACCAAAACAAGTAGAAGCAGAAACAAACCTATCACTAGAACTATACGACATATTAGGAAATGATGAAATAGGATATTGTTCAGCTGAAGTTGAAAAATTCTGCAAAAGAAGAGCGTTAGAAATAGCAACCCTATCATTACCTGGATTAATAGAAAAGGGCGATTATGGTGAAGCTGAAAAAGTAATTAAAGACGCTGTCACAATATCATTACACAGAGATCTCGGGTTAAGTTATTTCGAAAACGTAAAAGAAAGACTGGACCGCGTCAACGTATCAGCTGTTGTCCATCCCACAGGATGGACCGAATTAGACGACAAGTTATTCGGTGGTATATCCAGAAAAGAATTAACTCTAGTATCAGCAAACTCTGGTGGTGGTAAGTCTATCACCCTAGCAAACATGGGTTTAAAATTTGCTGAAGATGGATTACACACATTATACATATCATTAGAATTATCAGAAGACAGAATTGCTAGTCGTTCAGATACTATGATAACTGGTATTAATCGCGACTGGCGTGATCACATAGAAGAAATTGCTACGTTGGTTACTGCAGCTGGTAAAGGTTGTGGCAGATATGATGTTAAACAAATGGCTGCTGGTTCTTCATCAAATGACATTAGATCATTATTAAAAGAATACCACCTACAACATGGGTTCTATCCAGATATGTTAATTGTAGATTATTTGGATGAGATGTCTCCAAATGAAAAGGTGTCTGCTGATAACGTTTGGGAAAAGGACAAGCGTTGTTCTAGCCAATTGCGTCAAATTCTAGTTGATTATAATATGTATGGAGCAACAGCATCTCAATTAAACAGAAATGCTGTTAATGCTGCTGCGACTGAACACGATCACAGCCAAATTGCTGGTGGTATTAGTAAAATAAACGTAGCAGATGTATATTGGTCTATTGTAATGACTGATGCCATGCGTGAGGTCGGAGAAATAACATTTATCATACAAAAAACTAGAAATAGTGATGGTGTCGGATCAATAATAAATCTCAAATGGGATGCAATTCATTTAAAAATACTAAATCCAAACGAATTAAGTTTTGTGAAAAAAGGAAAAACTAAACCACAAACAGATAAACCCGAAAACGATATGCAAACATTATTAGAAATGTGATGTAAGCCTCGATTTTTCAATAGTAAATACTGACATAAATAATAGTTTAAAAATAATAACACAGGAGTTACAAATGGTACAAGTACAAGAAATAAAAGTAATCAACATCGACAACGTTCCTTACGCAGTAGAAGCAATGTCAGATACGGCTCAACGCTTGGTAACAGTCTACAATGATTGGAATCAAAATGAAGCTGACATCCGTGATCAATTGATGATGGTTCAAGCTGCTAAAGAAACACTATCTCGCCAAATTATCGAACAAGTTCGCACAGAAAAAGCTGAAGCTGAAGCCAAACTAGCTGAAGAATCTGCTGAATCAACCACTGATGTTGAAGCTGCAAATGATCCAGTTGCTGAACCTATTGCAGAAGAAGTTGCACCAGTTGCAGCTGTTGAACCAGCAATTGCCGAGCCTGTTGAACAAACAGCTGAAACTACTACTGCTCAGTAATGAAATTAGTTAAACATAAAGAAGCTACAATCGTATACACCAAGAAAAATGGTGACGCGTCTACCAGAACTATTGTTCCAACATCGGTTCCTGGTAATGTTAGAGCTCTTGATGTTTCCGACATGGATGTTGATACTAAAGAACTTTTATTATCACGATTAGAAGATTACAGCAAATACACACACGAAATTCTGGCATCAATGATGACATTCGAAAAATGGTTGGATGCAACACATAGCAAACAACCTATTGATGACATCAAATGGCGAACGTTTATTGCTGAAAATATTTCCGATCCGTAACACAACCACATGCATAAAAAACCCATATACCTACCCTGATATATGGGTTTTTTATTGTCCAAAGTATATCTATATCATAAATAGTTGCATATTATACAAACTGAGGAAGACTACATGTCATTATTAAAAGAACTCGTCCAAGAAATGGCGGTTGCTGCCGCAACTGGTGCTCATGCTGTTGCAGGATCACCTGGCACATTATTTGGTGGTGGAATAGTAGACCCAAAACGGTCAAAAAAGAAACAACGTAAAATGATGCGTAGAGCCATGAATGTAAACGAGGCCATTGCACCAAAGTCAGAAGAAACAAACTTTGATGCTGGTAGCGTTATATCAAAAATTGATGCTGCTGAGAAAAAAGCTCGTGCAAATGATGATACAACAGCATTCGGATTGGAAGATGAAGATGGGCAAATTGTTAAGGTATATGTAAAAAATGATCAAGCTGAAGATTTTGAACAAGCCTTGGCCGTTGCATTATCTGGTGAAGATGAAGATGATGACGACGAAAACACTTCAACAGAAATCGCCGAGGTTATATTTAAACTAAAAGATCGATTCGAAATTGTTGATGTTGAATGGAATACATTCGAAGGCGATGAAGATGAAGAACAAGAAGTTGAAGGCGACTTAGAAGCTGGTGGTGAAGAAGGGGCTGATCCAATGGGCGATGAACTAGCTACTGGTGATGAAGCCGGAGCTGAGGGTGACCTTGACGGTGAAGTTGAAATGGATGATGGTAGTGAAGAAGCTGCAACATCTGCATTACAATCTGTTATAGATGTTATGAAAGCCGATGCCGATGCTAAAAAAGCTGAATCGGAAGCTAAAGAAGCTGAAGCAAAAGCTAAAGAAGCTGAGTATGCTGCTAAATCTGCATCCTCAAAAGTTCAACAAGAAGAACAAGTTTTGGATATGGAAACGTACAACAAAGAACAGTCTGATAAGAAAAAGGAAGCTGATCAATTAGCTAAATTGGCTAAATTTAAACATGATACTGCCACAACAGCTGAAACTCAGTTGTCGACTGAATCATTTGAAGATGAAGAAGAAAATGACGATGATGAAGAAGGAACTGGCATTTCTATTGATGAACTATCTTCATTAATTATGAGCAATTTGAGAGCTAACTAATGAAAGATGACCAACGATTAGGACTACTAAAAGAAACATTAATAGTCATATTTGGATTAGAAGAAGATACTGTCCACCGTGTTGTTAGAACAATAAAAAGTTCAACAGATTCCATTGATGTACAAACTCCTAATATTCGTTCCAGAATTGGACCCAGAGCTATGAATTATCTACGCAATGCTATCGAAATTGCTAGACACGAAGGTACAGAAAAACACGAAAAAGATAAAAGTATCGACAAATCTAAGAAATCTGATATATCACCTTCGTCTCGTAGACGCAATTCCAAAAAGAAAAAGAAACAAAAAAATGAAAGTTTTACATTTATGGATTTCTTATTAACAGAAACTGCAATTGATGTTGACTTAGATGATGCTCAGGGATCAATGCAAGAATTACGCAAAGCTCAACGTTTGAATAAAACATCCCCCGAACGTGTAAATCGAGACAACTTAAAACAAGCCAAAGAAGAACAGCGAGACGCTCAACAAAGCGCTGGAACTGATCCTTCTGCAAATGTTCGTTCTCGAATAGCTAAGAAAAAAATCGAATTAAGCCAATTAAACCGTAGATTAAATTCTATGAAAAAAGATCAACCAGTAAACGATTCAACTGAAGGAACAATGTAATGAAAGTAAACGACCTTTTATTTAATCCACTATACGAAATGGTAAGTGTTGATGAGGATGATAATATTTTATCCGAAGCGGCAATTCGCCAATTTAAACGCAAAGGCAAAGAAATCATCAAGAAATACAGATGCACTGCTGGTCCTAAAAAAGGCAGACTTGCTTCTAGCCCAAACGATTGTTCTAAACGTAAAGATCCTAAAAAAGTTCGTCAAGGCAGAAAAGTCATGCGTTCTAAAAAAGGTGTGATTAAACGCAAAAGCTTAGTTACTAAAAAAACATCAATATCAAAAATCGTAGCACGAATGAATGCTAGATTAATGGGCAGAGCATAGAAAGGGTAGGAATACCCTTTTTCCTGTTTCATAAATATCTATATGTTTAATTATGTAGATATTCCAACACTCCCCGATTTACAGGTCGAAACTTCCGCAACCGGAAAACGATTCTATATTACTCCCAATGGTGATAAATATCCATCTATCACTACAATACTAGGTGCAAAAGAAAAACCACATTTAGTAAAATGGCGTCACATGCTTGGTGACAAGAAAGCCGATAAAGAAACCAAAAGGTGTGCCGATCGCGGAACAGCTATACACGATATGTGTGAAAAGTATTTGTTTAACGTTGAGACTCCAACAAAGAACCATACAGCAGAACACATTCGTGGTTTCAATCAGTTGAAGTTCCGTTTAAATAAAATAAATAACATTAGAGCTCAAGAAGTTGCTCTTTACAATGATTGCTTAAAGGTTGCTGGTCGAGTTGATTGCATTGGTGAATATGATGGTGTTCTATCAATCATCGATTTTAAAACATCAAACAACAATAAAGATCACAGCATGATCAATGATTATTTTAAACAATGCACTTTTTATGCTTTAGCTTGGGAAGAAATGACTGGGGAATTGATTGAGGACATAGTTATTTTAATGTCAGTCGAAAAAGGTATGGTTCCAATGGTTCATAGAGAGAAAATAGAAAACTGGATTCCTTCGCTGTTGAAAGATATTCACAACTTTAATAAATAACAATTCAAATTCAAAGGAATGCAAATGGATACAAAAGAGAAACAACCAGATAACGAAATAGGTAGCACGGTTGAAATACGATTTACTAACATACCGGGCAGTGCTCCATTAAAAGGTAAAGTGGATACTGGTGCTGATGTTAGTTCATTGCATGCAACTGAACACAATATACAAGATGGTCGAGTGACTTTTATATGTCCCGAATTGTCTTCCAATAGAATAACTGTTCCACTCGTTACACAACAAACAGTTAAATC
>Ga0164311_10001551_pt1 | contig 11371 bp, 6 predicted proteins | sample GuaBasSedimGuay2_FD_121796 | JGI IMG/M metagenome (GOLD analysis project Ga0164311, IMG submission 121796) | Subseafloor sediment microbial communities from Guaymas Basin, Gulf of California, Mexico - Guay2, Core 4569-9, 9-12 cm | ecosystem: Environmental > Aquatic > Marine > Hydrothermal vents...
AGCTCTACGAGCTCCAGATGGTGGCGGAAAAGATGGAAAGGGCGGTCTCAGAATGATCGAGAGGGTAAGTAAAAGCTCATGTTAGGAAGATAAAGTCAAGAGCACCTACGATTCGCGCATAATGAAGTGGTTCCTCCAGTATCTGAAGCCCTACAAACATCTGATAGCTTTTTCTCTGCTCTTCCTGATCTTTACGACCTTCTTCGATCTGGCGCTTCCCTACATCACGAAGATAGCCATCGACCGTTACATAATGCCCTCTTACGGCGAGATCGTTCTTCAGGGAAAGAATCCCGATTTCGAGGAGGAACTCCTTAAAAAATACGGCGAGTTCTTGATCCCCCTCGGGGAGGACCGCTACCTGGTCGACCTCTCGAAGATCCCGAAGGAGGAGAGGGTATTCCTCGAGAAGAAGAGGTATATCGCCCGCGAGAGGTACGTCGTGGTGCGACCCGACATGGGTGAGGCTGCCCTGAGGCAGGCCCGGGAACACCCGGAGGTCTTCAAGAAAATCGGCGAGCTCTATATAGCCCCCCAATCGGCCCTCGGCAAACTCGAAAGGGAATCCCTGATGGCCATAAGGGGCCGCGATCTCTCGGGCGTTAAGAAGATGGCCTTGATCTTTTTCCTTTTTCTCTTCCTCAATTTTCTGTTTAATTTTGCCCAGGTCTATGTCCTTCAGTACATAGGGCAGAGGGTAATGTTCGACATCCGGATGAGGCTCCTCAGTCACATGATAAGGTTGCCGGTCGAATTTTTCGACAGGAATCCCGTTGGCCGTCTTGTGACCCGCGCGACCAATGACGTTTCCGCCATCAACGAGATGTTCACTTCGGTCCTGATTTACGTCTTCAAGGACGTTTTCCTCATCGTCGGGATAATCTTCATTATGGGCAGGATGAACCTGCGCCTCACCGGGATAATCTTCGTTCTCGTGCCGATCATAGCTTATATAGCCTGGGAATTCAGGAAGAGGGCAAGAGATGCATACAGGGAAGTGAGGGCGAAGCTTGCGAGGCTCAACGCATACCTCCAGGAATCCATATCTGGCATCAGGGTCATCAAGCTCTTTGTTCAGGAGAGCAGAATGTACGACCGGTTCAGGGACATAAACAGGGAGTATTACAGGGCTAACATAAAGCAGATCCTGGTCTACGCAGTTTTCAGGCCCCTCATCGAGATAATCAGTGCCTTTGCGGTGGCTATAATAGTATGGTACGGAGGGATGGAAGTCCTGAAGCAGGCCCTTTCCTTCGGCGCTCTCGTTGCCTTTCTCTCGTACGTTGAGATGCTGTTCCAGCCCGTGAAGGACCTCTCTGAGAAGTACAACATTATGCAATCGGCAATGGCCGCCGGGGAGAGGATAATGGGCGTCCTGCAGGAAAAACCGGAGAGGAGAACGGGCAGGACCCTGAAGGAAGTCAGGGGTGAGATAGAATTCTCCCACGTCTGGTTCGCCTATGAGGACGAGAACTGGGTTCTCAGGGACGTGAGCTTCAGGGTCGAGGCAGGCAAGACCGTCGCCCTCGTCGGGCCGACGGGCGCCGGCAAGACATCGATAATCAACCTGCTTCTGAGATTTCACGAGCCTCAGAAGGGGAAAATACTCCTCGACGGCGTCGATATCAGGGAGCTCGACCTGGAATTTCTCAGGAAGCAGATGGCGGTTGTACTCCAGGATGTCTTTATCTTTTCAGGCGACATCAAGGGGAACATAAGGCTCTTCGAGGAGGAAATTCCCGACGAGCAGGTTCACAGGGTGGCCGAATACGTCCACGCCGCCGATTTCATAAAGAAGCTCGATGGCGGCTACGATTCCAGGCTCGGCGAGCGGGGCGTTACCCTTTCCTTCGGGCAAAGGCAGCTACTGGCTTTCGCCCGCGCCCTTGCCTTTAACCCCAGGATACTGGTTCTCGACGAGGCCACTTCGAACATAGACACCCACACGGAGATACTCATACAGAAGGGGATCAGGAAAATGCTCAAGGGCAGGACGTCGATTGTTATAGCACACAGGCTGTCCACCATCAGGGAGGCCGATAAGATCATCGTCATCTACAGGGGAAAGGTCCTGGAGGAGGGCACTCACGACGAGCTGATGAAGAAGAAAGGCCTCTACTATCACCTTTACATGATTCAGTTCGGCGGCAAGGAAGAAGAGCCGGCCCCGGTAGAAGAGAAAGGGCCCGAGGAAGCCTGATCTCAATCCCCGCTTTTGCTTTTTTTCCTCACGATCAGCGTGAGCCCGTCGGCGCCGGTCACCTCTATCTCCTCTCCCTTTTCGATGTCCTCGTCGCTCCTGGCCTGCCAGAGTTCTCCGTGGACCATAACCGTTCCACGACCGCCCTTTATGGGCTGGGTTACGAAACCTTTGCTGCCGATGAGTCCCTCAGCCCCGGTGGCAGGTTTCCTTTTGAGGGCGAGAATGGCCTTTGCCAGGATGAAAAGGAAAAAGAGGGCCGTGAGGCCCGTGACCGTTAGTATCAAGCCCATAGATATACGGAGGAAGGGGGCGTTAGAGCCGAAGAGCATGAGGGAGCCCAGGAAGAAGGAGACAGCACCGCCGAGGCCCAGCAGGCCGTGGGACTGTATATGGAGCTCAGCGAAGAAGAGGACCATGGCCAGGACGATCAGGAGGAGGCCGGCGTAGTTGACAGGCAGCGTCTGCAGGGAGTAAAAAGCCAGGATTATGGAGATGGCACCGACAACCCCCGGGAGGATCGCTCCGGGATGGGAGAGCTCGAAGAAGAGCCCGTAAAAGCCCAGGATCAGCAGTATGTAAGCGATGTTTGGGTTTGTGAGTATGGACAGGAGTCTCTCTCTCAGCCCCATTTTGACCTCGACGACCTCAGCTTCGGACGTCCTCAGGACAACGGTGTCGCCATCCAGGGCTATCTTCCTCCCGTCGAGTTTCTTTAATAGTTCATTGAGATCGAGGGCGATTAAGTCAATCACTCCCAGTTTGAGGGCTTCCTCGGAAGTTATAGATTCTGATTCTCGCACCGATCTCTCGAGCCACTTTTCGTTCCTGCCCCTCTTCCTGGCGATGGATTTCATGTAAGCCACGGCGTCGTTGGTCACCTTTTCTATCATCGTGGAATCCATCTTCTGGCCCATGCTTACGGGATGGGCCGCGCCGATGTTGGTACCTGGGGCCATGGCCGCCACATGGGCGGCCGCCGTAATGAAGACACCGGCCGATGCGGCCCTGGCGCCGGGAGGTGCTACGTAGACGCAGATGGGAATCCTCGCGTTGAGCATTTTCTTCACGATGATGCGCATCGATTCGTCGAGCCCTCCCGGGGTGTCGAGGTTTATCACGAGCATCTGGGCGCCTTCTTCCTCTGCCCTATCGATGGTTTTCGTGAGGAATTCGGCCACGACAGGACCGATCACTCCCTGTACTTCTGTGCTGAATATCCTGGGAGAGGGCGTTTGAACAAGGAATAGGGCGAATAAAAAGGCGTTCATGTTTCGCTTATGGCGAGAGAGGATCCCTCACGCTCTGAGGGAGGTAGGGTGTTCTTAATTCTCTCGAGGATGCTGCTGGCCTTTTCAAGGTGGCTCCTGGCCTCGTCATCACGGCCCAGTTTGTTATCGGCCCTGTAGAGCCAGTTATAGGCTTCGAACTCGGCGAGGATGTCCCTCCTCCTCTGTGCCTCTTCCAGCGCTTTTCTGAACCTCTTTTCTGCCTCGTTGTAATTGCCCATGTAAAAATGCGCCATTCCGAGGACGAGGTGGTATTCGTAAAGCGATTCGAAGCCGGGGAGGGAGGAGAGCTTTTCCTGGATCTCCTTGACCTCCATGGCTTCTTCGGGCTTGCCCGCCAGTACGAGGGCCCGTGCCCTGGATATCCTGTACCAGAGATAGAGTCCCATGTCGAGTTTTTCAATGTTTCCCGAAAGTTCGTCGAGGACCTCCAGGGCCTTTGTCGGCTCTGACCTGGTGAGGGCATCGGCCAGCAGGAGGCCGGACCTGGCTCTTGTGAAGAGATCGGAGAGGTTTCTGGCAGTCTGATAGGCTGAAGAGAGCAGGGTGAGCGCCTTAGCATCGTATCCAAGCCGCCTGTAAAGCTCACCTTCCGTGAGCAGGGCCTTGAGCTTCTGCATAGGCGTGTCCAGATTCTGGATGAGGTTTTTAACCTGATCCAGGGCGTTAAAAGCAGCCATGAAGTCGCCTGTCCTCAGATAGGTGACGGCGAGTCCTTCGAGGGCATCGGCCCTTAAGGGCCTGGGCCTTCCTGCCATTTCGAGGATCTTCACCGCCAGTGTATAGTGTTCGATGGCCTTCCCGTACTCGCCGCTGATTTTCTCGAGATAGCCCATTTCCATCTGCACGGTGGCAATCGGCACGTTTAATTCCAGTTCGTTGTAGATTTCACGGGCCTTTTTGAACTGGAAGAGGGAGGATTGCCAGTCGCCCTCCGACCTGTAAAGCCTCCCGAGGTTCAGGTGGGTGTTGGCAAGTTCGAGCTTGTCGAGCAGCCCTTCCGTTATGTTTTTCTGTTTTTCGAAGTAAAATCTGGCCTTACGCAGGTCTCCTTTAACATTGAAGTAAAGGTTGCCGAGGCTTCCGTATATCCTCGAGAGCTCTCTCTCGACTTCGGGCATCTCCATTTCAAGGGCAAGCCCCTCCGTTATGAGAGCAATCGCCTTGTAATACTTTCTCTCCGCCTCCTGTGGGTTTTCTCCGGTTTTCAAGTAATAATCTCCGAGCTCCCTGTAGCAGCGCAGCATGCCCGGAACGTTTCTGAGATTTTCCATGAGATGAAGGGCCTCTTTCAGGTGCCCCTCTCCGTATAATCCATCGCCCAGAAGGATTTCCGCTTCCCCGAGAATAAGCAGGGCTTTAGCCTTTTTCTCCCGGTTTTTGAGGCCGTCGACGACCAGTTTCATCGCCTCAAGGGAGTATTGCGGGTTTATGTAAAGCGATATCTCTCCGAATTTTTCCAGGATCCTCCAGCGGATCTCGGGGTCTACACCCTTTTCGCCCTCCTTCAGTATGTCGACGGCTTTCTTCAGGAGGTTGAAGGCCTGTCTGTACTGAAAGTTCTCGAGAGCGAGGGAACTCGCCCTGTCAAGGTAGGCGATGGCTTTCGAGTTTTCGCCTCCTGAAGCGGCATGCCACGCCAGGTTAAGGAGATCCCTTGGCGTTTTGTTCAGCCTGGCCCTTTCGAGGACGCCCAGGATCTCTCTATGCAGGGCTCGCTGTCTGGAGGGACTCTGGGTATCGTGGAAGACCTGCCACAATATTCTGGGAGAGAACCGGTAGAGATCGTGCTCTCCAGCGACCTTCTTTATTATCTCGGCCTTTATGGCCTTGTCCACGGCCTGAAGCAGGCTTTCGTCGTCGAAGTCTTTTATGAGGGATTTGAGAAGGGGGAAAGGAAATTCCTCGCCAAAAGCAGATGCCGTCTGGAGGAATTTCTGAAGTTCCCTGTCCCAGAAGTTGAAGCGTTTCAAGACATAATTCTTGAGGTTCTCCGGGAGCAGGTCCGGTACCTCCTTCAACCCCAGCCCGTCACCGGTGGTTATCAGGTAGCCGCGGCGTTCCAGTTCTTCCAGTATCTCCTTGAGGAAGAAGGGAATGCCCTCGGTGTACTTTTCCAGATATCCGGCAAGCCTGGGAGTGATCTGTTTGGCGCCGCTTTTCTGCATCACGTAGAGCATCAGTTCCATCTCGGAGAGTTCCCTCAATTTGAGCGACGAGAAATTGGGGGTGTCGGCCAGAGTGGAGACGAGCTTGTGGAGATTTTCCCTCACGAGGTCTTCAGAGTAGGCTCCCACGAACAGCACCTTTTTGTTGTCGGGTGAGGAGGCCAAAAATTTCAGGAGATCTGAGCTCGCCGGATCTATCCAGTGGATGTCGTCGGCGAGTATGACAACGGGATGATCGGAAGAGAGGTCTTCCAGCGCCTTGGAGGTGGCGAAAAACAGCTTTTCCTTGCTGCTTTTGGTCTCTTCGGCGTTGTAAATGAGGTCCTTTACCCTGTTCAGGATTTCGTTCACCCTTTTGTCTTTGCTCCCCCTGTTTGCTTCCTGCTTCGAGAAAATATCGTAAAAGAGCTGGAACGGAACGGGTTCCTCGTAATAAAGGCTTTTCGCCCGCAGTATCACCGCACCTGACCCGGAGAGCATTTCTGCGAACCTGTCGAGGAGGGCCGTCTTGCCTATGCCCATTTTCCCGCGCACGAAACAGGTGATGAACTTGCCCTCACTGGCTTCCTTGAACAGGTCTGAGAGCAGCTTGAGTTCCTTCGATCGGCCGACAAAAACTTCGGATAACCCGGCTTTTGCGGCCTCTTTCTCTGTGGAAACCCTCGCCCTCTCCAGGGCAGAGGATATCTTCTCGAGAAGTTCTTCCTCCGATTTACCGTCGCGGGGATAAGCTATGACGACAGGGTTGAGGGCGATCGACATCGAGGTGCCTTTTATTTCCAGATTTCCTATGGCGTTTTTGATCCGATCGATCACCTTATCGGCGAACTGGGGTTCCGTCTCGGAGAGAAAAACAAGGAACCTGGTCTCGTCGAGGATTTCGGCGTAATCCCGTTTTCTTATGAGGGAACGGATGGAATCGAGAACGGACTTGAGGAATTCATCGGTGGCCTCCTGACCCACGGCTCCTCTGATAAGATCCAGGTCAGGAATCTCAAAGGCCACGATAGAAAGAACCGAATCCTTATGTTTTTCGATTATCTCTTTTAACGGCATCTGGGTGTATTAATTCCTCCAACCTTGTTGATGCATTAACAATAACCTCAACTTACTTTCTTGTCAACGCATAGCACCAGAGTTCCTGACCGCACAGGGGAAAAGTCGATCAGGAATTCTATGCTCAGCCCGCTCAAATTTTAAAGCAGCGGGTATCTGACATAAAGTCAGTTGAGCTTGAAAGGCAGCCCGCTGTCATTTACAATCATCACCGACATGGATGCTTTGAGATTCCTGAGGGAAGACGAAGATCGGGTGGAATTCAAGGAGAGCTTTTCGAGGGATGTCGTCAGAGTGGGCGCGGCCTTTGCCAACGCCGAGGGCGGCATAATCGTGATCGGAGCCGACCGAGCAGGAGAGGTGGTGGGAGTTGACGGGGCCGAGGAATTAAGTCGAGAGATAATGGAAAGCTTCAGAAAACACACCGATCCCCAGATAATCCCCGAGATAACGCCCCTCACGACCGAGAGAGGCACTCTGCTTTTCATCAGAATTCCCGAGTTTCCCCTTAAGCCCGTTCAATTTGACGGTAAGTGTTATGTGAGGGAGGGCAGGAAGGTGAGGCTCCTCGGGCCCGAGGAGATAGCTGAACTTCACCTCAAGTCCCTCGGCCTCTCCTGGGATGCCTTTCCCGCCAGGGATGCAGGGATCGACGACCTCGACCTCGACAGGTTTGCCCATTATGTGGAGAAAGCGAGAAGGGCGGAGAGAAGAAATTTCCCCGATAAACCTCTCCGGGAGCTTCTTGAAGAGCTCGAGCTTGTGAGGGAGGGCAAACCTACATGGGCCGCCGTCCTTCTCTTCGGCAGGGACCCCCAGAGGTTTCTTCCTCAGGCCTTAGTGCACTGTGGGAGAACCAGAGGACTTTCCGAGATTGTCGACCACAGGCTTCTCGGCGGGACGATAATAGACCAGGTGGACGAGGCCATGACCTTCATAAAGAAGCACATCGCAGTTCACCTTGTGATTTCGGAAAGCCCCGAGCGCATGGAGGTCTGGGATTTTCCCCTCGAAGCTCTGAGGGAGGCGGTGATCAACGCCATTGTGCACCGGGATTACAGGGAGCCGTCGGACATACAGCTCAGGATCACTGACGATAAGGTTTCCATCTGGAACCCCGGCTGTCTCCCCGAGGGCATCACGGTGGAAGGACTCTACGGGATGACCCATCCTTCGAGACCCAGAAACAGGCTGATCTCGCAGATATTTTACGATCTCGGGCTCATCGAGAGATATGGAAGCGGTGTGCCCCGAATGATCGAGGCTTTCAGAAAGGCGGGACTTCCCACCCCGCTTTTCGAAGAGGCCCACGGCGGATTCTCGGTTACCTTCATTAAAGACCTCTACACCGATGACAGGCTCGAGGAGATGGGCCTCACCGATCGCGAGATCGAGATCGTAAGGTATCTCAAAAAGAAGGGCGAGGCGAAGCTCTCCGACATTAAGGACCTCTTTCCGGCCCTTTCCGACAAGACCGTCTATAGAATGCTTCAGAACCTGGTGGAATCGGGCATATTGAGGGCGACGGGGGAGAAAAAGGGCCGGCGCTACACCCTGAAGTGAACTTTTCCGACATTTATCGGACATATCGGACCTTTATCGGACACAGCGGAAAATTGTGCTCCTCTAAGGCTTCCCAGCTTATCGGACATTTATCGGACATTTCGGACACAAGGAAAGCAGAGTCGCAGATAGGCGCCCGATTTATCGGACATTTATCGGACATATCGGACAGACCTGCAGGGCCTGTGAGGAAACCAACTTGAGCAGGAGCATAAGGAGGCAGTTTTTTGATTCTCTCTCCGCCGCCAGGGTTCCCTTATAACTTGACGGAAAGGGAAATCCTTAATATAATTGCCACTTAGGAAAACAGCCTTTCAATTTTTAATTTTCTAAAAGGAGGCGCTTAATTGAAGAGTTTGAAGTGGCGCATTGTGATCGTTGTGGCTCTGTTCATAATAGCCCTGTGGACGCTCTATCCTACCTACAGGTATTATTCGATGAGCCAGTCGCAGCTCTAGGCCCTGCCAAAGGCGGAGAGAGAGATACTGAAGAGGAAATCCCTGAACCTGGGGCTTGACCTGCAGGGTGGAATGTACCTCCTTTATGAAGTCGACAAATCCAAACTCAAGCCTGAGGAAGTGAAGGGTGCCGTTGACCGTGCGATCGAAGTCATCAGGAACAGGATCGACCAGTGGGGCGTTTTCGAGCCCTCCATCGAGAAGCTCGGAGAGAACAGGATTTTAGTGCAGCTGCCAGGCGTTTTGGACAGGGAAAGGGCCCGATCTCTGATCGGCCGTACGGCCCTTCTCGAGTTCAAGCTCGTCGCCAAGACGTCCCTCGTGAACGACATCATCAAGAAGATAGACGACAAGCTTCACGAGATCGAGCTGTCGAAGCTTCCGGCGGATTCCGATACCCTCGCCCTCGATCCCAACCCCTTCCTGAATCTCCTCGGAAGGATCGGCGCCGATGTGATCGCCGTGCCCGAGGAGAACGTCAAGAAGGTCGAGGAAATCCTCAATATGGACGAGATAAAAGCTGTGATTCCCAAGAGTTACGAATTTCTTTTTGGCAAGCCCGTTGAGAGGGAGGGCCGTAAGTACAGGCCGTTGTACCTGGTCAAGAAGGAACCCGTCCTGACCGGCGCCTACCTGACCGATGCCAGACCCGATCTCTATCGGGGAGGCGAGGCCCGGCTTCAGAATACGCCCGTAGTCTCGATAACTTTCGACAGGAAAGGGGCGGCTCGCTTCGCCGCCGTCACAGGCCAGCATGTGGGCGAGAAGCTCGCCATCGTTCTCGACGGCGTGGTTCAGTCGGCTCCGGTGATTCAGGAGAGGATAAGCGGGGGCAGGGCCATGATTACCGGACTGGACAGCATGGATGAGGCAAAGGATCTGGCCGTCGTGCTCAGGGCCGGTGCCCTTCCTGCTCCCCTCAAGAGACTCGAGGAAAGGTCAGTGGGACCGCTTTTAGGAAAGGATTCCATCAGCAAAGGTATCACGGCCCTTATCATCGGGTTTCTCGTCGTTGTGCTATTCATGGTCTTCTATTACAGGGGAGCCGGGCTCATCGCCGACATCGCCCTGATTCTCAACCTTGTCTTCGTTTTGGCGTTGCTGGCAGGTTTCCATGCCACCTTGACCCTCCCGGGCCTGGCGGGCCTCATACTGACCGTGGGAATGTCCGTTGATGCCAACGTGCTCATCTTTGAGAGGATAAGGGAAGAGCTCGGCCTGGGCAAAACTCCCAAAGTCGCCATAGCCACCGGTTATTCCCGCGCTCTGATCACGATTCTCGATGCCAACCTGACGACCCTCATCGCTGCCCTGGTTCTCTTGAGATTCGGAACGGGCCCCATCAAGGGTTTTGCCGTGGTGCTGTCTCTCGGCATATTCGTCAGTTTCTTCACCGCCATCTTTGTTACGAGGATAATTTTCGACTACCTTGTTTTCGTCAAGAAGATCAAGAAGGTAAGTATCTGAAGGAGGAAAAGAGATGCGCTTTTTCAGAAACCCCAATATAGATTTTCTGGGCATGAGGCGTTATGCCTTCGTAGTGTCAGGGGCCCTCATACTTCTCAGCCTTATCACGCTTATCGCTAAGGGCGGGCCGAGATATGGGATCGACTTTACAGGCGGAACTCTCGCTCAGGTCCATATAGACGGAAAGATCGACATAGGAAAGTTAAGACAGGCTGTTTTCGACGCCGGGATAAAGAGCGCCGAGATACAGAATTTCGGTTCTGCCAGCGATTTTCTCATTAAATACAAGGAGGATGTCGACGCTTCCGACCTGGTCAATGCTCTCAAGCAGTCTCTGGGCGTCGACATCAGGCTCGACAGGACCGAGGAAGTGGGACCCAGGATCGGTAAGGAGCTCAAGAAGAAAGCCCTTCTCGCCCTTTTAGTGGGGCTCGCTCTGATGCTGATCTACATAACTTTCCGGTTCGACTTCAAGTTCGGGGTGGGCTCGATCATCGCCCTTTTCCACGACGTTTTCATTACCATTGGGATCTTCTCGCTCCTGAACAAAGAAATCACCATTCCTATAATTGCTGCGCTTTTGACGCTTATCGGATATTCGATCAACGATTCTATAGTCGTATCCGACAGGATCAGGGAGAACCTGCGCAAGCTCGGCAAAGTCATCGCTCTGCCCAAATTCATCTCCACGGTCAACCGCAGCCTCAACGAGACCCTCTCGAGGACGGTGATCACCTCTCTGACCACCCTGATCGTGCTCATATCGATCCTCATTTTCGGCGGTCCCGTTATCTTCGACTTCGCCTTCGCCCTCACGGTCGGGGTCATCGTTGGAACCTATTCGTCCATATTCGTGGTCGCCGCCCTCGTCGTTGAATGGACGCAGGCGACCCATAAGGGCAGAAAATGATTTTCGGGGTCCTTGGGAATCCCAGGAAAAAGGATATTCCCGGGGTACTCCAGGAATTAAAGAGAAGCGCCGGAGAGATCGAGATCTATTATTCCGAGGAATTAAAGGACCTGGTCCCCGGTGGAACCGGGGACCAGGTCCTTCCCCTTGAAGAGGTCGTGAGGAGGGCAGATGTCCTGTTTTCACTGGGAGGGGATGGAACTTTCCTCAAGGCAGCGAGGATTTCCCGGGGTAAACCCATCGTGGGCATCAATCTGGGG
>Ga0164311_10001555_pt1 | contig 11357 bp, 13 predicted proteins | sample GuaBasSedimGuay2_FD_121796 | JGI IMG/M metagenome (GOLD analysis project Ga0164311, IMG submission 121796) | Subseafloor sediment microbial communities from Guaymas Basin, Gulf of California, Mexico - Guay2, Core 4569-9, 9-12 cm | ecosystem: Environmental > Aquatic > Marine > Hydrothermal vents...
AAGTTATATTTACTCACTTAATACAAAACATATCTCCAACAGATTCAACACTCACACCATCCCATTCCATCACCTCCCCAAAATCTAAATCTCCCCGCCTCATAGCAATCATAACTACAACTTTTTTCCTTCCTTTTTCTTTAATCCTTAATTAATCTTAACCCCGCCACCCTCTCAAAATGCCTTTTATTCCTCGTCGCCAACCCCAACTCCTTAACTAAACAAGCACCAGCAATATATCCATCACCTAAAAAATCAATTTCTCTTCTCCTTAATAATTCGGCTGTTTTAAAAGCAATTTTTGATCCTATTCCAATTAATCGAAAATACGAAAATAATTCTTTAGCTTTTCTAAATTTTTCCTTATCCTCAAGATTCTTACTTGTAAAAAACTCCGTTAAAACCACACTATTCACATATAACTCCACTTCCTCTTTCTTCTGTTTCTCGAGCAAATCCTGTAATATTCTATTTTTGCCGTTAGTAAAATCAATAATCACATCAGTATCAACCAGAATTTTCTTCATTTATTTTTTCTTAACCTTTCAACATATTTCCTTTCTTTCGCAGACCTTCTCGATTTTTTAACAAATTCCTTACCACTCTCATCACTACTCATAAAACCAAAAAACCTGTCAAAATCATCTTCTGTCAAAGAATTATCATAAGGTGTAATAACTACCAAAGGTTTTTTATATTTTTCTACAACCAAAGGCACTCCCGCAGACACGATATCTGCTAAATACATAGACAAATTATCCCTCAATTGATAAGTAGATACTCTCCTCATATTCATCATATTATCTCAATTTACAAATCTTGTCAACTTGTACAATATTACAATAAATCACTATTTGTAATTCTTTATTAAAATTTTAATTACTTGCCACTCGCTGTTAATTCTCTGTTAAAATAAATTATGCCCATTATTAAAAAACTTTTTTATAAATTTAATAGACACCAACCACTGTTAAGGCTTCCTAAGATAAATTCTAATTTAATTTATCTACTCCTCGCCTCTACTATCCTAATCGGGCTAATCTTTAATGTTCACCAACAAATAGCTATGGATACAGAAGATACGTATGACCAATGGAATAAAGATTCTAAACAAGTAGGCTCAGAAAATTGGAATAAACACGCCTTGTCTGGTAATATCTTTGGTATTGGCATGGCCATGGGCATACCCACTCAAGAAGAAGCTGAAAATTTATTAAATGGAGAAACAGAAGACGGAGAAAACCAATCACTTTATGTTCCCAAAGGAGCTTTGGGGGCCACAACTCGTATGATTTCTTACTTATACAATCCACCTGCCTCCGGTATTGAATATTTAGCTAATTTAAAAAACAATCTGTTAGGTAAACCTGCTTATGCCCAAGGTGCTGGATTTACTGGCCTTCAACCAATCTTACCTATATGGAAAGCCTTTAGAAATGTTGTTTATATTATTTCCTCCTTATTATTTATATTACTTGGCTTAATGGTCATGTTCAGAATCAAATCAGGACCTCAAACTGTAGTTACCATCCAAAACGCCATTCCTAAAATCATCACCGCTCTAATTTTAGTTACCTTTTCCTATGCCATTGCTGGACTCCTAATTGATATAGGTAATTTCATTTTGGCCATGTTCTTGGCCTTATTGTTCAAAACCGAAGGCTTAAATTTAAACAACAACCTTTTTAAAGAAGACCTTTTCCAACGGATCAATTTTACCAGTAACAGATATGACTTCGCCCACCTAATTCAAGCTGGACATACTGATTTTATAGAATTAGCTTTCTTGGCTGTTCCCAAACTTAGTTTATTTTTCTTAGGTATGTTACTCGGAGGCACCATTGGAGCCGCTATTGGTATCGTAAGTGGACCAGCAGCCGCTGCAACTACTCTTATAGGTCTGGGGGTTGGACCAATTATTATTATTATTATTATTACCATTTTAATTTTAATTTGGTTACTCAAGTTTTTCTTCGGAGCCATGCTTTGTTACATCAAACTTATATTTAGAATTGTCATCGGCCCTTTAGAAATTGCCATGGGAGCCATTCCTGGTATCAAAATCGGCTTTTCTTCTTGGCTTCAAAATGTCATTGCCAATCTAGCTGTTTTTCCTGTATCTTTTCTTTTTCTTGTCATTACTAATCTTATTATACAACACAGTCAATCACCTGTATTTGGACATCGCCTCTGGGCACCCAGGATTGTTCAAAAATCCGCTACCAGCCAAACCGTTGCTTTCCTTAGTGGAGGTCTTGTTCCCGTCTCCATCGGCCTAGCCTCACTAATGTTATTGTCCAAACTACCACTTCTCATCCCTCAGGCTATCTTTATGATCAAACCTACCGCCTGGGACAACGCTTTGGGCCAAAGTGCCCAAAATGTACCAATTGTAACAGGAACAGGGCGAATGCTTAAGAGTGGCACAGAAGGAGCAATTAAAACAGGTATCCAAAATGCAACCATGAGATTTTTACATATCGACCCAGACAACAAACAAACAAAACCGAAAAAACCATAATCATGACATAAATTAACTACTCGAGACAAACAAATCATTGTTTTCCGCCAGACAAAATGGCATTAAAAAAACGTTTTGCACCCATTTTCCGCATTTTACCACGCAATCCATACTCTGTTATTTTCTTCTCCACTTCTCTACGATCTAAAAAGGATATAGTCTCAGAGTCAACCTCTAGTGGCTGTGTCGCTAAAAGAACAAAACGTTCAAAATCCTTCGATTGCCAGCCCAAAGTCGAATCAGAAGCCGCCATATCGAGTACCCCAAGCAACCACCACAACCTCAGCTCTGAACGACCTTCTGGATCAGCCTTATTAAAATAATCAACAATCATTCTAAAATATTTCGCATTTACCATATCTGCAGGCTTATAATCAACACTGGCTAACACCTCTTTTAACGGATTCCATTTAGCTGTCAACAACACAGGAAAAAAATATGTATAACTTCCTTCAGGTATCAGATCAGCCCTTAAATCTCTAGTATAAAAAGGCTGGTCTACAGAACCAAATTTAGACACATACCTTAACCACGATGTACCAAACCCTTCAATTTTAAATAAATGAATTTGTGGTCCAGACTCCCTAGATTTTAGATATCTAGCATACCTCCACCCCTTCAACCCAATTATCTCCGCAGGTTGATCGTTGCCAGTCATAGCTGACCTGTTAAAAACCGAAGTTTCCATTGTTGCCACAGTCAATCTCTCTGCCAACATAAAAGCACGATCACCATCATCACCCAAAGAATCAATCAAGTGTGCACGAACTTTAGACCTCCTGTCAGTCTTAGGATCTGTGTAAAAATTTGTATCTACTTTACCCAAACTCCGATCATCGTCTGTAAACACCTTTAAATCAGTCCCCAAAAAATCAACCCTCTCTTCTCCTGTCAAACCGTAAAAGTCAGCAACCTCAGACAATAAATCAAAATAATTATAATTCGCTTTTTGAATTAAATCCCATGCTCTCGCAATCGGTAAATCATTTGCTCCATCCTTCAATAAAAATTGAATATTATCCCTATTTAATTCATGCCCTCTCCCCTTAGCAAGTGTAGCCGCCGCAGATATTGACGGAACCACAGGATCTGCTCCATTACGAGGAGGAACAATCCACCCTCCTGCCTTGTTCATATATATTGCACAATCATTCAAGTTAAGTCTAGCTTGCACTTCCCTCCTAACATCTTTTTTTAATTCACTATTCCTAGACAACGACTCTAATATTGTAGCAATACGACCCACCTGAAAATCATCGCTAGATCGTCCCGTATCTTCTAATTCTCTCAACAACCTTCTAACCATTGCCAATTGCCCTTCTTTTGTCGGAGGAATTTCAGACCCAGCCTCAGCCGTCCTTCCTCCACTCCCCCTCGCAACACTCTCTCCTCCCAATTCATCCTTCAAACCCTCCAAACAATACATCGCCAAAACAAACTCACCATCCAATAATTTATCTCCCGAACTCCTTCTAATTCCAATAATTTGCTTTTTCGCATCATCAACATCGTCTACATTTAACCCCCCTGTTCTGCTTATATCCAACAAAATATCCCTTTCCTGTGCAACACCTGTTGACAACATATATTGGCTCGCTACTTTTCCAACTCCCCCAATCCAATCAGACTCCAACCTACTAGACAATCTACCATCTATTTGATCAACCTCTTGCCCCCAAAAACCCGTTTTTGCCATAACATCCAAATCTTCTTGGCCTGATGTCATAGCACCCCTATCCACCCCAGCCAAATCATCAACCGCTCCTCGAATCGCCCCAGCCACCCCACAACCCAAGGCATGGTAAAAACCAACTGCTTCATATAAAGCTGTACCGTCTTCGACCTTCCTCCCCAACTCTTCCACATTTACAACTGATGGATCTTTATTTCTCACAAAAAAATCAAACGCATCGTCTAAAGCAGCCTTACTATCAGCTCTTTCCCTTTCATCTTCTGAAAATAATCCACCAATAAAACCTTTCAACTTGTTAGCCGTCTCGTTCCAATATCTCATCTCCTCTTCTCGTCTTCCCTGTTCACCCCCCTCACCATCTGTTCCTGCATACTCTCCATAATCTGTCGCAGGTATAACACTCCAAGTTTCATCCATACTCCAAATTATACAACACTCGCCCCAACTTTTCTTCCACCACTTTCTCCAACTTCTTCACATCCTCCACAAAATCACTAGCCAACTCATAAACATCCTCCGCCATTTTTTGACTATACATATGCACGCTCAAATTTCTTAGCTCCAAATAATCTAACCATTTTTCCGGATTATCAATCAATCCAACCCCAGCCGACACTGTAATACATTCTCTTGGCGAATTACAATTTTCACTCCCTAAATAGGCTAAAACCAACTTCATTAATTTCCAGCATAACTCAAAGCTAAATTCAAATCTTTGTACCACCGAATCTCTGATAAACTCACTCTTTTCTTGTTTCAAAGCATCAGTCAGTCTATTCACCGCCCTAAACAAACTATCCCTTATTTTCTCAACTTTTTCTCTCAACTCCATTTTATCGCCTCCTTTAAAGCAAACTTTTTAAAATCATCACTCACTCGTGAAAAATCCACCAAATCCACTTTATAAGGCACTTTCAACCTTTCCAATTCTTCCTCTATCTTAAACCTCGCCAAACTAGACAACTTTTGCCCCTTTTTGCCCACCACCGCCACATCATAATCACTCCATTTTGAATTTGTCCCCCCAACCCTTGACCCAAAAAAATAAACATCAAAAAAGTCAGTATCAACATTTTTTACCACAATATCTTTGATTTTCCCGTCCCAATTCATACTCTAAATTATACAACAACTACTTCTGCTTTTCACTTTCAATTATAATATACTCAACTAATGTCATCTCTTCAATCTCTCCAAACCCATCTCCGCACTTACCGCTCTGCTCTTCAATCAACCCACCCGGTCACCATTAGCTCTCTAGTTAATTATTATTCTAAAGTCAAACCAATTCTTCACCCCGACTTAGACAACCCCCATCAAATCAGTCCTTCCGCCCTCATCTACACTCTTCTTCGTTTACCCACCCAAATCGACCATACTCAACTAGTAGTTCTAGGCCAAACTCCAGAAGTTTTCAAAAAATCAGGTTACCCCAATATCACCCAATTGCCCAAAGTCTCCGCCCCGGCTCGCCGACGCACCCGTCATTTTAACCAAAAAACCAACACTTTAGCCACTTTTATTACCTCCATTTCCGACATAGACGATATTGTCAACATCCTCGTCTCTTTTCAAATCGAATGGAACAAAATCCATAACATCCTTAGCCAACAAACCAAAATTGACTCATCTACCAATTTTCCTCAACTATTGTCAATCTCCACCACAGACTGGCAAAATCTTAAAACAGCCTTCGGACCTAATTATCTTAATCGACTTCGTCTAATTATCCAACAAGCTAAACACATGTCCATTCAATTACTAGCTGGATCTTGGATTGATTATGCTAAGGCCACCCAAAAATGGTGGAAAAACATAGCCAAAACCGTCGATCCCAAATTACACATATCCAAACAAAATATATATTTTGTTTCTAGTAATACCCACAGTCTAATCAATCTAATTACCGGCTCAGCCCTTAAACACCAATCTCTCATCCTCAAATACATACAAAAACACCAACCTCAACTCTACCAACTTTGGCAACAAGTCACAAACAACCAATCTTTAATCCATCCCCACGATTTCCTCTATTTTGCCTCTAAATATCTACCCAAAAATTCACCCTACCACAAATACACTAACAAAATCACTCACAAATTAGGTATTATAAATATCCCTGCCTCTCATTATCTAAATGTCAACCTACAACTAATTCCTGTTAAAAGTCTGCTTCAATCTAAATATATAGATTCTCGCTTAAAACTTTCCCCTCGAATCAAAAACAACACTGACTTCATCTTCAATATCAATTATCCCCTAGGATTTTCTGCTTATCATATTCTCAGTGAAACTCTCCAAAACATCAACCAAATCAAAGGTTTGTATATTATCGGTAAAGCCGCCGTTCTTAATGGAGAAATCGGCGATATTCAAATTCCTCGTCTAGCTTTTGATGAGCACAGTCAAAACTCCTATTTAATTAACAATTGTTTTCAAGATTTTTTACCTTTTCCCAACCAACAAGGCTCAATTCTCACCAAACAAAAAGCCGTTACTGTTTTAGGTACTTATTTAGAAAACACCGCCCTCCTCAAAAAATATTCCCAAAATAACTTAACCATCATTGAAATGGAATCAGGACCATACCTTAGCGCCGTTACTGAAGCTACTTATAGCCACCAAACCCCTCAAGCCACCATAGTTGATCTAAATCAGACCCCTTTTGATCTAGGTATCATCAACTACACTTCCGACACCCCCTATTCTAAAGCCAAAAATTTAGGATCATTAGGACTAAACACCAAAGGTATCGAACCAGTTTACCTTGCTTCCCTGACCGTTCTTCAGCGAATCATCAACCAAGCCAGCAACAAAACTTAACACTCTGTCATTATGAGGATTTTTTAAAAAGCCATGATAACCTGCCTGCCGGCAGGCAGGTCCCGTCGGAATTTTACTCATACTTTTAATTCAAACCCTAACTTTTTCATTTTTACAAGCTAAGCATGTACGAAAATCGTCGTTCCGTCAACGATTTTCACACTTAATATCGACTCTTTCTAGACAACAAACCTACTTTCCAACTTCCACCCAACATAACCACTCCTCCAAAAATTACTATCATGGTTGGCCAAACCACCCCAACTGTTGGTAAAACTTCACCTTCTCCATTTTCCACCGCTTTCCAATCAACATTATCTGATCCCAACACCAAAACAAAAGAAATACTACCCACATCCGTTTTAAAACTTACACTGTGCTCTCCTCCCCCCAAAGCAGAAGCCGAAGTAAATATCCAATCCCCATTTGAATCAGCTCCAATTTCTACCACCGTTCCATCTATGTCTACTGTAATATTAGCTCCAGGACTTGCCTCACCCTTAAAGGTCGGATTCAAACCAGAGTACCACCATTTAGAAGACATTTTTCCATCTACGCTCAAATTTCCAATCGACTTCAAATTAAAACCAGCCGCAACCACATTTCTAACACTCAACACCAACAAAATCATCAACACTAACAAAAATCGTCTCATAAATAAAGATAACACCTCCACTCCTGACAATCAACACCAACCCATAACCCACTTTTTACCTCATCAATTCCTCAAACTCATCTTGATCCAAACTCTCTTTATCAACTAAAACTTTGGCAATTTTATCCATTTTCTTTCTATTATCTTTTAACACCTTCACCGCTTCTTCATATGCTTTATTAACCAACTTTTTCACCTCATCGTCTACTTTTGCCATCATTCCATCAGAAGGCCTACTTCCATCCATATAAACACTACCCCACTCCGTTCTCTCTGTTTGTGGTCCAAAATTAATCGGCCCCAAAGGACTCATTCCCCACTTAATCACCATATTTCTAGCAATTCTAGTCACATGGGATATGTCACTCGAAGCCCCTGTAGTTATATCTTTAAAAACCAATTCTTCAGCAGCCCTACCCCCCATTGTCATAACCATCTGTTTTAACAATCTAGATTTTGTTTCATGAATTCTGTCTTTTTTAGGCGGAACTAAGGTAAAACCTAAAGCCATTCCTCTAGATACAATCGAAATTCTATGAACCGGATCTAATCCTTCAACATAATTAACAATTGCATGACCAGCTTCGTGATAAGCCGTCATTAATCTATCATCTTCTGTTTGCACTCTCTTTTTTTCCGAACCCAACTTAACTTTCAATGCTGCCTCCTCAATGTCTTTGGAGTCAATTTTGTTTTTATTCAACCTAGCCGCCCCAATCGCTGCCTCATTCAACATATTTTCAATGTCAGCCCCCGAAAAACCAACCGTTCTCCTAGCTACTCTATCCCACTTAACACCCCTATCAAAAGGTTTTCCTTTAGCATGTATTTTTAAAATCTCTTTCCTAGCCTCAATATCCGGCATCTCCAAAATAACTCGCCTATCAAACCGGCCAGGTCTCATCAAAGCCGGATCCAACAAATCAGCCCTATTAGTCGCTGCTAAAACCACCACCGCCGTATTAGCCTCAAAACCATCCATCTCCACCAAAATCTGATTTAAAGTTTGCTCCCTTTCCCCATGTCCACCTGTCGACAAACCACCCCTCATCCTACCAATGGCATCAATCTCATCTATAAAAATAATTGCCTTACCTGCTTTTTTGGCAGTGGCAAACAAATCTCTAGCCCTAGAAGCACCCACTCCTACCAACATCTCCATAAATTCACTTCCAGCCATCGAAAAGAAAGGCACTTTAGCCTCACCAGCCAAAGCTTTAGCCAATAAAGTCTTTCCCACCCCACTCGGTCCTACCAACAAAACACCTTTGGGAGTTCTAGCCCCCATTCTATGATATTTCTGTGGATGTTTCAAAAAATCTACAATTTCTTCTAAATCTTTCTTGGCCTCTTCTACTCCAGCCACATCTTTAAAAGATGTTTTTTGTTTACCTTTAACAAACAATTTAGCCCTAGACCTACCCATTCCAAACATTCCACCACTCCCTCCACTATTTTTCTTCAAAAACCACATCAAAAAAACCAACGGTAATACAATAGAAGCCAAAGTTGTCAAAACTTCACCCACCATTTTCCAACCAGTCCTATTCTCTATTTTCAACTCTACTTTATCTAAATCAACCCCTTCATTGTGTAACAATTCCGCCAAAGAAATCGCCTTTTCTTTAGAAGCCATCAATACTTTTCTACCATCGTCAATTCCATCGTTTTGACTATCATATAATTTCAACACCAACTCATCATCCATTACCACCACCTCTTCAACCCTTTCCTTTTTAATTTCTTCAATGGCTTCCGACAAACTAACTCTCTCTACCACATCTTTTTTAGAATAATCTTTAAACAAAGCTAACAACCAAAAAACTACAACTATAGTTAATAAAAATCTTAAAATCTCTCTTGGACCTATCCTAATTTGTTTAACTTTCACTCCAGGTGGTAACTTGTCCAATATTTCTTTAGGTATTCCACTGCTACTTTTTTTCTTTTTTTGAATTACCTTTTTTATTTTTTTTATTTTTCCAAATATTCTCATGTCTTGTATTGTATCATCCAAAAACACTAACCTCTCTATTAATTCCTAACCCACCTAACTCACCCCCCATTCCTCGATAAACTTTTCTTTAACATCTCTTCCCGCCTCAACTATTTCCGACAAAGCAATTTCCATTTTAGCTATTAATTCCAAAAGCCTTACTTTTTGAACTCCCTTTGATTCTTCCAGCCCCTCAGGAAACACCAAAGGATCTTCAACGGCTGAAAAGGGAAAAACCCAAGTTGGTTTCGCATCTAATTCTCCAGTCACAAAATTTTTTTGTCTATAGAAAAAAAACAGTTCTTCTTCTCTCCACCAAAACATCTTCATAACCCTCAAATATGTCTCAGCGCTTTGACTTCCAACAACCCTATAAACATTTCGATAATTAAAACCCTTAGCTCGAGGATAATCCACTACCCCCGGAGTATCGACAAGAACAATTGGTGATTCTGTTTCCACCAGTTGAGGAACAAAATTAATCAAAGTTTGCCTTAAAGTTTTTGGGGTGTCCACTTTTCTCTCTCTCCTTGCTTTTTGAACCTCATCAGAGAAAGCCATTTCAACCAAATAATCAATCATTTTATCCAAACCAATATCCCCTAAGCCTTTTCCTCTAAGTAACTCAGAACGATAAAATTCTGCTCCAATTTCAGAAAATGGATCCAAATCCAAAATGGGAATAGGTGAAGAAAAACCTGTTTGCCTGGCCATTGCTATCGATAAAGCAGCCGTAACCAACGACTTACCAACACCATTCGGACCAACAACACTAAAAAGTATTTTTGGGGAATCAACCCTCAAATCAGACAATTCTTTTCCCAAAGAAGAATCTAAGTAAAGATGTGCAAACAAAAGAGGTAATCCTGTTTCTTTCAAAATTCGGCCCAAATTTTCTTTCAAGTCAATTGACAAATTTACCTCTGAAAGTGGATTTTCCTCAACTAACGGCCAATTAGCAATTTGAGGAATTAGCAACCCGCCACCATTTATATCAGGATAAGAAACAATCCTACTTACCAATCTCCCCATCCTCCCTTCTTTTCTCTCAATTCTTCTTTTATCTATAACCATCAAAACTATTTCAAACCAATCTTATAACCAACCTTAAGAACAGCTCGCAATCGATAATGCTTCAATTTCTGATTTATTCTCATTACCGTCTGATTTATTGCCCAATCTGAAAACTTATCATAACTATCTTTCCCCCACTTAAAATCAGCTATTTTTTCTCGACTTATAATAAAATTAACCAAAAGATACTTAACTATTTCTGCCTCTGTTTTAGTAAATCTTATTTGACTAAACCTGTTATTTTCTTCAAAACTCAAATCTTTTTTTATCTTTATATCTGCCTTAAAAGGCGGAGGATAAAACTGAAAATATTTCTCCAAAACCGAACTAACAAACCTGCCTTCTTTTTTTATACCAATTTTTTTTAACACAACTTCATCACAAGAAGAAATCGCTTTTACAGTTTGGCTTATTACTCTTATAAAACTTTTATTCTTAACCAGCTCAATAGTACTTTTATCCAAAAAATCCAAATTCAAACATAAAAATTTATTAATCCTAGCAATTCCACCAGAAAATCGGTATACCTTTTCAACTTTGTCTTTCGTCAATGTCTTATTTATTCTTAAAGAAAACTCTTTACTTTCCTCAAAAT